>WNFY01000224.1_pt1 | contig 53146 bp, 51 predicted proteins | sample 5400091 | NCBI WGS metagenome assembly WNFY01 (sample SAMN13153364, study PRJNA577476) | soil metagenome | isolation source: 60 cm soil or saprolite under grassland replicate 1 | place: USA:California | collected 2016-06-15
AGCGCTGCGAGGAAGCCCTCGCCGAAGCGCGCGCCGCCGGCTTCATCGGGAAAAACATCCTCGGCAGCGATTTTTCGTTCGAACTCCACAACCACCACGGCTACGGCGCCTACATCTGCGGCGAGGAGACCGCGCTGCTCGAGTCCCTCGAGGGCAAGAAGGGCCTGCCGCGCTTCAAGCCGCCGTTTCCCGCGAGCTTCGGCCTGTACGGCAAGCCGACGACCATCAACAACACCGAGACCTTCGCCGCCGTGCCCTGGATCGTCAACCACGGCGCGGAAGCGTTCCTCGCGCTCGGGCGGCCGAACAACGGCGGCACCAAGATTTTTTCGGTGACAGGCCATGTCGCGCGGCCCGGCAACTACGAGGTGAGGCTCGGCACGCCGTTTGCGAAGCTGCTCGAGATGGCCGGCGGCATGCGCGACGGACGCAAGCTCAAGGCGGTGATCCCCGGCGGCTCGTCGATGCCGGTGCTTCCCGCGGACGTGATGGTGCGCACCGACATGGACTACGACTCGATCGCCAAAGCGGGCTCGATGCTGGGCTCGGGGGCGGTGATCGTGATGGATGAAACGACCTGCATGGTGAAAGCCCTGGAGCGCCTGTCGTATTTCTATTTCGAGGAATCCTGCGGCCAGTGCACGCCCTGCCGCGAAGGCACGGGGTGGCTGTACCGGATGGTGAACAGGATCGAGCACGGGAAAGGGAAAAACGAGGACCTCGACCTTCTCACGGACGTCGCCGACAACATCGCCGGGCGCACCATCTGCGCGCTGGGCGACGCGGCGGCGTTGCCGGTGAAGAGCTTCATCCAGCACTTTCGCAGCGAATTCCAGCATCACATCGACCACAAGCGCTGCATGGTGACGGAGGCCGGATATTCCACCGCGCCCGGCGTTCCCGAGCGGCGCGCCGCCTGAACCATGCCCAAACTCACGATCGACGGCAGGGAAACCGAGGTCAGGAACGGCGCCACCGTGATGGACGCGGCGAACGGCCTTGGGATCTACATCCCGCATTTCTGCTACCACAAGAAGCTCTCCATTGCCGCCAACTGCCGGATGTGCCTGGTCCAGATCGAAAAAGCGCCCAAGCCCCTACCCGCCTGCGCCACGCCGGTCAGCGACGGCATGAGGGTGTTCACGCGCTCGGACTACGCCAGGGCAGCGCAGGACAGCGTGATGGAATTCCTGCTCATCAACCATCCGCTCGACTGCCCGATCTGCGATCAGGGCGGGGAATGCCAGCTCCAGGACCTCGCGGTCGGCTACGGCAAGAGCGCTTCGCGCTACACCGAAGAGAAGCGCGTGGTGCTGAACAAGAATCTGGGTCCGCTCATCGCGACCGACATGACGCGCTGCATCCACTGCACGCGCTGCGTGCGCTTCGGCCAGGAGCGCGCCGGCATCATGGAGCTCGGCATGATCGGCAGGGGCGAGCACGCCGAGATTCTCGCCTTCGTCGGGAAAACGGTGGACTCGGAGCTCTCCGGCAACATGATCGATCTGTGTCCGGTGGGAGCGCTCACCTCGAAGCCGTTTCGCTACACGGCGCGCAACTGGGAGCTGTCGCAGCGCAAGTCCGTGAGTCCGCACGACAGCCTGGGCTCGAACCTGATCGTGCAGGTCAAGCAGAACCGCGTGATGCGGGTGCTGCCGCTCGAGAACGAGGAGCTGAACGAGTGCTGGCTCTCCGACCGCGACCGCTTTTCCTACGAGGGCCTCAACTCCGAGGAGCGGCTCCAGCGGCCGATGTTGAAGGAGGGCGGACGCTGGCGGGAGGTCGATTGGCAGGCCGCGCTCGAGCACGTCGCTCGAAACCTCTCCGAAATCCGCTTCAAGTACAAGCCGCAGGAAATCGGCGCGCTCGCCAGCCCCCATTCCACCTTCGAGGAGATGGCGCTGCTCGCGAAACTCATGCGCGCGATGGGCAGCGACAACGTCGATTTCCGCCTGCGCCAGTCGGACTTTTCCGCAGACGGCAAGCGCGCGGGAGTTCCCTGGCTCGGGATGAAGCTCGCGGAACTCGGGGCGCTGGACCGCGTGCTCGTGGTCGGCTCGTTCCTGCGCAAGGATCATCCGCTGGTCGCTTCCCGCCTTCGGCAGATCGCAAAACGCAAATCGCAGATCAACGTCCTGCATTGCGCCGACGACGATCTCCTGATGCCGGTGGCCAACAAGGCGATCGTGCGCCCGAGCGAACTGCCGGGGACGCTCGCGCAAGTGGTGAAAGCCGTGGCGGAAGCGAGGCAAAAACCCGCGCCCGCGGAGCTCGCGGCTTCCAGCGTCGGCAGCGAGGCCAAAGCGATCGCCGCCAGCATCGCTTCGGGCGAGAGCGTCGCGGTGCTGCTCGGCAACCTCGCCGCCCAGCATCCGCAGGCCGCGCAACTGCAGCTGCTCGCGCAGGAGCTCGCCGCTCTGCTCGGCGGCCGATTCGGCTTTCTCGGCGAAGCCGCCAACAGTGTCGGAGGCTATCTTGCGGGCTGCGTTCCCTCGGAGGGCGGCTTGAACGCAGGGACCCTGCTCGAGCAGCCGCGAAGAGCCTATCTGCTCCTCAACACGGAGCCTGATTTCGACTGCCACGACCCGCGCACGGCGATCAAGGCGATGGCCTCCGCGGATCTGGTGGTCGCGATGGCCGCTTACCGGAGCTTTGCAGCGGACTACGCCAACGTGCTTCTCCCGGTCGCGCCTTTCACGGAGACTTCGGGCACCTATGTCAATTGCGAGGGGCGGATGCAGAGCTTCAACGGCGCGGTGAAACCCTTGGGCGAGGCCCGGCCGGCGTGGAAGGTGCTTCGCGTGCTCGGCAATCTGATGAGCCTTCCCGGTTTCGATCATGAATCGACCGAGGCGATACGCGACGAGGCGTGCAGGCGCGAAGACGTCGCGGGCAGGCTCGACAACCGGCTGAACGGGCTCGAGCTCGCGCTCGATTCCGCCCCGGGCGAGGAACTGCAGCGAATCGCCGACGTCCCCATCTATTTCGGCGATCCGATCGTGCGCCGCGCCGCATCGCTGCAGAGGACGCGCGACGCGCTGCCGCCGCGCGCCTGGGTGGGATCCACGCTGGCGCAAAAGCTGGGCGTCAGGACGGGCGAACGGGTGCGGGTGCGCCAGGGCGAGGGGGAAGCGATCGTCGAAGTCGGCATCGACGAGCGTCTGCCGGCAGGCTGCGTGAGGCTCGCCGCCGCGCACCGGCACACCGCGGCCCTCGGTCCGATGTTCGGCCCGGTTTCGGTGGAGCGCACGTGACGACGCTCCCCGACATCTGGGCCAATCTCTGGACCGCCTGGCTCGGTCCGCAGTGGGGCCCGCCCGCCTGGACGCTCGTGAAAAACACGATCCTGATCCTGTGCATCGTGCTGCCTCTGTTCGCCTGCGTCGCTTACCTCACCTTGTGGGAGAGGAAGCTGATCGGCTGGATGCAGATCCGCCTCGGCCCCAACCGCGTGGGTCCGCTCGGGCTGCTGCAGCCGATTGCCGACGCGATCAAGCTCATGTTCAAGGAGCTGATCGTTCCGACGGGAGCGAACAAGTTCCTGTTCATCTTCGCGCCGATGCTGACCCTGATGCCGGCGCTCGCGGCGTGGGCGGTGATCCCTTTCGGCCCGGAGGCGGTGCTCGCGGACATCAACGCGGGGCTCCTCTACGTGATGGCGATCACCTCGATGGGCGTGTACGGCATCATCATCGCCGGCTGGGCCTCCAACTCGAAGTACGCGTTTCTCGGCGCCATGCGCTCGGCCGCCCAGATCGTCGCCTACGAAATCGCGATGGGCTTCGCCTTGGTGTGCGTGCTCATGGTTTCGCAGAGCCTCAACCTCACCGACATCGTCGCTGGGCAAATGCGCGGCACCTTCGCCCACAAGGGACTCAATTTCCTTTCCTGGAACTGGCTGCCCCTCGCGCCCATGTTCCTGGTGTACTTCATCTCGGGCGTGGCCGAGACCAATCGCGCGCCGTTCGACGTCGCGGAGGGCGAGTCAGAAATCGTCGCCGGGTTCCATGTCGAATATTCCGGCATGCCTTTCGCGCTGTTTTTCCTGGGCGAATACGCAAACATGATCCTCGTGTCGGCGCTCGCCACCGTCATGTTCCTCGGCGGCTGGGCAGCGCCCATCGATGCGCCGCTCCTCAGCGCGATCCCGCCGTTCGCGTGGCTGTTCGCCAAGATCTTCTTCATGGTCTCCCTGCTCCTGTGGTTCAGGGCGACCTTCCCGCGCTACCGCTACGACCAGATCATGCGGCTCGGCTGGAAGGTATTCATACCGCTCACGATCGTGTGGCTGGTCGTGATCGCCGTGTGGATGCAGACGCCTTGGAATATTTGGTGATTTCGTGATCGATAAAGTCCGCGAGTTCTTCAAGAGTTTTCTACTGATCGAGCTGGCCAGGGGCATGGCGCTCACCGGACGCCATCTCTTCAGGCGCAAGATCACGGTGCAGTTTCCAGAGGAGAAGACGCCGATGAGCCCGCGCTTCCGCGGGCTGCACGCACTGCGCCGCTACCCGAACGGCGAGGAGCGCTGCATTGCCTGCAAGCTGTGCGAGGCCGTTTGCCCGGCGCTTGCGATCACGATCGAGTCCGAGCAGCGCTCCGACGGCACCCGCCGCACCACGCGCTACGACATCGACCTCACCAAGTGCATTTTCTGCGGACTGTGCGAGGAGTCCTGCCCCGTGGATTCGATCGTCGAGACGCGCATCCTCGAGTACCACGGCGAGAAGCGGGGCGACCTGTACTACACCAAGGAAATGCTGCTTGCGGTGGGGGATCGCTACGAGGAGCAGATCGCCAAGGACCGCGCCGCGGACGCAGCGTACCGATGAATCCGGACCATGTTTGAGTTCGCGGTTTTCTGGATTTTCGCCGCGATCCTGGTGATTGCGGCCCTGTGCGTCATCACGGTGCGCAACCCGGTGCACTCGGCGCTGTTCCTGGTGCTCGCCTTCTTCACCGCCGCGGCGCTGTGGATCCTGCTGCGCGCAGAGTTTCTCGCCATTGCGCTGGTGCTCGTCTACGTCGGCGCCGTGATGGTGCTGTTCCTCTTCGTAGTGATGATGCTCGACATCAACCTGGAGCGGATTCGGGAGGGCTTTTGGGGACATTTGCCGCTTGCGCTGGCGGTAGGCGGCGTGATGGTGGCCGAGATGGTCGTCATTATTCTCCGAGGCTATGTCGGGACGCCTGTCCCTGCTGATGCCGGAGCCGGCTATAGCAACACCAAGGAGCTCGGGCGGCTGCTCTATACCGACTACGCCTATCCGCTCGAGCTCGCGGCGGTGCTGCTGCTGGTGGCCATTGTCGTCGCGATCGCGCTGACGCTCAGAAAGCGCAAGGACACGAAATACCAGGACCCGGCGCGGCAGGTCGCCGTCAAGCGCGGCGACCGGGTGCGGCTGGTTTCGATGCCGTCGGAAAAGAAAGAATAAGCATACCTTGCTGTCACTTTCGCACTTCCTCATCCTCGGCGCGGTGCTGTTCGCGATCAGCATCGTCGGGATCTTTCTCAACCGCAAGAACGTCATCATCCTCTTGATGGCGATCGAGCTGATGCTGCTCGCCGTCAACACGAACTTCATCGCCTTTTCGTATTATCTCGGCGACATTGCCGGGCAGGTGTTCGTGTTCTTCATCCTGACGGTGGCGGCGGCTGAATCGGCGATCGGCCTGGCGATCCTCATCGTGCTGTTCCGCAATCTGCAGACCATCAACGTCGACGATCTCGACAGCCTGAAAGGGTGACATGACGGATCTGCAGCTTTACCTGCTCGTGCCGCTCGCCCCGCTTGCCGGTGCGCTCGTGGCCGGCCTCGGAGGCCGGAGAATCGGGCGCGCGGGGGCGCACTGGGTCGCGATCATCGGAGTGGCGATTTCCTTTGCCGCCTCCTGCCAGGTTTTCCTCGACGTGCTGGATGGCGCCGTGTTCAACGGGCCGGTCTATGCCTGGCTTGTGTCGGACGGGACCCGGTTCGAGATCGGCTTCCTGATCGACCGCCTTTCGGCCTTGATGATGGTCGTGGTGACTTTCGTGTCGCTGATGGTGCACGTCTACACCATCGGATACATGGCCGACGACCCGGGGTACCAGCGTTTCTTCGCCTACATCGCCCTCTTTACCTTCTCGATGCTGATGCTGGTGATGGCGAACAATTTCCTGCAGCTCTTTTTCGGCTGGGAGGCCGTGGGCCTAGTGTCGTATCTGCTGATCGGCTTCTGGTATACGCGGCCGAGCGCGATCTACGCCAGCCTCAAGGCCTTCCTCGTGAACCGGGTCGGAGACTTCGGCTTTCTGCTCGCCATAGCGCTCGTGCTCGCGTCCTTCGGGACGCTCGACTATGCCGCCGTCTTCTCCCGGGCCCCGGCTATGGCCGGGGCCACGATAGCGGTCATCCCCGGTGCGCCGTGGCTGCTCCTCTCGGCGATCTGCATCGGGCTGTTCGTCGGCGCGATGGGCAAATCGGCGCAATTTCCACTGCACGTGTGGCTGCCCGACTCGATGGAGGGCCCCACGCCGATTTCGGCCCTGATCCATGCCGCCACCATGGTGACGGCGGGCATCTTCATGGTGGCGCGGATGTCGCCGCTGTTCGAGCACTCGCAGAGCGCGCTCTCGCTCGTGCTGGTGATCGGCGGGATCACCGCCTTTTTCATGGCCTTGATCGCGGTTGTCCAGTACGACATCAAGCGCGTGGTCGCGTATTCCACGCTGTCCCAGCTCGGCTACATGACCGTGGCGCTCGGCGCCTCGGCGTATTCCGCGGCGATCTTCCACCTCATGACCCACGCGTTCTTCAAGGCGCTGCTCTTCCTCGGCGCGGGTTCGGTCATCATCGCCCTGCACCATGAGCAGGACATGCGCAAGATGGGCGGGTTATGGAAGCACATGCCCTGGACCTACGGCACGGTCCTGATCGGCGCGATCGCGAGCGCGGGCGTGCCCGGGTTCGCCGGCTTTTTTTCCAAGGATGCGATCATCGAGGCGGTGCACCTGTCCAGGACCCCCGGCGCCAGCTTCGCGTGGCTTGCGGTGACGGCGTGTGTGTTCGTGACCGCCTTCTACACCTTTCGCTTGGTGTTCTATGCGTTTCACGGCAGGGCGCGTTTTGAGACGCACGATCATGCCCCGCACGAGTCGCCCGCGGTAGTCACTCTGCCGCTCGTGCTCCTTGCCATTCCCTCGATCTGCGCGGGCTGGGTCATCGGGCCGGTGCTGTACGGCGGCTATTTCGGCGGATCGATTTCGATTGCGCCTTCGCACCCGGGCCTGCGCGAAATGGCCGGTGAATTCCACGGCGTGGTGCCGATGATGGCCCACGCGGTGCAGACGATCCCGTTCTGGCTGACCGTGGCCGGCATCGGGGCGGCCTGGTACCTCTACATCCTCAAGCCCGAGTTGCATGTGAAGCTGCGGCAAAAAGCCGGTGTCCTCGTCACCATCCTGGAGGAGAAATACGGTTTCGACCGCTTCAACGACTGGTTTTTTGCAGGCGGCGCCAGGAAATTCGGCAGCGGCCTGTGGCGCTTCGGCGACGTGACCGTGATCGACGGTCTGATGGTGAACGGCTCGGCGAGGCTCATCGGCTGGTTCGCCGGGGTGGTGCGCTTGATCCAGTCCGGGTTCATCTACCACTACGCATTTTTCATGATCATCGGCGTTTCCGTGCTGCTCACCTACTTCATCTTTTTCAGAGGGACGCTCGTCCGCTGAGAAGAAAAAATGCACCCACCTTCTCACTGGCTCAGCCTCGCCATATGGGTCCCGATCGTCGCGGGGCTCATCGTCCTCGCTGTCGGCGACAGGAACCCGCGCGAAGCAAGGGGGATCTCGCTTCTCGGCGCGATCGTCGGCTTTCTCGTGACGGTTCCGCTCGTCACCGGTTTCCATACGGGCACGAGCGCCATGCAGTTCGTCGAGCTCGCGCCCTGGATTCCCCGCTTCAACGTGAACTATCACCTCGGCGTCGACGGCATTTCGGTCCTGTTCATCCTGCTGAACAGCTTCATCACCGTGCTCGTGGTGATCGCCGGCTGGGAGGTGATCCGCAGCAGAGTCGCCCAGTACATGGCGGCGTTCCTGGTCATGTCGGGGCTCTTGAACGGCACCTTCGCGGCCCTCGACGCGGTGCTCTTCTACGTCTTCTTCGAAGCGACGCTGATCCCCATGTATCTGGTCATCGGCGTCTGGGGCGGGCCCGACCGCGTCTACGCGGCCGTCAAATTCTTCTTGTACACCCTATTGGGGTCGCTCCTGATGCTGATCGCTTTTCTTTACCTATACAACAAATCGGGCGGGAGCTTCGCGGTGCTCGACTACCACAAGCTGCCGCTGCCGCTGAACGCGCAGATCCTGCTCTTCATCGCCTTCCTCATGGCGTTCGCGGTAAAGGTGCCGATGTGGCCCGTGCACACCTGGCTCCCGGACGCGCACGTCGAGGCGCCCACTGGGGGCTCGGCGGTGCTGGCGGCGATCCTGCTCAAGCTCGGCGCCTACGGCTTCGTCCGGTTCTCGCTGCCGATCCTCCCGGACGCAAGCCACTATCTCGCCGGCTTCATGATCACCTTGTCCCTGATTGCCATCGTGTACATCGGCCTGGTGGCGCTCGCGCAGACCGACATGAAAAAGCTGATCGCGTATTCGTCCATCTCGCACATGGGCTTCGTGACGCTGGGCTTTTTCATCTTCAACGCCTACGGCATGGAGGGAGGCCTGGTGCAGATGATCTCGCACGGATTCGTCTCCGCGGCGCTGTTCCTGTGCGTGGGCGTGCTGTACGACCGCATGCATTCGCGCAACATCGCCGACTACGGCGGCGTGGTGAACACCATGCCGAAGTTCGCCGTGCTGATGATGCTCTTCGCGATGGCCAATTGCGGGCTGCCGGCCACCTCCGGCTTCGTCGGCGAGTTCATGGTGATCGTGGGCGCGATGAAGTTCAATTTCTGGATCGCGTTTCTTGCGGGAACGACGCTCGTTTTCGGCGCCGCCTACACGCTGTGGATGGTCAAGCGCGTGATCTTCGGCGAGGTCGGCAACCCGCACGTGGCGGAGCTCATCGACGCCAACGCGCGCGAGCTCCTGGTCCTCGGGCTGCTCGCGATCGCGGTGCTGTGGCTGGGCCTGCATCCCGCTCCCTTCACCGAAATCATGCACGCCTCGGTGAACGAGCTGCTCAGGCACGTCGCAGCGAGCAAGCTGTGAGGGACGGGGCGACATGCTGACCGACCTTCCGCCCGTGCTGCTCGCGTACCCGGAGATCTTTCTCCTCGCTGCCGGCTGTGCGATTCTCGTGATCGACCTGTTTCTGAAGGACGCAACGCGCTGGGTCACCTATGCGCTGTCGCTCGCGGCGCTGCTCGGCTGTGCCTTGCTGACTCTGATCGTCACCGCCAAGACAGGCGGGGTACTCGCCCATACCCTCAACGGCATGTTCGTATCCGACCTGATGGCGAGCGTGCTCAAGATGTTTACCTATATCGCGGTGGCGGTGTGCCTGGTGTATTCGCGCGTCTATATGGCGGAGCGGGGCTTGTATCGCGGCGAATACTTCGTGCTGGCGCTGTTCGCGACGCTGGGGATGATGGTCATGATCTCCGCCAGTCATTTCCTCACCCTGTACCTGGGGTTGGAGCTCATGTCGCTGTGCCTGTATTCCCTGGTGGCGCTCAACCGCGATTCCGCGGTCTCGAGCGAAGCGGCGATGAAGTACTTCGTGCTGGGCGCGATCGCCTCGGGCCTGCTGCTCTACGGCATGTCGATGATCTACGGTGCCACCGGCACGCTCGACATCACCGAGGTTGCCAGGGGTGTGGTCCGCATCCTGCAGGGCGATCATCCTTCGAAGTTCGTGCTCGCCTTCGGGCTGGTGTTCGTCGTGTCGGGCCTCGCGTTCAAGGTGGGCGTGGTGCCGTTCCACATGTGGATCCCCGACGTGTACCACGGCGCGCCCTCGGCGGTGACGCTTTTCATCAGCACCGGGCCCAAGCTCGCGGCGTTCGCGATGGCGATCAGGCTGCTGGTGAACGCTCTGCAGCCGCTTTCAGGCGAGACGCCGCAGTTCCAGAGCGGATGGCAGGACATGCTCGTCATCCTTTCGGTGCTGTCCATGGCGATCGGCAACCTCGCCGCGATCGCGCAGAGCAACATCAAGCGCATGCTCGCTTACTCGACCATCTCGCACATGGGCTTCATGCTGCTGGGGCTCCTCTCCGGGATCGTGGGCGGGAACGCGCTCTCGGCGGCGGAGGCCTGGAGCTCGGCCATGTTCTATGCCGTCGTCTACGTGCTGATGAGCCTGGGGGCGTTCGGCATGGTGGTGCTCCTCTCTCGCGCCGGCTTCGAGGCCGAGCGAATCGAGGATTTCAGGGGGTTGAACACGCGCAGCCCTTGGTTCGCGTTCATCATGCTGCTCCTGATGTTCTCGCTCGCGGGCATTCCGCCCACCGTGGGCTTCTACGCGAAGCTTTCGGTGCTCCAGGCGGTGCTCGGCGCCGGGCACGTGTGGCTCGCGCTGGTCGCCGTGCTGTTCGCGCTGGTGGGGACGTTCTACTACATTCGCGTCGTCAAGCTCATGTATTTCGACGAGCCGCAGGATGCGGTACGGATCGATGCGAAGCTCGACGTGAGCGTCCTCCTGTCGGCGAACGGGCTGGCCGTGCTCGTGCTGGGCATCCTGCCTCAGCCGCTCATGCAGCTGTGCTTCTACGCGATCAAGGGCCTGTGAGCGGAGCCGCCGGGACGTGAAGGATCTCAGCGAGCACCGGCTCTCGAGCAAGCTGGTCTACGACGGCAAGCTCCTCAAGGTGCGCAGCGACACGGTGCGGCTGCCGAACGGCGGAACCGCCGAGCGCGAGTTCGTCGAACATCCGGGAGCGGTTGCGGTGATCGCGCTCACCGAGGCGGGAGAGCTCGTGATGGAGCGGCAGTACCGCTATCCGCTCGGGCGCGACATGATCGAAATCCCGGCGGGCAAGATCGATCCGGGGGAAGATCCTCTCGCGACCGCCCGGCGCGAGTTGAAGGAGGAGACCGGCTACGCCGCTGCGCGGTGGCGGCACGTGGCGACGATCCACATCGCGATCGCGTATTCGAACGAGCGGATCGGAATCTATCTCGCGAAAGAGCTCAAACACGAGGGCGCGAAGCTCGACGAAGAGGAATTCCTCGAGGTGTTCACGCTCCCGCTCGCTACGGCGCTCGCCTGGGTGCGCGAGGGCAAGATCACCGACTCCAAGACCGTCGCGGGGCTGTTCTGGGCGGAAAAAATCCTCGGAGGAGACTGGGTCTGATTCATGTTCATTTTCGCGGCTTGACCAGCCTTCGATACTGCGCCATGTGCCGGATGGCGTGCCGGGGCTTGCCGAGTGCTTTGCACAGGAGCGCGAGATTGTAGTGACAGTCCGCGAGGCGCGGATCACGGTGCAGCGCTCTTTCGTAAGCTTCCATCGCCTCGTTCTTGCGGTGCAAGTCTTCCAGCAGAACGCCGAGGTTGTAGAGCAGCAACGGATCGCTGCCGCAGGCCGCGATTGCCTCGCGATAGACGCGTTCGGCATCGGCGAGGCGGCCCGCCTCGTGTAGGAGCCTTCCCAGGTTGATGCGGGCGCCCAGGTGCGTCGGATCCGCTTCGAGTGCGCGCCCGTAAGCTTCCCGCGCGGCCCCGGAATCGCGGCCCTCGAGCTTGCATCCGCGCTCGAACCAGTCTTCCGCGCCCGCGGCGGCGCCGGCGTCGTTCCGCTCGACCACGCTCAGGGAGCCGTCGGCCGGATCGCCGTCGAAGGCGAGCAGATACTGCCCGGATTCCGCCTGCCAGCGGCTCGAGCCTTCGGAGACGACCACGCGGTCGCCGACCGCGCCGATCGAGAGGCCCGAGAGCGGCATCGCGTCGGGGAGGTGGCGGCGAAGCTCTTTCAGGGATTTCGTGATTCGCCGGGGCGGCACCTTGGCCGCGGCGAGCGCCTGCGCGGTCCTCAGCACGATCAGGTCCCGGAACGAGAACAGGTACGACTTGCGCGGGCCGCGTGCGGGCGAAACGAAACCTGCGTTGACCAGGCTCCGGATCGTGCTGCGGGGCAGGTGGAGCAGCCGCTCGACGTCGTGCACGCCGTACTGGTGCATGGACCGGCGGCGAGTATTATTTCTTCGCGGCCTTCCGGGCGGCGGGCTCCGGCTGCTGGGCGCGCTTGGGCGCCTTGCGCGCCTCCGCGTCGGGCGCCTTTGCGGGCGCCGGGGTCTTTTTCTTGTCGAGACTCGCACGCAGCGCTTCCATGAGGTCGATGACCTCCGCGCCGCCTTGGGGCTCTTCGGCCATCGTGATCTCCTGGCCTTCCACCTTCTTCTGCACCGCGGTTTCGATCCGCGCGCGCACGTCGTCGGTGTAAGCGGCCGGATCGAACTTGTCCGAGGCCTGCTGCTCGATCAATTGCTGCGCGAGCTTGAGCTCCGCCTCCTTCACTTCCGTCTTGGGGATCTCGATTTCCTTGATCGAGCGCACCTCGCCTGCGTAGAGCAGTTGCTGCATGACGAGGCCGTCCGCATTTTCGTTACCAGCCGGCCGGATCATGATGATGTACTGCTTGCCGCGAGCCGCCCAGCGCCCGAGCGCGCAGCGGCCGGAGTCGCGCAGCGCCCTCGCGAGGAGCGCGTAGGGTTTCGCGCCGCCCTTGTCCGGGGCGAGGTAGTAGGCCTTGTCGAAGTACACCGGATCGATCGATTCAATCGGCACGAATTCCGCGATGTCCGCCGTGTGCGTCCCCGCTTCCTCGAGAGCCTTCAGCTCCTCGGGCGAGAACATCACGTACTGGTCCTTGGCGAATTCATAGCCCTTGGCCATGTCCTCGCGGGCGACCGCGACCTCTTCCTTGACGCAGATGTACTGCTGCTTGAGCCGCGACCCGCAAGCCTTGTGCAGCAGGTTGAACGAAATCGCGCGGCTCGCCTCGGTGGCGGAGAAAAGCTTCACCGGAATCGAGACCATTCCGAACGAAACCGTCAGCGTAGCGATCGATCGTGCAGCCATGGCTTATTCTCCCGGAAGGGGAAGTATTATAGTGAATAGTCAGCTTCGTTGTGCAAGTAGCGGTTCGCAGAGGATTTTTTGCGCTTCTATGCCTTCGCGCGCTCCAGCGCACGCTCCAGGCTTTGCTTGCGGGTCAATGCCTGGCGCCAGCGGTCCCCGGTCTGGGCGAGCCGCTCGACCGCGTTCGTGATCCTGAAGTCGAGCGGGTGCGCGCCGGCGAGCTCGTCCCAGGTGAGCGGCATCGACACCGGTGCGCCGGCCGCGCCCCTCGGCGAATAGGCGACGTTCAGCGTCTTGCCGCGCACGTTCATGTTGTAATCCATGAAAATCTTGCCGGTCCGCTTGGGGACGCTCCACTCCACCGTGACGTCCTTGGAATGGAGGCGGACGAGGTGACGTCCGACCATCTCGCTCACCTTGCGCGCCGCGTCGAAATCGAGCGTGCGCTCGATCGGCACGAACACGTGCAGGCCGGTCTTCCCCGAGGTCTTCACGACCGCTTCCAGGCTCATGCTCGCGAGCAGCTCGCGCAAGGCGAACGCGACCTCCTTGCCCTTCTCGAAAGCGACGGTGTTCAGCTCGGGTTCGTCGCCCGGCGCCTCCTTGCCCGAGTAGATGTAGGGATCGATGTCGAAGACGACGTAGTCGGGATAGTTGAGGATCGAGCCCTCGAGCGCGGCGAGCGAGGAGGAATAGTCGGTGCTCTGCGTTGCGGCGTCGGGCCCGGGCTTCGCGCGCGAGTGCCACACGTGGAACTCGAGCGTGCCCGACTGCGCGAGCCACAGGAGCGTCGCCAGGTTGTCGCACAGCAGGTAGTCGTGCCGCTCGTCCTTGTGCTCGGAGAAGATCGTGATCTTCCTGGCGAAAGGAGGCAGCTCCGGGTCCCAGTGCTTCTGGTAGAAGCGCTCCCCGGCGATGCCCTCGGGCATGCGGATCATGGTGAGCGGCCGGTCGGCGAGGTGCGTGAGCATGTAGGGGGAGACCTGCGCGAAGTAGCGCAGCAGGTCGCGCTTGGTGATGGCCGGCTGCTTGAGCGCCGCGTCGGCGGGCCAGTAGACGCGGTCGAGGTGCGTGAGCTTCAGCGTATGTCGTCCGACCGCGATCGTGAGGGCGGGCTTTTTGTTCTCGAGCTGGCGCAGCACTGCGTCGATCTCGCTGTCGGGAGAGCGGGTGGACGCCCCCGCGACCGGACCGGGCGCCGCGCGGGGCTCGGTCCGGCGCACCGATTTCGGATCGACGTCGTCGCGCAGCCGCAGGAACACCGGGGCGCGAAGCATCCCGTCGGGGGTCCATTGCTGGAACTCCAACTCCGCGACGAGCTCGGGCCTCACCCAGATCGTCGGGCTGTGGAGCTCAGGTTTCTCCGTAAACGGGCAGACGTCGGTTCGCAGTTTCTCGCAGCGCGCCTTCACCTGGCCGAGCGTGCGATCGTCGAACCCCGAGCCGACGTGTCCGCAGTAGCGCAGCTTGTCCTCGTCCCAGTAGCCGAGGAGCAGGGCGCCGAGCTGCGCGCGCGAACCCGTTCCCTTCGTGATCCCGCCGACCACGAACTCGGCGCTCTTCGTCGGCTTGATCTTGAGCCAGGATTGCGAGCGCTTGCCGGCCTCGTACCTGCTGTCCATGCGCTTGGCGATGACGCCTTCGAAGCCGCTCGCGAGAGCCGCCTTGTACAGCTCTTCCCCGTCTTCCTCCGCATGAACTAGCTGAACATGGGGCGAGGGCAGCAGGCACTGCTCGAGCCAGCGCCTGCGGTCCGCGTACGGCGCGGCGCGCACGTCGAGGCCGGCGAAGTGCAGCATATCGAAGCAGAAGAAAACGACCGGCGTCGCGCGGTCGGCCTGCGCGATCTCGCGCTCGGTCTTGAGCTGTACGCGCTCTTGGAGCGCAGCAAAGGATGGGCGGCCGTCGGCGCCGAACGCCGCGATCTCGCCGTCGAGCACCATGCCCCTCACCTGCTGCTGCGCCAACTCCGCCGCGAGCTTGGGAAACGAAGCCGTCAGGTCGAGGCCCCGCCGCGAGCGCAGCTTCACCTCTTTGTCGTCGATGAAGGCGAGCACGCGGTAGCCGTCGAGCTTGGGCTCCCACATCCAGCCCGCGCCCGCGAACGGGGCGTCGCGCAATTCGGCGAGCATGGGGAGGAGCTTCACCGGCAGCGCTTCCTTCTTTCCTGAAGGGATGAGCTGCGAGGCGGGGATGCGGCGCACCGGCAGGGACTTGAGGTTCTCGACCATAAGGCCGGAGAGGACTGAGTGATCTTTCTCGGTGACGCCGGTTTCGGCGACGAAGCGGTCCTTGTGCTTGATGAGGAGCCAGTCCTTCGGGTTCCTGGCTGTGCGGACCAGCGCAAAGGAGCCTTTGAGCTTGGCGCCGCGAAGCGTGACGCTCAGCTTGCCCGCGGCGATGCCCTCCCTGACAAGGCGCTCGGCCTGCGCGCGGTCGTGGTACCAGTGGCCCTTCCGATCCTCGTCGGGCGTATACGGCCCGCAGTCCCACACGATCACTTCGCCCGCGCCGTACTGCTTGGGAGGGATCACGCCTTCGAAGGAGGCGTAGTCGTAGGGGTGGTCCTCGGTCATGACGGCGAGGCGCTTGTCCACGGGGTTGAGCGAAGGGCCCCTGGGAACTGCCCAGGACTTGAGCACCCCCTCGCACTCCAACCTGAAGTCGTAGTGAAGCTGGCGCGCCGAGTGCTTCTGGACGACGAAAAGGAGCGGTCCTGCGCCCGGTGCGGGCGCGGGCGCCGGTTCGGGGGTCGCGTCGAAGGCGCGCTTCTTGGAATATTCGTCCAGCAGTGCTGCTGCCGCCGACGGGTCGGCCAGTACTACGCGCTTGGCTCTGGGCATGCGGGAGATTCTAGCTTGCCGGATCGCACGCCGGTGCTGGACAATCCACCCGTGACGCAACTCCTCGCCGGAACGAGCGGCTTCTCCTACAAGGAGTGGCTCGGCAAGTTCTATCCTGAAAAGCATCCCGCGGACGGGATGCTGCGCTACTATGCCGGGCATTTCGCGACGGTCGAGATCAACAACACTTTCTACCGCATGCCCGCCGAGACGATGCTCGCGCGCTGGGCCGAAGAGGTGCCGGAAAGTTTCTCCTTCGCACTTAAGGCGCCGCGCCGCATCACGCACGAGCTGCGCTTAAAACAGTCCGAGACCCACGTCACCGAGTTCTTGAAGCGCGCCCAGGCGCTGGGCGGCAAGCTCGGGCCCCTGCTGTTCCAGCTGCCGCCTTACCTGAAGAAGGACCTGCCCCGGCTGCGCGATTTCCTTGCGCTGCTGCCCGCGGGCCGGCCTGCCGCCTTCGAGTTCCGCAACGAGTCCTGGCAGGACGGGGAGGTCTACGAGGCGCTGCGCGCCAAGGGCGCGATGCTCTGCTATACCGACGCCGAGGAAGGCGACTCGCCGCCCCTGGTCGCGACCGCCGACAGCGGCTACCTGCGCCTGCGGCGAACTCATTACGAAGATAGGGATCTCGGCGACTGGGTCGAGCGCATCGCGGCGCAGGCCTTCGCCCGCGTCTACGTCTACTTCATGCACGAAGACGACGCGCTGGGCGCGGTGTTCGCCCGCAAGCTGATGGAACTGTGGAAACAGCGGAACCCAAAATGACCGAAGCGGCACCCGCGGCCGGAGCGATCGACCGCCTCAAGCTCTACTACGAAAGGAACGAGCAGAAGGTCGCGATCCTTTCCTTCGTCTGCGGGTTTTTCTTCGACATCCTCATGGTCGACCGCGCCGATTCCTGGGAGGCGATCGGCCAGCAGGTCCTCTATCTCGCCGTGATCCTCGCGGCGCTGACGCAGATGTTCCTCGAGGAAGGCAAGCCGCCGCTCGAAACCGCGACCGTTTTCTTCGTCAAGCGCTGGTATTACCGGTATCGAACGGCGATCGTTCACTTCTTCCTGGGAACCCTGCTCAACGTCTACACCATCTTTTTCTTCAAGAGCTCCTCGCTGCTCGTCTCGTTCGCTTTTCTCGTGTTCCTCGTGTTCCTGTTGTGGGCCAACGAGTCGGCGCGCTTCAAGTCGCTGGGGCTGTCTTTCAAGTTCACCCTGCTCGCCCTTTGCATGCTTTGCTTCTCCGCCAATGTGGTTCCGATTTTCGTCGGTTCGATCGGACTCGCGGTCTTTCTGGTGTCGATGTTCGCGGGCTGCCTGCCGACGCTCGGCGTCGTCCGGTGGATCCGGCGGCGCTCGCCCGAGCTCTTTCCGCGGGCGAGGAGACAGATGCTCGTGCCGCTGGGCGGGGTGCTGGTCGGCTTTCTCGTTTTTTATTTCTTCAGGCTGATTCCGCCGGTGCCGCTCTCGATCCCGTTCATCGGGGTCTATCACGCGGTCGAGAAGACGCAGGATACCTACCGCTTGAGCCACGAGCGTCCGGCGTGGCGCATCTGGCACCACGGCGACCAGGAGTTCCTCGCCCAGCCCGGGGACAAGGTATACGTGTTTTTCCGCATTTTCTCGCCCACTCGTTTCTCCGACCAGGTGCAGCTGCGCTGGTACTGGAAGGAGGAGGCCCGCGGCTGGACGCTGCAGGATACGATTCCCATCAAGATCCTCGGCGGGCGCGCGGAAGGCTTCCGCGGCTACGGCTTCAAGTCGAATTACCAGCCCGGCGACTGGAAAGTGCAGGTCGAAACCACCGACGGACGTGAGATCGGCCGCGTGTACCTCCACGTGGAGACCCGCCCCGAGTGGCCGCGCAGCTTCGAAATCGATATCGAGTAGCGGCTGCTCGAGGCGCGGACGCTCAATCGGCGGCAGCCAGACGCACGAACAGCCGCTTCAGTGTGTTGACCTGCGCGAGATAGCCGGCGAGGTCGTGGGCGCCGCAGCGCTGCCCCGAGGACTGGAAGCCGCGGCGCGCGTAGGCCTCGCCCCGCGCGGGGCCGCAGAGGTGGATGACGGCGGCGAGATCCTGCTTCTGCTCGAGCGTCGCCGCGCTGCGCGCGAGCATGTTCGCGACGCTGCGGTCGAGCAGCGCGGACGTCATCTCGATCGCGTGGCTCGGCACGACGCGGGTGTAGAGCCCGTTGAACCAGCACGCGGTCGGGTCGTACCATGGGCCGTCTTTGACCACGGCGTGGTCGTGGATGCAATAGCGCTTCGCATCCCGGAACGCGGCGTCGGTGATCTGGAACATGCCCACCGCGCTCGACGAGGGCCGGTACAGCTCGAAGGGATTCCAGCTCAGGCGCCAGCTCCAGCGCGGCCGCGCCACCGGGTTGCCCGCGCCTTCGATCTGGGCGAGCGCGGCGAGGAGCTCGGGCGCGATCACGGCGGTGGAATGCTCGCGAAAGAGCGATCCGTATTGACGCCAGGTCTCCAGCGGCGTCTTCGCGAGGGTCCCACCCACCGGGAAAAATAGCTCGGCCGGCTTGCGGACCGTCTGGACTATCCAGTTTGCCGCGCCCCAGAGCGCCAGGATGGCGATCGCAAGCGCGAGAATCCGGATCGCGGGCGGCGCGGCCCACAGGAGGCGAAACGCGCGCCGGACCGAGCCTGAGAACTGCGCGACGGTCCTGCCGAGCGCTCGCAGGCGCATCCTCGGCGAGGGGGCTTTGAAGGGGCGCGAACGTGCCATGGGGCAGCCGCTATCGTATCCGGTAAAATCCCCGGCAAAGGGGCCACTTATGCACGAAGACGACGTCAGCGCTGAAAAACTCGCGGCCGATCTCAGGCTCGTCATCTCCGACGCCGAAGCGCTGTTGCGCGCGACGGTCGGCCAGGCGGGGGAAACAGCCGCCGCAGCGCGCGCGAAGATGCAGGAGAGCCTCGAATCGGCGAAGCTCAAGCTCGGGCCGCTCGGCGAAGAGGCGGCGGAGCAGGCGCGCGCCGCGGCGCGCGCCGCCGACGGCTACGTCCGCGCGAATCCCTGGCAGGCCGTCGGAATCGCCGCGCTGGCCGGAATCGCGCTGGGGCTCCTCATCAGCCGGCGCTGACGCCTTGCCATGACCGAAGAAACCGGCCGCGCCGAGGGCCTGCTCGAATCGCTGCGAAATCTCGCGAGGACCTTCGTCGCGATCGTGCAGACGCGCATCGAGATCTTCGCGAGCGAGATCGACGAGGAGAGGAACCGGCTCGCGCGGATCGCGGTGCTCGCCGCCCTCGCGGCGCTGTGCATCGCGCTTGCCGTCATCCTCTCGGTGTTCTTCCTCGTGGTGCTGTTCTGGGACACCGATCGTCTCCTTGCGATCGGCGTCCTGGCCGGGGGCTTTGCCATCGGCGGAATCGCCGCCTGCCTCGGCTTGCGCGCGGCGATGTCGCAGCGGCCGAAGTTCCTGTCGGCGACGCTCGCCGAGCTGCGCAAGGACCGGACGAAGCTCGAGGGGCCATGAGCGCGCTTGCGGAGATTCTCGAGCGGCGCGCGCGGCTCCTCGCCGAGGCGCAAGCACAGCGGCACGCGCTCGCCGAGGGGATCGCCGTCTGCCGCAGCGTGCTCGTCGTCGCCGACCGCGGCATCGCCTGGGCTGGCTGGCTGCGCGCGAGGCCCTACCTCGTCGTCGCCGCCGCTGCCGCAATCGCGGCGCTGCGCCCGAGACTCGCGCTCGAATGGAGCGCGCGTCTGCTCACGCTGTGGCGGGTTGGGCGGCTCCTGCTCGGCGCGATCAAGCCCGCGGCCGGCGAACGCACGTCCTGACTATCTCTTCTTCGCCTGGCCTTCGGCCGAGCAGGGATGGTCGCTCGAGCAGCGGTCGCCGATCACGCCGACCGACTGGATCTCGATCTCGATGCCAGGGCGCGCGAAGTTGGTCACCGTGATGAGCGCGCTCCCCGGGTAATTGCCGTTCTGGAAGTAGTCCTTGCGCATCTCGACGAAACGGTCGCCGTAGCGCGACTCCTTGATGAAAACCGTCACCTGAACGATGTTGGCGAGGCTGCCGCCCGCGCGCTTCATGATCTGATCCATCTGCGAGAACACCTGCTTCACCTGCGCCTCGAAATTGTTGGCGATATCGCGGCCCTCGTTGTCGCGCGTGGCGGTCTGGCCGGCGAGCCAGACGATTTTCCCGCCGTCGGTGACGACGCCCGGCGAGAACGCCCGCGACAGCTGGAACGGGGTTTTCTCCATGTACTCCGCCGCGTTGGCGGCGATCGGCAGCAAGACGGCGGCGGCAAGAAAAACCTTCGTGAACATGCGGTTCATGTTTCCCCCAAGGGCAAAAATGGATTGTGATTCGCGGCTGTCGAGGACCGACGGGCCCTGAGGTCAAGCTAACCCAAACGGTGGGCCGTGACAAGCAAGGCTCGGCGCACCGCAGCATTGACCGTGATTTTGCGCGGGGAGTAGCATGGTCGCGAGCCAGACCCGCACGAAACCGCCCCGCCCCAAGCACAAAGGAGTCGATATGGCGATCCATTTCACCGTCAACGGCAAGCCGGCCAGCGTCAATGCGCCGGAGAGTACCCGCCTGCTGTGGGTGCTGCGCGAGGAACTGAAACTCACCGGCACCAAATTCGGCTGCGGTGCGGGCCAGTGCGGCGCCTGCATGGTGCACATCGATGGCGAGCGCATGTTCTCCTGCCTCATGCCCGTGTCGGCGGCGCAGGGTAAGGCGGTCACCACCATCGAAGGCCTTTCGCCCAATCGCATGAACGCCCTGCAGAAAGCGTGGCTCGCCGAGAGCGTGCCGCAATGCGGCTACTGCCAGTCGGGCCAGCTGATGAGCGCCGCGGCGCTGCTCGCGGCGAACCCGCGCCCGACGCGCGAGGAAATCAAGGATCACATGAGCGCGAACGTGTGCCGCTGCGGAACCTATCCGCGCATCGTGCGCGCGATCGAGCGCGCCGTAAGGGAGGGCTGAGCCATGACGACCCGTCGCGAATTCATGGTCGGCGCTGCCGGCCTCACGTTTACGGTCCTGGTGGACGGGTGCGCGGCCATGCGCACGGAGGGACGAAGCGCCGGCGCATCGCTCGCGAGCGCGCCTGCGGGCGGAGCGAAGACGGTCAACGCCTGGGCGAGCCTCGCGCAGGACGGCACCGTGTACATCATGAACCCGGCGGTCGAGATGGGCCAGGGCTCGCAGACCGCGATCCCGCTCATCATCGCCGAGGAGATGGACGCCGACTGGTCGCGCGTGCGCATCGTGCCGGCCGCGCCGGACGACAAGGTCTACGGCAACCCGGGATTCCGCGGTCTTATGTATACAGCGGGATCGGCGACGGTCACCGGCTACTGGGACGTGGCGCGCACCTTCGGCGCGCAGGTGCGCCGCGTGATTATGGAAAACGCCGCGCGCAAATGGGACGTGCCGCTCGCGGAGCTCTCCACCGAGCCGAGCGCGGTAGTGCACGCAAAAACCGGCCGCAGAATGAGCTACGGCGAAATCGCGGCCTTTGCCGAGATTCCGGCGACCGCGCCAACGATCAAACCCGAAGAGCTGAAAAAACCTGGGCAGTACCGCCTGATCGGCAAAGACGTGATGCGCGTTGAGCTGCCGACCAAGGTGAACGGCACGGCGCAGTACAGCATCGACGTGCAGCTTCCTGGAATGCTCTACGGGGCGGTGCTGCGCGGTCCGGTCGAGGGGGCCGCGCCCGCGGCTATCGACGACGCGCAGGCGCGTGCGGTCGCGGGCGTGCTACGCATCGTGCCCATGGCCTTCGGCGTCGGCGTGATCGCCGAGACGCCCTGGGCGGCGTTCGAAGCGAAGAACGCGCTCAAAGTGACATGGGACCGCCGCGCGCGCGCCTTCGGCCACGACAGCGACAAGGCGATCCAGGTCTATTCCGCGGCGGCGCGCGACTTGAATCGCGCGGGCAAGCCCTGGGACACGGCGGGCGACGCGCGCGGCGCGATGGAAAAGGCGGCGAAAATCTACGAGAGTGAGTACGCCTGCGACTACAGCTACCACGCGCAGATGGAGCCGCTCAATTCCGTCGCTTCGGTCTCGCCCGCGGGCGACGCCTGCGAAATTTGGTGCGGCACGCAGTCGCAGACGATGGCGGTCGCGGCGGTCGCCAAGGCGCTCGGCATCCCGGTGGAGAAGGTGAAATTGAACTTGACCTTGCTCGGCGGTGGCTTCGGCCGGCGCGGGCATCGCGACGAGGAGTTCGTCGTCGATTCCGTTCTGCTCTCGAAGGAAGTGAAGCGCCCGGTGAAAGTCCTGTGGACGCGCGAGGATGACGTGCACAACGGCCGCTTCCGTCCGCTCTCGGTGCATTTCCTGCGCGCGGGGCTGGACGCGTCGAACCGCATCGTGGCGTGGCAGCACCGCGTCGCCTGCGACGAGATCACCGCGTTCCAGGATCCGGTGCGCTACAAGGGGGGCGGGGAGAAGGATTTCCTCGCGATGGCGGGCTCGGAGCTGCGCACCTACGACATCCCCAACCGGCTCTCCGAGCAGCTGCCGCAGGAAACCGGCATCCGCACTTCGTCCCTGCGCGGCATCGGCTTCGGGCCGAACAAATTCGCGACCGAAGCGTTTCTGGATGAGATTGCGGCAAAGCACGGCCTCGATCCGGTGGAGCTGCGGCTGCAGCTTCTGAAGAACACGCCGCGCGGACAAGCGGTGATCCGAGCGGTAGTGGAGATGTCCGACTACCGCCGCGCGCGGCCCGGACGGGGCCTCGGATTCTCGTTCGTCGACTACTCGGGGACCATGGTCGCGGCGGTGGCCGAGGTGTCGGTGGACAAGACCCGCGGCAAGGTCACCGTGCACGATTTCTGGCTCGCGCTCGATCCTGGCATCGCGGTGCAGCCCGACAACGTCGTCGCGCAGACCGAGAGCTCGATCGTCTACGGCCTGGGACTCGCGCTCACCGAGCGCATCAGCTTCAAGGACGGCGCGGTACAGCAGTCGAACATCCTCGACTACGGCGTGCCCCGTATGCACGACATTCCCGATCTGCACATCAGGCTGATGTCCACGCCGAACCGCCCGACCGGCGCGGGGCAGATGGCGACGCCCGTCGTCGCACCCGCCATCGCGAGCGCCGTCTTCGCGGCGAACGGCGCGCGCGTGCGCCACACGCCTTTCCTGCCCGAGCGAGTGCGCGCAGCCATGGCCTGAACGCGCGCGGTATTCCTCGTCATTTCCGCAGTGCGGCGCTCCAAACCCGAATACTGAAACGTCGGTCCTTAGGCTGCTGCCCCAATGTCTGCACGGCGATCTCGCGCTTCTTCTCGTCCCAAGTGAAAGGCCTGCCATCGACTGGATGCGACGCCCACTCCGGGTGCTTTTGGATAAACAGCGGTACGGCCTTGTCTTCGATCTCCCGATTTCGTATTTCATATCCGAGCCGCACCAAGCGCTGAAAGGCCGCGCCATCGTAGGCCCGCAAGTAATAGTTTTCGTAAGAGCTTGTACCGATACTTATTAGAATTTTGCCGAACGGGTTATAGATGTAGTGCACCCGGAATTCAACGTTGTCTCGAAGCCAAAGTCGATAAGCGTCCAGCGCGACGAAGAATTTCGCGGGACCGGCATCCGCCATTTTCTGTTGCTGTGTCGCAAGCCTCGCTTGGAGGTTCTGTGTCGCATTGATCCTTATGAAGAGTGATGAAATTTGATCGAAGAAACGCTCCCACGATCTCTCCTCCGAAGCGGAGTCCACCAGCAACTGCCTGCCCTTGGTGACGCGCAGCTGGTCCCACATGAAATCGCTTATTCGGTATTCGAAGGCAACGATTTTGCCGATTTTCCAGTCGTCTTCTGACAATTCCAGTGTCGATTGGATTTCGGGCGAAGCGTCCGCTAGATCGAGCTTACCATCCGCGATGATGTCCGCGAGGAGGGCATGGTCCCCTTGCAGATACGCCACCGCCAGCATTTTCGAAATCAGCGCCCCGCTTCCGGTGAGTTCCAGGCGCCAAGTACGAATGTCGGCGAGGAGGTCGGCAATCGCCGCATTCCGTTGTGCACGAACACTGGATTGGGTGCGTAACGCAATATTGACTAGATATAACTGCCGAACCGGAGAAGGCGCGTAGGGACTGATAAGGTAGATGCTGGGGGTTGCGGTCTCGTAGTAGCCCTTCAGTCCGTGCAAGTTCGCGTACCGCCGGTTGAGCTCCCGGTTGGTTTTCAGCATCCGATCGATATCCGCGTTGTGAATTTCCACGTTAGCGAGACAGGATTTTGTCAAAGGCAGGCAGAAATCAACCTTGCCCCGGAACTCCAACTTTTCCTTGTTCTGCCAGGGTGCGTCGGGAAATATCCGAAGGACGTATTGCGGAGCCTTCCGGACGGCGGCGATTTCCTTTTCATATACGGCAACTTTTGCTTGCCCGGCGGTGATCGGAGACACTCCCTCTTTGGCATCGAACCCGAGCAATGCCAGGTACAGATTTTCCTCAGGCTTGTAGGGATTCGGCGGTGCAATCAGAAGGGCTTTTGCTTCCGGCGAAAGATCTTCGTCGAACCAGTTGATGCCGACGAACAGCAAACCCAGAACGACCAAGACTCCGACCGTCCATTTGGCGGCGATCAGGAATCTCCGCCAAACTCTGCCGACTCCCTGCTCCGTCTTCTCCACTCCTCACTTCTCCAATGCGAGCCTTTAACTAGCGGCGTAGTCAGGACGGTCGCTTCGCTGCCTCCCGCGCGCGGATCGCTTCGTGGCGCTCGATAAGGCGCTCGGCGCGCACCACGACGGGTATGTCCACCATTTTGCCTTCGATGGCGAAGGACGCTCGCCCGGCGGACTTGGCCTTGGCGTTCTCCTCGATCACGCGCTTCGCGTGCGCCACTTCCTCTGGCGAGGGCGAATACAGCTCGTTCACGATGCTCACCTGCGCGGGGTGGATGCAGCTCGCACCGAGGAAGCCGAACTGACGCGAGCGCTGTACCATGCGGCGGAAGGCCAGAAGATCGGCGAAGCTCGCGACGCTCGCGATGTAGCCCAGAGGCATGATGCCTGCGGCGCGCGCGGCGTAGATCATCTGCTGCTTGGGCATGAGCAGCGTCTCCTCGGTCGGCTCCATGCCGTTTTCCAGCGCGAAGTCCTCGCCGCCGATGTCCATCGCCGCGTTGCGCTCCACCGCCATCGCGATCTCCGGCATGCGGAAAAACGCTGCCGGGGTCTCGACCATGGCGATGAAGCGCGTGTGGCCGGGTTTGAGACCGCGCTTCGCCTCGAGCTTCGCAACGATTTCGTCGAGCCGCCGCAGGTGCGCCGCATCGTCCACTTTCGGGACCTGGATGGCGTTCACGTCGGGGCCGATGCAGGCTTCCAGGTCGCGCCCGGCCATCGAATCCGGCCGGTTGATGCGCACCGCAACGTCGGCTCCCCCGCGCCGCACGCGCGCGGCCGCGGAGGAGACGAGCTTGCGGGCGTTGTCTTTTTCCGCGGCGGGCACGCTGTCCTCCAGGTCGAGCAGGATGCAGTCGGCGCCGCGGGTGTGCGCCTTGTCGACGTACTTCTCGACGTTCACCGGCACATACAGCAGGGAGCGCCACACCGGGAGCCCGGGCTTCATTCCTGATCTTCCTTAGGCACGGCGCCGCCTTCGCACACGATGCCCGCCGCGACGAGCTTTGCATACGCGGCTTCGTCCACGCCGACTTCGGCGAGCAGGTCGCGGTTGTGCTCGCCCAGCTTCGGTGCCGGCGCGCGGATCGCGCCGGGCGTGCCAGAGAGGCGCGGCACGACGTGGTGCATGGGAAAGGCGCCCATGTCGGAATCGGGATAGTCGGCGACGAGCTCGCGCTCGATCACGTGCGGATCCTCGAGGATCTGCGCGATGTCGTAGACCGGCCCGATGGTGACTTCGGATTTTTCGAAGAACCCGACGTTCTCGGCCTGCGTGCGCTGCGCGATGAACCCGCCGATGATCGCGTCCAGCTCGTCGGCGTGGCGCGGGCGCTCCGAGTTGGTCGCATAGCGCGGATCCTCGATCAGCTCCGGCCGGCCGATGGCGCGGAACAGCCGCTCCGCCATTTTCTGGATCGACGCCGACAGGCACACCCAGCGCCCGTCCTTCGTCCGGTACGCATTGCGCGGCGCGGTGGTGGTGGAGCGGTTGCCGGTGCGCGCCTTTACTTTCCCCGTGAGGCGCAGATTCGCGGCCTGCGGCCCGAGGATGTTGAACAGAGGCTCGAGCAGCGGCAGGTCGATCACCTGTCCTGCGCCGCTCCGCTCCGCTTCGCGCAGCGCGATCATCGCTGCGGCTGCGCCGTGAAGACCGGCGACGCTGTCGGCGAGGTACATCGGCGGCAGCACCGGCTCGCGGTCGGCGAATCCGTTCATCGAGGCGAAACCCGACATGCCTTCGATCAGCGTTCCGAAGCCCGGGCGCTGGCTGTACGGGCCGTCCTGGCCGAAGCCCGAGATGCGCACCACCACGAGCTTCGGGTTGCGCGCGAAGAGCGCCCCGGGCGCAAGGCCCATTTTCTCCAGCGTTCCCGGACGGAAGCTCTCGACGAAGATCGCGGCGGACGGAACGAGCTCGAGCAGCAGGTCGCGCGCCTCGGGGCGGCGCAATTCCAGGCACAGGCTCTTCTTGCTGCGAGAGTAGAGCTTCCAGGTGAGCGGCACGCCGTTCGTCTGCCAGGCGCGCAGCGTGTCGCCCGCCGGCGGCTCGACCTTGATCACCTCGGCACCGAAATCGGCGAGCACCTGCGTGAGCGTGTTGCCGGCGACGAGACGCGACAGATCGAGCACGCGCACGCCGCGGAGCGCGCCGCGCGCCTCAGGGGTGTAGTCGCGTTTTTTCAGCTGCGCCTTCATCCTTTCATTCCGCCCTGGCACCGGATTCCTTCACCACCCGTCCCCACTTGGCGTGCTCGCCCTTGAGGAACGAGGCAAATTGTTCCGGCGAGCCGCCCAGAGCCTCGCCGCCCTCGGCCGCGAGCCTCTCGCGCACCTCGGGCGTCTTGAGGACGCGGTTCACCTCGGCGTTCAGTTTCGCGATGATGAGCACGGGCGTCCGGGCTGGCGCGAGCAATCCGTACCAGGTGCTCGCTTCGAAACCCCCGTAGCCGGATTCGGCGATCGTGGGGACCTCCGGCAGCTCCCCGGCCCGTTTCGCGGAAGTCACCGCGATGGCGCGCAGCCTGCCTCCCTTGATCTGCGAGAGCGCAGAAGGGACCGAGGACATGAACGATTGCACCTGGCCGCCCAGAGTATCGGTCAGCGCCTGCGAGGCGCCTTTGTAGGGCACGTGCGTGAGCTTGACGCCGGCGGCGCGCTGCAGGAGCTCGCCGGTCAGGTGGGACACCGTGCCGTTCCCCGGCGATGCGAACGCGATCCCGCCCGGATCGGCCTTCGCCGCCGCGAGCAAATCGCCCAACGACGCGTACCGCGAATTCGCCGCGACCACGAACACGACCGGCGCGGAGACGATGAGCGCGATCGGACTCAGATCCTTGAGAGGGTCGTAAGGTAGCTTCAGGTAGAGCGTCGGATTGATCGCGAGGTTGCTGGTCTGCCCGATCACCAGGGTGTAGCCGTCGGGCGGAGACTTGACCGCCTGCTCCACGCCCAGATTGCCGCCGGCGCCGGGCTTGTTCTCCACCACGAAGATCCATTTGACGCTGTCGGAGAGTTTGTTGGCGATCGTGCGCGCAGCGATGTCGGTCCCGCCGCCGGGCGGGAACGGGACGATCATCCGGATCGGCTTCGCGGGATAGCCCTGCGCCGTCGCGGCTCCCGCGAAGAGCGCGAGCGCCAGGGACAGAAAAACGGCGGCCAAGAGGGAGAAGCTAGGCGGCGGCCTCGCCGAGCTTGTAATCGAGCTCGATCCGGAGACCGTTCGTGTCGCGGAAGAAAATCTGCAGTGCCGTGTTGTCGTCAACCAGCTGCTCCTCGAAGGGGATCCTGAGCCGCTGCAGTTTCGCCTTCATCTCGGGCCAGCCGGTGGCGTTCAGCGCGATGTGGTCGAAGCTTCCGGTGGCGCCCAGCGTAGGCGGGATGTCCTTTTTAAGGCTGATATGGAGCACCGGGTGGTCGCCCGCGTACAGCCACCAGCCCGGCCTGCCGAAATCCGGGCGGAAGCCTTCCTTCAGCCCCAGCACGTCCTTGTAGAACCTGAGCGTGTCCTCGACCTGCGAGGGCGAGATGACGATGTTGAAGTGATCGACCAGACCGATTGCCATGGCGTCTCGATGCCTTGGAGCGGCTTGAGAATATACTACTATGCCAAGCTGCGGGAGGAGCGATGCGCCGCACCCTGATCCTGTCGATCGCCGCGCTCGCCGGCGCGGTATCGCTTGCCCACGCCGCTGACGAATACCCGGCGCGCGCCGTTCGCATCGTCGTGCCCTTCGCTCCCGGCGGGGGAACCGACGTGGTCGGACGGATTCTCGCGCGGCAGCTCACGCTGCGGCTGGGACAGAGCTTCGTAATCGATAACCGGCCGGCGGGCTCGGGCATCATCGGCGCCGATTTCGTTGCCAGGGCTCAAGCCGACGGATACACGCTGCTCTTCGCGTTCTCATCGCTTTCCAGCAGCGCGAAACTGATCAGCCACCTGCCGTACGACCCGGTCGGAGATTTTGCGCCGGTTGCGCTCGCGACGACTTCGCCGCTGGTGCTGTTCGTGCATCCGTCGGTTCCCGCCATCGACTTGAAGCAGTTCATCGACTACGCCCGGGCGAACCCGGGAAAGCTCAACTACGGCTCCTCCGGGCCGGGAAGCTCGCCGCATCTCGCGACCGAGCTGCTCATGTCGATGGCGGCCATCCAGATGACCCACATTCCCTACAAGGGAATCGCTCCGGCGATCGCGGCGCAGCTCGCCAACGAAGTGCAGATGTCCTTCACGCCGATCGCGGTGGGCATGCCGCACGCGAAAGCGGGCAAGCTGCGCGCGCTGGGCACAGGCGGGCTGCGGCGATCCGTGGCGGTGCCCGATGTCCCGACGATAGACGAGTCCGGGCTCCCGGGATTCGAAGTGATAGGCTGGTGGGGCATGCTCGCGCCTTCCAAAACGCCGCGTCCGGTCGTCAACCTGCTCAACCGCGAGATTCGCGCCGTGCTCGACATCGCCGAGGTCAGGCGCAACCTGGTCGAGCAAGGCATGGACCCGGCAGGCGGGACACCCGAGCAATTCGGCGCCCTGATCAAGTCCGACATGGACAAGTGGGGTGACATCGGCAAGCGGCTTGGAGTGAAACTGGATTGACGCCCGGAATCGCGCCTCGCGCCGGATTCGCGATTCAAGGCGGAACGAGCCGCCAGGCCGCTTCGGGCCCGTCGCGGCAGGCGCCGTAGCGGAATGGCTGCGTGGCGCGCCCCGGCGTGTAGAACCGCAGGTCGATGAACCACACGCAGGTCGAGCCCGTGCTCATTCCGTCGAAGGCCGGAAGCTCGGCGAACCACCGGTATACCGCCATCGCGGGAGAATTCCACGCTTCCTGCGCGAGCGTCTTCTTGGCGCCCTCGCCGTAGCGGGTTCGCGTTTCCCAGTGGGCCGCCGACAAAGGCTCATAGACGGAGTCGAGCATCGCGATGAAGCCGTCCCCCGGACGGTAGCTGCGCGGTTCTATCCGGTTCAGGTTCACGTGGGCGAAGCGGTGCGCTTCGGCATCGGAGACGAACACCGTCCAGTTGAAAGGCGAGACCGGCCGCGGCTGCACGTTGACGGTCGCGCCGCCCGGACCGAGCGGGCGGGCGTGGAGCTCGCCGAATTCGATCGCTTTTTCCTTTTGCAGATATTGAAAGCCGACATAGGCGACGAGCACCGCGCTCGCCGCGACGGCCGGCCACCGGGAACGGTAAAGAACTGCCGACGCTGCGAGACCCGCCGCGATGATTCCACTGAACCACAGGTCGATGATGAAGGTCGTGCCGATCTGCGCCCGCCAGTCCGAAAACGGCGCGAGGATCATGATGCCGTAGCTGGTGATGACGTCGCCCGCGATGTGCAGCGCGAGCCCGAGCGCCGTGACGCCATAGAGCGCGCGAGCGCCGCGCGGCTCGCGCAGGATCTTCGCGAGCACCCAGGAGACGACCAGCGTCCACAGCGGCAGGAGGACGAGCGAATGCGTCACGCCGCGATGGTTCGCGAGGTACTCGACCGGCCCGACGAAGGCCACGACGAAGTCGAGGTCCGGAGCGGCGCAGGCGAAAAATCCGGCCGCCACCCGCCGCGGGAGCGCGCCCGGGGGCGCGTCCTTCGGCGCCGTGACGCAGGCGAGAAGCGCTCCTGAGAGCGCGTGGGTCAGAGTGTCCACGGGAATAGGATCGCCGCCCCGTCCCGGGCCTGCACCGAGCCGGTTAATCCACTTTGACCCCGGCCTGCTTCACGACCTGGCCCCAGCGCGCGACCTCGTTCTTGATGATGGCGGCGAATTCCTCGGCGGAGCCCCCAGCGGGCTCGAGGCCGTCGCCCGCCAGAACTTTTGCCACGTCCCCGGACTTGAGCGCCTCGTTGACCTCCCTGTTGAGGCGCCCGACGATGTCCTTCGGCAGTCCCTTGGGACCGACGAGGCCGTGCCAGTTGGTGACCTCATAGCTCGGGTATCCCGACTCGCCCACCGTGGGAATGTCGGGCGCGGCTGAGATGCGCTTGGGCGTGGTGACCGCGAGCGCTCTCAGGCGCCCGGACTTGACGTGCTGCAGGGCCGTAGCGACGCTGCCCAGGATCATCTGAACGCTTCCGCCGATCGTGTCGTTGAGCGCCGGGCCGGTTCCCTTGTAGGGAACGTGCGTGATTCTTATCTTGGCCGTATACAGAAGGTATTCGGTCGCCACGTGCACATGGCTTCCGTTTCCGCTCGACGCATACGCGAGCTTGTCCGGTTCGCGCCTCGCCAGGGCCACGAGCTCCTGCAGCGTGCTCGCCGGAACCGAAGGGTGCACCGCGACCACGTAGGGCCCGCGCGAGAGCTGCACGATGGACGTGATGTCGGCGATCGGATCGAACGACAGCTTGTACACGCTCGGGTTGACGGTGTAGCTCGCGGGCGTGAGCAGCAGCGTGTAGCCGTCCGCGGGGGATTTGATCGCGAACTCCGAGCCGAGGACGCTGCCCGCCCCGGGGCGATTCTCCACGATCACCTGCGTCCCCAGGCGCTCGGTGAGCTTTTGCGCGATGACCCGCGCAATGAAATCGGAGCCACCGCCCGGCGCAAAACCCACGACGATCCTGACCGGTTTGGTCGGATATTGCTGCGCGCCGGCTGTCCCGGCCGCCAGCGATGCGATCAGGATCGCGAGCCAGCTTGCGATGCGTTTCATGGATTCCTCCAGTTGAGGGGCGATCTTAATACGGCCGCGGACTCCTGGCACGGGGCGGGGAGGGGCGGCTTGACAGCAACGCAATATTTCGATACTTTTCGAAGTATGGAATCAAAAACCGCGCTCGCCGGCCTCGCCGCCCTGGCCCAGGACGCGCGCCTCGCCGTTTTCCGGCTGCTCGTTCAAAAGGGCCCGGAAGGCCTCTGCGTCGGGGACATCGCTGCCAAGTTCGACATTGCCCCCGCGACGCTCTCCTTCCACCTGAAGGAGCTGACCCATGCCGGGTTGCTGGTCGCGCGGCAGGAAGGACGTTTCATTTACTACGCGCCGGATTTCGAGGAAATGAACGCGCTGGTTTCCTATTTGACGGAGAACTGCTGCGGCGGGGAGAGCTGCGCCCCGGTGTGCAAGCCCGTCGCGCGCAAACGAAAGGAGAAAGCCTCATGAAGCGATTCCATGTTCACGTTTCTGTTCGTGATCTGCCCGAGAGCGTGCGTTTCTACTCGAGCCTCTTCGGCGCGCCGCCGGTCGTCGAGAAGGCCGACTACGCCAAGTGGATGCTGAACGATCCGAGAATCAACTTCGCCATTTCGCAACGCGGGCACGCGGCCGGGGTCAACCACCTGGGGTTCCAGGTGGAATCCGACGACGAGCTGAAAGACTTGCGCGAGCAGGTGTCGAAAACCGGCATCGCGGCGCTCGACCAGGCCGGGACGTCGTGCTGCTATGCCAGGTCGGACAAGTACTGGATCGAGGATCCGCAGGGCGTCGCCTGGGAAACGTTTCACACCCTCGGCAGCGTTCCCATTTACGGCGAAGAAGCAAAGCGCAGCGGGGAAAAGAGCGCGTGCTGTGTCCCGCTGGCGAAGCAAGCGGGCGACGGAGAGCAGAGCGCGTGCTGTGTTCCAACGGAGAAGACCGAATCGGGCGCGGCTTGCTGCAGTTGAAGCCCGCGTGAGTCGGGTGATGAATGTCCTTTTCATGGAGCGGTCCAAAGGCCCGGGATAGAATCCCGCAAGGATGGCTCGCGCTTCATGATCTCCGGCCTCGTACAGATCCTGCTTTTTCAGGGGTTGGGCGAGCTCATCACGCATTTCCTTTTGCCGTTGATTCCCGGCCCCGTCATCGGCCTCATTCTGCTGCTCGGCTTCCTCGCGCTGCGCAGAAACGTTAACGCTTCGCTCGATGAAGTGGCGAGCACCTTCAGCCAGCATTTCGGGCTGCTGTTCGTTCCGGCGGCCGTCGGCGTCGTGATGTTCTGGTCGCATCTGAAGGCGCACGCTGTCGCAATTGTCGCGGCGCTGGTCGTGAGCGTGGTCCTCACCATCGCCGTGACCGCGCTCGTGGCGAAGGCATTATCTCCGCGCAAATGAACCCGGACTTTCCCGCGATTCACGAGATCTGGGTCTACCTCTCGGGCAGCCCGCTGCTCGCGCTCATTCTCACTCTCGGCGCGTACCAACTGGGCGTGATCGCCTACGAGCGGGCGAACCGGCATCCGCTCGCAAACCCGGTGCTGATCGCGATCGTCCTCGTCGCCGCGACGATCACCCTGATCGACATGCCGTATCCGAAGTACTTCGAGGGCGCGCAGTTTGTCCACTTCCTGCTCGGAACCGCGACGGTTTCGCTCGCGGTGCCGATCTACAAGGGACTGGATGCGCTGCGCGGACGGATCGTGCCCTTGCTCGCGGCGCTGCTTGCCGGCGGCGTTACATCGATCGCGAGCGCGGTGGGAATTGCGCGCCTGCTCGGGGCGGACGCCGCGATCGTGGGCGGTTTCGTCGCCAAGTCGGTGACTGCGCCGATCGCGATGGGCATCGCCGAGCGGATCGGCGTCTCGCCGACGCTGACCGCGGTCTTCGCCGTATCGACCGGCATCCTGGGCGCCGTTCTCGCGCGTTTCGTGCTGGATGCCGTGCGCAGCCGCGAATGGTGGCAGCGCGGCTTCGCGATCGGCGTGGCCGCTCACGGCCTGGGCACCTCGAGGGCGTTCAGCGTCAACGCGGAGGCCGGGGCTTACTCGAGCCTGGCGATGGGATTGCACGGGGTGCTCGGCGCCGTGCTGATTCCGCTGGGAGCCCGTATTCTCGGGCTCTGACACGCTATGCCGTTAGCGTGGCGCACGCAGGTTTCCGGGGAAAGGTCCATAATGCTCTGTCGAATCGCTTTGAGTCTCGGCTCCGCATTCTCCCTTCCAGGGCGCGTTCCAGGCCTTCTCTCACGGAAATTTGACGCCGCGCGCGCCTGCGCGACGGCGAGACCTCGCAAGGAGAACGCTTATGCCCACCGGTGTCGTCCGATCTTTCAACGTCAAGAGCGGCTTCGGCTTCATCCGGCCCGACGACGGCTCCAAGGACCTGTTCGTGCACAGCGGCGCCGTGAAACGCGCCGGGCTCAAGCCGCTGCAGGAGAACCAGAAGATTTCCTACGACGTGCGCAGCGAACTGGACGGAAGAAGATCGGCCGTCGACTTGAAGGCGGTGTGATGGTCGAGGTATCGGCGCGGGCGGCGAGGCTGGCTGCCGCAACGATGATGCCTCGCCTCCCTACACCAGCGCTCCCGGCCTCTTCAAATACTTCGTCTTGATCGCGTCCAGCGCCTGGAAGGTCAGCGCGCCCACCGTTCCCGTCGGGTTGTAGCCGCCGTTCTGCGGAAACGCGCTTGCACCCACCACGAACACGTTCGGCACGTCCCAGCTCTGCAGGTACTTGTTCACCGCGCTCGTCGCGGGGTCCGCGCCCATCACGACGCCGCCGGTGTTGTGGGTGCTCTGGTACGGCACGATGCTGTATTTCCCGCGACGCGGGTTGACGTTCATTTTCGACGGGCCGATGGCCTTGGCGATTTCCGCGGCCTTGTTGGTGATGTATTCCGACAGTTTGAGCTCGTTCTCGCGCCGGTCGAAGGTCATGCGCAATAGCGGCAGGCCGTAGGCGTCGCGGTAGGTGGGGTCGAGGTCGAGGTAGTTGCCGCGGTAGCTGAGGCACGCGCCTTCCATGGCGATAGAGAAGGAGCGGTTGAAGTATTTCGCCGTCGCCTTTTTCCATTCCGAGCCCCAGCGCGGCGTGCCTTCCGGCACGGGGCGCACTTCGATCGGGCGGGCGCCGTTCGAGCCGGCCCGCATCCAGCCGCCGCCGATGAAGCCCAGCCCCGTGTGGTCGAAATTGTCGCCGTTGAAATCATCGATGTTGATCGAGGCACCGCCCGCGCCCATGAAGGAGTTGAACACCTTGTCATCGAAGAAGAGATTGACGGAGGAGGGCGTCTGGTAGGCGTAGTTGCGCCCGACCACTCCGGTGTTCGCCGCGGGATCGTAGGGCTTGCCGATGCCAGAAAGGAGCAGTAGGCGCGTGTTGTTGAGGACGTAGGAAGTGAGCAGGATCAGGTCCGCCGCCTGCTCGAACTCCCGCCCGCGCGAATCGACGTAGGTGACCGAGACCGCGCGCTTACTGTCCGAGTCGAGGTTGATCTTGACGACGTTGCACAAGGTGCGCAGCTCGAAGTTCGGGTTCTTCATCAAGGCCGGCAGCACCGTGGTCTGCGGGCTGCCCTTCGCGCCCATCTCGCAGGCAAAGAACTGGCAGTAGCCGCAGTACACGCAGGCGTTCAGGGTCGCGCCGTACTCGTTGGTGTACGGGCGCGTGGCGTTGGCGGTGGGCACCGGGAAAGGGTGGTAGCCGAGCTTCTCCGCCGCCTGCTTGTACAGGAACGCCGAGTACGGATACTTCATCGGCGGATTGGGATACTCTCGCGAGCGCGAGCCCTCGAAGGGATTGCCGCCGGGGATTATCTTGCCGTTCAGGTTCCCCGCCTTGCCCGAGACGCCGTACAAATACTCGAAGCGGTTGAAATGCGGCTCGAGCTCGCTATAAGTGACGCCCCAGTCCTGCATGGTGCAGTCCTCGGCGACCTGCTTAGCGCCGTAGCGCGCGAGCGTCTGCGATTTGGTCTCGAAGTCCCACGGCAGGAAGCGCCAGGTGAGCCCGCCCCAGTGGACCGCGGCGCCGCCCACGCCTTCGCCGGGAAGAAACGAGCCGAGCTGGCGCATCGGCAGCGCAGTTTCGTTCATGGCGTTCCGGAAGGTGATGGTTTCCTTCGAGAGGTCCTGCATCAGCTCCTTGTTGCGCACGTACTTCAGCTCGTCGTGCACGCCGGGCATGGCGAAATCCGGATCGGTGTCGCGCCAGCGGCCGCGCTCGATGCCGACGACCTTCAGGCCGGTGTCGGCGAGCTCTTTGGCGAGGATGGTGCCGGTGAGGCCGACGCCGACGGTGACGACGTCGACGGGTTTCAGCTTGGTCGCCATGATTTAGCCCTCCGCTTTGTCGTCGAGCATCACGTGGATCGCGTGGCCGTGCTCGTCGACCTGAGCGAGCCGCCCTGTGATGTCGGCGATCGACACCGGCTGGGCGCGGTAGGGCACGTTGTGCTTCTCGATGAACGTAGTGTATACAGCGGCGACTCCGGGAAAGCCCACCAGCTTCCAGCCCGCCTTGTCGCGGTTGCCGCCGTAGACCGGGTCGGCGAAGAAGCCTTCGATGGTGTTGGTCAGCAGCATGTTGAAGAAGAACTGCGCTCGCACTTGCTCCAGCTCGATCTTGCCGCCGTCCAGCCCCTTCAGAACCTCGTCCTGCTGCGCGCGTGAAAGCGCATCGAACGTCTTGCCGTAGGTCTTGCGGCAATAGTCGTTGCAGTCGCGGATCCCGGCGCGGTACACCTCTGCGGGCGTGAGCGGCGACTGGTAGCCCTGCTGCGGCGTGCCCTCGGGCCAGGGGCCCTGCGTGTACTTCTTCGCCATCGAGCCGTAGCCGCCGAAAAGCTGCTGGTCGATGAAGTAGGTGACGCCGGCTTCCTTCGCGCCCGGCCCCAGTTCGTCCTTGGGGATGAGGTGAGACACCGCGGCGTCGAGGAACGCGACCTCGGTCTGCGAGAGGAACATGTACGGGCGCTGTTGCGACGCGGCCCCCGCCGATCGCATGTGCTGCACGTGCTGCTTATCGTGATCGGCGTGAGGTTCGGAGGCAGGCTTGGATTGCGCCGCGGCGCCGGCTGGAATGACCGCGCCCAGCGCGGCGGCGGATTTCAGGAAACGGCGACGGCCTGGCGATCGTTCCATGGCTCCTCCTTCACGGATCGGGTGTCCTTGGCTGCGTTTGTTAAGCCGCGGCGCGCGGCTTGGAGAGCTCGGCCGCGCTCAAGGCGACCGTCGCGGCGATTGCGTCGGCAACGTAGTCGAGGTTGCGCGGGTTCAGGGCGGCGACGCAGATGCGGCCCGACTCGATGCCGTACACCGAGTAGCGCTCGCGCATGGCGACCATCTGCTCGCGCGACAGGCCCGAGTACGAAAAGATGCCGCGCTGCTGCAGAATGAAGCCGAAGTCGTCCGGAATGCGCTTGTTCAGGCGCTCGACCAGCTCGCGCCTCATCGAGCGCACGCGGTCGCGCATGACCAGAACTTCCTTCCTCCACAGGGCGCTTAGCTCGGGGGAGGCGAGGACCGAGGCGACGATGCGCGCGCCGTGCGAAGGCGGGTTCGAGTAGTTGGTGCGGATCATGCGCTTCAGGTTGCTCAGCACTCGGGCGGCCTCGCCCGAATCCGCGGTGACGACGGAAAGGGAGCCGACGCGCTCGCCGTAGAGCGAGAAGGACTTGGAGAACGACATCGCCACCAGCACCAGCGGCAGCTCCCTGGCGAAGCGGCGCGCGACCTCGGCGTCCTCGTCCACGCCGTCGCCGAAGCCCTGGTACGCGAAATCGAGGAACGGGATCAGCCGCCGCTCGGCGACGACCTTGATCACGTCCTTCCATTGCTCGCCGCGGATGTCCACGCCCGTTGGGTTGTGGCAGCAGGCGTGCAGCAGCGCCACCGAGCCCTTCGGGATGTCGCGGAGGAATTCGAGCATCTCCGCGAACCTGATCCCGCGGGTGCGCGGATCGTAGTAGGGGTAGGTCTCGACCCTGAAGCCAGCCTCCTCGAACAGCGGCCGATGGTTGTCGTAGCTCGGGTCGGACATGTACAGCGCGGCCTTGGGGGCGAAGCGCCGGATGAAGTCTGCGCCGACCTTGAGGCCTCCGGTACCGCCGACCGCCTGCACCGTGGTCACCCGACCCTGAGCGACGGCGGAGTGGTCCGCGCCGAAGAGCAGCGTCTGGACCGCGCGGACGAACTCTGGAAACCCGTCCATCGCCAGGTAGGGACGCGCGAGGCTGCTCTCGGTGAGCGCCTGATCGGTCAATCGCACGCACTCCAGGAGCGGCACTTTCCCCTGGTCGTCGTAGTAGACGCCCACGCCCAGGTTGACCTTGTTGGGATTGGAATCGGCGACGAAGGCCTCCGTCATCCCGAGAATCGGATCGCGGGGCGCCATCTTCAGGTCGGCTAGAAGACTTTCTTCCCTCTTGAAGTCCATGCGACGCGATCGGGCCGGTAAGTGGAAAATACCGGCTGATTATACAATCACGGGCATCCCAACGGTCCTCCAGCCGCGCTCGAGCGCGGCTAAACCATGCCCCGGCCCATCCAGTTCCAGTGGAACACGCCGCCGAATACCATCGACACCACGGCCGCAAGGACCAGCAGGATGATCATGGCCGGTATTGCCGCGATCGCCCACTTGACGAGCAGGACCACCATGGACCAGAACGGGATCTTGACATCGACGACCACGACTTCTCTTGTTTCGCTCATTGGAGGCCTCTTGCGGGAAAATGAGAGGGTACACCGCCATGACTAAACCCGTCGCAGTGCGCATGCTCCTGGGGGATTACCCGGTCACCTTTGCGCTGAAGAAGGGCGAGGTGAAATCGTCTTCGGTGAGCCTGGACTTCGCCGACGTGAAGACGCCGAGCGCGGCGTTCAAGCGGGTGGTACGGAACCTCGAGTTCGATTGTGCCGAGCTTGCCATCGTGACCTTCCTCATGGCGAAGGCGCACGGCAAGCCGCTGGTGCTCCTTCCTGCGGTCGTGCTCGCGCGCTTCCAGCACCCCTACATCGTCTACAACATCGAGCGCGGGCCGCTCGCCCCCGCCGACCTTGCGGGGCGCCGCGTGGGCACGCGTTCCTACACCGTGACGACCTCGACGTGGCTGCGCGGCATCCTCGCCAACGAACACGGCGTCGACATCGACCGCGTGAAATGGATCACTTTCGAGGAAGCCCACGTCGCCGAATTCCGCGATCCGCCGTCGGTGGAGCGCGCGCCCGAGGGCAAGGAGCTGACGGCGATGCTTCTCGCCGGGGAGATCGATGCGGCGATCCTGCCTGCGGTGCCGACCGACCCGCGTCTGAAACCGCTCATCCACAACCCGGCGGCGGCGGCCGAGGCCTGGCACGGGAAGTACCGAGCGCTGCAGATCAATCACATGGTGGTTGTGAAGGAATCCCTGTCGAGATCCGAACCGGAAGCCGTGCGCGAAATCTACCGGCTCCTGGCCGAAAGCAAGAAGGCGGCGAAGCTGCCCAAGCCGGGCGAATTCGACACCCATCCGTTCGGCCTCGAGGCGAACCGGCGCAGCCTCGAAGTCGTTATCGACACCGTCCATCAGCAGGGGATGATTCCGCAGCGCTTTGCCGTGGACGAGCTGTTCGACGACGTGACGCGCAGGCTGGGCTGACGAGAAGAGCGGAACACATGATCATCGATTGCCACGGCCACTACACCACTGCTCCGAAGCAGCTCGATGAATGGCGCAAGCGCCAGATCGCCGGGCTGGCGGACGCGAAGCACGTTCCGGTCAAAGGAAGCCTGGGCATCAGCGACGACGAGATCCGCGCGAGCCTCGAAGGCGCGCAGTTGAAGCTGCAGCGCGAGCGCGGCACCGACGTCACCATCTTCTCGCCGCGCGCGATGGGCATGAGCCATCACATCGGCGATGAAACCACGAGCCGGCACTGGTCGGAGCACTGCAACGAGATGATCTGCCGCGTCTGCGCGCTCTACCCGGAGAAGTTCGTCGGCGTCTGCCAGCTGCCGCAAAGTCCAGGCGTTTCGCCGAAGAACTGCATCCCGGAGCTCGCGCGCTGCGTGAAAGAGTTCGGATTCATCGGCTGCAATCTCAACCCGGACCCTTCGGGCGGCTACTGGAAGGAACCGCCGCTCACCGACAAGTGGTGGTATCCGCTCTACGAGAAGATGGTCGAGCTCGAGGTGCCGGCGATGGTGCACGTGAGCGCCTCCTGCAATCCGGCCTTCCACGCGACCGGCGCGCACTACATCAACGGCGACACCACCGCGTTCATGCAGTTCATCACCGGTGACCTCTTCAAGGACTTCCCCACGCTCAAATTCATCATTCCGCATGGCGGCGGTGCGGTGCCCTATCACTGGGGCCGCTACCGGGGCCTCGCGCAGGACATGAAGCGTCCGCCGCTGAAAGAGCTGGTGATGAACAACGTCTTCTTCGATACATGCGTATATCATCAGCCGGGCATCGATCTGCTCTTGAAGGTCATCCCGGCGGACAACATCCTCTTCGCTTCCGAGATGGTCGGCGCAGTGAAGGGCGTGGACCCGGAGACCGGTTTCAACTACGACGATACCAAGCGCTACATCGACGCCGCCAAGGGCCTGAGCAAGGAGGCCAAGGAGAAGATTTTCCATGGCAACGTGAGGAAGGTGTACCCGCGCTTCGCGCCCCGACGCGGGAGTATCTCTTCACGCGGACCGGCGTCGATTCGGCCCGATCGCGAGAAATAATTCTTCCCGAAAGGCGGTCCGCCGGGCAGGTTCCGCCGGCTTGGGTTATGCTTCGCCGGGGGAGGGCTCGTTCTTCGCGCAAGGAAAGGGGGACCCTGTGTCAGGTTCGTTCTGGATGATCTGGCCCGGCAACGCGATGGCGTCCGCGCTGATCCTGTTCGCCATCGCCATGCCGTTCCTGTATGCCGCGCGCAAGCTCGTTCACGAACTGTTTCGCTCGATCGGCCATGCGGTCGGCGGCCCCCTGCGGCTGGGCGCGCGCTGGTTGTTTGCCACCGCGCGGGACATGAGGGAGCGCAACAAGACGGTCCTTCTCGCGCACGGGGGCGAGGAAGTGGGGCAGCTCATCGAGCGCGAGTTCGAGCGTGTCGGCGTGCTCGTCACGCGCGACCTGGAAGGCTACCCTGCGCTTCAGCGCAAACTGCTCGATGAAATCACGCGCGTCGAGGAGGACTACAAGAAGTGCGGGGAAGTGCCGCCGCCGCCGCCCGACTGGGTCGAGGCCGTTTCCGGAATCGCGAAGATCAAGTCGGACCACAGCGAGATGGTCAAGAGGATACTCGAGGAGATCAAACGCTCGGTCGACAGCATCCACGCCAAAGCGCTCGAAGAGTACCGCCGCGCCTACCAGTCGCGGCACAAGATCCTGAATGGCTTCATGCCGTTCTGGCGCTCGCTCGACAAAACGCTCGGGCAGGTGGACAAGAAGCTGACGGGGCTGGAGAACACCGCGGCGGCCATCGACGCGCAGATGGCAAAATACGAGCAGATCAACAAGAAGACCGACAAGGCCGAGCACGCGTTGACGGTTTCCGCTTTTACCCAGTTCGCCATCGCAACCCTTGTGCTGCTCATCGCGGCGGGCGGCGCGCTCATCAACTTCAAGCTGATCGCGCTGCCGATGTCGGAGATGGTGGGCGCGGGCGACTACCTGACGGCGTCGCTGCGCACCTCCGAGGTGGCGGCGCTCGTCATCATCTTCGTCGAGGCGACCATGGGCCTGTTCCTGATGGAGGCGCTGCGCATCACGCACCTCTTTCCCCGGATCGCCAATCTGCCCGATACCATGCGGCGGCGCATGCTGTGGATTTCCCTGACCTTGCTGGTGACGCTGGCGGGAATCGAGGCCGCGCTCGCGCTGATGCGCGACATGCTGATCGCCGACAAGCAGGCGCTGCTGCAGTCCCTGGCGAGCGCGCAGCAGGCGGCGCCCGTCGACCCGTTGCTCGCGCGCATTCCGACGGCCGGGCAGATGCTGCTCGGTTTCATCCTGCCTTTCGCCCTCGCCTTCGTCGCGATCCCGCTCGAGTCATTCGTCTATTCGGCGCGCACGGTCGGCGGGGCAGTGCTCGTGATGCTGGTGCGCGTGTTGGCGTTCGTCGTGCGCATTCTCGGAAACCTCGTGCGGCAACTGTGCAGGCTGCTCACCATCCTGTACGACGTCACGATCGTGCTGCCGCTGCTCATCGAGCGCCTGGTGAAAGCTGCGCGCGGCGGCGCGGACGCGGAGCCCCACTCGCTGGATGCCGGCCGCAGGGCGGCAAAGTCCTAGGAGGCGACCATGATCAAGCGCCTGCTCCTCGCGTCGCTCGCGTTCGCATCGGCGGCGGCGGTGTCCTCCTGCGCCGATCAGCGCAGCCACACCCAGGCCGTCTACATGCTGGTCGATACCTCGGGAACCTACGCCCAGGAAGTGGGCAAGGCCCAGGTCGTCATCAACTACCTGCTCGGCACGCTGCAGCCGGGAGATTCGCTCGCGGTGGCGCGGGTGAAGAGCCGCAGCTTCAGCGAGAAGGACATCATCGCGAAGGTCACCTTCGACAATCAGCCCTCGCGGGCGAACATCCAGAAGCGCGCCTTCAAGGATAAGATCGACAAATTCGTCAAGACCGTCGGCGGCAGCGCCTACACGGACATCACCGGCGGCCTCATCCAGGGCTCGATGTTCCTGAACGAGACGGGGGCGGGGACGAAGACCATCCTGATCTTCTCCGACATGCAGGAAGAGCTCGACAAGGCGACCATCCGCGACTTCCCGATCAAGCTGAAGGATATCCGCGTCGTGGCGCTCAACGTCGTCAAGCTCAAGACCGACAACATCGACCCGCGGCGCTACATGGGGCGGCTGGAAGCCTGGCAGAAGCGGATCGAAGGGGCCGGGGCGTCGGAGTGGCGCGTCATCAACGACATCGAGCGCCTCGACGCGGTCCTGGGAAGGGGCTAGCGGCCCCGCGCCGCGGCGCCCTTCGGGAGGCCGAACTACTCCCTCTTGAGTTGCGCGCTGGCCTTCTCGAAAGCCTTGCGCATCGCCGCCCAGGCCTCGTCAGCGCCGCGAGTCAGCTCCATCCAGGCGTCGCCCGAGGCCGCCTGCACCTTGCGCAACTGTTCCTTGGCCTGGTCCTGATGCTGACGGATCGCGGCGAGCTGCTTCTCGTACTCCGCGCGCATGCTCGCCTGCGCCTGTGCGGCCTGGCTTTCCCATTTCGCCATCTCGGCGTTCCATTGATCGAGCTGGGTCTTCAGCTTCGCGATGTATTCTTCACGCTTCGCTGTCATGTGGCCTCCTTGACCTGCGATGGAAGAAAGTTTGATCCCATATTACTCCGCTGCGGTCAGATCGTGACGCGCGTTCCGAGCTCGACCACGCGCTCCGGCAGCAACTTGAAATATTCCGCTGTCGCCGGGCTGTTGCGCTGCATCCAGCGAAACACCTCGCGCCGCCAGGTGAACAGCCCCGGCCGCGTCGCGCGCGCGATCGTGGACTTCCCGAGGAAATAGGTCGTCTGCATCGGCTCGAACGTGAGTCCGTGGCGCTCCAGGAGCTTCAGTCCCCGAGGCACGTCCGGCTCCTCCATGAACCCGTAGGAGAGCAGCGCCTGGTAGAGGCGCCCGCGCTCGATGACGCGAAGCTCCGTGCGCTCGGCATCAGCGAGCCGCGGCACGTCCGCGTCCACAATGGTGAGGAACACGACGCGCTCGTGCAGCACCTTGTTGTGCTTCAGGTTGTGCAGCAGCACCGGCGGCACCGAGCCGCTGTCGGGCGACAGATAGACTGCGGTTCCCTCGACGCGCGGGATGTCGGGGCCGAGCATCGCTGGGAAGGTTTCCACCGGGACGCGGATCTTGCCTTCGCGGGCGGCCACCACCGCTTCCGCGCGCTTCCACGTCGTCAGCATCGTGAAGACCACTAGGCCGCAGGCGAGCGGGAACCAGCCGCCTTCGGAGAATTTCATCGCATTGGCGGCGAAGAACACGAGCTCCACCACCCCGATCGCGGCGATGGCGGCAAGCAGATAGGGCCTTGCGCGGCTGCGCGACATGAAGGCGACGACGCCGATCAACACCGTGGTCAGCACCATCGTTCCGGACACCGCGACGCCATAGGCCGAAGCGATCGCGCTTGAAGACTTGAATTCGAGTACGAGCAGCACTACGAGCACGAGCATCGCCCAGTTGACGTGCGCGATATAGATCTGGCCGCGCTCCGATTCCGAGGTGTGCCGCACCGGGATGCGCGGCAGGTAGCCGAGACGCGTCGCCTGCTGCGTCATGGAGAACGCGCCCGAGATGGTCGCCTGCGAGGCGATCACCGTCGCTGCGGTGGCAAGCGCGACGAGCGGGAAGAGCAGCTCGGGCGGCGCGAGCAGGTAGAAAGGGTTCTTGATCGCCGGCGGATCACGCAGCACGAGCGCGCCCTGACCGATGTAGTTGATCATCAGCGCGGGGAAAACCATGCCGAACCACGCAAGCCGGACCGGATTCGCGCCGAAATGCCCCATGTCGGCGTAGAGCGCCTCCGCGCCGGTGATGGCGAGGAACACCGCGCCGAGCACGAGGAAGGTGAGCCCGGGGTGCTGCCAGGCGAAACCGAGTGCGTGGCGCGGATCGAGCGAGGCGAGCGCCGAAGGCGTCTGGGCGATCGAGACGCCTCCCAGCACCGCGAGCGCAATGAACCAGACCACCATGCAAGGGCCGAAGAGCTTGCCGATCGCGCCCGTGCCGTGGGACTGGATCGAGAAGAGTCCGAACAGGACGCCGACCGTGACCGGCACGACCCACTTATCCAGGGCGGGTGTTGCAACCGAAATGCCTTCCACCGCGGAGAGCACCGAGATCGCGGGCGTCAGGAGCGCGTCGCCGTAGAAGAGCGAGGCCCCGAAGACGCCACAGGTCGCCACCGTCCATGCAAACCGCGGGCGCGCGCGCACCGACTGCAAGGCGAGCGCGAGCAGCGCGAGGATGCCGCCTTCGCCGCGGTTGTCGAAGCGCAGCATCATGCTCACATACTTCAGCGACACGATCAGCATGAGCGACCAGAACATCAGGGACAGCACCGCCAGGACGTTGGCCTCGTTCAGAGGCAGGCCGTGCGAGCCGCTGAAGGCTTGCTTGAACGCGTACAGGGGACTCGTGCCGATGTCGCCGTAGACCACGCCCAGCGCCAGGAGCGTGAGAGCAGCCAGTTTCGGAGTGCCGGGCTTCGAGGGGAAAGGGCTGCTGTTGCCGATTGCGGGGGAGGAGTTCATTGAGGACCCTCTTGTTAGCGGAGGGTGCAGAGCATACTCCGGTGATTGCTGCACTGCAACAGCACCGGAAGAATTGAGATATCACTTTGATTCAGATACGTAACCGATCTTGCTCTCCAGCTACCCTCTGACGCAAATTCAATTCGCCTTCACGCCGGCGGCGCGCAGCAGGGCGCCCAGCGTGGCGAGCTGCTCGCGCATGTAGGCGTCGAACTGCTCCGGACTCATCGGCATCGGCTCGGCGCCGAGGTTCGCGTGCCGCTCGCGCACGTCCGGCGATTGCAGGGCGCGCGCGAATTCCCCGTTCAGCCGGTTGACGATGGCGCGCGGCGTCTGCGCGGGCGCAAGCACTCCGATCCAGAAATCGAACTCGGCGCCGGGCACACCTGCTTCGGCGATGGTTGGTACGTTGGGAAGGGTAGGCGCGCGCTTCGCGCTGCTCACCGCGAGCCCGACGAGCCGCCCGTCCCGGATCGCGGAAAGCGCCGCGGCGATCCCGAGGAACCCGAAGTGCGTGCGGCCCGCGATGGTCTCGGACACCATCTCGGGCGCACCTTTCATCGGGATGTGCACGGCGTTGATTCCGGTGACCACGCGGAACTTTTCGGCGTTTACGTGCGAAGCGCTGCCGACGCCGGCCGAAGAGTAGTTCAGCTCGCCGGGTTTCGACTTTGCGAGCGCAACGAAATCCCGCACCGATTTCACGCCGAGCCCGGCCGACACGAACATCACGCTCGGAAGATTGCCGAGCGGAATCACCCCGGAGAAGTCTTTCAAGGAGTCGTAGGGCAGCTTGTCGTAGATTGCGGGGTTGACTGCGTGCCCCGCGGAGACCACTGCGAGCGTGTAGCCGTCGGGCGCCGACTTCGCCACCTGGGCGGAGCCGAGGGTGCCCCCCGCACCCGGGCGGTTTTCCACGACGACCGGCTGCCCGAGGCTCGAGGCGAGCTTGTCGCTCACGCTGCGCGCCATGATGTCGGTGACGCTCCCCGGGGTGAAGGGGACGATGATTTTCACCGGGCGCGACGGGTAAGGCTCCTGCGCAAAGACCTGCGGCGCGAGCGCGAAGAGCGCTGCCGCTATGACTGACGCTCGCCGGATGCCCATGATGTTTCCTCCTATACCTCCGGCCCGGCGTACGCGCCGGCCGTGTGCGGAAACATCAGCTTGACGATCTTGAACTTCGAGATGTCCACCGTCGCGTCCATGTGCAGGAACACCGCCGCGTCGCGGAACAGCTTCTCGATTCCGAAGTCGAGCATGATGCCGTTGCCACCGTGGAGTTCCACCGCGTGCTGCGCCACCTTGAAGACCTCCTCGGAAGCGAACAGCTTGACCATGTTGCACAGCTCTTCGGCGTCCGGCGCGCGCTCGTCCACCGCGCGCGCGGCCTCGTGAAGGAGGGCGCGCACCGCGCGCAGCTTCGTCGCCATCTCCGCCAGGCGCAGCGCGACCGCCTGGTGCTTGATCAGGATGCGCCCGCCCTGCACGTAGTTCTGCACGTACTCGGCGGTGCGCTCGAAGGCGGCGACGCCCACGCCGAGGTTCTTCGATGCCTGGATGATCTTGCCGGGACGGAAATAGACTCTTCGATGCCTGGATGATCTTGCCGGGACGGAAATAGACGCCCGTCTTTGCGAGCGCGTCGTTCTCGACGAGCAGGTGGTCCTTCGGCAGGCGCATGTCCTCGAACACCAGCTCGCCGTTGTTCATGAAGCGGCCGCCGAGGGTCTCGTTGCAGCGCGCGATGGTGAGGCCGGGCGTGCCACGCGGCACGAGAAAACTGGAGGTGCCCTGCAGCATGCCCTCGCCCGGCTTGGTGTTGGCGTACACGACGTACAGGCTCGCGTCGTAGCCGTTGCTGATGAACTGCTTGCGCCCGTTGAGTACCCACTCGTCGCCCTTCAACACCGCGCGCGTCTGCATCGCCGCCTCGGGCACGTTGTAGGGAAGCCAGCGGTCGGAGGCCCCGCGCGGCTCGGTGAGGCAGTGCGCGAGGAGAAACGCCGGGTCCTTCACGATGCGCGGGAACCAGAGCTCCTGCAGGTGACGCGGCGCGACGTTGCGGAGCAGCACCGACACCTTCCAGATCTGCACCAGCTTGTCGGAAAGCCCCGAGTCGCCCCGCGCGATCTCCTCCGAGATGAGGGCGAAGGTCTGCACCTCGTGCGCGGGATCGAGCGGCACGCCGCCGAACTCCTCGGGGACGCCGAGCGTGCGGATTCCGATTCTGTCGGCCTGCTCGAGTATCGAGCGCGGCAGGCGCGCGTCCGGGTCCATCAGCCACTCGCGCTGCCAGTTCTGGCGAATGTAGGGCGTGACGAAATCGTTCACGAAGGTGCGGCAGCTTTCGCGCATCATCCGCTGCTCTTCGGACAAACTGCGGTCGATGGTGTCCATGACGAATGTCTGTAATGGGAGCACCCAGTATACAGGCGCGAAGGGATTGGAAAAGCTCCCCCGGCCCGCCGCTAAGGATCTCGCGGAATGACGAGCGCTTCGCCGGTTTCGAGGAGGGATTTGAGGCTGCTCAAGATCTCCGGCCACCCTTCCCTCACAGTCTCGAGGGTGGGGCCCCCCTCCGGAAACTCGTCGTGAGTCACGCTGAGCTTGCACACCAATCCCATCGACTCGATCTCGTAGGTCACGCGCGAGGGCTTGTCTTCGATGAACTTCGGCTCGAAGCTGTGCACCAGCTTCTTTCGCGGAATCACCTCGATCACCACGCCTTCCACACCCGCGCCGGGCCGCCCGTGCAGTTCGGCCCGGTGCATGTAGTCGAACCGGCCGCCTGGCTTGAGCTCGGCCTGGAGTTCGAGACCCACGTAGTACTGACGCGTAAATTGCGGCCGCGTGAGCGCATTCCAAAGCGCCCGTGGCGAGGTGCGGATGTAGATGACGTTGACCAGCTTGGTCTTGAGGACGCTCATCGCTGTGCGAAGTTTCGTATCGCCCGATCCGAAAATGCCGATTTTCATAAGGTTCTGCTGCACTTGTTGAACTCTAGCGCCGTTTCCTGTGCGTCAGCTGATCGGGGAACGAGCAGCCGGGCTTGACAAGCGAAGCGTCATGACTATAATATTCATATATGAATAAACCCGCGAAGCTGCGTTCCCACAACCCGGGCACCGCCGACGGCCAGATGATGTACTCGCTTGTCCGCGCTGCGCATGTGCTCGAGTCGCGCCTTGAGGAGGCCTTGGAGCAGGTCGGGCTGTCGTTGGCGAAATTCGGCGCACTTTCCCATCTGGTCAAGGAGGGCGAGCCGCTGAGCTTGAGCGAATGCGCCATGAAAATGACCTGCGTCCGCTCCAATATCACGCAGCTCGTGGACCGTCTCGAGGCGGACGGGCTGGTGCGCCGCGTGGAGGATCCCGAGGATCGCCGTGCAGTGAGGGCCGTCGTGACCCCGCTCGGCAAGGAGCGCCATGCCGCGGGCGTGCGACAGGTCGAGAAAGTGCAGGCGGAGTTCACCAGGACGCTTTCGGGCATAGACCAAGGTTCGCTCGAGCGCATGTTATCGGCGATTAGATAGGTTTTTTTTAACTGAATAGTGCATATATGAAAAATACAGCTGAGAAGCTTAATCCGCAAGCCTTTTTCCAACGCTCAAGAGATCACCTACTCCAGGAGAGCACCGTGAAGAACATTTTGTATATCGACGAAGCATTCCTGGCCGGTCGAGCCTTGCCGCCGGAAAAACGCAGCCCGGCTGAAGCCGAGACGCTCGCGGCATCGGACGCGCCGGTGGACGAGCTCGCCGCTCCGAAATTCAAGCGGAGACCGGTCTCGCGCACTCTTCTCAAAAGCGGGCTGTTCCTCGCTGCGATCCTCCTGTTGCCGGGCGCTCTGATTGGCGCGCCGCTTCTCTGGTGGCTCGGTCACCGCCGAAAAACGCCGCCGCAACCGACGTGGAAAGGATGCTCCTGACACAACGTTGTCAGCAGCCCTGGCGCAAGCTCAACTTCACTCTCTACCAACGGCTTATCGAAAGGCTTCGAACTCCATGCGCAACGCTCTCAAGACCGCGGCTCTCGTGCTCGCCCTTGCTGCGCCGGCTTCCCCCGCGGAGGAAGTGGCGCCGGATGCACTCGTCAAGACCATCTCGCTGGACGTGCTCGCCGCGATCCGCCAGGACAAGGACATCCAGGCCGGCAATCCGAAAAAGATCGCGAGCCTCGTCGAGGCGAAGATCCTGCCGCACTTCGATTTTGCGCATACGACCCGGGTCGCGATGGGCGCCAACTGGCGGCGCGCCAGCCCCGAGCAGCGCGAGCAGCTCGTTCGGGAATTCAGGACGCTTCTCGTACGCACGTATTCCATGGCACTCGTCAACTACCGCGACCAGGTGATCGAGTTCCGGCCGTTGCGCGCCCAGCCCGGCGATGCGCAAGTCACCGTCAGATCCGAAGTCAGGCAATCGGGGGCTCAAGCGGTTTCCATCGATTACGAGATGGAGAAAACCGCCTCGGGATGGAAGGTGTACGACGTCAAGATCAGCGGCGCGAGCCTCGCCGCCACTTACCGCGACATCTTCGCCGAGGAAGTCCGCAACCACGGCATCGAGGGCCTGATCGATTCTCTGTCGAACAAGAATCGCCAGAACGACGCGCGGCCCGCGTCCGTCAACACTTAAGAAAACGGGCTTCACGCCCACCCTAACTGAAAGAAGGGAGTAAGACTATGAAGATCAGAAGCTTCCATTTGGCTGCCGCTTCGGCATTGTCAATCGCAGTCGTTGCGCCACTCCTCTCCGGCTGCGAGCCTGCCAATTCGCAACCGCACGGAGGCACGCCGCCCCCTGAAGTTGCGATCGTAACGGTGCAGCCACAATCGGTGCCGGCGACGTTTGAATACGTCGGCCAGACCGCCGGCTCGCGCGAGGTCGAGGTGCGCGCGCGCGTGACGGGCATCGTCCTGAAACGCAACTATCGCGAAGGCGCGTCGGTCGTGCAGGGGCAGTCGATGTTCACCATCGATCCGGCGCCCTTTGAAGTGGCCGCTGCGCGAGCCGAAGCCGCGCTCGCCAGCGCCGAGGCGAAGCTTGCGCAGGCGAAGCGCAACAGCGCGCGTCTGAAGCCGCTGTTCGAAATCAAGGCCGCCAGCCAGAAAGATTACGACGACGCGGCTTCGGCGGAGCAGGTGGCCGAGGCCGAGGTCAAGACGGCGCGCGCCAATCTCGCGGATACACGGCTCAGCCTCGGTTACACCCGGGTCGAGGCGCCGATTGCGGGCATCGCCAGCCGCGCGCAGCGCTCCGAAGGGAACTACGTGTCCGGTCCGGAGGTGCTGCTCACCACGGTATCGCAAATCGATCCGATCTACGTTCTGTTCGGCGTCTCAGACGAGGAGCGCGTCAGGCTCGCCCGCGAGGTCGACGCGGGACGCTTGGTGCTGCCCCGCGATGGGCGGTTCGAGGTGACGGTCAAGCTCGCCGACGGCAGCGTGTACAAGGAAGCCGGCAAGCCCAACTTCACCGACGTGCGCGTCTCCGGAAACACGAGCACCAGCGAAGCGCGCGCCGAGCTGCCCAATCCCGCGGGCTTCCTGCACCCCGGCCAGTTCGTGCGCGTCACGTTGAAAGGCGCCGAGCGACCTGCTGCGATCCTGGTGCCGCAGCGCGCGGTGCTCGAAGGTCCGAAGGGCAAGTTCGTCTATGTCGTGAACGCCCAGAGCAAGGCCGAGCCCCGGCCGATCGAACTTGGCGACTGGCAAGGCGAGGCCTGGATCGTGACTGCGGGTCTCGCCTCGGGCGATCGCGTGATCGTGGACGGAGTCATGAAGATCGGGCCGGGATCGCCCGTGGCTATCGCGGAGTTGCAGCCGCAAGGGACGGACCCCGCGAAGAACGGGGCCGCCAAGGCGGAAGTCCGTGTTTCCGCCATCGCGCAAAGGTAGGAGTCAAGTCATGTTCTCGCGCTTCTTTATCGATCGCCCGATCTTCGCGGCGGTGCTTTCGATCTTCATCGTGATCGCCGGCCTCGCCGCGATGCGCAACCTTCCGATCGCCCAGTATCCGGAGATCGCGCCGCCGGTCGTGACCGTCACGGCGAGCTACCCGGGCGCCTCGGCCGGCGTGATCGAGCAGACGGTGGCGGCGCCGCTGGAGAACCAGATCAACGGCGTCGAGCACATGATCTACATGAGCTCGACCTCCACCTCGAACGGCCAGGTGCAGATTCGCGTCACCTTCGATATCGGCACCGACATCGACCGGGCCGCCGTCAACATCAACAACCGCGTCAGGCAGGTCGAGCCGCGGCTGCCCGCGGACGTGCGCCGGCTCGGCGTCACGGTGGAAAAGAGCTCCTCGTCGTTCCTGCTGGTGACCGCGTTCTACTCGCCCGACGGGCGCTACGACGATCTGCACATCAGCAACTACGTCACGCTGAACGTGCTCGACGTGGTGAAACGCATCCCCGGCACGACCAACGTGCAGATCTTCGGTGCCAAGGATTACGCGATGCGGATCTGGGTCAAACCCGACCGCTTGACGCAGTTGCGGCTCACGACGGCGGACCTGGTCGCCGCGCTGAACGAGCAGAACGCGCAGTTCGCCGCGGGCAAGATCGGGCAGACGCCCGCCGGCGGCCCGCAGGAACTCGTCTATACGATCACCACCCAGGGCCGGCTCGCCGATCCGGGCGAGTTCGAGAATATCATCGTGCGCGCCAATCCGGACGGTTCGACGCTGCGTCTGAAGGACGTCGCGCGCGTCGAGCTGGGCTCGAAGGACTATGACTTCATCGGTCGCGTCAACGGGAAGGAGGCGGTGTTGGTCGGGGTTTTCCTGCAGCCCGGCGCCAATGCGCTCGAAGTCTCCAACAACGTCAAGAAGACGGTGCAGACGCTTTCCGCGCGCTTTCCCGACGGGCTCACCTACTCGGTTCCGTACGATACCACGCGCTTCGTCGAAGTATCGATCCGTGAGGTGTTGAAGACGCTGGCCGAGGCGATGCTGCTCGTCTTCCTTGTGGTATTTCTCTTTCTGCAGAACTGGCGCGCGACCTTGATCCCGTTCGCAGCGGTGCCGGTCTCGCTGATCGGCACTTTCGCCGGGCTCTATCTGCTCGGCTATTCGATCAACACGCTCACCTTGTTCGGGATGGTCCTCGCCATCGGCATCGTCGTGGACGACGCCATCGTGGTGCTCGAGAACGTCGAGCGCATCATGCACGAGGAGAACCTGGATGCGCGCGAGGCTGCCGTGAAGGCGATGCGCGAAGTGACGAGTCCGATCCTCGCCATCGTGCTGGTGCTGTGCGCGGTGTTCGTTCCGATCGCGTTTCTCGGCGGCCTCACCGGCGAGCTCTACCGCCAGTTCGCCGTCACCATCTCGATCGCGGTGGTGATCTCGGGGGCTGTCGCGCTCACTGTCACGCCGGCCCTGTGCGTGCTGATCCTGAAGCGCGGGCACAGGCAGCCCGGACGGTTTTTCAGCCGGTTCAACGACTGGTTCCACCGCGTGACCGGACGCTATACCGATGGCGTCGCGTGGATGATCCGCCGCGGCGGGATCGGGATAGCGCTGTTCGCGGGGATGGTTGCACTCGCGGTTGGGTTATGGGGCATCACGCCGGGGAGCCTGGTGCCAGACGAAGATCAGGGTTACTACATCGCCGCGGTGATTCTGCCTGATGGCGCAACGCTCGAGCGCACCGACCGCGTAGTGACCGAAGTGGTGGAGGCGATCCGGTCCAACCCGGCCAACGAAAACGCGATCGCGTTCACCGGATTCGATTTCATCGGCGGCGGCTACCGCAACAACGCCGCCACGATCTTCGTCACGCAAAAGCACTGGGACGAGCGCTCTGTCACCGCCTCGCAGCTGGTGGGCGAGCTCTTCATGAAGACCGCGCGCATCAAGGAGGCGCTGGTGCTTGCCTTCAACCCGCCGCCGATCTTCGGGCTCGGCACGGCGGGTGGCTTCGAGTTCTACATCCAGAACCGCGGCGAAGGCGGACCGAAACGCACCGCCGAGGCGTTGCAGCAGTTCCTCGCGCGCGGCAGCAAAGAGCCGATGCTCTCATTCGTCAACACTTTCTGGCGCGCGAACGTGCCGCAGCTCTACGTGGATCTGGACCGCGACAAGGCCAAGGCACTCGGTGTTCCGATCGACACTCTCTACGGGACACTCGCCGCCACCTCCGGCACCTACTACGTCAACGACTTCAACAAGTACGGCCGCACCTGGCAAGTGCTGATGTCGGCCGAGCCCGCCTACCGCAAGCGCCCCGACTCGATCGGCGAGATCTACGTGCGGTCCCAGAAAGGCGAGATGGTGCCGCTCGGCGCGCTCGCCAACGTCCGCTATTCCTCGGGGCCGGACTCGCTCGACCGTTTCAACAACCTGCCCGCGGTGAAGGTGATCGGGCAAGGCGCCCCCGGAGTCTCCTCCGGGCAGGCGATCCAGGCCGTGGAAAAGGTCGCAAACGAAGTGCTGCCGCCCGACTTCAGCTACGACTGGGGCGGGGCTTCGTTCCAGGAGAAGCGATCGAGCGGCACTTCGCTGATCGCGCTCGGGCTTGCCGCCGTGATGGTTTTCCTGATCCTTGCAGCGCAGTACGAAAAATGGTCGCTGCCGCTGTCGGTGCTGCTGGCGCTGCCGTTCGGCACGTTCGGCGCGCTCGCTGCCGTGTGGCTGCGCGGATTCACCAACGACGTGTATTTCCAGATCGGGCTGGTGACCCTGCTCGGCCTCGCCGCGAAGAACGCCATCCTGATCGTCGAGTACGCGGTGCTGAAGCACCACGAGGGCTTGTCCACTGCGGCGG
>WNFY01000297.1_pt1 | contig 53139 bp, 60 predicted proteins | sample 5400091 | NCBI WGS metagenome assembly WNFY01 (sample SAMN13153364, study PRJNA577476) | soil metagenome | isolation source: 60 cm soil or saprolite under grassland replicate 1 | place: USA:California | collected 2016-06-15
GTTGTCTTTATTACAAGCCGTTAAAAAAAACATTGCAGCTAATAAAGCATAGGGCGCCTTCATAGAGTATAATTTGTACAAAGAAGGCAAGTTCTGTGCCAAATGAAGTTTATTATTTATTTCTTGTGTACAGACAGACGGGTACAATAAAGTAAATGATCGAAAAGATTTTTATTTAAGATAACCTCTATTGAAATAGTTTAACTATAAAATGCAGTTGGCAAAAAAGCGTACGGATCGATGGAAAATAATTCTTCAATCTGCAATGGATATTCACATAATTCAATTTCAAGAAAAGATTTGGCAGGTCTTATCTGCCGAAGATGAAGCCTTTTTCCATTGGAAGATTTTTCAATAATTCCAGGCAGCATTTCGTCAAGCAAGCCATTCCAGCAAGCATCTTCCAGTTGCTCTATGCGAGTGAAATGTTTATTATCCTCTGATACATCCTTTTCGCACAACTGTCTTTGAGAAAATGATGTGTTGGTCATGAGCAATATTTCCTGTTGTGTAGAATTTGTTTTCATAATAAACGATTGAAACTTTAAATATGAGACTAAAACTATGGCCATAATACACATTTGCATAATTGAAAATTGCGTTAAAATACAGTTCTTAAAATGATTATTGTAAAACAGGAGGGATTGGTTATAGCAAGGGAATTGAATTATGCAAAAAAGCAAGTCAGTCTTAAAAGAAGATGCATGTTTTGCAAAAACAATAAATATGAATTTGGGAATTTCACAAATTATTTTCAGTATGCTTTGCGGGTTCTTTTTGTTCATTAAAGTTCAGAACGTAAAAGTGAGTGACACAAGAGGCGATGCCATATATTCTATAAGCTCACACCAAAAAACTGTCTTTAAAAATTATCATTTAAATTTTGATACCGGTTTGATAAATATTTGTTTTATACGTGGAAATTTTTGTTGTATTGTTTTTTGAATTCTTTCTATGGCCTCAGTGATTTGCCTCGTGTTTAAATTATCCTTGAAAATAGTTATCAGTTGCAAGACAACTTCCTCCGGCGACATCTACATAGAAAAATGACATTTTACTTTTACAACAAATGGGTCAGCTTCTGTAAGCCTTACTATTTCCCTTAATGTTTTTTTGCCTGCTGTTTCGCCCATTAGTAAACTTCTGCTCTCACGCACCAGCAAAAAGGAGATAGCCGTTAAAATAATGCCGATAATAACAGATGCAATACCATCAGAATAAGGGCTATTAAACAAGTGCCCGAAATACACACCAAGAAAGGCAACAAACAACCCGGCCAGATCACCAACATCCTGCAGTAAAACAATAAAAGTAGACGGATCCTTACTTTGTTTTATCGCTTTCCAAAAAGGCTCTTCTCCGCGCTCCTTATTAAGGGCTTTTAAAGTAATAACGATAGAGAAGATGGTAAAAGCAAAACCTATGGTCAGCACAATATAATTCCAAAATGCATTTTCAAGCGTAACAGGATGATGAAGACGTACAATGCCTTCATAAAAAGAGGCACCTCCTCCCAAACTAAAGATCAAAAGAGAAACAATAAATGACCAGAAATATAATTCCTTACCATAGCCAAAAGGCCGGTTTTCATCGGCCTTCCTTTTACTATTCCTTAACCCCACTAATATTTGGTTAAAACCATCAATTACCGAGTGAATGCCTTTAGAGATCATTGCAGAGCTGCCTGTGATAGCGGCCGCTATAAATTTTGTGACAGCGATGCCAAGGTCAGCAATCAAAGCAGTGTAAACAGGTAATTTAGAAGAAGCCATGATAACAGTATTTTCTTAATCTTTAGTAAATATTCAGCAAACAATAAGCCGCATATTTCACAATAATCACTTACCTGATGTTTATATTTGACTTGAATTTATTGTCCTAAAAATCAAGCTAATTGAACCAGGCCTCTTACTAAGGTGTGATTTTTGTAACACTCTTTTTTATTATCGTTTTCTTCACTTTAAATTATTCAGCCATGACCGGTAATAAAGAAATCAGTAACAGAATAAGCAACGATGCTAATGCGGGTTATAGTATTGAGGCAAATCGTTATCGTGAGTATATGAGGAATCCTGGCAGTAATTATGCAGCCGGTAGTTTTGGCGGTTCAGCTTATGGTCTTGTTATGCATGAAGATCAATATCGAGGCTATTACAGGATTGAAAATCCTGAACGACGCTTCGGCAATAGCTATAATGCGATTTATGGAAATGATAATGACTGGTAAGACGTGAGAATGATTTCAGAGCCAACTATAGCCGCGATTATATCAACAACGCTATACTCATGATCGGGGGGACTATTATAGAATGAGGAATGATGAAGACAGACGTCGTATAAACCCGCAATTGACTGGTCCGCATAAAGGCAAAGGGCCACGTGGTTACAATCGATCTGATGAACGCATCCGCGAAGATGAATGATCGCTTGTATGATGATGAATATATTGATGCCACGGATATTGAAGTAAAAGTTGAAAATGGAAATGTAATATTAAGCGGAAGTGTAGGCAGCCGTGCAGAAAAGCATCGCGCAGAAGATATTGCTGAGTCAGTATCTGGTGTAACCAGCGTAGAAAATCGTCTTCACGTAGAACATGGAATAGTAAAAGATTTTACGGGGGGCAATTACTGCTGGTATAAGTGATGTTTCATAACAGGGATTGAATAAGCAGGAAGAAAGTATTTGAAATATTGATGAAATGATCCGCTGCGAAGTTTTATTTTTATTATGTACCAGGGTTAAGCAATACTACGGGCAAGGAGAAATCTATTAACTGTTTTACATTCTATATAAACTTTTGTTCGTCTTCGGCATAGTTATTTCAATAAAGATTGAAATGATACTTTATGAGAAGAATTATCAACAATACCAGTGAGCAGGAAAGTTTATTGGGCAAAACAGTAGTTATCACCGGTGCATCAAGTGGTGTTGGTCGTGCCACAGCTCAGGAGTTTGCGCGTAAAGGAGCGAAACTTATACTTGCTGCACGACGCAGACTGGCACTTGACGAAGTGGTGGAGGAATGTAAGGAACTTGGGGCAACAGCGATTGCTATAGCAACAGATGTTACAGATGCCGATGCTGTAAAACGTCTTGCTGCAACAGCTATGGAATTTAGCGGTTCTATAGATATTTGGGTAAACAATGCAGGAGTGCTGGCAGCAGGATCATTTGAGGAAACACCTACAGAAGTGCATGATGAAGTGATAAAGATCAATTTAATGGGCTATATACACGGAGCACATGCTGCAATACCGTATTTTAAACAGCAACAAAGAGGGATTCTTATCAATAATATTTCTGTTGGAGGCTGGTTCTCCGTACCGTATGCAGTCGGTTACTCGGCAAGTAAATTTGGACTGCGTGGTTTTTCTGAAGCACTGCGAGGTGAATTACATAAGTGGCCAAACATTCATGTTTGTGACATCTTCCCTGCTTTCTTAGATACGCCGGGCATACAGCATGCCGCCAATTATACAGGTCGCGTTTTAAAACCGGCACCCCCTGTATACAACCCACAACAAGTGGCACGAGCTATTGTTTTTCTTGCACAACATCCCAGACAATCTTTAACAATAGGAAGTGTAGCCACGTTGCTAAGGCTTGCTCATTTTTTATTGCCCACACTTACACTTGGTATTACTGCAAGAGTGATGGAAACATACTTTAAAAAAGCTGGCTCCTCACCCTTCACAAGTGGTAATTTATTTGATCCTGTCGATTATGGCACCAGTATTCATGGTGGATGGAACTCACCTGCTGATCAGCAACGACACCGAAAAAAAATTACAGTAGCACTATTGCTTACAGGCGCTATTGCAGGACTTTGTTGGATGCAAAAAAGGACAAGGTAAAAGGCGGGTAAACAAACATTATATTCTTTTTTAAAAGGTAAATTTTTGTTCTTCCACTATCAGTAACCATTTATTCTTTTGCTTATTTTTTTTCATCCTTACACAGCAGTCCATCCTCCATCAATCATTAATGTAGTTCCTGTAATAAGTGAGGCTGCCGGCGATGCAAGAAACAATACAGCATTTGCAACATCTTTGGGCTCTCCTATTTTTCCAAGCACTATTTTAGAAAGTACCTGCTTTTTAGTTTCTTCATTGGCAAGATATTCTTCTGTTCCGGGTGTATAAATAAAAGTTGGGGCTACTGCGTTTACCGTAATATTATATTTCGCCCATTCCACGGCGAAGCATTTGGTAAGATGTGCGATACCGGCTTTGGTCATGCAATAAACAGATTCTGTAGGCAGGGCAACGAACCCGGCCTGTGAACTGAGATTAATAATTCTTCCAAATTTTTGTTTCATCATCAGCGAACCCGCTGCCTGGCTCACAAAAAAAGTTCCTTTCAGATTAACTGCAAGGGTATAGTCAAAATCTTTTTCTGTTACATTTTCTATCAGGTTCTCCGGAGCTATTCCTGCATTGTTTACCAAAACATCAACTCTTCCATAATAGTTTTTTATTTCACCTATTGCAGCATGTATTTCATTCATCTTACTTATATCCATTTGCAGCGGCAATGCTCTCCTTCCCATTGCTTCTATTTCTTTTACCAATCCATAATCTGCGTGTTCATCTCTTAAGCCAAGAGCGATATCGGCACCTGCTTCCGCAAGTGCCAGTGCACAAGCCCTTCCTATTCCTCTTGCCGCTCCTGTAACCAACGCAATTTTTCCATGAACAGTTACTTCATCTGTATTTTTCATTGCCGGTAGATTTATGGTTTATTGCTAATAATAAAATTTCGCATGGCAACATTTTTCATTTTCCAGTGGTAAATATGAAGATAGTTTTTTGCTTTCCCATTTTAAAATATTATGCCTGTTTGCATTGACAGAGTTTCCCGTTAACAAAATAGAAATAAAACTTTTTGTTTACTAACATAATTATCCTGCTCAGCCTAGGTTTTTACCTGTTCAGTATGTTGTGTTTTAGAGGGTATAAAATGATTGTAAAATTTATATTTTTAATCTGCTTGTAAATCTAAACCATCATTTTATGAAATCTTCTTTATCGTGTCTCTTACTTATCGCATTAATTACTTTTTCATTTCTTGCATGTACAAAAAGTTCTTATAACAATAATGACAATCCTTCATTAATAAAAACATGGACAGTTAATATGAATGTGAGAAATGAATTGACTGTTCCCGCTGGCAGAACAGACAGTGGCACTGCCATACTTAATCTCTATAGCGATAATTCCTTGCAATTCCAAATCACTGTAACTAATCTTGCGGCCGGAGATGCCTTAACCGCATCACACATTCATTCCGGTGATGCCGTTACTAATGCCGCTGTATATATTCCATTCACAGGAACCTTTAGTGGTAATGCACTTAGCGGAACTGTTCAGTTAACTCCTGCACAAGCAGATTCTATTCAGAACTTTCCAATGTATGTAAACGTACATTCCAACCAGGCTCCTGCCGGAATTATGAGAAGTCAAATGGATAAGAATATCATTTTTGCAGCTAATGTAGCAATGTCAGGTGCCAATGAAGTCCCTCCTGTTACAACAACTGCAAAAGGAACAACTTACCTGAGACTCGCCGATGATAGTACATTATTTTCAAAAGTAATTGTAACCGATCTGGAAGCAGGTGATACGCTTACTGCGGCACATGTACATACTGCGGCCGCTGGTGTAAATGGTCCTGTTTTAATACCGCTTTGCGAAGGCGTGGTTGATTTTGGCGTATCAAAAGTTAGTGCATTAACCGCAGCAACAATATCATCACTACTTAATGATGAAGTGTATGCAAATGCGCATACCACCTCACATCCTTCTGGAATTATCAGAGGTCAGATCCGTTGATAAATATTAATCGTTTACTTATCCGGAATTAAATATTGTAGTATCGTATTTAATTTTCCAACACGCTATAACATAAACAGGCAGCTTTGCATACCATTAATCTTGAAGAGGTGACAAATGCGGTAAGAAATTTTCATACACTCACCGTATACTTGCTTGCGATATAAGTTTTACATTTTCGTTTAACTTGCCCAACTATCAATTATAAAATTCGGCTTTGAGCGATGCTTACAAATCTGTTTAGCTTCGGTTGTATGTTTAATTAAAACTCCATTTCAAATTGTTATCTTTAAAAGAACATTACTCCCAGCGCCTTTTTCTAAAAAACAATTATGAAAGCAGCTTTAAATACAACGAAAATTTTTGCTTTCATTCTCTTTATTATTGTATTTGGCTGCGCGAAAGAATACAGCTTTGAAAACCATATTGCAAAAGGTACTTTAAAAGACACTTCGGGTATTTGCTTCGTCCAAATAATACATGGAACATTTTATAATGGCATAACGCCCGGTAGTGACACAACTTACGTTGAAGTAAAAGTAAATGTGACCACAACAGGCAGCTATTCTATTTTTACTGATATGCAGAATGGTTTTCGATTTTCCGATTCCGGTGTTTTTAAAACTGCAGGCATTAATATTATAAAACTAAAACCTGTAGGCACACCTGTTACCCACATGCCCACAAGTTTTATCATAAGATTTGACACCAGTATTTGTTCGGTAACGATAAATGTGTATGACAGCGCAGGACTACATCAAAATAATATAGTTGATAGTGTATCATTTAGTAACTGGAGATTTACCGACGTGAAAAGAGGTGTCACTTATAAGGGAATATTTGAACATAATTATATATTCACACTCGGCTTACTCAAAGTGCTTGTCTTGTCAACAAAAGATGCACAGGCTGCCGGCGATTCAACTTTTATGATCAATATTAATTTGCCAACAGGTATTATAACTACGGGCACTTATTCAACCGATGATCCTCCAAACGGAATGGTATTTAAAACGTTCAGCGATGCATGTATAAATTGTGCAGGCGGGGGTTTAATACCAATATCTTCTGGTGCAACAGTGACATTTATTATTACCAGTTATGACCCGACAACCAAAATTGTAAAAGGAACTTTTAACGGTACTACCATAGATTGGTTTAATGAGATTGCTGCGATTAAAGATGGCGAGTTTTCTGCCGTTGTTCAATAAAAGACGTTCTGTTAAAACGAAAAATAGCACGCAGAAAGACCTCGCATAAATTGTAGCAGGTTTAGTCTGAATATAGTTTTTCAACAGATTTCAATAATAAGGTACACCTTTAATCCCTTTCAGTTTGTGCTTCTTTAAATTTCTCTTCATTCTCCAGGTCCCACTGTGTTATTTTTTTATTGTCTTCCGGTTTTAGTGGATTATGAAAAGGCAGTGGTTGTTCATCCTTATTCTTCTTATCCTTTTTTACGGCAGCCTTATCCTTCAATGGTTTTGCTTTTATATTTTTTTTATTAATCATAACATTTGTTTCTTTTCCATAGTAAAAAAATGATGCCAGCCATGAACAGAATAGCAAAAGTTAACTTATCGGATCTACAGCAAAGCTGTTAAGCAAAATATAACAACAATGCAGTAATTGCTGCAATCAAAGTATTTAAAAAATTCACTGCATTATTGTGTATATAATTCCTCCGTTCCAGTATGGCGCCTAAAAGTGAATCTGCAATATTGCCGGTTGTTCCTGCGATAATGATGCGAAAAAAATTGCTGGTATAACCAAACCCGATAGAATATATTATTGCAATAAGTGCACTTCCCATTATGCCGATAATAGTTCCTTCAACACTTATTACACCGTCTAATCCTCTTGTAGCTTTTTTAAAAGTAATTATGTTGTAAAACTTTCGTCCATACACTGTTCCAAGTTCAGAAGACAGAGTATCTGCTGTTGCAGAGGCCAGACTTGCAGCCATCATCACCACAAATAGATTTGCATATGCAGGATACAGCCATTTTAGTAAACCCATTATTGCTGGTACACTTCCGTTGGCCAATACTTGCGCTGTTGTTCTTCTTCCTTTATTTTTTTCTGCAAAACCTAATTGCTGTTTCAAATGCATCTTCCATGAAGTAGCGGCAGAGCCGAGAATGAAAAATGTTGCAAGCATAGTTATCCCGGTATAACCTGCGCCTATAAATATTAGCCATGCAATTACCCCGCCTGTAAGCGCTCCTGCAATTGTGAGTTTACGGGATAATATACTCAACCCCGCACTCACAAAAAGTATGACAATAAATGACCAATAGTTCGAAAGCATGCGTGTAAAGTAAAGAATGTAAAGAAGTGAAGAGCAAGAAAAATTTATTAAGCACAGTACACTTATGCACCTTGCTTGCCTTATCATACTCCGCTAAACGAACGACGCTTATTCTTTGGTTTGCCACTTTTTTATTCGTTCACTTTAAAAGAAGGTGTGAATTATTTATCTATCTTAAAAGAGTTTCTAATATAGCAAAAGCACTCGTCAAGTGATTCAGCCTATTATGAACCCGATGAAGTAAGTTAATAAGTCTTGAAGTCTCATTTCCACAGGTATGACGGAATACGATGGCTTGGCTTATATTATTCACAGCAACAATTTTTATTTTTTTTCTATCTTTTTCATCTTTTTTAACCCCCCAATTCGGGAAATGGCATAAATATTGCCAATTCCTGCGCAAATTTATTTAACCAATAAAAACATCATAATTATCCATAATATCAAGTCAAAGTCATAAAAGCACTAATCAAGTGTGCAAACGGTTAACCTAACAAAAAGGTCCCTTCATTTTTATATTTTTTAATTAAAACACCATTTAAAATTCACATTTATGACCCCCTCATCAAAAATGTCTCCTTTTGAAAAAAGGAGCGCTGTAAGGAATTATCAATTCCTTGCTATAATTATAGCAGCGGTAATTTTTAGTAGTTGCCAGAAAGAAGTGAATAATCCTGTTCCTTCTACCAGCATCACATCAACTACTACCTCATCTGCCACCGCCCTTAAAACAATGTATTGGACTGTCGGAGGTGTAACACGAGAAGCGACTGTATATATTCCGAGTACCTCAGGCTATCATCCTATAGTCTTTGGTTTCCATGGTAAGGGTGGAACGGGTGCAGGTTTTGGCTCGAAATATTGTTACTTCTTTGATGCTATGTTATCTACTTTTGTGAATAAGTACAACGCAAATACAAGCCAGGTCTTCTGCCATGGCTGGTCGTCGGGCGGCGAGTTCATTTATAATGTTCTTTGGACCAAACGAGGAACTGAGTTGAAAGCTATATCTACAGCGGGAGCAGCGTTGGGTACAACTAGTGGAAAAAGCGCCTTGCGCGCCATGCAGATTGCAGGTACAAACGATCCGGTTTGTAGTTTTACCAAACAGCAATCGACTTCACAAGGGATCCGCAATTTGGATAAATGTTCTACAACGGGAAGTACATGGGCTACCGGTCCTTACTCAACTGTGGCAACGCATTATTCTTCCAGCATTACCCGCCCGGATATTTTCTTAAAATATGATGGTAATCATACTTATCCGGATTGCGTTCCTCCATTAATTGTGAAATTTTTCAAGGAAGTAGTTGCAAATACAATTCAATAATTATTCCTGATGTCTTCTATAAATAAAAGTTTACCAGCGACTGTTAACCTGAAATATGATGCGTAGGTAGACTAGTATTGAAATTATCGCAATGCCTTCAGTTATTTCAATACGATGCGTAGGTTGATGCTAGTATTGAAATTATCGCAAAGCCTTCAGTTATTTACTGAAGGCTTTTTACATTTCAACACAATGACACCCGCTTTTATACAAGTTTTAAATCGGTCTTACAATGGGAGCAAGACAAAATGATAATTAAGCTGATGGCTGGAAATAAGGGAATTACAGCCAACGTTCAGGGCTTGGCGAATTGCGGATAAGTAACCCGCCTGTCCGGTACTGAAGCTGAAAATTGTCTTAAAAGTTCAAAATAAAAATTTTTGTTCAGTAGAATTCCTTCGCTGCGACAAACTACAGCATACAGCAAAACTAAAAAATGGAAAGGCTTAAAGTCAACCCCTCACTCATTCAACAATTTTTTCCTCCATCTTTAAAAATCAACAACAGTTGAAATCGAATTGGGGATATTTTCAGTCTTTATTGAAGCCATTTTTATCTTACTTAATACTTGTATTCTATTCTGTTTTCCAACAAGAATTTTTAGTTTTTTTCTATTTCTTTCTAATCCTTTTTTAAACGCCAAATTATGGAAAGGGTATAGATATTGCTAATTGTAAGCAAATTTATTTAACTCTAAAAATTCCTATTATCGGGAATATCAAGTCAAAGCCAGAGAAGAACTATTCATCAAGTGTGAAGGATTCAACCTAACAAAAGACCCCTTCGCTTTTTATAAATTCAAACAAAAATCCAATGTTTATGAAATCCACATTAAAAATGTCTCCTCCTGAAAAAAGGAGCACCGTAAAAATTTATCAGCTCCTTGCTATAATTATAGCAGCGGTAATTTTTAGTAGTTGCCAGAAAGAAGTGAATAATCCTGTTCCTGGTAACAGTGTCACATCATCTACTACCTCATCTGCAGTCACCCTCAAGACAATGTATTGGACTGTCGGAGGTGTAACACGAGAAGCGACTGTATATATTCCGAGTACCTCAGGCTATCATCCTATAGTCTTTGGTTTCCATGGTAAGGGTGGAACGGGTGCAGGTTTTGGCTCGAAATATTGTTACTAGATATGGACCTGAAGTTCTTTGATGCTATGTTATCTACTTTCGTGAATAAGTACAACGCAAATACAGGTCAAGTCTTTTGCCACGGCTGGTCATCAGGCGGCGAGTTTATTTATAATGTACTTTGGACCGCTCGTGGAACTAAATTGAAAGCTATATCTGCAGCGGGTGCAACACTGGGTACAACAAGTGGAAAAAACGTTTTGCGCGCCATGCAGGTTGCAGGTAAATCTGATCCGGTTGTGAGTTTTACCAGACAGCAGTCGACTTCACAAGCAATCTGCAATTTGGATAAATGTTCTTCAACTGGAAGTACGTGGGCTACCGGTCCTTATAACACTGTGGCAACGCATTATTCTTCTTCCATCAATGATCCTGTAGTATTTTTAAAATACGATGGTAATCATACTTATCCGGACAATGTTCCACCCTTAATTGTGAAATTCTTCCAGGAGGTGGCTGCGGGTACAATTCATTAATTATCCTAATGTCTCTCCTATAAATAAAAGTTAACCAGGGACTGGTTAACCTGAGATACGATGCATAGGTAGACTAGTATTGAAATTATCACTTTAAGATTTAACTGCTTTGCAGTAGAAAGCTGGATAAGCAATAATAGCAATAAAAAATATTGAAAATGTATGTGCCTCTTAAACGACGACAATGGTATGATGGTTTATTTGCTGCTATAATCATGCTCAACTACCACTTTGTCTTGGAACTTATACTGCTTAGTCTTGGAACTTAATTATCTCAACTGCAAAATCTGATTGAATAAATATATCAGTCAAAAGTTTAAGTGATTAAGTTTTTTTAGATCTTTATTTTATGCAATTGGGTTAACGAACAGGTGGTGCCTGAATATGAAAAACATTTTTCAAGGCTTTTTTCGCAGCATGATAGCCGCACATACCATGCACGCCACCACCAGGAGGAGTTGAGGAAGAACAGATGTATATGCCTTTTGCGGATGTTTTATAGGGTGACAATCGAAGAGCAGGCCTGGTAAACAACTGCCATAGATCCATCATCCCTCCATTGATATCCCCTCCGATATAATTCGGATTATATTCCTCCATCTCAACTGTATTCATCACGTGTCTCGCCAGGATCATGTCTCTGAAACCTGGTGCAAAACGCTCAACTTGTTTTTCAATACTTTCCGTCATGTCTGTTTGAGATCCATTAGGCACGTGGCAATAAGCCCATGCGGTATGTTTTCCCTCAGGTGCCCTCGACGCATCAAATAAGCTCTGCTGAGCTAATAACACAAAAGGCTTTTCCGGATGTTTTCCTTCGGCAGTCAACTGCTCTGACGCTGCAATCTCTTCCAACGTATTTCCTATGTGAACCGTTCCGGACTGCCTGCAAAGAGATGCTGTAAAAGGTATAGGTTCATCCAAAGCCCAATCAATTTTAAATACACCCATGCCATAGCGATACCGCTCCAGTTGCCATTTGTAGAGAGAAGAGAATTTATGGCCAGCGATCTCTAATAATTGCCTAGGGGTGACATCAAACAATATAGCGTGTGCGGAGGGAAGCTCACTAAGAGAGCGAACATAAAGATTGGTTTCAATGGTACCACCTATTGCCCTGAAATAAGCAGCCAGCGCATTGGCAATAGCAGCTGATCCACCTTTAGCAAGGGGCCATCGTTCCAAATGTGCTGTAATCATCATTACCAATCCCGTAGCCGAAGTGATAGCATTGGACAAAGGTTGAATTGAATGTGCAGCCATCCCCGCCCACAATCCTTTCGCTTGACGGGTGTGAAAACGTTTTGCCAGTTTTGTAGCTGACATCAATGCATGCAGCCCGAAACGGGCCATATCAAAAGGTTTTTTGGGAAAATGTAACGGACCTAATACGTCCCCCGCAATTCCGGGCCAGTCTTTGATCAAGGGTTTCATGAGCTTGAGGTATGAAAGCTTATCCTCTCCTAATAATTGTGCTGTTTGCTCAGGGGATGGATGCAAAACAGCTGCAGTGCCATCGTCAAAAGGATGTGCTGCTGGAACTGGCGGATGGATGAATTCCAATCCATACCGGTCCAGAGGAAGTGTTTTAAAAAAGGGAGAACCAACTGCTAAGGGATGTATAGCAGAACATACGTCATGAACAAAATAGGGCAGGGTAAGTTCCGCTGACCGCAGCCCGCCACCAATAACTGCTTTTGCTTCCACCAGCAACACAGAAAGCCCTGCTTGCTGTATCGTAATGGCGGCTGCGAGACCATTAGGTCCTGAGCCTATGACAATTGCATCATAATCTGTTTTAATCACTATTATTATTTTCTTAAAATCCTCTACAAAGTCTTCTATAAGATTGCGCACTAAATTGTAACTGTACAACTAATCAATTATTGTTGGGGGCATCAACATCCAGCGCTCTCACCATTTTATTTATCAAGTTATGGAATCCATCCTTCACTCTTGAGGAATTCCAGCAGCCGCGGATCTTTGGTGGACATAACTGGCAGCCAGATGCTAATCCGCTCACGATTCCACCAAAGGCCCTGAGGATTGCCTGGCTTTGCAAAGGTATAATGATATAGAACTGCGCGAATGTATCGCGGCGGCTTATCGGGGAAGGGGTTACTGGCAAACAAACTTAGAGCGCCGGGATCATTATGAAGGAGTTTCGAGACAAGATTTAGCGTCCATGGATATTCATCGGGAGACGACATAGCTGCAAACCACATTTGCCAGTCCAAACGCAACTGATAGGGAGCTACTTGCGGCGGACGCTTGTCAAGTAACACAGGCAGGCCTTTGTAGATATAGGGCTTCCAGTTGGCTTTGTCACTCGAGTCCTCGTCCATCGTTCCTTCGAATACCACATTCAAACGTTCCTTTCCCACGGTTCCAAACGCGCCATAAGTATTTACCAGATCCAAAGGGTCGAATGAAGTGTTCATAATTTGCTCTGGAGATAGCATATTAACTATAGGCTGCATACTTAGGAGAGCAATAACAGCAGTCACGATCCATGCAGTAGTAAGCATAGGTTTGGATACTTCGGCGCTACCAGCAGCAGCTTCCGCTTTACGAACGAGCCGGCGGGGAAGAAGCCTGGACCAGAAGCCATCGTCGAAACAAGCCAGGGCGGGAACGATCGTCAGCCAGTTTAAAAAGGAAAGGTTACCACTGAGAATAAGGGTGATCTGAAATAATACGATTACCACACCCGCAACGTGACGTGCCAGTCGAGGCCAGAATACGAACCATGGTGCCACAAGTTCAGCAAGCCAGTTGAACCACACGCCAATTTTTAAAACTGTACGCGGAAGAAAATGGAACCATCGGCTCAGAGGACCTGGTATAGGTTGTGTTTCGAAATGGTAGTAGAGAGCGGTGCCGTTACGCCATATTTCATCCCCGCGGATCTTGATCAAACCCGCGCCAAGCATGAGGCGGAAGATCAGCCATCGGAGTAAAACAATGATTGGCATGGGTGGTGCCTGCCGGGGAAATGGACGCATGTCAAGCAAGGGACAAAGAAAGATAGCAAGAAACCCAGTCTCGGTAAGTTGGATTTCCCAGCCGTATCCATACCAGTCTTGTCCTACATGAACGAAGGACATGTAGAGAAACCAAAGAACAGCAAGGAGCAGCGCATTTGCATAGCCTGCTATTACTAAAAAGGAAAGTACAAATCCAGTCCAGGCGACAGTTAAAAGTGCTGTATCAGAATGCCAGAGCCAAAATAGTGACGGCAGGCGTACGAAACCAGCACTATCTGACCCGAGTGCATGGCTCACCACTTTCAGGGAAATTCCCACCGGGAGAAGTCCGTTAGAGCCAATCAAAGGAACAATCTGATTGATTGCCACGAGAAAGGCTATAGCGTAAATTATCCCCAGCAAGCGAAGAATCATAAATCGGGTGAGCCAGTAGGTTGGAGGGGTGTTTGGCGGACGAAGATCCATTTGCGATTCGATATCCATTTTGTTTTTCACCTCCATTTGTTTTTCACTGATGGAAGATAATACTTCTGTTGCTTTTTTGGAGACAGATTATAAATGCTTATGAAATCATTATCCATTGTTGAGGTGGTTCTGCTTAAACCTTACTTTTGGCTAAAGCTCATAACCTGTTTCTTTAAATACTCATGAACGCTTGTTGTTTTAAGTTCTTTAGGTTGTTTTCTAAATACAACCTATTTCAGGACGAGACAATTTGTTGCCAAATGCTCTTCCGTTCAGACCTGCTATTGCAAATATAACTTTGTTACCTGCTGTATTTCTTTGTCTTGTTAATATGAGTCTATTTTGGGGTTGATATGTTGCAGTTTTAGGATGATAGTCATAAAAATTTCTTTACTCAATTCTGAGTAAGCAAGTTTAATACCTTCGTCATTACCATAATTGTAATGGCCTCCAAATTCAGCGATTTTAACTGTAAAAAAATACGTCACAATTTCGAAAAAAGTAGAGCTTTTATGGTCAACATGAAAGTTCATAAAGGGTTGAGAATATCACGACATATAGCACAATAAACAGGATAATTAAACTGTATCGATAGAGTATTAAATATCCTTATAATTACAAAGTGTAAGGCCTCCAAAGCCTTGCTCTTTTTGTTTGAGTGTCACCATTCAAGCAGTTCTTATACGAAAAGGTTTCAATTGTATTGTTCGTTCTTTTTATAGCGAAACATTTTCCACTATTGACTTCAGATCAAAATCTGGCTCCAAAGATTTAGTTAGAAGTTTGTTGGCTTTCTAAACATTGCCTTACATTTTTTAATTCTTACTTATCCTTACTTTACTTCTTAATTACTGGCAAATTTCAAAAGGAGTAACCATGATTTATTGTAAAAATAATGGTAACCACGTGCCTCGAACAGGAACATTTTTGCTCTGGAAATCAATCACTTATATGCCTCATGAGTCATTTATGTGTCATTAAGATGCGCGATTTCGAACTTGTTGTCACTTTTGTTCAGTGATTCACGCTTTTTCTCACTTCAAAGATAATTAATCTAAATCTTGCCAACTATTTTAAAGTTATTTCGTTCGAGAAAGAGAAATATTAGCATTGGATAAATTGGTTATTATCCAACACGATTAATTTTCAAAATTGAATGTTAGAACATTATACTTATATCAACACTATATCACAAAATCAACGGAGAAGTCTTTTGCTTTCGGCTTTGGTAATTTGTGTATTACTTCCTCTTGGTTCTTCGGTCTGTATCTTTTGTATATTTCGTTAACATACTTTGAAGAAGTATGCCCTAACATTAAAGCAACAGTGGGCTGCATCTACTCTTTCATCCTGAAGTAAAATACTGAAGCTTGACCTTGCACAATTCCATGTAATATGCTTTTTTATCCCCGCATTTTTACACCACAATCCCAGTGCTTTATTTGCTCCGTCGGCAGTTGGTAAATCAAAAATAAACCGGCTCTTTTTATTTGCCTCGGCTTGCGCATTGCGCTTATCCAAGATAGCTTTTGCAATCGGATGAAGTGTAATAAAATGTTCGACAAAAGTTTTCTCCTGTACAATATTGAAGACTATTGAGTCGCTTCTGACATAACCCCAATCAAGTGCTCTGACATCACACCATCTTAAACCGGTATAGCAACACAAAATAAAAGCTTCACTTACTTCTTCATTCAGGCATGGTGTGCGAAGCAATTGAATATATTCATCCGCTTCTAAATTATTTTTTCTTCGTTTATTCTTGTTTGCCTTTGCAGAAATATCTTGTGTTGGATTTATTTTAAAATAACCTTGCCTCGTTGCAGATTTCAAAACCTTTTTAAATCTGGTAAAATAATTTGCAGGTGTTTCTCCATTTAAATGATCCAATAGATATTTTCGAAACCGCTCGCAGCAATCCTCTGTTATGTCGAGGGGTGAAATGTATTTGTTCTTTACAAACTTTTTAAAGTGAATAAGACTGCATTCAAGATGTCTGTTACCATCTCCTTTATTTTTTTTGACATACTCTTCGTAAAACTCTAAAAAATTATTCTTGTACTTGTGACAAGGTTGACTTCCTGTACCGACTGCTTGCCATTCTAAAATTAATTTTGATTTTTTGATTTCGAGAGTATCAAGTGCTTCTTTGTTATGTTGTTCCTGAATTTGATTTTCTGGATTCACATAACTGAAAATACCAGTAGCGATTCGCTGACCTGCTTTTTTACCCCATTCGATTGTGTAGAAATTTTTTTTATTGTGTGTAAGGCGTGGAGTGATAGTGATGTTCATTTTTAAGAAATCATGAACCAAAATGAGTGCCGAACGGGTTCAATTGATACAGCGATGTATGAAACATTTCTCTGTACATTTATCTTCGCGAGCTAATGTGCTAACTCCAAAATTTTACAAATGCAGACCCCAAAAGTTCAGCTGGGAATCGCATTAATTGGTTATGAGACCATCTTTAGTACCTGTATTATACTTCCATTCTGTCACTCACTTGTACTTTGAGTAAGTCTATTGAGCAAATAAGCGAGGGTACTTATTACTTCCGGTACCTGCCTTTTTTAACCCTTCATTGTTTTTTTTAACTAATGACAACTAATTAAGCATCCTATACTCATTTGGCGATTGCCCAACCCATTGCTTAAACAAACGCGTGAAATGTTGTGGATATTTAAATCCTAATTCATAGGCAATTTGGCTGACTGATTTGCTTTGGTCAAATATTCTTTCTTTCGCAACATCAATCACCTTTAACTGTATGTATTCCTGCGCTGTTTTCCCTGTTTCTTTTTTTATCAGGTCACCAAAATAGCTTGCAGATAAATTCAATTCACTTGCACAATAAGATACGGAAGGCAATCCGATTGTTTGAGGTTTATCTGCTTGGAAATATTCATTCAATAAATTTTCAAATCTTTCTAAAATCCCCTTGTGAACATTATCCCGTGTAATAAATTGACGGTCATAAAAGCGGACACAATAATTTAAGAACAGCTCAATGTTAGATACAATAAGTCGTTTACTGTGTTTATCAATGGTATGTTCCAATTCATATTCAATTTTTGAAAAACAGTCCAAAACAATTTTCCTTTCACGTTCTGATAAATGAAGTGCTTCATTCGATTGATAGCCAAAAAAAGTATAGTCTTGAATATGCCGGCCAAGCGAAGTACCATGAATTAAATCAGGATGAAACACCAGCGCATACCCTTTCGGCTGATACGTTTCTCCGTTGCTATTCATGCCTGCCACCTGTCCGGGTGCAAGGAAAACCAATGTGCCTTCCTGGTAATCGTAGGTGTGGCGACCGTACACTAAATCACCACATTTTACATCTTTTAAAAATATGGTGTAGAAGCCAAAATACATTCGGGAACCTTGCCGTGGACTTGCCTTCGACAAGTCAACAACACTCACCAGTGGATGTAACGTTTCATTGTTGTTAAATGCATTGTAGTCGCTGATTGTCTCAAATCTTCTCATGTTATCCATAACACTATCGTTTTGTCTAATTCAAAATTACTGCTTTATTCAGCCCTTCAATAACGACCATCACCTAATCAGCAATATTGGTAGATAAATCCGGAATCTGTATACTATATAGGCGAAAAAATGCGAAGACCTTTACACTGTAAGGCAAATAAAGATTGCACTTCACAAAAAACGGTAATCAGATAAAAGTTGTCACAATGAAAAAATTAGTATTAGGATTTACATTACTTATTGCATGTTGCTTACATGCTCAGCAAACAATTGTACAGGGCGCGGGGCCGCAGGTTCATACAGCCTCCGGAATTGTGCGTGGGGTGACCGAAGGAGATGTCTCCATCTTCAAGGGCATTCCTTATGCTGCACCGCCAGTCGGTGCTAATCGCTGGCGTCCGCCCCAACCTTTTCCCGCGTGGAAGGGAGTGCGTGATGCAACTAAGTTTGGCGCAGATTGTGCGCAGGTAGGTTTTCCACGCGGCGTTGACTCAATTTCTAAAACTTCTTCAGAAGATTGCCTGTTTCTAAATGTGTGGACACCAGCCAGCGCTAAAAAGGGTGCGAAACTACCGGTAATGGTATGGATTCATGGCGGCGCATTCGTATTTGGAAGCGGCGTATTTCCCAATTTTTCAGGAGCATCATTTACAGAGAAAGGGGTGATTCTTGTCTCCATTAATTATCGTTTAGGACGACTTGGTTTCTTCGCATTCCCTGCCTTGAGCAAAGAGCATCCTGAAGAACCTAAAGGCAATTACGCCTACATGGACCAGATTGCAGCCCTTAAATGGGTAAAGGAAAACATCGCGGCCTTTGGAGGCAACCCGGATAACGTTACGATTTTTGGCGAGTCTGCCGGCGGCGTTTCGGTGCATTCGCTTCTTACTATTCCGCAGGCAGAAGGTTTATTTCAGAAAGCCATTAGTGAGTCTGGGGGAGGACGGGATGGTGTGCTAACCGGGCGGCCAATCAACAAGGATGGAATTGATGCATATTACCCTGTATCTGCAGAAACTATTGGGATAAATTTTGCCAAAAGATATGGAATTGAAGGTACTGACGCAGCCGCATTGGCGAAACTGCGTGCGCTTACTGCTGCACAGATAGTTGATGGAGGACAGGAGAGTGCCGGTCAGGGTGGTCCGCCTACATATTCAGGTCCTATACTGGACGGCAAACTTGTTGTGGAAACCGCCCAGAGCGCATATGAAGCCGGAAGACAGGCAAAGGTTCCGCTTATTATTGGTTCGAATAGTGCAGAAGTGCCGGCGGGTTTCGTCAATGCCAGGTCGAAAGAGGAATTGCTGAATCTGTTTGGAAGCGTGAAAGACGATGCGAAACGTGTTTACGATGTTGGCGATACAACTGATTTTGCCAAAATGCTCACGATGGTTAACACTGATAAAGTATGGGCAGAGCCAGCCAGGTTTACTGCCAGAGCATTTGCCTCAAAAGGCACACCTGCTTATGTTTATCTTTTCTCTTACGTATCACCTTCAATGCAACAGATGATGCGGTTTGGCGCAGGGCATGCCTCTGAAATCGCTTATGTGTTCGACAACCTTACAAGCAGAAATGGAGCAGCCATAGCACCGAAGGATGAGGAAGTTGCAAAGATGATGAACGCTTACTGGACAAATTTTGCCAAAACCGGTAATCCCAATGGAGAAGGACTACCGAAATGGCCGGTTTATAGTTCAAAAGATAACGAGCTCCTTGAGTTTCGTTCAGATGGTTCGGCAGTCGGTGAACCAGACCCCAAGAAAGCGAGACTGGACGTGATCGAAAATGCCGTCACGTCGGGGAACCTACACTAACTCGGACCAGACAATTTGAGGAGTGATTGAAAATGCAGGATTTGCAAAGTGAGACTTGTTGAATGTATTGCAGCAATATTGGTAGATAAATCCGTAACCTGTATACCATGTAAGCGAAAAAATGCCAAGACCTTTGCACTATAAAAGAAAATAAGTATGAAAAATGTAAAATTGAATAACGGTGTTGAAATGCCCATCTTAGGATTTGGTGTTTTCCAGGTAAAGGATTTAGAAGAATGTGAAAGAAGTGTTGTTGATGCTATTCAAACAGGATATCGTTTGATTGATACAGCTCAATCTTATGAAAATGAAGAAGCGGTTGGCAAAGCAATAAAGAGAAGCGGAGTTCCAAGAGAAGATTTATTCATCACAACCAAACTTTGGATACAGTCGGATGGTTATGAAGGAACAAAAAGGGCATTTGAGAATTCACTCAAACGGCTTCAGTTGGAATATTTGGATTTATATCTTATCCATCAACCGTTTGGCGATGTGTATGGCGAATGGAGAGCCATGGAGGAATTGTATAAAGAAGGTAAAGTGAGAGCTATCGGTGTAAGCAATTTTCATCCTGACAGATTAATTGATTTAATTACTCACAACGAAATTGTTCCTGCAGTTAATCAAATTGAAACTCACCCATTTCATCAGCAAATTGAAACGCAGAAATTCTTACAGGAAAATAATGTACAGATAGAAAGTTGGGGACCATTTGCAGAAGGCAAAAACAATCTCTTTCATAATGAGTTGCTTGCTTTGATAGGCAAGAAATATGGTAAAACCATCGCACAGGTTGTTATTCGCTGGCTCACGCAAAGAGGCGTTGTTGCTATTCCAAAATCAGTTCGCAAAGAAAGAATGAAAGAGAACTTCAACATTTTCGATTTTGAATTAAGTGCAGAAGATATGGAAGCCATCAAAACATTAGACACGAATGCAAGCCTTTTCTTTGATCACCGTGATCCGGCAATGGTAAAATGGCTGGGCGAAAGAAAACTGAATGTTTAAAACAAGCAGAAACGGAAGTAAAAAAATGGTTGTAAAATAAAAGTAATTAAAGAAGCGCCATAAGAATTCGGCAGATCGGTATTTGATATACATCATAAAGTGCAAACCGCCTTCAATTATTATTTCACTTTTTAATAAAGTTATTCATGCAAGCAAAAAACACGCTCTTCTTATCAGTTATTTTGATCTTTATTTATTCTGCAAGCTGTGCGAACAACGAAACAACTTATTACAACAATAATAGCACAGACACCACTGGTTTACCACCGGTAGAAACCAAAACGCCAAACAGTAATTACAAGCCTGCGTTCAGCGGACAAACAAGAATTGCTGGGGTAAAAACAACAACGCCCTACAAGGTTGAAAAAATAGCAGAAAAGCTTGGTCCTCCCTTTGCCATCGTAACCATGCCCGATGGAAGATTAATGGTAACCATAAAATCAGGTTGCATGGAAATTCATGATGTCAACGGGAAGCTGGTCAAAAAAATTACAGGGTTACCGGATGTGGTTTTTGCAGGGCAAGGTGGTTTGCTCGATGTGACTTTCGACCCAAATTTTACCAACAACAAAATAATGTATTGGAGTTATTCAGAAAAATATCAACAGGGTAGCTTAACGGCAGTTGCGAAAGGAAGATTAAACGAAGCTGCCGGTAAAGTTGAAAATGTATCAGTAATATTTCGGGCCACTCCTGCTACAAACAGCAACATACAATTTGGTTCACGGCTGGTGTTTGATAAAAATGGAAATCTTTTTGTGAGTGTTGGTGAAAAATTTATCCCTGAAGCAAGAGTACAGGCTCAACAACTAAATTCATATCTCGGAAAAATAGTAAAAATAACAACCGACGGCAAACCAGCGCCGGCAAACCCATTCCTAAACAAAGCTGATGATAAGCCTGAAATATTTTCTTATGGGCATCGCAATCCTGACGGACTCGATATAAATCCTGCAACAGGTGAATTATGGGAATCAGAATTTGGTCCTCGTGGTGGTGATGAAATAAACATTATACGCCCCGGCAAAAATTATGGATGGCCCGTTATTACGTATGGCATTGATTATAGCGGCGAAAAAATGGGTGAAGGCATTCAGCAGAAAGCAGGAATGGAGCAACCCGTTTATTATTGGGACCCTGTAATATCACCATGCGGCATTTGTTTTTATAAGGGTAACGCTATACCCGAATGGAAGAATAATTTGTTTGTTGCTTCATTGAGCGGACAGCATCTTGACAGGCTCGTAATTAAAAATAATAAAGTTGTAGGTGAAGAAAGATTACTTGTTGATATAAATAATCGCTTTCGCGATGTAACGTATTTGAACAATATGTTGTATGCTATAACTGATGATGGAGATATATACCGAATTAGCAAGAAGTAAATTGAAAATTAAATTATTTAAAAAATAATGAATATGCAAAAACGAATATTAGGCAAAAGCGGCTTGGAAGTCTCAGCCCTTGGCCTTGGTTGTATGGGACTGAGTTTTGGTTATGGACCTGCAACAGAAAGACAAGATGCAATCAATTTAATCAGGAAAGCTTTTGAGCTGGGTGTTACATTTTTCGATACTGCTGAAGCATACGGACCGTTTACAAGCGAAGAACTGCTTGGCGAAGCATTGGAGCCGTTTCGCAGTGAAGTTGTGATTGCAACAAAATTCGGTTTCAACTTTGGTCCGAATAGAGAACAGTCACCGTTAAACAGCAAACCCGAACACATCAAAGAGTATGTTGAAGCAGCACTGAAACGTTTAGAAACAGATGTGATTGATTTGCTCTACCAACATCGTGTTGATACTGATACACCCATCGAAGATGTGGCAGGTACTGTAAAAGAATTGATACAGCAAGGAAAGGTAAAACACTTTGGTCTTTCAGAAGCATGCGTTGAAACCATTCGAAAAGCACATACTGTTCAACCAGTAACTGCACTGCAAAGTGAATATTCACTTTGGTGGCGGGAGCCTGAGAAAGAAATACTGCCAACACTGGAAGAATTGGGAATTGGCTTTGTGCCCTTTAGTCCTTTAGGCAAAGGTTTTCTTACGGGCAAAATTGATGAGAGTACAACATTTGATAAGAATGATTTTCGCAACATTGTTCCCCGCTTTTCTGAAGAGAACCGGAAAGCAAACCAGGCTTTGGTTGATTTGCTCGGCAAGATTGCAAAGGAAATGAATGTAACTACTGCACAAATAGCTCTTGCGTGGCTATTAGCACAAAAGCCGTGGATTGTTCCTATTCCAGGTACCACAAAATTGCATCGCCTGCAAGAAAATGTTGGGGCAGCAGAAATTAAGTTGAGTGCTGCCGACCTTAAAGAAATTAATGCGGCAATTGCAAAGATTGAAGTGCAGGGTGCCCGTTATCCTGAACAGTTGCAAAAGATGGTTAACCGTTAAACACAGGCGCAAGGTTCAACCTGTTACAGTGAACCTTGTTTCTATTCCAAATAATTATCAAAACAAAAAACACAACAAAATGAAAATAATGAAAAAAGCAGCTTATGTAATGATGTTAGTGATTGCAGCCTTATGTAACCGGGCAGAAGCGCAAGACACTTCCATTTTTCCAAAAGGTGAAATATCTACCACCAACAATCACACCGGTACTATTTGGCTTTCAGAATTAAATCAGCCTGACAGCATGTTTAATTTCAGTTTGGCGCAGGCAGTATATGCACCCAATGCAAAGCTCGATTGGCATATTCATCCGGCAGGGCAATACCTGCTTATCACAGAAGGCACTGGCTATTATCAGGAAAAAGGAAAGCCGGGGCAGATTGTTCACAAAGGAGATATCATTAAATGCCTTCCGGGAGTACCACACTGGCACGGAGCAGCGCCGGGCAGCAGCTTCGCCTACATTGCTGTAACGCCAACTACAAAAGGAAAAACAATATGGTTACAAAGAGTAACAGATGAGGAATATAAGAGCATAAAATAAACCTCTTCTCACAACAAAATTTCACGATTGTAAAACTTTAAATAAACAACTATTATGAAATTATCATTTGTCGGACTGTTTCTATAAACAATGATTGCGCAATCGTCCTATGCACAGCAAAACGAAACAAATACTTCTGCCACAAATAACACACCTGAACAACAGGAAATCATCAACCTTCTAAACAGAAATGGGATTGGATGACAAACAAAAATGTAGATTCTTTAGACGCACTATTTGATGCAAAAGCTATTTTTGTTCATATGGGAGGAAGTTGGGGGAAAGAACCAGAACTCAATGTCATAAAAAGCGGAGGAATTTGGTACAAGAAAGCGGATATCCACTCAGTCTCCGTGAATATGATTGGTAATACTGCCATCCTGTTAAATAACATCACCTTACTGGCAGTGGTTGGAGGAAATGAAGTAACGAATCCATTTATCGTTACTGAAGTATATATTAAAGAGAATGGCAAATGGATGTTGGGCTCATTGTCGTTTACCAGGCTTCTTACTCCTAACGACACAAAGCATTGAGATAGGCATCTTAGTTTTTAGCAACGTCTCCTGTTAAGAATGTTGCGTGTATATATTTCCTTTCGGTTTTGTTCACCAGGCTACCCGGTCAGTAGCCCTACTCACTTTTCAATCATATCAAACATGGAAAATTCAATCAACATTTTGTAGAGATGAAAAAGGTTGAAACCATAGAAGAACTTTACCAAAGATATTTCAACGAAGTGCCTGAGCGTATTCATAAAGAAGTCGGGCATTTCAATGTCTTGAAGGTGCAAACTCCTTTACAGAATACACCCAAGCCACTTCCCTTTAGCAGGAGAGATTACTATAAAATCATGCTTGTAAAAGGCTCCTATAAGATTCATTTTGCTGACGGTACTGTTGAAGTAAAGAAACAAGCATTAGTCTTCTCAAGTCCACAAATACCTTATAACTGTGAATTCACTAATGAAAATCGAATCGGCTTTTTCTGTGTTTTTACCCCTGCTTTTTTTTATAATTATGGAAACTTAAATGATTACGAAATCTTTCAACCCGGACATAGGCATATTTTTGAGTTAACAGACGAACAACTGAAAAAGTTAACAGGTGTATATAAAAGTATGTTGGAAGAACTTGGCTCAGATTATATACACAAGTATGATGCTTTACGTCATCTTGTTTTTGAGCTGATTCATTTCGCTGCGAAGATGCACCCAACTGCCAAGTTTGAAAAGCAACCCGTATATGCATCCCAACGAATTTGCACACTCTTTTTAGAGTTATTAGAGCGTCAGTTTCCTATTGATGATAATCACCAAACGGTTCATCTGCGGTCTGCATCTGATTTTGCAAAGCAGTTAAATGTGCATGTCAATCATTTGAACAGGGCAGTGAAAGCAACCACTGATAAAACAACATCACAGGTCATATCTGAACGCATTTTGCAGGAAGCAAAAATTTTATTAAAGCAAAGTGAATGGTCAGTCCCGGAAATTGCTGCCGCATTAGGTTTTAAGGAGGTAACATATTTCAACAACTTCTTTAAAAAGCATGCTCTAATAAGCCCTTTGAAATTCAGGAATGTTTGATTTTTATAAGGGATTGTTTGGTTTTTATTATTTTATAAGGTATAGTTTATGGAACTTTATGCAGACTTCAAACAATTACTATGAATACATCAAAGAGAAGAGTTGTAGTATTCTTCGGCAAAAAACTTATCCCCCCATTCTTGCTAATGTTTGCATGTTTCATCCTATGCGGTTTTAATGCGAAAGCACAACAAGTTATTGATACAACTGCCATCATAAATTCCATTTTCCCAAGAGGTGAAAAATCAACGTCCGATAATAACTTCAATGGCGGAGTATGGCTTAAAAGATTTGTTTCGCCCAGCGATTCATTAGATTGTATTGTATCATTGGTAACATTCGAACCTGGTATAAGAACGAATTGGCACACGCATCCCGGCGGGCAAATACTGATGGTTGTAGAAGGTACTGGCTATTACCAGGAAAAAGGTAAGCCCAGGCAAATTATTCATAAAGGAGACATAGTGAAATGCCCACCGGGAGTAACACATTGGCATGGCGCTTCTCCTGATGGTGAATTTGCCCATCTTGTAGTTGCGCCCGATGCTGAGAAAGGAGAAGTAACATGGCTGCAAAGGTTACAGAGGAAGAATACAAAGGATTAAAGTAAACTTATCAGTGAATCTTGTTTACAAATCTAAACATCTATGAACCAGGTTTCAAGGCGCGGTTTTATCAAGAATGCAGGTGGCGCAAGTATTGCGTTGTGGCTTGGCTTATCAAACAAAACTTTCTATAACGCACATGCTGTTGAGATTTTATCTTTTGATTTCAGCTTGTTCTTCATCCCAAAGAGAGGATATCAATGCTAAGATGGGTCTAATTATTGTACAAGAAAATTCATACTTCATTCATAATTTCAGAAACACTTACTTATAAACTTTACCATAATGGCAATCTTTAACTTAAACATCAATGGGAAAAAACAGCAGGTGGACGTTGACCCCGCTACTCCTATGTTATGGGTGCTGCGTGACCATCTCAACCTGGTAGGCACCAAGTATGGTTGCGGCATTGCCCAGTGCGGTGCCTGTACTATTCATTTCGGCGACACAGCCATCCGATCCTGCCAGCTTCCCGTATCGTCGGTAGGTGATAAGGCTATCACCACCATCGAGGGATTATCTGAAAAGGGGGATCATCCGGTGCAAAAAGCATGGTTGCAGCATGATGTGTCACAATGCGGCTATTGCCAGGCAGGGCAAATTATGAGTGCTGCTGCTTTGCTCAAATCTAAACCTCATCCGAGCGATGCTGATATTGAAGAAGCAATGAATGGTAACATCTGCCGCTGTGCCACTTATGTTCGCATCAGGGCGGCGATCAAGACCGCTGCGGGTGGTTAGAGTGCGAGTATGAAATTGCACTTATGAAAATTACTAAGAGATATTTACCAATAGTTTCTTCTTTCATTACAATCAAATAATCATTACTATGTCAAGTATAAAAACATCTTATAGCAGGCGTTCTTTTTTGAAAGCTACAGCATTGGCTGGCGGAGGCATGATGCTAAGTTTTAGCTGGTTGGCTGGATGTAAGCCTACACCGGAAGAAGTATTGACACTTCCCAAAGAATGGTTTGAGTTGAACAGCTACATCAAAATCGGAGAAAATGGAGTAGTGACCTTGATGGCTCCTAACCCGGAATTCGGGCAGAATGTCAAGACCTCCCTGCCGATGATCCTTGCTGAAGAGTTGGATATAGACTGGAAAAACGTTATCGTAGAGCAGGCTGATTTCTTTCCTGAACGTTTTGAACGCCAGTTTACAGGAGGGAGCACGGCAATGAACAGGGCCTGGAAACCTTTGCGCACAGCAGGGGCTACAGCCCGGCAAATGCTGATCAATGCCGCCGCACAATCCTGGAATGTTCCTGCCGGAGAAATTACTACCGAAGCCGGAGTTTTGCATCATAAGTCAAGCGATAAAAAAGCGGGCTACGGTGAAATGGCTTCTAAAGCGGCAAAACTTCCGGTTCCAAAAGACGTTCCTTTGAAAAAAGTGAGTGATTTCAAAGTGATAGGCAAATCCACGAAGAACGTAGAGGGATTAAATATAGTGACGGGAAAGCCGTTGTTCACACTGGATTACAAACAGCCCGGAATGTTGATTGCCATGATTGCCCATCCTCCTGCCTTCGGCTTGAAAGTGAAATCGGTAGATGATGCCGCAGCGAGAGCTATGCCCGGCATCAAGGATGTGTTTACCGTTAAAACTCTTGACGACAATTATGAAAGAAACTTTTTTGACACCACCTCCTTCACAGAACTGGTGGTAGTGGTGGGAAATACAACATGGGAGGTAATGAACGCCAAGAAAGCTTTGAAAGTAGAATGGGAAGAAACACCCGCCACCAATATAACAGTAGCCGGTTTTGGGGGAAATAAACAAACAGTGAAGGTTCCAGGAGGTTTGGAGAGCACCGAGCGGCATAAAACGATGATGGCAGAAATGGCGAAAAAGCCCGGGAAGGTGCTTCGTAAAGATGGTGATCCGGAAGGGGCCTTTAAAAAGGCTGCAAAAGTGATCGAGCGAACCTATACGGCTCCATTTCTGGCGCATAATGCTATGGAACCGCGCAACTGTTTTGCCCGTGTTACAGCAGATAAAGCTGAAATCTATGGCCCCACCCAGGCACCGGAGTTTATTATACAAACCCTGGCTGCCCGCCTGGGAATGCCAAAAGAAAAAATCCACATCAAATTAGCCAGAATGGGCGGAGGATTTGGTCAAAGAGCATATTGTCACCATATGGTGGAGGCAGCAGTTATTTCCCAAAAATTGAATGCCCCGGTTAGGTTGGTTTACTCCCGTGAGGACGATATGACGTACGGGATTTATCGCCCCACTTATACAGTGACTTATAAAGCCGCACTGGATGAAAACAACAACCTCATTGCTTACCAGGTGAAAGCTGGCGGTATTCCTGAAAGTCCACTTGGCTTCTCCCACAATCGCTTTCCTGCGGGTGCAGTGGATAACTACCTGGCAGAAGAATGGAACCTTGATTCTAACATCACTATCGGCGCGTTTCGTGCGCCCAGGTCAAATTTCCTTGGCGGTGCTGAACAGTCGTTCATGGATGAAGTGGCAGAACTGGCGGGTAAGGACCCAATAGAATTTCGCCTGGAACTCTTTGAGCGCGCAAAAAACAAACCCGTAGGAAAAGACAATGATTATGATGCGGATCGTTATGCCGGAGTATTGAAATTGGTTAAAGAAAAGTCTAACTGGAACGGGGCTAACAATAATGCTCACCTTGGCGTTGCAGCATACTTCTGTCACAACACATATGTTGCTGAGGTGATCGAACTGACGATGAAGGGGAACAAGCCCGTTATTGAAAAAGTATATGCAGTTGTTGACTGCGGCGTTGTGGTGAATCCTGATGCAGCCGCTAATATGGGTCAGGGGGCTATTGTGGACGGCATTGGAAATGCCCTGTATGGTGAGATGACATTTAAGGATGGGGCCCCGCAGAAAAATAATTTTGATACTTACCGCATGGTTAGACATAGCGAGGCACCAAAGGCGATTGAGGTACATTTTGCTCAGAATGACCATGATCCAACTGGTCTCGGTGAGCCGCTTTTCCCGCCCATTTTTGGTGCGCTTGCAAACGCGTTGCATAAGGCTACCGGAAAGCGTTTATATGAGCAACCGTTTGGAAAACAATTGGAATCGACTTCACCCCTTGGATAATTGCATTCAACTGTTGTTGCCGTGACAAAAAATAAGTCGATTATGAAAAAGTTATTATTAATCGTCGCTATAGCAGGAGTTTTCACGTCTTGCGGAAACGGTAGTGAAAGTTCTACAAGTTCAGACACTACTACAAGTTCAGACACTACTAAAAGCATTAGTCCTCCACCAACGTCCGATACCGCAAGTGCGATGGCGCCGATGATGGGTGATACATCAAAAACAGAAGCGGACAGTTTAAAAAAGTAGAAATACTTTCAATTTTAAAGTATGGCTTCTATAAATGCGATGTATTGAGTAGCTATTTCTTGTGTGTTGCCTAAACAGAAAATAAGCCACCAGTATTCAAATGAAAAGCGCAATATTTCTCTCGATAATAATTGCCTTGTGTATATCATCCGGTTGCCCAAATGCTCAATCTATATCATCAAAAAAAATATTGATTGTGTATTTGTCCCGAACAAACAACACAAAGGCAATAGCGGAAATCATTCACAACAAGGTAGGCGGAACATTGGTAGCACTTGAATTAGAGAAGCCATATCCCGAGAATTACCAGGCTACGGTACAACAGGTAGTGAATGAAAATGAAACAGGCTATTTACCGCCTTTAAAGACAAGAATTGATAGCATCCAAAACTATGAGGTTGTGTTTGTGGGCTTCCCTACCTGGGATATGAAGATGCCGCCACCGATGAAGAGCTTTTTACACCAGTATAACCTTAGCGGAAAAACGGTAATTCCTTTCAATACAAATGCAGGCTATGGTGTAGGAAGTGGTTTCCAAACTGTAAAGGAGCTTTGTCAGAATAGTAAAGTATTGGAAGGATTTTCTATCACAGGCGGAATGGAAAGAGACGGCGTATATTTTGTTATCAAAGGAGAAAAAGCAAAAGAAGCAGAAACGGAAGTAAAGAAATGGTTGCAAAAAATAAAAGTAACAGAATAAGCACTTAGCCGAATTATGCAAAGCACCATAAAGCTCGTGATTGAACTTTGTACTCAATAAAACATAATTTATGACAACAACAATGCAAAAAAGAAAATTAGGAAATGCCGGTCTTGAAGTTTCAGCGATCGGGCTTGGCTGCATGGGAATGAGTTTTTCTTACGCACCATTTCCGCCAAAAAGAAGATTCAATAAACTTTATTCGAAAAGCCGTGGGAATGGGCGTGAATTTTTTTGATACTGCCGAGGCATACGGACCTTTCTCCAACGAAGAAATTGTTGGAGAAGCGTTAGCTCCCATGCGTGATAAAGTGGTAATCGCCACGAAGTTTGGCTTTAGTTATCAGGATGGGAAGTCGACCGGTATAACCAGCCGTCCGGATAATATTAAGAAAGCTGTTGAAGGTTCACTTAAGAGATTACAGACTGATGTGATCGATCTGTTGCATCAGCATCGTGTTGATCCGAATGTACCGATTTGAAGATGTTGCAGGAACCGTGAAAGATTTAATTAAAGAAGGTAAAGTAAAATATTTTGGTCTTTCTGAAGCAGGTGCTCAAACAATTCGTCGTGCACATGCAGTGCAACCAGTTAGTGCATTGCAAAGCGAATATTCTTTATGGACAAGACAACATGAAAAAGAAATCATTCCAACGATCGAAGAATTGGGAATTGGTTTGGTTGCTTTTAGTCCGTTGGGTAAAGGATTTCTTACAGGGAAGATAGATGAGCATACAAAATTTGCTCAAGGCGATATTCGCAATATTATTCCACGATTCACTGAAGAGGCACGTGTAGCGAACCAGGCATTGTTAAATTTAATTAATCAATTTGCAGAAAGAAAAAATGCTACACCTGCACAAATTGCATTGGCGTGGGTGCTTGCGCAAAAACCATGGATCGTACCAATACCGGGCACAACAAAATTGCATCGTTTAAAAGAAAATGTTGGCGCAGCAAACATTGAGTTTACCAAAGAAGAATTACAGGAAATGGAAGAGGCTTCTTCGCATATCAAAATATTAGGTGAACGTTATCCTGAAGCACTGGAGCGCACTACTGGTCTTTAATTTATCGAAGTAAAAATATGTTCGCGAGAATTTAGGCATCAATAAATCAAATTCTCAAAATCTCCCCACCGCCACAAACACTGCAAGCAACATGATGATTATATTTTTCGGGGTATCATGTGTCTCTTTGTGGCTGACATGTTCAGCAATTGCCAGAACCATTATTAAACACAAAGAAATCGCTGCGAGGGAAGTAAGAAAAGGCAGGATACCTGTGAGCCAGGGCAGAACAAGTCCTAAGCCTATCAGCAATTCTGAAATTCCAACAAACCTGATAAAGCTCTTAGAGTTTCTTGTCGTTCATGAGAGCTTCTGCAACTTTTCAATTGGCATAAAACTTTTCATCACTCCAAGAATGAACATCATTCCGCCTAACATTCCTTGTACTATCCAAAGTGCTGTGTTCATGATAATATTTTGATTTTAAAGCGAGAAGGAAAAGACCAAGAATGGTCTTTTCCTTTTGAGTTGATATTATACGGCTAATGCAGCCTCTTCTTTTTTCGCTCCGAAAGCTTCATTAATTAACCTTGATGCTTGTTGCAATTTCTCTCTTCTTATTCTGTACTCTTCTTTCAATGCGCTGATGCGTTTTTGTAAACGTGCTTTTCTTTTTTCTCCGGCATTTTTCATTTGCTGTTCCATTTTATCAAGCTTCGCATTCAACTCATTGTTGACTTCGTTTGATTTCTTCTCAATCTGTTGCTTCGTGATTTGTGCTTTCTCTTTCACATTGGCGAGAGCTTTGTTCATCTTTGCTTTGTCGGCATCAATCCCTTCTTTTAGTTCTTCTTCCCACTCATTGTATTCTGCAACGATTGCTGCAGATTCACGTCTCAACTGGTCATCGTCTACTTCGTTACGAAGACGGCGGAATACAATACCATCCAATTCTGCAAGCCGTGTATCTACAGGCACAGTCCATGTTTCATCAATCTCTGCAATAAGAGCGGTTTTTCCTTTTTTAAGTTTGCCTGAAACTTCATCAACAAAGTCTGCATTTACATAATCATGACCAATGTCAACGGCAAGACCTGCCATTGTACCGGTACCTGCACCAATTGCTAATCCGATCGGACCGCCTATGATACCTACCAGGCTGCCTACGAGTAATCCTGTTGCGGTGCCAAGACCCCCGCTGTCGGTAGTTTGTTGAACATTCAACTTACCGCTTGCATCAACGCTTACAACGGCATTCGCATACAAAGTGATGTCACCGTTTTTGTGTAAATCTTTTAAGGCGCTTAAGCCTTCGAGAGCTTGTGTTTCGTTATCGAAAACAGCTACTAACATTTTTTCCATATTATTTTATTTTAAAAGTGAACAATTAGTTTGCTATTGATGATTGTTTAATTGCATTTGATAAGAGAAAAGCTTCTTCGCTTTTTACTTTATTATTTTCTTTTTTATCGGGACGAATGATGAGCCTTAGACTAGAATCATTAGTTATAAAACTCCAGAACCAATTTGCTGCGAGTTTTATTTTGTTTCGAAAACCTATGAGCGGTATGATGTGAACGAACAGCCAAACATACCATGCAATAAAACCTTTGAAAGAATTTTTGGGCAGGTCCACAACAGCCCTGTATTTTGAAATAATTGCCGCGCTGCCTTTATGATGAAAGATGAAAGGTTGTGGTGATTTGTTTTCTTCAAGTCTTTTTAAATTATTTGCTAATAATTTACTCTGTTGAATCGCAACCCCCGCCAGTTGCGGATGTCCGTTGGGATAGTTCTTATCAGTTGTTTGACAGCATTGGTCTCCGATTGCATAAATGTTGCTATAGCCTTGCGCACGGTTTATCTCATCTACCAAAATGCGTCGGCCTTTTGTAATGACCTCTTTTGGTAGTCCCTTCACCTCACATGCAACCACACCCGGTGTCCATATCAATGTTGCTGAAGTAATTTTTTTACCATTCGATAGTATCACTTCATCATTCACATAATCTTTCACCGATGTGTTCAAAAGAATTCTTACTCCAAGTTTGTTGAGAACATTGTAAGCTTCAGCCTGCGATCTTTTGCTCATGGTATTAAGCAATGCAGGCGATGCATCAACGAGGTAGATAGTCCCAACTCGTGGTTTAACTTCAGCATAATCTTTGATGTTTCTGCTCATCTCAGCAAGCATGCCCGCCATCTCCACACCCGTGGGTCCGCCACCTGCAATCACTATGTTCGCTAACCTTCTTTTATCCAGTAAAGTGTTGGAACGCATCGCCTCTTCCATTCGCAAGAGAATATGATTCCTGAGGTTTAAAGCATCATCAACCGTTTTCATCGGCAAGGCATTTTGCCTGATATTTTCATTTCCGAAATAATTGGTCTCCGTACCCATTGCCAACACCAGGTAATCGTAACTCAAATTGCCGTTGTCAGTTTCAATGGTGTTTATTTCAGGTATCACCCTCAGTAACTTTCCCATATAAAATTTCAGGTTCTTTCTTTCCTGGAATAGTTTCCTGAAAGGGTAGCTAATGTTGGATGATTCAATGAATGCAGTTGATACCTGGTACAACAAAGGCGGAAAGAAGTGATAGTTATTTTTATCAACGACTGTTACCTCAAAGTGTTTGTTGTTCGAAAGATTCTTTGCAAGGTTCAGTCCCGCAAATCCGCCGCCAACAATAATTATCTTCTTCGTCATAAATTTTCTTTTTGTGTTGATTCACTTCTTCCTGCCTGATAGCGATTGTTTAATTGATTCAGTTAATTAAGGATGACGATATTCTTTTCCAAAGTTTGGAGCAATCTTACTTTCAATACCATTTTTGAATTTTTCGATGTCGGTTTTAAGACTCTTTAGTTGGAATGCAAGCACGATATTGAAAATACCGCTCACAATAAATGCATATCCTGAACATGCGATGATACCCAATACACCTGCTGCAGGATAATATAAGGTGAGGAAACCCAATGCGAGCAACACAATGCCGCCTGTTAAAACCCAGCCCCAACCTTTGATGCCGATAGAATTTAATTCGATTGACGCACCGATAAGATAAATTGCTCTGAACACAAGGTAGAAACCAACAATGAAAGGAAGCGTAGTCATTGTGATCACCGGATAGATCATCAAGAAAGTACCGAGAGCAAAATCCAAAATACCTGAAACCAAAGTCCAGCCCCAGTTTTTCATGGTGTGTCTTTCGGAAATAGCAAAAACAATTTGGCTGAAACCTGTGCCTGCCATAATAAGGCTAAAGAGAATGCTTAAGCTTATGTATCCTTCTGCAGGCTTTGCAAGAATGGCAATACCTGCCGCAAGGCTCATAAGTCCCATGATTAAAAACCACCACCAGTTTTTAATCCCGTCTTTGATTGTGTTTACAACTGTTGACATTTTTTTAAATTTTAAAATGATTAAATAAAGAGTGTAATTTTTTTGTTTTAATAACGGCACAAAGCTACCCTTACACAATGTCCGTGTCCAATGCGTTCAATCAAGAAATACTATTGATTTTAATCAAGTGATTCTTTGACCGTATCTATTTATGAATTGAAATTCTTTTGCGAACGCGACTTAGTGTTTCAGGAGTAAGCCCCATGTAGGAAGCGATCATGTGTTGTGGTACACGATAAATAATATCAGGGTAATTTGTTGTGAGTTCTTTGTAACGCTCTTCCAAACCAAGACTAATGGTTGAAGTTATTCGTCTCTCAAGTTGAATATAAGCTTCGGAAGTTTCCCGGAATATAAACTCCTGGTATTTTGAAGAAAGCTGCCGCAATTCATCACTCGCTGAACGAGTAATCAGCACCAATTCCGAATCTTCAATTGCATCAATATTATAGATGGAGGGTTCATTGGTTAGAAAACTATACAGGTCAGTGATGAACGCTCCTTCCAGTGCAAACACTACGATATGTTCTGAGCCATCTTCGTTTACACGATACAAACGCAACGCACCTTTTTCCACAAACGCCACGCACTTGCATACATCTCCTTCCTGCAACAGGTATTGCCTTTTACGGAGTTTTTTTATAGTGAGATAATTCTTGATGAATTCCTGTTCTTCCTCTGTAAGCGGCACCCTTTTATTAAAATGTTGGAAATATCGTTTGTACATAAAGCAGTGCTACATGCAACGTTTAATGCAAAGTAACCATAAAAACTTGAGGTGGTTGTATTAAAGCAGTAGGAGTCAACAATTACATGGTTATACACACTATTAAGGAATCTGATTGTTTAATTTTCTTAATTTCGCAGCATGGCTAATCGTACAATTCCTCATATCTCCGATTTCAACGCAGAATTAAAGCTGGCAGGGTTCAAGGTATATGAGGTCGAATCCCAGAGCAACATTGTTCGCACTTATAATCGAAAAGACTTTTACAAGATCTGTTTGATCTCCGGTAAAAGCATTATTCAATATGCAGATAAAGGAATTGAAATAGATGGCGCCACTTTATTTTTTGGTAATCCGCATATTCCTTACTCGTGGGAAGTTGTTTCTACGAAGCAAACAGGATATACCTGTTTATTTACAGAAGATTTTTTGAAAGGACATGATCGTTCTGAAAGTCTCCAGGAATCTCCGTTATTCAAAATTGGTGGCACACCTATTTTCACTTTAAATAAGGAGCAAAGAGATTTTCTTGCTACCATCTTTCAAAAAATGATTGGTGAGCAAGATACGGACTACGTTTTTAAGAACGATCTTATTCGTAACTACATCAATTTAATTATTCATGAGGCATTGAAAATGCAACCTTCAGAAAATTTCTTTAAACACAAAAATGCATCATCACGTATCGCCTCTTTATTTCTTGAACTGCTGGAAAGACAATTCCCGATTGAAAGCACCGATCATTCTTTGCAATTAAAAACTGCGCAGGATTTCGCGAAAAGATTATCCGTACATGTTAATCATTTAAACCGAGCAGTGAAAGAAGTTACCGGTAAATCCACCACTACACATATTTCCGAAAGAATCATCACAGAAGCAAAAGCACTGTTGCAACATACAGACTGGACAATTGCTGAAATCGCTTATGCACTCGGCTTTGAATATCCTACCTATTTCAATAATTACTTTAAAAGAATGACCGGCACAGCTCCTTCAAGTTTGCGCATACAACTTGTTTGAAATTCTTAACCATTGGTTTGATAATTATTACCGGCACGGCTAATGGCTGAGATACCTTTGTGTTTAGAAAAAAGCAAATGCAATGAGTGTTTCAAATACGAGCCAAATCAACAGAGATATTTTTGAACGGGATAAATCAGAAGAAACAATTCGTCTGGATGATCCGGAGTATCCGAAACTTTTTGCAGTTATTTTAAAAGCGATTCGCACAACAGCTAAACTAAACAATCTTGTTACTGATGATCTACAAAAAATCAGGGATATTTTTAGCGAATTAATTAGCAAAAAGGTCGATGATACATTCTTTGTGATCCCGCCATTTTATTCTGATTTCGGGGAGAACATTAACATTGGGAAAAATGTTTTTGTGAATCATGCCTGCACGTTTATGGACAGAGGTGGCATTACACTGGAAGATAATGTGCTCATCGGTCCTAAAGTAAATCTTATTACAACGAATCATCCGTTGAAGCCATCTGAAAGAAGAGCTACGATATCACATCCTATAGTTATTAAGAGAAATGCATGGATAGGCGCAGCAGCTACTATAATGCCGGGAGTAACAATCGGCGAAAATTCGGTTGTTGCGGCAGGAGCGGTAGTAACACGCGATGTTCCTCCAAATACTATTGTAGGTGGAGTTCCTGCGAAGATTATCAAAAAGTTGGATGATTAAAAAAACTGCATGATATGAGAAGACTATGCTTCTTACTTTGTGATGTTCATTAGCTGCAGTGTATTTGGATGTGATAATAATCAAAGTCAAATCGAAAACCCGAAAGTTGAGAATTTACAAGAAACTTTAAACAATGATAGTATGAAGTTGAAAATAACAATTGGTGAAACAATTCTTACAGCATCGTTAATCAAAAGCAAAACAACAGACGACTTTATTAAACTCTTACCATTTAATCTTACAATGACTGATTTGTTTGGGAGAGAGAAATATGGTGAACTTCTGAAAGCTATTTCAACAGAAGGTAAACGTTCCTATAACTATGAAGTTGGAGATATAGGTTATTGGTCACCAAGTCATGATCTCGCTATCTATTATAAGGATGATGGTGAATCTATTCCAAACCCAGGAATAATTGTCATTGGAAGAATAGAATCGGTAATAAAAGTCCTCACTGTGCCAGGGTCTGTTAAACTGAAGATAGAGCTTATGTGAAGCTTATATGAATATCACTAAAATCGAATTGCAGAAAATAAAAACTAAACAACATTTATGGAAAAACAAATAACGACAATTACGATACAAGAAGATACAACAACAGAAAATAGTACAACCGTAAAGAAAATAAAAGCATACGGAACAGAGGCTGCTGAAGCGCCTTTAAACACGCTGAACATTCAACGCCGGATTACAACACCTCATGATGTAGAAATTGAAATTCTTTATTGTGGCATTTGCCATTCTGATTTACATGTTGTAAGAAATGAATGGGGTGGTACAACCTATCCCGTTGTTCCGGGACATGAAATCGTAGGTAGAGTAACAAGGGTTGGCAATCACGTAACAAAATTCAAAGCAGGAGATTTAGCAGCAGTAGGCTGCATTGTAGATTCATGCAGAGAGTGCGAATATTGCAAAGAAGGCGAAGAACAATTTTGTGAAAACGGTTGTACTATCGTGTTTAACTCACCAGACAAGATGTTAGGCGGAGGAACTTACGGCGGTTTTTCAGAGAGTATCGTTGTTGATGAAAATTATGTTTTGCATGTGCCCGAAAAATTGGATCTGCCTTCTGCTGCACCTATATTGTGTGCTGGAATTACAGTTTATTCACCTTTGAAACATTGGAAAGCTGGACCCGGCAAAAAGGTAGGCATTATCGGCTTAGGAGGTTTGGGTCACATGGCTATTAAAATCGCCAAAGCAATGGGGTTGTATGTAGTAGTATTTACTACCTCTCAATCCAAAGCAGAAGATGCTAAAAGATTAGGCGCAGATGAAGTGGTGTTGTCCAAAGATGCAGAACAGATGAAGCGACAAACTAAGTTGGATATCATTTTGGATACTGTATCTGCAAAACATGATGTAAATGAATATCTGAAATTACTTAAAGTTGATGGAGCACTTGTGTTGGTTGGTTTGCCTGTAGATCAGCTTCCGGTGGGAGCTTTTAATCTTGTTAACGGGAGAAAAAGTTTTGCAGGGTCTAATATTGGAGGTATCGCTGAAACGCAGGAAGTACTTGACTTCTGCGCCGAACATAACATTGTTGCTGATATTGAATTAATCAATGTTCAACAAATAAACGAAGCGTTTGACCGGTTAGAAAAAGGAGATGTGAAATACCGTTTTGTAATAGATATGGCTTCACTGAAAAATTAAAAATGCTGAACCGAAATCGACTGCGAAAAAGTGGTGGACAAACAAGCCCGTTACAGGTATGTAATTAACAATTTAATTGTTTGTGATTCTACAACGCATAAAATTAAGAAGATGCCACACATAATTGTAAAGATGTATGCCGGTCGGTCAAACGAACAAAAGACAAGACTTGCAGAAGAAATCACAAGAGCTGTCATGAAAGTTACAGGCAATCAGGAGCAATCTGTTTTAGTAAGCATTGAAGATGTTCAACCAAGTGATTGGACAGAGAAAGTGTATAAGACAGATATTCTGAATAACTGGGATAAACTCTACAAGAAACCGGGGTATAATCCATTGGTATAATCAATTAAATCAACTGGTTAAAGGAAAATGATGAAGTCAGAAAACAATCAGTTTGCAAAAGGTGAATTAAAGAAGATTGATGAAGCGGATGACCTTCATATTGCTCCGTTTCGTGAAGATGGTAAAACGTATGGCACACCAACCTGGATATGGGAAGTGGTTGTAGATGGTGATTTGTATGTAAGAGCCTATAACGGTGTTAATTCACGATGGTACAAGGCTGCCTTGCTACAAAAAGCCGGACGCATTCAGGCAGCAGGAATAACGAAAGAAGTAGCATTTGAGCTGGTGCAGGGAGATATAAACAATGCTATTGATGAAGCCTATAAGAAAAAATATAGTAGCAGCCCGTATTTATCTCCCATGATTAGCAATCGTGCCCGTGCCGCTACGGTGAAAATAACTCCTATTTAATGAGTGAAGACAAAGTTTTAAAAAGAAAAATTATGCAGACCGTATTATTAAACAATGGTGTCGAAATGTCCATTTTAGGGTTTGGTGTTTATCAGGTAACTGACCAGGAAGAGTGTGAAAGAGGTGTCTATGATGCTTTACAAACGGGTTATCGTTTGATTGACACAGCAGCAGCTTACCTGAACGAAGCAGCAGTAGGCAAAGCCATCAAAAGAAGCGGTGTGCCACGAGAAGAATTGTTCATCACCACAAAACTTTGGATACAGGATGCAGGGTATGAAAATGCAAAGAAAGCATTCGAGAAATCGCTGAAAAAATTGCAACTGGATTACTTGGATTTATACCTTATTCATCAGCCTTTTGGTGATGTGTATGGTTCATGGAGAGCAATGGAAGAACTATATCGTGATGGCAGAATAAAAGCCATAGGTGTAAGTAACTTTTATCCGGATAGAGTAATGGATTTGATAGTCCACAACAAAGTTGTTCCGGCAGTCAATCAAATTGAAACGCATCCTTTTCACCAGCAAATTGAAACACAAAAATTCTTAGAAGAAAATAAAGTTCAGATTGAATCATGGGGTCCATTTGCAGAAGGCAGAAACAATCTTTTTCAAAATGAATTATTACAATCTATTGGAAAGAAGTACAGCAAGAGCATTGCACAGATGATTTTGCGTTGGTTAATTCAAAGAGGTGTTGTTGCCATCCCCAAGTCAGTACGCAAAGAACGGATAGAAGAAAACTTCAACGTTTTTGATTTTGAATTAAGTATAGAGGACATGGAAGCCATCAAAACTCTTGATACAGAAACCAGTAGCTTCTTTAGCCATCGTGATCCTGCAACGGTCAAAAGGATCGGCGAGGTAAAATTTGATATTTAACTGGCAAAACAGATAAACAATGAACAATAATATTGAAGGGAAAGTAATAGCAATTACAGGAGCAAGCAGTGGACTTGGTGAAGCAATGAGATTGATATAGACCAACAATAGACCAGTAGTTTTAAGGTTGACTTTAAAATAAAAAATTGAATATGAAAATCACAAGAATAGGTTCGCAACCTTCTGCCAAAGGACCCGAAGATTGGTTCACGGGTGTAGTACGTATTGATCCGCTGTTTCAACCAAATGATGCAAGACGTGCAGCAGCAGCAATCGTTACATTCGAACCCGGTGCACGAACAGCATGGCATACACATCCGTTAGGCCAAACATTAATTGTTACATCAGGTTGTGGTTGGGTGCAACGTGAAGGTGGACCGATTGAAGAGATACATCCCGGCGATGTTGTTTGGTTTGAACCAAATGAAAAGCATTGGCATGGTGCTACGCCAACCACAGCGATGACACATATTGCTATCCAGGAAAATCTCGACGGTAAAGTGGTTGACTGGATGGAGAAAGTTAGTGACTCTCAATATCGCAAGTAAACCACGAATAAATTTTATTAGTACTAAAAGCTAAAAGATAAATTATGCCTCATGTTATAGTAAAGCTGTGACCGGGAAAATCAGAACAGCAAAAGATTAAGCTTGCAGAAGCAATTACTAAAGACATAATAGATGTTTTGCATTATGGAGAAGAATCGGTGTCGGTATCTTTTGAAGAAGTAAATCCACGAGATTGGACAGAGAAAGTTTACAAACCGGCTATCGTTAACAAGCAGGATAAGCTATACAAGAAACGGGGATATAATCCATTTGAATAACGTAAGTACTGTTATTGAAAAAAGAAAACGAAGTAAAAATGGAAATGAAAAAAGTATCTGCTAACAATACTGCAATAAAAAAGCTCCCAAGGAGTCTATTGCTAATTCTCGCTGCGGTTATGATAACATTTTTTTTCAGTGAGAACGCTTCCGCACAAAATAAAACTCATTACATGCGGATAGCAAAAATCGTGATTGATAGTGCTCAATTGGAAAACTACAAGATTGCGCTTAAAATACATGCGGAAGCTGCTGTGAGTAAGGAACCGGGAGTCTTAACCTTGTATGCGGTTTATGATAAAGATAATCCCACTCATGTAACCGTTTTTGAGATTTATGCAAATGTAGATGCATATAACACACATATTCAAACACCGCATTTTATCAAGTACAAGACCACTGTAAAAGACATGGTGAAATCACTTGTACTTACAGATGTGATTCCCATTGCCCTTGAAACGAAACAAAAGTTATGATACAAAGTATGAAGCCTCGACCAGGAAAATCTTAACCGGCAAAGTGGTTGATTAGATGGAGAAGGTAACAGATGATAAATATCGCAAGTGATTTCATCACTCGAGTGGCTTTAAAAATTTTATTACTGCTGAAAAAATAAAGGGAAAAACTATACCTCATATTATCGTAAGCTTCAGCAAAACAGAATTATTTGAATTTCTTAACTGATTGTTTGAATCTCATAATTTATGCTCATTGCACCTTTTTAATTTAGCATTATTAGTGGCTTAAGTTTTGAGCAACATTAGATACGACTTCTTCTTTATTCTTTTTCAAAACCGGCTAATCAAAGCACTATGATAAAATTAACCGTCAATAATCAATCTTACACAGTTGACACCGAACCGGCAATGCCATTGCTTTGGGTACTTCGTGATATACTTCACTTAACAGGTACAAAGTATGGCTGCGGCGTGGCTCAATGCGGAGCATGCACTGTTCATTTGAATGGCGAAGCGGTTCGCTCCTGTGTTACTCCTGTTCGCCGCGCGGAGAATCAAACTGTAGTTACAATTGAAGGACTTTCCAAAGACGTCACTCATCCTTTGCAGCTTGCATGGATAGAAGAAGATGTGCCGCAATGCGGTTACTGCCAAAGTGGACAAATCATGTCTGCTGCAGTGTTGCTTCGTGAAAATCCCAATCCAACAGATCAAGATATTGATGATGCGATGAGCGGTAATATTTGCCGATGCGGTACTTATCAACGCATAAGAAAAGCAATTCACCTCGCCGCTAAAATACAAAAAGAAGGAGGTGCAAAATGAGCACAGCATCTTACACCCGTCGTGATTTTTTAAAGGCAGGGGGAATGATCAGTGGTGGCTTGCTGATTTCTTTTTTTGTTCCTGCAGGGGCTAAGCGCTTCATTCCCGGAGGAGGAACACCCGAAACATTATTTGCTCCCAATGCTTATTTAAATATTGGGTCTGATAACACTGTAAAAATTATTCTTGCGCATGTAGAAATGGGGCAAGGTGTATGGACGACCTTGCCAATGCTTATTGCAGAAGAGCTTGATTGTGATTGGAGTAAAATAAAGGTAAAACACGCACCACCGGGGCAGCCTTACATTCATACTGCTTACGGTTTACAAATAACAGGCGGATCAAGCACTACCTGGTCGGAGTTTGACCGTTATCGTAACGCGGGTGCTACTGCAAGAGCGCTACTGATTGAAGCCGCTGCAAAAAAATTCAACGTATCTTCTTCTGAATGTAAAACAGAAAATGGTTTTGTAATTGCCGGTAATAAACGTGCTAGCTACGGTGAACTTGCCGATGCAGCCGCAAAACTTTCTCCACCTGCTTCTGTAAAATTGAAAGACAAAAAAGATTGGAAGTATATAGGAAAAGCAAAAAAACGGTTGGATACAAAAGCCAAGATAAGTGGTGAAGCAATGTTTGGGATGGATGTGCATTTTGATGGAATGTTAATTGCTGTAACGGCACATGCTCCGGTGTTTGGTGCTACAGTAAAATCATTTGATGCAAGTGCTGCAAAAGCTGTTAAAGGCGTGCAAGATGTTGTGCAAATTCCAACGGGCGTTGCTGTTATAGCAGATAATTTTTGGACAGCAAAAAAAGGTCGTGATGTACTTAAAGTTGATTGGGAGCTTGGTGCCGGCGAAAATATTGACAGCACTACTCAATTTGAAGACTATAGAAAATTAGCAACGACAAAAGGAGCAACCGCTGTACAGGCAGGAAGTACGGATGATGCTCTCTCTAAAGCTGCAAAAAAAGTAGAAGCCGAATATATATTTCCTTACCTCGCACATGCGCCGATGGAACCGCTTAATTGCACAGTAAAGACTAGGGGAGATACATGTGAAATATGGACAGGAACACAAATGCCTGGGTTGGATCAGTCAAATGCGGCTAAAATACTTGGCTTTAAACCCGAACAGGTAAAAGTAAATACGATGTTTCTTGGCGGTGCGTTTGGAAGAAGAGCGACCCCTACTTCTGATTTTGTTACCGAAGCTGTACATATTGCAAAAGCAAGCGGCAAATTTATCAAACTGATATGGACACGTGAAGATGATATTCGCGGCGGCTATTATCGCGCAGCCTTTTTGCACCAGGTAGATGTGGGTCTCGGTACCGATGGCTTGCCTATTGTATGGCAACATAAAATAGTTGGACAATCCATCCATCAACAAGGTACTCCATTTTCAGCGTCCATAAAAAACGGTATTGATCCCACCTCGGTAGAAGGCGTAAGTGACTCACCATACCTTGAATCAATCCCTAATCATAACATAGAATTACACTCACCAAAACTTCCTGTAACGGTTTTGTGGTGGCGCTCGGTAGGTAACACACATACTGCTTTTGTAATGGAAACAATGATTGATGAATTGGCATTTGCAGTGGGTAAAGATCCTGTAGCTTATCGTCGTAGTGTTTTAAAAAGCAAACGACATCTTGCAGCGCTTAATCTTGTTGCAGAAAAATCAGGTTGGGATATACCCTTGCCTGTGGGAAGGTTTCGCGGAATAGCGGTACATGAATCGTTTGGAAGTTTTGTTGCTCAGGTAGCGGAGATATCAATTAATGAGGGTCATCTTCGTATGCACAAAGTTACCTGTGCCATTGATTGTGGTCTTGCTGTAAACCCTGAAGGCGTAAAAGCACAAATGGAAAGCGGGATCATCTTTGGTCTCACTGCTGTATTATATGGTGAGATAACATTGGAGAAAGGACGTGTTAAACAAAGAAATTTCCACGATTATAAAATGGTGCGTATGAATGAAACACCACTGATTGAAGTACACATAGTTGACAGCAATGAAAAAATGGGTGGTGCCGGAGAGCCCGGTGTTCCGCCGCTTGCGCCTGCTATTGCCAACGCCATTTTTGCGGCAACAGGCAAACGTGTAAGGAGATTGCCTTTGCAACCTTCTGATCTCACCAAAGCTTAATGTGATGGAGAGATTAAAAATTTGTGAGTGATTTTTTTGATACCGGCATTAGTTGTCGTGACATCTTCGTTGCGTCGTAAGCACTTTATCTGTGTGTCAATTAGCATCTGTTGAAAAAAATTAAACCCACATTGCTTCTGAATAAATCTTTTTGAAAAACACAAACACATCAATATGAAGATTCAACATCATTCATTGAAGGTTAGTCGCATTACAATATACTCAACATGTATTGTAGTGACTTTATGTGTGGCAACATTGTCTTTTAAAGATGATAATAAAAAAGCAGACCAATCTTACTATGCTTCAACTTCAGAAGATGACAGCACCATTTCTCAAAAAGCGTTTCTTGAGGTGTACAAAGTGCTTATGTCTCCACGCTGCATGAATTGCCATCCTGCAGGTGATATTCCATTGAACGGAGACGACAATCATTTGCATCCGCAAGGTGTAAAACGTGGTACCGATGGTAAAGGACTTTATGCATTGAAATGCACTAATTGTCATCAAACAGAAAATACACCGGGCTTGAATATGCCACCCGGCGCTCATGATTGGCATTTGCCACCATCAGATATGCGGCTGGTTTTTCAGGGAAGATCTCCCAATGATTTGGCAATGCAGTTAAAAGACCCAAAACAAAATGGGGGCAAATCATTGAACGATCTTATCGAACACATGAAAACCGATTTGGTTAAATGGGGTTGGGAACCCGGGGAAGGCAGAAGCACGCCACCTCTCACTTATTCAGAATTCTTCAATCAGTTCAAACTTTGGATTGATAAAGGTGCTGTAGTGCCGCCGCAAGAAACAAACTGATGTTTATCGAATCTTTATTCCAATTCTAAGAAATAATAAATGGTTTTTGAAAAGCCGGAATATCATTTGGACTAATCTCGTCACCGGAAACGTAGAAACATTTTATTTTGAAACGCAATAGATTATTGGTCTTCCGCTCGGAACGATTAAAGTGCTTATGGTACTATCAGAATATTCCAGCGCGAATTGTAAAGTATTTAAAAAAGAAAACCTGTACTTATCCGGTAAAACTTCAACTCATAGTAGATGGTGATCCCTTTAGGTACCAAACCATATTTGATCTATCAGTTGAAGATTATAACAAGTTAACTGCTCCCAGGATTAGTAAAGAATTAGAAAAAATAAGAGATGGCTTAAAGTATGTTCAAAGAAATGCAGAAGTTTTTTTGGAGCAGAACAAGCCTTTTAAGATTCACGAATTTGAAAAAGATTTTATCAAGAACAATCTATTATTCTTACAACGAAAAAGAAAAGCAAAATCAGAAGCAGTTGTTTATCAACTCAACGCTTTTGATCTGTCTTTTTATGAGAAACGATTTCGCATATTAAAACAAGAGCATACCTCTGAAGATTCCATTTCTGTTGCTTATCGTTCTTATGTTATTAAACTTTTGGAAGAAGAGAGAATTGGAAGTGCGGTCAATTATCAGGATAGTTTTTACTCATTGAAAAAATTTGGAGGCAACGTTCCGTTCAGCCACATTACTGAAAGTTATCTAATGGGGGTATGAAAGGTGGATGCGTAATAAAGGATGTTCAAAATCTACAGTAGGTATCAAATTACGTCTGCTCAGAGCAATTTTTAATTACGCAATTGATCGCTTGAAAATTATTAAAAGGGATAAGTGTTATCCATTCGGTCGTTATAAGTATCAAATTCCAACTTCCAAAAACACTAAGAAATCTCTTGAAATGGATGTAGTAGGAAAGCTTTATTATTATGAACCTCGTTGTGAGGAAGAGCGCAAAGCAAGAGATTTTTGGTTCTTTTGTTATTTTGGAAACGGTATGAATCCAAAAGACATAGCTTTCCTTAAATATAAAAATATTGATGGGGAATACTTCACTTTTGAAAGATCAAAAACTGAAAGAACCACAAGAGCTGATCCTAAACCTATCACCGTTTTCATAACTGAGGAAATGTGGGCTATTATTGATACATGGGCAAACAAAGAACGCAAGCCCTATAATTATATTTTTCCTATCCTCGAACCTGAGATGAACCCGCTTGACCAACATTTACGGTAAAGGCATTCGTCAAATTTATCAATCACTGGATGGCAAAAATTAAATCGGCTTTAGGGATAGAAATGAAGGTTAGATCTCTTGAGGCTCGACATACATTTTCAACACAGTTAAAACGATCAGGCGCAAGTACTGAATATATCCAGGAAGCATTGGGTCATATGGTTAAAAAGACTACAGAAAACTATTTGAATAGTTTCGAAAAAGAAGTGAAGAAAGAATATGCTGGTAAGCTTACACCGTTTAAATCTGAAGGTTTGTAGGCTGAAAAGAACCTGGGGCATAAAGGAAAGTACAATGTCAAAATAATACATTTAGATCCAAACTTATTTTATCGTTTTCCGGTCAGGTGAAACGCATTGCACCCTGAGAGCGAATGAAGATGGTCAGTGGCGATCAACATGACAGCAATTCAAAATTTTTGGGAGAAATTTTAATTTAAAATATGGTTGATATATCAACCATATTCATTACCTTTGGCCCCCATGAGCCAAAATAATGAGTTACTTATTCCTACTTTGACGCTTTTTCAGATTGGTGCCGTTTATGGCAGAATCCATAAAAAATGCGACAAAATCTTCAGGGAAAAAGCATTTCCACTTGAGATGGACCAGATACCCGTGGTTATGAAATTACATTATAAGGGAGGAGCATCACAGCAGGAGATCTGCTCAGGGTTACAACGCGACAAAGCATCTGTAAACAGAACCGTTTCATTTTTACTCAAAAAGAATCTTGTAAAAGTAATTCAGGATGTCAACGATAAGCGAAGAACCATAGTTGAATTAACTGCAACGGGAAAAAAACTGGCAATGCAGGCGAATACTATTCTTGATGAATTTGATGCATCCTTGTCTTCGGCTTTCACAAAAGAAGAAAGAAAACAATTTCACAGTTTAATGCTCAAGCTTATCGATAGCGTCACTTTTACATAAATATTTTTCCATCCAGCCAAATACCGACTATGCCTGGAGCATGCACGGCATAGTTCTATTGAACCAGGCAAAAACTGGCTCAGGGGATGGACTTGCCATACGGGAACCTTCAATCAATTTAATTAAAACAAATCAACGGAAATGAAAAGAAGCATATTTATGGCTGGCATGCTATTACCCGTACTAAGCTATTCTCAGAACGCGGACACTGCGGTCCGCTCTAAACTTGTAACAACCGCACCACTACTGGGAGGAATCAATATCACGAATATGGTTGCCCCGGTAAAAGCAGGTGAAATAACATTTGTTATACAGGCGCCTTCGGTGGATATAGCGATTCCTGTTTATAAAAAATTCAGGTTTAAGCATCCAACTTTTATAAGAGTAGGGATGCGCTATCAAGGCATGCTTTTATCAGGCGAAAAATTGATCTATCCAAACAATTTTCATTCTTTTACCCTGCCTGTGTCTGCAACCTATGCCATTTCCCGTGCAACTAATATTTCTTTAATTGGGCTTGTATCAGTCGGCTCTGACTTCAAAAAGACGATTGACGGGAACGACATCATGTACACAGCCGGCGTAAGATTTGGCTTTAGTCAGAACAAATCATTTAAGTACGGTGTTACCCTGAGCTACACCAGCAATTACGCAGGCAGCTATTTGTTGCCATTGCCTGATTTTGACTGGACGATCAACAAAAAGCTCAGTTTTACAGCAATCCTTCCTGCAAGGGCATCTTTAAAATATAAGATCTCCAATACACAATCCATCGGGGCAACAATCGGTATAATCGGAGCAATGTATAAACTTAACACCGGGGTAGCGCAGCAGTATCTTCATTTACACCAAAACACCGCAGGGCTTATTTACGATCTAAAAGTAAACGATCGCCTGAAGTTAAATGCGATCGCAGATCATACCTTAATGCAACGACTTGAAACTTTTGATGTGAATCAAAAAATATCCCTTAATGGCTTTGGTAAACTCAGTGACCGTAAGGCTAATATTTCTTATCAGCAGAATTCGTTTATTCTCCAGGCAGGAGTTAGTTATCAATTTTAGGTTAACGGGTATAGCGATTCTTTTATGCAGTCTGAACGATATGTTTAAATAGTTAATGATAAGAAGTCAAAACGGAAGATCACATAGTTCAATGACTAAATATGTTTAGTCTAAGAAATTATTCAAACTGTTCCGGAGGCACAAGAAGTAATCTGGTATTCAATGCCCGCTTTCAAAATGAATAAAGTTGTGATTTGTTTTGCTGGTTACAAAAATCACATCGGACTTTATCCCGGCTCAAAAGCAGTTGCACATTTTCAAAAGGACTTTGCAAAGTATAAAAACTTCAAAAGGAACAGTTCAGTTTCCGCTTAACAAACCAATGCCGCTCGCTCTAATAAAACGAATTGTAAAATTCAATGAAGCAGGACTCAGCAACTACCAAATTAACAAAGTGAACGGATAAATTACACTGCACTACTTTTTGTCTCCACCGCGTTACTCGCAGAAAACTCCGTGGTAAGAACGTAAACCCACAGCGTTCCTTTCGGGTAACGCTGTGGAAACGGCAAGATTAGTAATCAATGAATGATTGATATTAGTACTTCATTTACATTCTGCGATCAGGTGGTTAATGAACAATGCTGAATGTTCCAACACTATTTCTTTTGCTTCTTTATGAGGGGTATGCCCGATAGACGGAATGATAAGCTTGCTTGCTTTACCTGATATCTGGTTGATAATTCCATTCACCTGCTCTTCGCTGCCGTATTCATCCTTTTCACCTTGTATAATCAGAATGGGACACTTTATTCGGGCAGAAAATTTTCAATATTCCATGATTGGAATGCATCATTTAACCAGGTGTTTGCCCATGCCCAAAATAATGCTTCTGTTTTGTCCCCGTGATATTTTTGAAGTCTCTCCTTTAAGTTCGTTGTATACCAGGCTTTTTCTGCTTCTCTTATACCATTCAAAGTAATATCTTCTACAAATATGTGTGCTCCTTCAGTAATGATGCCGATAATATATGATGGATATTTTGCAGCAGCAATTAATGATATAGAACCACCATCACTATGACCAAATAGGATTGCCTTCTCAATACTGCAAACTTTCAAGACTTCTATTAGAATATCGGCTTCAGTTTCTAAATAACCATTGCCGCGTTTTGAAGTAGTGAAGGGACCTGATCTGCCATATCCCAGCCTGTCATAAACCAAAACATTGCATAAAGTTATTTCTCCCAGTTTTTTGGGAAAGTCCCTCCAGAGTTCAACACAGCCAAGACTTTCATGCAGGAAAACGATTGCGGGTCTGTCCGGATTATACCCATATTTCAAAATATGTAATTCCCCAACTGAAGTTTTTATATTCAACTGCATTTTTATAAAAGCTTAATCTTGTTAATAAATTTCACTCAAAGATCAATCACATTCCGAACGAATAAACATTCCCGACTTTCGTGATTTTTCTGCTGCACATTCCTTGCGCACAAGTGTGCGGCGCAACGAGCGTAACCGGGGTACGAAAAGCAGGTAACCTAAAATTATTTATCTCTAACGAATCTTAAAAATTATTGCAATGGCAATGAAAGAACTATTGCTTTAAAAAGGGAACAATACTTGCCCATACTGCCGGAAAGTTTACCATGAATACAGGATGCGGAGCATTGGGAACGATGCTGAGCTGGCTGTTGGGAATCATCTGGTAAGCAGCAATTACAGTTGCCAAAGGTGCGTTCATATCCCGTTCGCCTGCCATCACTAATACCGGACAATGTATACTGCCAAATAATTCTTTACTTGCCGTCATGCTGTTATAAAAATCAGCCATCTTATTCCAGAATTCCGGAAGCCTCTCAGGTTCCGGCATTAGTGCCAATCGTTGTTTCCAGAACAGGCTATCCCGACGAAATGCCTCTTTTAGATCAAAAATTACTTTGCGTAAACCCGGCACTTGCTCGCCTGCACCAATAGCGATTAATTTTTTTACTCTTGCCGGGTACATACTTGCCACCTTATAGCCCGTGTAAGCACCATCGCTAAAACCAAGTATAGTAACACTGTCCCTGGTAACTGCATTGATCACTGCTATCACATCATTGGCTTTTTGTTCATAAGTAACGGGGGTATTACCTATTTCTGATTTACCATGCCCCCGGGTAGAGATGGCTATGACCTGGTAGCTCTTAGAAAAGCTGTCAATAAACTGATGCATTTCGTAAATAGAGCCAACAATTCTACCATGAAGGATAACCATTGGTTGTCCTTTACCATACACTTCATAGTAAATCTTCGCATCACCAGCTTGCACATAGTGTCCTGCTTTTGAATTATTACCATATGGTATTTCATTCACCAGTGCAGGTGTTTCTGTTTGGCTAAAAGCGTTTAAGCATAGCAACGTAAACAGGGAGAATAATATCTTTTTCATTTGTAAGTGTATATTGAATTGATAGTTGTAGTTATAATGGAGGTAATCAGCAAGGATAGATAGTTTGCCAGAATTAAATTGTAATCATGACAAAACCTTTTAGATATGGGTTAGCTTTTTTCTGCCTTTATCATTCAGGCAAACCACCTTTGCATAACTTGTCAAACCATTTAAAACAGCTTTTCTTGCGGAGGTTCCGATATTTCCAAGACCGATAACTGCAACTTTAGGTTTCTGTGTCATAAACTATTTCTTTTTGATTACATGATTAATTTGTAATGCAAAGCTCACTCATTGAAGGGCGGTGCTCCAATGACCTTGTTTAAGAAATAGTCTTGATGTAGTTTAAGATTTTGAAGGTTTTGCTGCTTTGGTGCGAATATTGCGTAGGCGGCTCAAAAACTCTGGTGTAACACCTAAGAAAGCTGCTATTTGCACTTGTGAAAGGCGGTCGTTTAAGTGAGGGTAAAGTTCCAAAAAGGTTTGATAGCGTTCCTCGGCAGTAGAACTGATATTCTGCAGTAAACGTTCTTGCATATGAATAAATCCCCGTTCTATCAACACCCTGAATATACGATCAAATATTGGAGCTTTCCTATACAAAGATATAAGATCCTCCCTGCTTATTTGTAATACAACCGTATCTTCTAAAGCTTCAATGTTTAGGGCGGAAGGTTTTACATTGTGAAAGCTTCCAAGGTCATTGATCCAGTAATTTTCGGGAGCAAACTGAAGGATATAAATATTGCCTTTTTCATCAATTTTATACATCCGCAAACAACCCCGAACAACAAAATTAAATTGCGTACACACATCGCTTTCCTGTAACACAAACTGCCGCTTCCTGAACAGTCGTGAATGGAACTTTGCTCTCACAAGTTCCTTCTCCTCCTCTTTTAAAGGGAAGGATTTGCTGAAGTATTCAAGCAATGGTTCAGTAGATGAATGTGATAAAGTTTCCTTCATGTGAGCATAATACATATTTCATATACTCTGATAAAATTAAGTGATAGTTGACTGCAATTGATCTTTAACTACTCATTCAATTTGGAACCGTATTCCAAAATTCCTCAAACGGTTATTGTTTGGAAGGATAAACGCGCGTTGTTCCTCCAAAGAAACAGGAGGACATTTCTTGAATGCCTTTACTTAATCTCTGACCACAATAAGCATTATATAACCGGAACAATTAATGGTCTGACGCGCAGTAACAATAAAGCTTGGCTGTTTCTATTTCTGTATTTTCTGTAAAAATGTAAAGTGTTTAAAATGAAATCGTTAGGTTGAATGTGATATTGAATGTAAATCCCAAAAGTTTCAAGCTTTTGGTGTCTTAACGGCTTTTTACCGGCAAATTACTGGCAAATTATAAAGGGACATTTTGGATGAACCTTTCGTAATATGTTGATAATCAAAATGCCCAAAGGGGGAATCGAACCCCCACGTCCTTGCGGACACCAGATTTTTGAGTCCCTTTAAGAACTTAACCAATTTTATCTTAGCTTAATCAATTTTAGTAATAACAAATTGATTTTGAAGTAATTGAAGAAATATTCTAATTTCGATTAACCTTCTTCAATGATCTTTAACCAGTAGTTTGTTTGCAAAATTGTTTGCAAATTTTGAGTGAGAGCTTTTGTGAAAATGAAAAACTATTAGTTATGTCTATATTAGTAAGAATTATTCTCGATACAAGGAGAATAAAAAAGAAAACCAATAAATATCCTGTCAAGTTAAGAGTAACGTGTCAACGAATTAGTCGTGATTATACTACAATTCATGAGTTATCAGATAGAGATTTTGATAAGCTAACAGCACCTAGGATAAGTACCGAATTACAATATGTACGTGATTCATTAAAGTGCATCGAGCGAACTTCTGAAAATGTAATAAAAGATTTAGATCCTTTTACCTTTTGTGAATTTGAAAAAGCATATATCTATAAGAACCCTCTGTTTCGCCCTAAAAAAATTAAGCGTGAAGAAGTGTCTATAAAAAATGATGAGTTTGATTTCACGCCTTTTGAAAAAAAATTTCCAATCCTTAAAGAAGATCAAAGTAGCGTTTATCGAATTTCCTCAGTTTATGTTTTATATCACTACCGTCCTAAATTAATCAAAAGATATTCAATTGATTAGAATCAAGCTCTTTGAAATTTTGTAAGTCTGTATCGTCAAACAGTTGATTTAACTGGGTTTTGTTAAGTAAGGTGATACTCAAAATCTGTAATAT
>WNFY01000322.1_pt1 | contig 52989 bp, 51 predicted proteins | sample 5400091 | NCBI WGS metagenome assembly WNFY01 (sample SAMN13153364, study PRJNA577476) | soil metagenome | isolation source: 60 cm soil or saprolite under grassland replicate 1 | place: USA:California | collected 2016-06-15
AAAGGTAAAGTCTTTACGGCTCGCGGAAAAAAGAGCGCGCTGGAAGTCAATACCAAACATCAGGCTTCTCCCGTGACCACCCATGAACGATATCGGCAGCCTGCGTGAGTTCCAAGACCTCATGTGACCTTTTGAAAATCTCATCAGGATCGCGTCGGGCCAGGTCCTCAAAAACTTTGGTTAGCGTTGTGGCAAGTTGCAGCCGTGTGAAATCGCCGAGTAGTTTTGACCGTTCAGCAAGTTCTTCCGCTGGCGCCTTAGAATCGTTTGGCGTGGGAGGCGCGCGCCGTTCAGGTTTTGAGATGACTTCGTTGCTCACTTGGTGATCCTCCCGTCAAACGTGCGTTTGATCTCATGGACTTTCCGCAGTTCAGCGGCAGTCAGCGGCGCAACGCGGTTTTGCACGCAGAACGTCTGCAATTCATCCCTGGTGTAGATGCTCCAGGAATCGGCGCCTGCTTCTACCAGCGTCCCTTTGGTGTCGTCATCCTCGGCAAAGAAGATGGTTTCGCCCAGCGCCTGGGAATACACCGTCACGAACGGGCGCGAGAGCAAGGCCAGCAGTTGCGGTTTACGCTCGCGCAGTCTCTGGGCAAAATCTGGCGGACAACAGCGGGCGGGATTGACATGCAGATCGTTACCCACTGCTTTAAGGTGAAGCCCACGCTCAGCGGCTTGCTGGAAAACGTCGATTGTCGTTTGCGTCATAAAACCAGGTCAGAATCATCGTCGGTCGGCAGAACCACTGGTTGGGCGCGTCGCAAGTCCGCTTCCGCTGTGAGGGCCAATTCGCGATTTATTGCCTTAAGATCGGGGTCTTCCCCTGTACAGGGTGCAACACGCTTTCAGGCTGTTGCACTTCGAAAACAGGGATTTTACCTAGCGTTGTTGCACTGTTGCACTTTGAAAAGGGGGTCTCCGGCAAATAGCGCATAAACGCTTCTGAAAAGTCGTCCAGCATGTAGCCGCGCGGCGTCTCGTCACCAATGCGGATAACTTGCGGCGAGATTCCAAACCGGCGCAACTGATTGGCGAGCTGGTTAGGCGAAATGGGTTTACGCTGCCGGTCCCACTCAGCCCACGGGCGTCCTTCAATCGCCACCAGCAATTCCGCGAGCCGAGCGGATGACAATCTATCCGCGGCCTCTTCCGCGAAGATCGCTGAGATGTCGGCCAGCAATAACGTTCCCACGCCGCGCGCGTCCAAATCATCGGTTGCCGTTAAGCTCGCGAACGCAGAAGCCGCTCGCTCTGGCCAATCTCCGCCAGCTATCTCCGCAATCGCGAACAACGGTCGCCAGTTGTCCGCCAGCCGATTGAATGCGGTTTCAGGCAACCGCGGGTCGCACTTTCTAAGCTTCTCGAAATTGTCGGCAATGAAGCGCGCAAGCTTTCGGCAAAGCTCCGTTTCCCGTTCGATCTGGCGCGAATCGAACTGCTCTCTGACTTCGTTTGGCTTCGCACGAACGAGCTTTACTACAATCGAGCGGTCGTGAAGCGTGCCAGGCAGCGCACCGATTCCGGCAAGAGCAGCCGGAGCGAAAGCCGAGAAGCCGCGCACGGTGTTGTTTTCGCCCTCACAGCGCAACGCCATAGCACCGCGTTTGTGTCCAGCATTCAGCAAGCCGCGCAGTTCATCGGCATCTTCAAGATAGGCATCGACTTCATCGAGCAGAAGTGTCGGCTTGTAGCCTTCCACGAGCCGGAATAAGACGGCTGCCGTTATGTTTTCCGTGTGCAATGGTCGCGGCGTCATGGTCTCGATCACATCCAGCGCCGTGGTTTTGCCACACTGTTTATCTGGCGAGCACAGGTTGAATCGCGGCGTGTGAATGAAAGCTTCGAAGGCGTGGGTGTGCGCCGTCCAGAGAGCCATCCCATCGTCGGCGCCAGGCGGCAACACAAGGTAACGCGTGTAGGTCGCGGCAACTTCGTTGAGGATCTCGGCGCCGTTTACCGGTGTGTCCCAGGGCTCAACGTTTGGTAGCACAACTTCACCACCCTGTAATGAGCTACCATTTCCATTTCCACTAGCGGAGCGACGCCTGCGCTCAATCTCTTCGTCCAGCGTCTTGACGCGGATGCCAAGTGTTGCGGCCTCACGCTCTCGACACCGATCGTAATCCGCCGGCGCGAGTGCAGCCAGACGCTCAAAGATGTCGCCATCAGTCTCGGTTGGTTTCTGCGCAGCGTCGATCTGCTCCCGCACCACGTCTAAGCCTTCAATACTCGCCAGATCGTTGAAGTCTGTGCCGCTGGTATCTCGGAATTTCGGAATAGCAAGCTTTGCTCGAATCGCTTTCGCGGCAGCGGTTGCTTTCGTTAGGCCAGGGTTACCACCCGTGGATCGATCGTTGTCGGCAGCGATGACGATCTCGCGTTGCGGCCACAACTCGCGCACCGCTTTCGAAACTTCTGACAAGTTGCCAGAGTTCAAGGCGCACACCATAGCGTAGCCGGTCGCCTCATGAACGCTCGCCCCGGTCGCGAAGCCCTCCACCACCATAAGCGGGCCCTTGCTTGTGTCGGCGAGCGTGAAGGAACAACCGGCCACGCGACCACCGGTGAGGAATCTTTTTTCGCCGTCTGCGCCGATAAACTGGAGACTACGAAGCTCACCATTCAGATCGCGCAACGGCAACACCAATGCGTCGCGATATTGACGCAATTCGCCATTTGCGTGGGTTTGCTTTGCCTCCAAGTAGGGATGCGATTCAACTGGTTTCGCACGCAACAATATCCACGTGGCGATTTTGGCCGCTTTCTTTTGCCGTGCCACTGTTTCCTTCTTCCCCTTCGACTCGGCTTCTTTGATCTGCTTCCGGATGCACTGCAACTCTGCTTGTGAGAAGTTGCCTCTTCGCTCACACCACGTTTCCTTGATGTCCCGCTTCCAGCAGCCGAATGCACCAGCTGCCGGAGGTCCGGCGTGAACGACGTACCAAGAATTCCGCGCGTGATCGCCATCGGCCTTGAAGCGATGAAGCCTGCCGTCGAAGTACAGTTCGCCGCTGTACTCGATTCCGTGGGCGTTCATCGCGGCGCGGAAACTTTCCTCGCGACTCATCGCGCGCTCCTTTCCAACTTGATTCCCCTTGCACGTGGAGCGCCACGCGGTATTCTTGCAGCAGCAGTTTTTGAGAGCGCGCTTCCACCGGCGCGCCTTTCTTTTGTTAAACTCATGACGCACCACCGTTCTCGCCCGCGTCTCTTGCTTTGGGCTGCGGATTGTATTCGGCAGCACGCGCCAAGAAGCGATCAACTTCCGAGCGCGGAATAATCAAACGCCCACAATCCGAGATTGCTTTGATCCGACCGGCGTAAATCTGCCGATACGCCCACGTTGCGGATCTTCCGTTCGCTTGCCCAAATTCCTTCGGGCTGAAACTGAAACGTTGGTCTAGGTCGATGGGTTCACGCGCAGCACGCGATTGCGTCTGCACCCGTTGGCTGTGAGAAACATTCTCTTCCACAGCCTACCGAAATTATGCAGAATGATGCGCTGAAAACCAGCAGATGGAATTAGCTCCTTAAAACGCGTTAAGTGCTTCGACGCGAGCGACCCATTCGAGCGGCAAAAGCCCGTTTTACAAGCAATGCTGTTTTTCGCAGTCGTTTTCGCTCCCCGTCGTCGATGGGAAATTGCGGCAGACGATCTACGAACTCGTTTAGCACACCAACAATCAAACGCGGAGCGTAACGCAGCGGCAAAACACCACGACGACTGAACCTGTGCCGGAGGGGAAATTTGACGATCTCGTCCTTCTTTGGTCGCAAGCTCCTGACAATTTTTTTAAGGGTGCGCTCGGGGATTGCCGTCGCGAATTTTAGTTCGCGTGAAGTAGGCCAGGTTCTGCGAATGTATCTTCGTTGTTTTCGGTATTCCCAAGCCAAAGCGCACAACCAATAGCCATCTGGAGCATCAGGAGTGTAAAACTTGCTCGTACGCGCCTTGGAAAGGCGCGCATCCTCAGCAATTTCCTTCGCGATCCGCTTGTCTTCTTTCTCTCGATTTAGGCTTTCAATTTCCCCTTGGCGTGCGTCCTCACGCGGGTCCCAGCCCGGCGCATGTGTTTTAGTAAATTCTTCTAAAAAGTCGCGAGTACTATACCATTTCCCGTGCGGGCCGTTCTCTCGCGCATATTGATTAATCTTTCGAAAAATCGGAGTGCTCTCGATTGCGAGATGATGGGTTCCTTGCTCAATCTGGCGTAGCAGGGAGGCCGCTTCAAAGACCATGATACTGCGCGTATTGGAGTTTATAGTTTGAGCAACAATCTCCTCGGCCTGTTTCTCACTTGCCGACGTTTCCGCGAGGATCTTCCCTTCGAAACTTGTCCGCGGGCGTCCGGCTCGTCGAGGCATTGAAATCTTTTTGTTCAAAAATTTTTCCGCACGCTGAACGGATTGCGGTTGATCGTCGCGCGCGTAATAGCGAGCCCCCCGCCCCTTATCTATGCGTTGGCTGGAAACGGAATGACACCAGCCTGCTTCGCTGCGGCCGGCGTAAAGCTCACGCGCTGTGCTTGCGCGATGCTGTGCTCGCGGCGCAAGTGGCCGTAGGTTTTCATTGCCAACGCGCCGCCGTCTTTGTGGCCTAACCATCGGCTGACAGTTGGAATGTCCACGCCTGATTCAATGCAGCGCGTCGCAAACAAATGGCGCAAATCGTGATGTGTGATGCGATCCGCGCTGACCTTCTTGCAAGCGCGATCAAGCGCCTTCTGGCATTCGCCGACTCGGAATACTTTCGCGTCTAGCGAGTCGCTGACACGCTCGGTGCGCATTCGTTGAAATAGCGCGCGAGCATCGGGAATCAGCGGAACACGGCGCAGTTCCCAATTCTTTGTGCCAGTTTTGGCATCGCCGCGCACAACGATTTCGCCTGCGTCAAAGTCCACGTCTCTCCAGGCGATCTCGCGCGCCTCACCGACACGGCAGCCTGTGAATGCCAAGCCGGATGCGAAATCGGCGCAGTGGGGTGAATAGCGGCTGCGACCATTGCGCATCTCCGCGAGCAACGCGTTGAATTTGTCAGTGCTCGGCAGCGCGATCTCTTTCCCGCGAATGGCAGCACGTTTCAGAGCGGCTGCAGGATTGCTGTAAAGCACACCAGCTTCGATTGCGATGGCGAGAACATGCCGAAGCAGCGCGATTGTATTGTTGTAGTTAGTCGGCGATGCCTTCTTGGCGTAGGTGCTCGCCCATTCTTTGCAAGCAACTTGCGTGATCTTGCGGACTTCTGTTTCATTCAGGCCCGGCCAGCTTTTGATGAGTGCCAAAAGGCGTCGTCGCCAATAATCGCGTGTGCTCGGTTTGATGCGCAGATTGTTATCGAGATTGCGGAGATGAATCGCAGCAGCCTCGCCGAATGTCATTTTGGCTGACACTCCGCCATTACCATTGCTGGCACGGCCCCGATGCTCTTTCAAAAATTCGGCGAGCCTGGCCCGCGCTACACTGTAATGCGATGTCTTGAGTGACTGCCAAACTTCTTTGCCGCCAGCAAAAGCTCTGGCATAATAACGCCCAGACTTATGGCGAATGAGATTTCGGTGTCCTGTTCTTGCCCATGTTTTCGTTGGTTTGCATTGTTTCACGAGGTTGACCGTAGAATAGCACCGTGAAAAACGCAAGCAAATTTTGCAAACGTATCTTAAGTTATTGGAAATCTGATAGATGCACCGTTAGCTCAATTGGCAGAGCAAGTGACTCTTAATCACTGGGTTGCAGGTTCGATTCCTGCACGGTGCACTCTATTTAAGTCCCTAAATTCTAACATATTGTGCTGAGCAGAGTCTATCTGCTGCGCAAACGCAGTATCCTTCACTTAGCCACTTCTTGGCCACTCATTAGGAGCATCCGCCATCTTTCCTCCACGCTTTCTGAGCTGCGGTGCGCTCCTTTGCGAGCGCCAAACGCAATGGTTACAAGATGCGCGGGGTTGTACAAACCGTGAGATACGTTCATGCAGCCGCCGTTAGAAAAAGACTGGGAAAATGATACAGGGCAGCCCTGCACCAGGGGGAACAGCGCAGCTTGGATGTCCAAGTCGTTGTCATCCCGGCGTCTCGCTTTCCAATGGACAAATCATCGAGGGGGAAAATGTCCAATGGATGCAGGGGAACAGGGCAAAGGAACTGTCCCTGATTGGACGTCGTTTGAAATGAAACGGCACAGGTGGATTCTTCCAAAAGCATTGTCCCATTTGTCCGAAATAAAGATCGAACACCAGGATTTTTCAGAGTGATCTTGGCGCAGGCTTCACGGGCCATTTAGAGACTCTGAAAGAGACTCCGACTGGTTTGGCGCGACCTTGCAAAGCTCCCGCACGAATCCACGGAATCATGGTTGTGGGCTACAATGTATCAGGGCATCAGGGTTGCAGTTGAGCCTTAGCGCGTCGTCATGTGCCGTGGAAGCAAGCGCAGGAGTTCTTTTTCGAGACTGACCCCACCCCTAGCCGCTATACGGCCCCTAGGCAAAGGCGGGCTCCCGTTATAATTCGCTTGGATGCCTTGGGGGGACCGATAAAAGCCGAGTCATGGACGAATTGTGCCGAATTATTCGGTATTTAGAAAGTGGAATCATTCGGACTGTCACGCAGAAGGTCCCGGAATCGATCGCGCGTTCTTTCAAAGCAACGCGTTTGTGGTGCCATTTTTGGCCGCCGTTTCCCTAGATCGATTGAGTCATTGAAGAGTGAAAATCCTTGACATTGGTAAGCCCATCTCACGAGAATGGGTCGGTCGGAAGGCGAAGCCGTTTTAACGTAAGGCACAGCAGCGACTAACCGCTAAAATGACTTTTCCCCTTCGATCCCAAAGGGAACCATATGAATATACGATTAATTCTTTCTGGCTTGGCCGCGTCTGCGGCGCTCTGTGCCATGCCCGAAACTACCCATGCGGCGCAAATCTTCGTCACGAACTTTGGGACCGGCACGATTGGTGAGTACACTACATCAGGGGCGACGGTGGACCCCGCGCTGGTCTCGGGGCTGAGTCTCCCGGAGGGCATCGCAGTCTCCGGAGGGAATTTGTTTGTCACGAGTTTGAACCTAACGAGTGACACCGGCAGGATTGGCCAATACACGACTTCCGGAGCGACGGTGAACCCCGCACTGATCATCACGTTGGGTGGCCCGTCGAAGATCGCGGTGTTCGAAGAAAACCTGTTTGTCTCGATTTCGAACGTCACGAGTGAGAGCGGCAGGATTGGCAAATTCACGACCTCAGGAGCGACGGTGAACCCCGACCTGATACCGGGGCTGAGTTTCCCGTTAGGCATCGCGGTGTCCGGAGGGAATTTGTTTGTTGTGGACTTTGGGAACGGCAGGATTGGCAAATACACGACCTCAGGAGCGACCGTGAACGCCGCACTGGTCTCGGGACTAATTTCCCCGATAGACATCGCGGTGTCCGGAGGGAATCTGTTTGTCACGGACTCTGTCACCGGCACGATTGGCGAATACAACGCCACTACGGGGGCGATAGTGGACGCCGCCCTGATCTCGGGCCTGAATGGCCCAAATGGCATCGCGGTGTCCGGAGGGAATTTGTTCGTCACGAACTTTCAGACCGGCACGATTGGCGAATATACCATATCCGGGGAGACGGTGAACGCGTCGCTGATCTCGGGACTGAATGAGCCGACAGACATCGCCGTCGTTTCCGCATCGGTTGCCGACGCGTCTTCAACTTGGGGTTTGCTGCTACTCGCCCTGAGTGCTACGTTCGGCCTTAAGCCTTTGCTACATAGGCCAGCCTGACCCGGAGCGATTATTTTTTCTATCCATTCGACTCGCTCCTACTTTTGTCAGAGATGAACGCGCGCACGTGCGCGAGGCGTTCGGACAATTTCGCCTTCCTAAGCTCGGTGGCAACGCGACGAATTTCGGCCAACAAGGATTGTTCTGACCGATCACTCAGGAAGTCCTTCTTGAAAGTCATCGCTTCGTCCGTCATATCTCGCGCCTAAGCATAATTAATGTGTTTCTTGCTTCCGAAGGAGAAGCGCGCAAAAGGCTGCATGGCGAGAATTGTGCCGATTTATTCGGCATTTGAAAGGGGCAATGATCCGCGTGTGATTTTCTCAAGTTCAAGAACGCGCTAAGTTTTTCGTCGGAGCGAACCACGAACCGTTTTCCATCGTCTCGGTGTGCATCAGCAACAAAGATTGTTCGGCCGTGCGCGTCGACAGTTGCGACGCAGCCCCAACTCCAACGTTGCAAGGATGCTCTCAATTAGGCTGGCGAGAGTCGAGCGCAAAGCTCCCCCTCAAGATTGGCCTCGCACCGCAACGGTGTCTTGCCCATCTCCATTCAATCCGTTTATTCTTTCCAAATCATTGTTCCCGTAGTTCAACGGATAGAACAAGGGTTTCCTAAAGCCAAAACGCATTACTGCAGGAATCGCCTAACGACGTCAGGAACACGCAACTTTCTGTATTTGAAGTTGTTGACTAAGTGTTATGTTCCTCACGCGTAATCACGAATCTGCGCATTTTTACATGCTCGGGTGACACAAATTTGAGCACAGTTTTCGTTAGTTTGGCCGCGAGTTGTCATTCGCAATCATTTTAGGGCAGTAGAGTGATGGAAGGCGTTCTTCAGTGTCCGAGTCTCACTTGGCTGGCGACGCGGCGTCTTTTGGCGCGAAGGACGCCACGATTTGCTCGAAGCGCGGATCGCCGCGAAGCGGGTCCCAGAAGGGGAACAGCTTAAGCATGCCGTAGCTCGTGGCTATGGCTGCCCCGTATGTCGGCGCTGCGGTCGCCAACTGCTGCAAGGCCAAATCCTTTTCGCCGGCCCAGGCAGCGATTATAGCGAAGTAGGCCATGACCGCTTGCCCATCGACGGCGTCTTTCTCCACGGGCAGCAGCTCCATTGCGCGGCGACCTTCCTGCAAGGCAGCTTCCTTGTTGCCAAGGGCTGCATCGATCAGACCGAGAACACAAACTGGCGGTCCGTAATCCTTCTGTTGTTGCACTAGCTGTTCCTGCTCAACTCGTGCGGCGGCAAAAGCCTTCTGTGCGCGGCCTTCATCATGCATGGCACGCGCAAGCAGGCCCTCGCCAAACTGGCGCCTTAAGGTAACCAGGTCACCCCAAAAAGGGTTGTTGCCCAAGGCTGTTAATGCCTGCTCAGCCGCCGCCCAGTCCCGCTCCGCCAGTGCGCACAAAAACCCGATATCTGCAGTGTCGCCCACTATTGAGGGACGATCAGAGCGAAGCCGGTCAATGAACTGGTGTAAAGGCGCCGTATCCCCGCGCCAATCTAGATCCACGAAGGCAATGCTGGACGCTACAGCAATGTCATCCGGTGTAATCTCCAAGACGCGCTGGAGCGTCGCCTTCTCCTCCGGGTAACGTCGAAGGCACTCGTAGCTAATCGCCAGCCGTGAAAGCATGTAAGGATTGCGTGGATCAAGCGCCACCGCCTGTTCCAGAGCGCGTAATCCTTCTTCGGGCTTGCCCTGACGACGAAGGATGTAAGCGGTGAATTCGAGGATACGCGGATCGTTAGCAAGACCGGCACGCGCTGCTTCCAATTCGCTGAGCGCTCCCTTATAGTCGCGAAAGGCATAATACAGATGCGATCCGCGCGCCAGGTGCGTTTCGGCAGCATTGGGACGCAGCTCTATTGCGCGCTGCAGAGCAGCTTCGGCCGCCGCCAGACGCGGCGGAGTGTGATCGTCATAAACCGCGTATAACTGGTCGTGCGCAAAGACCAGCTGACAAAAGGCAGCGTGAAATGAGGGATCGCGTGCGATCGCACTATTCAATAGCTCAATAGCCTGGAGCAAATTCTTGTCCCCGGAGCCTAGGCTGCTCGTCAGTATGAGCGTTTTGGCGCGGCTATACTGGTCGAAGGCGATTAGATCAGAGGTGGGCCGTTGCTCGATAGCATTCTTCTCAGCCGGCGAGAGCTTGGCCTGCAACTGGTCGGCGATGGCTTTGGCGATCTCGCTTTGGATGGCGAACACATCGGCCAGGTCGCGATCATAGGTCTGCGCCCACAGATGCGCGTCGGTGCGGGCATCGACTAACTGCGCGTTGACGCGCACGCGATTGCCCGAGCGCTGAACGCTTCCTTCTACCACATTCGCGACTCCCAGTTGCTGCGCGATCTCGCGCAGATTGCGTGCAACACCGCTCTTATACTGCAAAACGGAGGTGCGGCTGATGACTTTCAAGGCTGCAATCTTCGCCAGGTCGGTGAGGATTTCGTCCTGCACCCCATCGGTGAAGAAAGCGTTGTCGGGGTCGCGACTCCGGTTATCAAACGGCAGGACCGCGATGCTTTTGTCGAGGACAGCTAAGGGCGCGCGTGTTGATCTGTGCAAAAGAAAGACGAACGCAGCAATAATTGCGCCCAGCACGAGGAGTGCAGCGCCAATCTCCGCCCAGCGTATATGGGCGCGACGTTTCCTGACGGCTTGGAGCTTCGTTGGCAGTTTCGCATTCCCAACCTCGTCCGAGTAGAGGTTGGTGACGCTTACAGGCACCCCGTGTTTCACCTCGAAGGTGCCGATATCATGCAGGAACTCTCGCCAGCGTTCGTATTCGGCCAGGTCCTCAGCCACATGACGGGAAAGAAGGATGTGCCCGGCGTCGCCGCAATCCATCACCCGCCGGGCCATGTTGACGCCGGCCCCAGCTACGTTGGTGCGTTCGTTCACGTCCACCACACCACTGACCGGTCCACTGTGAATGCCCATCCGAACTTGCAGGCGCGCATTGTCCTTGAGCGCGCGGCTGATCTCTACCGCACACTGCGCCGGTTCCTCCGGACTCTTGTAGAAAACCAGCGCCATGCCGTCGCCGGTGGGGATCTTTAAAAGACGACTGGCTGCTTCTGCTTTGCGGAATTGCTCGCACAAACGAACAATCTCGTTCAGTTCCTCAACCTGGGCGTGCTGCTCGTTAACCGAGAGCTTGGAGTAACCGACAATGTCGAGAAAGAGGACATGCGCGATCTCGAGTTCGATCTCTTTGGTAACTTCGGCAGCCATATGGATTCACATGGAAATGCCCGACGCAACGATACTCTCAAATAGGCTGCCGAGAGTCGAGCGCAAAGCCTCCCGAAAAAATCGCTCCGCATCGCACCGCCGCTCTTGTCCCACGGAGACCATCGTCACTGTCCTGAACGATGCTAAGGCTGACGCCGCTAACGGTATTCCACAACCAAAAGTAAGTACAAACTATTCCTTCAAGCGATCGGTTGCCCGCGCTGCGCGCGGGTAAACCGAATGTTCGATTTCACTCTGGAGTAATAACTCCGGCGAAGTGTCAGCCGCCCAAGCGCCTGCGGAAATTATTGACTTCGTTCCATACGGCGCGCGAATACATTAACTCGCGTCCGCTTTCACCTAACTTGGCTGATTCATATGTATCAGCGCCGTCATAACCGAGGCACTCCGCTACGTAGTCCACGCCGCTGAGCCGTGGATCAAAAAAGTCTTATTCGAGCATGTCCGCCACGCAGTTTATTCTCCCAGGTCCGCATCATCGCGAAACAGGTGGCAACGGAATGCTGCTGTCTCGGGTAACCCAGTCAGCAGAAAGTGGTGGTGCAGTCGGTGATTAATCTCGCCGCGTCCGAGTTGCAGACACCAAGGCAATCCAGGAAAGTACGCGCGGAAGTCTTTCGCAACTTTTCGGATTAGAGCGAAGAACATCGAAATCCGAACACGTTCCGGCATTCGCCCGGTTCAGAATGTCAGCGATCCGAAAAACTGCCAGCGTAGTTTACTCAACGGCGGCGCGCAAATCTCAGATAACTCTGTTAGAAGCAGATGTGAAAAAATTAACTTGTCGGGATCTTGGCAGTCCTTGTGATGCAGAGATCACAGGAAATTCATTTGAAGAGGTAGGAAAAAAGAGCCACGACCATGTCGTGGACCAAATCAGTCGCGATGACGAGTCTCATCGAGCCGCCGCCGAAAAAATGAGAAACGCGTCGCCGGAAGAACGGAAAGCGATGATGGCCGAGTTGGAAAAGAAGTATAAGGAAGCTCCCGAGGTCTAAAAATTTCCTGTGCGGCGCGCCAGCTAACACTGGCACAAATCCCGCCGAAGCGAAAAGCGAGGGCGCGGCGGAAAGAGTAGGGTGCGCTTCCAGCGCATCGGGACTCAGAGCAGGAATCATCGGCACGGATGCCGATGGCACTTCAATCGACATACCTTTGCGCGATCGGCATCTTGCGGCCAATGCCGAAGGCGCGGCTCGTTACTTTTAAGCCGGGGGCCGCTTGTTCGCGTTTGTATTCGTTAAGGTCAACGCGGCGCTGCACCCATCGCACCGTTTCTTCATCAAATCCGCGCGTGATGATATCACGTGCGCTCAAGTTTTCTTCGACGTAAAGCTGCAGGATCTGATCGAGAATTTCGTATGGCGGCAATGTGTCCTGATCTTTCTGATTTGGTTTCAACTCTGCGCTCGGCGCCTTTTCAATTGTCGACCTTGGAATGACTTCACGCTTCCGGTTGATCCAGCGCGCCAGCTCGTAAACCATCGTTTTCGGCACATCGCTGATCACGGCCAGCCCACCTGCCATATCGCCATAGAGAGTGCAATATCCAACAGCCAGTTCGCTTTTGTTTCCGGTGGTCAGCAAGAGATGACCGAGCTTGTTTGAGAGCGCCATCAATGTCATCGCCCGCAAACGCGGCTGCATATTTTCTTCCGTCTCGTTTTCAGGTAGCCCTTTGAAAATTTCTCTGAACTGCGCTTTGAAATCTCTAAATGCGTCGGTGATCGGAATCTCGAAGAACTTTATTCCGAGGCTTCGCGCGAGCGCGCGCGCGTCGTCGATGCTTCCGCGCGACGAGTACGGACTCGGCATGGAAACACCAGTTACATTTTTAGCTCCCAGCGCGTCCACCGCAATGACGCCGGTGACCGCGGAATCAACTCCACCGCTCAGTCCAATCACCGCGGAATGAAAATTGCACTTGCGGAAATAATCGCGAACACCTAGCGAAAGCGCAGCGAAAAGTTGCTCCGGTGTTTTACCTTCATGAAATTTAATCGCGGCCGCTGAATCCGTATCGATTACCTTTTCGTCTTCGCGGAATGCTGCTAGTTGTGAAATCAAATTGCCCGATGCATTCACCGCAATCGAGTTTCCATCGAAGATTAGTTGGTCATTCCCGCCTACGACGTTGCAGTAACAGATAGACCGTTGATACGTGCGCGCTTGCGCTGCGATCATCTCCAGTCGGCACGCAGGCGCACCCAGCCGAAACGGTGACGCGCTTAGGTTCACGATGATCTCTGTGCCCTGCTGCACGAGATTGTGCACCGGTTCGACCTCATAAAGCGGCCGCGGCAGATAATCGTCCGTCCAGATATCTTCACAAATGGTCACGCCAATTTTCCTCTCGTGTGCCTCAAGCGGCTCAACGCGTGTTGCCGGCTCGAAATAGCGGTCCTCGTCGAAAACATCGTAAGTCGGCAAGAGCGACTTATATGTTTTACGGATCGGCTTGCCGCGCTCGAGCAAAGCAGCAGCATTATGAAACGGTTTACCGCGTCCCTCATTACGATCGACGAACCCGACCAGCAACGCGGTATCTCCGACGCGAGAGTGAAGTTTCTCCAGAAGAGCAAGATTTTCCGGAACAAACCGCGACTTAAAAACCAAATCCTGCGGCGGATATCCGGTGATCGCCAGCTCCGGCGTCAGCACTAATTCTGCGCCTGCGGCCGCGAGCCGCTCGTAAGCGCCGATGATCAGTTCGCAATTGCCCCTCAAATCCCCGACTGTCGGGTTAATTTGAGCAAAACCAATCTTCATGCCGCGCTACGGCAGATTATGCGTAACAGTGCGACCGGCAATGTTCTTTTGGCGGGGCTTTCTGAGTTATCTGGCATAGCTCACGCGCCAGATGGTGCCGTTCCCGTCTTCGCTGATGAGAAGGCTGCCGTCTTTTGCCACAGTGATGCCGACGGGGCGGCCCCAGACCTTCCCTTCGGGCGTGACGAAACCGGTCACAAAATCTTCGTATTCGCCGCGCGCTTTGCCGGTGGAATGATCAAACGATACGCGCACGATCTTGTAACCGGTCCGTTTCATCCGGTTCCATGAACCGTGGAAGGCGGCGAAGATGTCGCCTTTGTATTCGGATGGGAATTGGTCGCCGGTGTAGAAACACAAATTAAGGGTGGCCGAGTGTGCCTGCACGAGCACATCCGGAACAATGACCTTATCAGCGAGCTCAGGATGTTTTCCTTTGTGACGCGGATCAGGATGGTTGCCGATGTAAAACCACGGCCAGCCATAAAAGCCGCCGGGACGCACACTGCTGACGTAATCGGGAGGTAGATCTTCGCCGATCTCGTCTCGCTCGTTGGTGCTGATCCAGAGTTCGTTGGTACCGGGGCGAAACGCAATTCCGACGGCGTTGCGAATTCCCCAGGCGTAAACCTTTAGTCCGGTGCCATCGGGATTAAACTCGAAGATGCGCGCGCGATCGGCTTCTGCAGCGCTATCAGAAACATTCGAGCGTGAACCGATGGAGACGTACATCTTTTTGCCATCGGGTGAGAAAACGATGTCGCGTGTCCAGTGTCCGCCACTGCGCAGGTGCGCTGCGCCGCCGGAAAGATGTGCTCCCAGCCGTTCGGCTGGCCCGCGCGCTTTGAGATCGCCATTGCGATAGGGAAACCGAATTACACCGTCGGTATTAGCTACGTACAGGAATTGAGGCTCATCACCGGGCGGATAAAAGGCGATTCCGAACGGCTTGTTCAAGTCGTGTTCGGTGAAGATTTCATTGGTGTCGGCCCTGCCGCTCTTCTTTGTATCGCGCAATACCCGAATTTGATTGGCGCGACTTTCCACGATAAATATGTCGCCATTTGGCGCAGTGAGGAGAAAGCGCGGATCGCGAAAACCGCTGGCATAGAGGCCAATCTTAAATCCAGGAGGGACTTGGGGCTGCGCATTCGCAGGGCGAGCGATGACTCGTGCCCGGTTGATGGCGAAGACATTCGAGCTCGGCGAAGGCAAATCTTGGACAGTGATCTTGCGTCGCACTCCGGGCGCATCGCCTGTCCAATCGCCCATCGCGGCTTTGTTAGTGAGGAGCGTGCCGCCTTCGACAGTCGCTGCAACTTGATTGGCGACGCTGAAATTAGTTGCGATGAGGATCGCGCAAGAAGAAATGTGTACGACGCGGTAAGCTTCCATTGTCTTTTGGAATAGCCTGCCACTGACCGATTGCGCGGATTCGGTATCGTCTGTAGAGGAAGCTGTCAGTTCCTCTACCAAAAATCGCTTAGCGCGCGATCGTACCTAACTTTTCCACAAGCGCTTTACCTTTTTTGCGGTCGTTGATTACGAATGTGTTGTTGTCTCCATGCGTGGACCATGGGCCGCGCGGTACTTCGCTAAAATCCACAAACTTCCATTCGGTCACGTCTGTTTCTTTCAATCCGAGGTAGTCGCGCACGGCAGGCGAAACATCGAGGCCCGCGCCTTTGTTGAGATTCGGCTTTGGGCGTTCGTTGCCGAACACGTATTGCCAGTGGTCGGTGCGGAATGGGCCTGCATCTTCCCATTGCGCATAAGCAGTCCGGTTACCTTTGCGAATGGCGATCCATCGGCCCTTGCAAGTTGAGACGGCGGGGCCTTGATACGCGTCTTTAAACCAGGGAACAACGCGCGGTGCTTCGGGACGATGACCAGTGCGCGCCTTGTCGTTATAGGGAAGTGCGCAGTAAAACGGATTCTGTCGCGGCGTGAACTTCACCGGAATGTAATTGCTGCGACGCGCAGGATTTGGATCGTCAGTGCCGCCATAGTTCTTGGTCCATTGCTTGTCCCAGCAGCTGGTACGATTGGGCACCAGATTATTTCCGCTCGCTTGCTCACCAATCCAGAAAACGGTTGTCACGATATTGGATTTCCACGAATAACGCTGTGGGGCTTCTGATCGCGTCTTAAATAATTGTCCCGGAACAAACGAGATTGAAGTCCCGCCGACTGAACGATCGTCTGCCGATTTGTCGGATTTTTTGCTGAATTTTGTCTTGGCGAGCTCCGCTTTTTCCCCTGTGCCGTGCGCAAAAAGAGATGAGATCGACGAAAGGATAACCGCAATTGTGTGAGTAAATTTTCCTGGTTTCATTGATATCTTATTAAGGCAGCGCAAAAAAGTACACGCGTCTTTCTTTATTTTCGTCCACGAGGACGCAGATGCGCGTCAGTCGCGGCGGAATTCAGATGGTCCGGTAAATGCTCGCCGAATGTCAATGCGGATTCAGATTAGTCAACAAATTTTCCCGGATTTAAAATTTCGTTTGGATCGAGCGCTTGTTTGAGCCGGCTGTGCAGCTCGCGCGCCATGTCGCTGGTCGCCTCCGGCCACCAGCGTTTTTTGGCCATGCCGATTCCGTGCTCGCCAGTAATTACGCCGCCCCACGCCAGCACCTGTGCGAAGAGATCGTCGAGCGCGTGCTCGACCTTTTCGCGCACCGCGGAGTCGCGATTGTAACGATCGGCCATGATGTTGACGTGAATGTTGCCGTCCCCTGCGTGACCGAAACAGGCAATCGGAAATCCATACTTCGTCTGCAATGTCTCCGCGAATTCCATGAGATCGACCAGATGACTGCGCGGCACGACGACATCCTCATTTAGCTTCGTCAGACCGGTCGCGCGCAGTGAATTGCTGAACTGACGGCGCAATGCCCAGAGTTTTTCGCAATCCGCTTCACCGATCGCTATCTCGAGCGCATTTGGTTTTCTTTTCTCGAGCAATTCGCGAATAGCGGCGGCTTCGCTGCGAACACTTTCCTCCTGGCCATCGAGATCGACCAGCAGATGCGCGTTCCCCTCAGGCACAAGCATTTTGCCCAGATCGCGCCGAGCTGCTTCCAACGTGAAATGATCGGCGATTTCCAGTGACGCAGGCAAAAACCCCGCCGCAAAAATCGCCTGCACGGCTTCAGCGGCTTGTACCGCAGTCGCAAACGCAGCCGACAAGGTCGCGCGCGCCGGTGGAAGCGGAAGCAAACGCAGCGTGATCTCAGTCACCACGCCGAGCATTCCTTCCGAGCCAACGAACAGACCTATCAAGTCGAATCCGGTCTTGTTCTTGTGCACGCGACCGCCTGTTCGCAGTACTTCGCCACTGCCCAGCACCGCTTCAAGGCCGATTACGTAATTTCGGGTCACGCCGTATTTCAAACAACGCGGTCCGCCTGCGTTTGTGGCGACGTTTCCACCGACGGTGCAATCCTTCATGCTCGCAGGGTCCGGCGGATAAAATAATTTTTGTGCACGCACCGCCGCTTTCAGGTCCGCGGTAAAGACTCCCGGTTCGACAATCGCGACTGCATCGGGGAAGCTAATTTGCTTGATCCGATTCATTTGCGCCAGCGAGAGGGCAATCCCGCCGCGCGCCGGCACGCACCCGCCCACGTAACCAAATCCACCGCCACGCGCTGTGACCGGAACTTTTTCGCGTGATGCAAACTGAAGCAGTTTGCTGACGTCACTCGTCGATCTTGCAAAGACGACAGCATTCGGTTCGTGAGCTGCAAACCATTTGTCGCTGCTGTGTGCAACTAGCGTGTCGGGATCGTTGGCAACAATTTCCTCCCCTAACAATTCCCGCAGCTTTGAAGCGAGTTCCATACCCAGCCAACCTCGCCGACCTCAGTTGTAGGGCAACCCCGAACGCTCTCGGGTTGCCAATCGATACGACGGCAGGCGGAGCGCCTACCCTACAATTCTCTGGCGATCGCGATTCGGTAATGCCGCGCCGGCTCCATTCGTGTAAGAAGTTTTTCGACTCCCGGAAAAATCACTGGCTTGGTCTCATCGGAGCCCGCGAATTCTTTCACAGCATCCATTGAATCGAATCGAAGCAGCGTGACGAATTCGGTTTCATCGCCGTCTTCGCGGATGAACAATTCTGCGCCGCGATAGCCTTTGATGTTTCGCGCAGCAACGCTCGGGAAAATTTTGTCGCGCAGCATGTTCTCATACGTCTTCGCGTCGGTTCGTTTCGTCCAGCCATGCCAGATCCGCGCAATCATCTAGTATTATGACGGTAGGGCGCGACCACAGCCTGCCCGCCATGGGCGGGCGCGCCGTTTCGTGATTCAATGGTGATCCCGAGAATGAGCAGGAGCAACAGCAAGAGGGGATGATCACATTCCCATTATTTGGTACCCACCATCGACATAAATCACCTGGCCGGTTATTGCTGCAGCTCCGTCGCTGGCAAGAAAAACTCCGGTGGCGCCTAACTCGGCGGGATCGCAACTGCGCTTCAACGGTGCGCGCTCCTGATAATGTTTAAGCATCGACGTAAAACCGCTGATGCCACGTGCGGCCAGCGTCTGGACCGGTCCAGCAGAAATGCAATTGACTCGGATTTTCTTCGGGCCGAGGTCGTAGGCAAGATAACGCGTACTCGCTTCGAGACTGGCCTTGGCTACGCCCATCACATTGTAGTGTGGCACGACCTTTTCCGATCCGTAGTAAGTCATTGCTACGATGCTGCCACCGTCTGTCATCAAAGGTGCTACTTCGCGTGCGAGCGCCACAAGCGAGTATGCACTCACGTCGTGTGCCATGCGGAACGCTTCGCGTGTTGTGTTCACAAAGTCGCCTTCCAACGCTTCCCGCGGCGCGAACGCGAGCGAGTGCAACATCAAATCGACGCGATCGGTCTGTCCTTGCATGTTTTCGAAAAACGCTTTTATCTCATGGTCGTTGGAAACGTCGCAGGGAAACAATGGGGTGTTTTCTCCAAACTCGCCCACCAATTCCTCGACGTTTTCCTTCAGTCGTTCGCCTTGATAATTGAAAATCAAGCGCGCACCCGCCGCCGACCATGCTTTTGCGATCGCCCACGCAATGCTGCGCTTGTTTGCCACGCCGAAGACAACACCGACTTTTCCCGCCAAAACTTGCTGGGTCATAAATCCCTGCACGATACCTGCATTTCCGACATCGCAAAGATGCCACCCTTGGCTAGAGTCGTACTGCTTATGATTATTCGATTCGGATTTTTTTGTGCTTCGCTCATTTGGATTTGGTCTGTGTCGATTTTGCCGGCGCAAGAGGAACCGCAAACAACTCGTCCACCACTCACGGCTGTCTCGCCTACGGCTTCGGCTGCCCCGGCGGCCACTTTGTCTTCCTCGGCGACACCGACTCCTTCGCCTACCCCGCCGCAAGTTACAGACGTGTTTTTCAAAAATTTGAAAGCGCGCTCGATTGGTCCGGCGGTGATGGGTGGTCGTGTATCGGACATTGCGATTAGTCCAAATAGTCCGTTTATCTTCTACGTCGCCCTCGGACACGGCGGCGTTTTCAAAACGAACGACAACGGCGTTACTTTCGAGCCCATCTTCGATAAGCAACCGATGCTCTCGATTGGTGCAGTCGCGGTTGCGCCATCTGATTCGGATGTGATTTGGGTGGGAACCGGCGAGGCCAATGATCGGAATTCGTCTGGCTGGGGCGATGGTGTTTATATATCTACCGATGGCGGTGAGAAGTGGCAGAACGTCGGGCTGAAAAGCAGCCGTACCATCGCGCGAATCGTTGTCGATCCGAAAAAACCGGACGTCGCTTACGTCGCTGCAATGGGCAATTTGTGGGCGGATGGCGGTGAACGCGGGTTGTTCAAGACGACTGATGCGGGCAGAACATGGAAACTAATTTTGAAAGCAGCTGCGCCGCACGATGCGCACACTGGATGTGGTGACGTGATAATTAATCCAACGAACGCGGAGACCGTTTACGCTGGCCTTTATGCACGACAACGCACACCGTGGAGTTTTGCTTCCGGTCCCAGCGTGACGGGTGGCGAAGATGTCGGGGGAATTTTCAAGAGCACTGACGGTGGCACCACTTGGAAGAAGCTTGGCGGAGGTTTACCCGCTCAAACCGGTCGGATAGGGCTAGCGATCAGCGCGAGTAACTCCAGGGTGGTTATGGCGGTCGTGCAAAGTTACGAAGGTGGATTTGGCAGGCTGGATGATCTGCGCAGCAAAACGGGTGGCGTTTTTCGATCTGACGATGCAGGTGAAAAATGGACGCGCATGAGCGCGATGGATCCACGCCCATTTTATTTCAGCCAGATTCGCATCGATCCTGCAAACGATCAGCGCGTTTATGTTTTGGGGTTCGCACTGCTGGTGTCTGATGATGGCGGCAAAAATTTTCGCGAAGATCTAAGCGAGAAGGTTCACCCGGATTGTCACGCGCTCGCGATTCAGCCCGGCACGGTGCCTCCGCCGAAGCCGCCCAAACCGGAAGACAAAAACAAGCCCCCGAAACCGCAAGTTTGCCAGCGTTTGCTGCTCGGGACGGATGGCGGCGTGTATCAGAGTTTTGCCGGCGGCAAGAACTGGGATCATCTGAACAAGATTCCCTCAGGAGAATATTATCGAATTTCGCTCGACGACACGAAACCTTATTTCCGAATTGCGGGCGGTCTCCAGGACAACGAGAACTGGGTGGGACCGAGCGGAGTGCAGAGTAAGGAAGGTATTCGCAACTCCGATTGGACCGCGCTTGCCGGCGGCGACGGCTTTTACGTCCTGTTTGATCCGACTGATCGCGACACCTTTTATGCGGAAAGCCAGCAGGGCGAAGTCCACCGGATCAATTTGCGAAATGGCGAAATACGGCGTTTGCGTCCCGAGCCAGCGGAAGGTCAGCCGCGTTATCGCTTCCATTGGAATTCGCCAATGATCATGAGCCGGCATAAACCGGGCGTGATTTACCTGGGCGGCAACTGCGTCTTCAAGCTCACCGACCGGATGGAGAAATATTCCGTAATCAGTCCCGATCTGACGTACAATGATCCGACCAAAACAAACGCCACCGGAAGTGGCGCGGAAAATTACGGGGTCGTCTTTTCGCTTGCCGAGTCGCCGAAGCGGGCCGGTCTGTTGTGGGCGGGAACGGATGATGGACGGCTCTGGATCACAGAGAATGACGGTGGCAAGTGGACGGAATTGACAAGTAATTTGCCGGAGCCGGCGCGGAGCCAATGGATCGTGCGTATTGAGCCCTCCAATTTCGATGCGAATGTGGCGTACGTTGCGACCAATGCGTATCGCTCGGGTGATGATCGCCCCATGCTTCTGCGCACGGCTGATCTGGGCAAAACATGGCAATCTGTCACTGGCGATCTTCCGCAAGGGAATCCTGTTGAAGTTGTCCGTGAGGACCCGGTAAATTCGAAACTACTTTACGCGGGTACGCATTTCGGAGTGTTCGCGTCTTTCGATCAAGGCGCGCATTGGGTGCGTATCGGCGATGTTCCTTCGGTCCGCGTGGACGATATCCAGATTCATCCGCGCACGTCAGATCTTGTGATCGCAACGCATGGTCGCAGCATTGCCATCCTTGACGACACCATCCCGTTTCGCGAATTCACAGCGGAAATTGCGTCCAAGCCGACTCAATTGTTTAGCGTGCGTTCTGTGAGCGGCGCTTATCTTCAACCGGGATTTGTGGATTCGAACGGCAAGGGGATCTACCGCGGCCAAAATCCGCCCGAAGGAGCGTTATTCACAGTCTGGGTGCGGGAGTTTACTGGCGACGAAATCAAAATCGTCGTGACAAAATCAACTGGACAGCCAGTTGCAAATCTAAAAGCGCCGGGCACACCGGGTTTTACCCGTTTGAACTGGGACCTGCGGCCGACCAAAGACGTGATTGCTGAATATGGCGGTGATGATCCGAAACGGCTTCTCCCAGCCGGCGATTACACAGCGGAGTTGACCTTCGGAACAACAAAAGTGAAACAGACCTTCCATCTTGACCTGGCCGAAGGCATCACGCCACGGTGAGGTCTTCCCTTATGCCTGCGATTGGGATCACGGGCGGAATTTCCACGGGCAAAAGCTTGTTTTGTGATTGCCTGCGAGAGATCATACTGGCAGCGAAATTCTTCGATGCCGATGTGGCAGCGCGCTCACTGCCGAAGCTTTCAGAGGTGAAACAGGAAATCCTCGGTCAGTTCGGGAGGGAGGTCTTTTCGCCGGAGGGGGACTTGAATCGAGCTAAACTTCGAGCGATAGTGTTTGCTGACGCGACCAAAAGGCGCTCGCTCGAACAAATTCTTCACCCTCGGATACGTCGCCAGTGGATGGCGCAGGCGGAAAGGCATCGTAATTCTCCTGACTTCTTCTTTGCTGATATCCCACTTCTTTATGAAACGGGTGGTGAAACATTGTGCGAGCGGGTTGTCGTGGTCGCCTGTTCGCACAAAGTGCAGTTAGACCGGTTGGTGAAGCGAATAAGTCTGAAAGGCTCCGAAGCCGAACAAATGATTAACTCACAAATGCCTCTCGAGGAAAAAATCAAGCGCGCAGATCATGTCGTTTGGAATAACGGCGACCGTGCGACGCTCATGGAACAAGCGAAGAATCTTGTTGTGCTTTGGCAAGAGCAATCATGGAAGAAAAGCTAAAGGTCTCGACCTCGCAGACGGAAACCGTAGAGACAGGAGTCTCGCCTGCACACACGCAAAGCGCAGCCCACGCTTCGCAAGCTTCCAAGACGCGATCCAACGAAGAGAACAAGTTGAAAACTGACCTCGCACTCGATCTGAACGAGCTGCAAGAATCCTCGAGTGAAGAGCTCGAGGCGTTGGCGCGCGATTTGGATGTTTATCTACACCCTGCGCGGTCGCGGCATCAGCAGCTTCTCGATATCGTCCGCGCGACATTAGCGAGCGGCGGTATTGTCACTGCAGAAGGTTTCCTCGATCAGGTGGGCGATTCCTTTGCCATGTTGCGCTGGCCGAAATTGAACTTTCTGCCGGTTCCGGAGGACGTTTGCGTATCTCGCGCTCTCATTGAACAGCATCATTTGCGGCCTGGGCAAAAGATTGCTGGGACAGTGCAATTGCCAGGTCAACGCGGAAAGTTCCTCTCTCTGGAGAAAGTCACAAGAGTCGAGGACCAGGCAGCTGAAGAATGGACGGAGCCAACCGACTTCGACAAGCTAACGCCGCAATTTCCGCAGGGCAGGTTCATTCTGGAAAATCCAAAGACGAATTCTCTCACCGCGCGCGCGGTGGATTTGCTGGCACCGCTTGGGCGCGGACAGCGCGGGCTTATCGTAGCGCCGCCGCGAGTGGGCAAGACTATCTTGCTAAAGGAAATCGCCAAAGCAATTCGGGTAAATCATCCTGACATTGTTCTTATCTTACTCTTGGTCGACGAGCGGCCTGAAGAGGTGACGGACTTGGAGCGGGAAATCGACTGCCAGATCTACCATTCCAACTTTGACGAAAGCGTGCAGCGACACGTGCAAGTAGCAGAGATGGTGATGGAGCGTGCCAAACGCCTCGTGGAAATGAAACAGGATGTTGTGCTTTTACTCGACAGTATCACGCGGCTTTCGCGTGGGTACAACAACATGCAGCCGGGCAGGGGACGAATCATGTCGGGTGGCGTAGAGGCGAAGGCGCTGATCAAGCCAAAGAAATTTTTCGGCTCTGCGCGCAATGTGGAAGAAGGCGGCAGTCTGACCGTGCTCGCGACCGCTTTGACCGAAACTGGCAGTCGAATGGATGAATTGATTTTCGAAGAATTCAAGGGCACCGGCAATATGGAGTTGCATCTTGATCGCGCCCTGCAGGAGAAACGGCTATACCCGGCGATCCACCCGATGCTCTCAGCGACTCGGCGTGAGGAGCTGTTGTATCATCCCGATGAATGGGAACGCGTGCTGATGCTCCGCAAAACGATGGCAGCGCTTCCGCCTCTCGAAGCGATGGAAAAGCTGATTGATAATCTGCATGCGACCAAAACCAACGCTGAATTGTTGTTGAGCGGATTGCGTTAACGCGAAACGTGATTACGAACTCCGCGCAGCTCGCGAGTTTAATTGAGCAAATCGAATCTGCCGATCGCGCCGCAGTCGATACCGAAGCGGACAGTCTTCATTCATATCGGGAAAAGCTTTGTTTGCTCCAGATCAGTGTCCCAGCGCCGGGCTCTACGGCCAGCAGGGTTGATACCGGCGTATGTATGGCCCAAGGCCATGAACCCGCGCGAGGTGTTTGCGATTTTATGGTCGATCCGTTGGCCAATACCAATCTGGAGCCATTGCGTCGGGCGCTGGAAGCCAGGGAAATTGTCTTGCACGGTGCCGATTACGATCTGCGAATGCTGCGTCGCGGTCTGAATCTGCTAGCGAAGCGAATCTTCGACACACTGATCGCAGCTCGTCTTCTTGGCATTCGCGAATTTAGCCTCGCTGCGTTGGTGAAACGTTATTTCGGACTCACGCTTCTGAAGGGTTCGCAAAAAGCGAATTGGGCGCAGCGACCTTTGCCGACCCGCATGGCGGAATACGCGATTAATGATGTGCATTATTTGCTGCCCCTTGCCGAAAAATTGGAAGCAGAGTTGGATCGTTGTGGGCGCCGGGATTGGCTGCAGCAGTCATGTCAACGTGCCATCGAGCTAGCGGCCGTGGCGCGGATCCGTAACCAGGATGAACTCTGGCGTATTCGCGGATCTGGCGTACTCCGTGGACGCGACGCTGCGGTACTTCGCGCGCTTTGGCAATGGCGCGAAAAAGAAGCAGAAAAAGCAGATCGCCCGCCGTTTCACATCTTGCGAAATGAGGACCTCTTGAAGGCTGCGGCGAAATTCGCTTCGGGAAATGTCCCTGACTATAGACATTTTTCATTCCGCCGCCGTCAGGCGTTTCGCGAGGCAGCACAAGCCGGATTGCGGGCGCCTGAATCGGAATTGCCAGTTTCGCGTCGCCGCTCCGGAACCCGACCGACCACTGAGACAGTCCAGCGCGCAGAAGAACTGCTGCGCCGACGCAACAAATCCGCCGAGGAGCTCGGGCTCGAACCTTCGTTCATTGCACCCCGAAGCACGCTGGAGGCGATCGCCGCGGATGGTACACGAGCCTCGGCACTGCTGGTCCCGTGGCAGCGTGAGTTGCTAGGAGTCTCAGTTTTCGGCAACGAGCAACCCATAAACCCGTAGCCGGGTTCTACGTTAAGAACTTAGCGCTGCAATAGCCAGATCGGTCTTTACTTGGGCCGTTTGTGCCGTTCTTAAAAGGCCAAGAACGAAATTAAACTTTTCAAGAAACTTTGCTGCGCCGTTTCCGGATAAGTACCTTGTAGTGGTGTAAATAATGCTTGACCTAACAAGGTTTAGGCGTCAAAAACCGCCGAAATTAGGTCTCTCGACCAACGTACGCATGAACCGGCAGCTTCGCCTCCTTGTTTTCATAACGATCACGGCCTCGCTTGCGACTTGGTTTCCCGGCCGACTGAACGCCGCTTCGGCTAACGAAGCGCGGGTCACGCGGGTAAAAAATCACGTTCAATTAGCGGATTCTAAGAACGCCGCGCGCCGGGCCTCGCTAAACGACATTGTCCATGAGGAGACTGTTGTGCGGACCGGCAACGCATCGCGCGCTGAGTTGGGTTTCTCTGACGAAACGGTTGTGCGGCTCGCCGCCCATACTGCATTTGATTTCGATCGTGGGACGCGCGGTTTGAATCTTAAGGAGGGGACAGTGCTTGTTCAGGCTCCAAAGGAGGCAAATAGGGCGACAATTCACGGAGGTAGCGTCGCCGCAGAGGTAGCGGGCACCACCGCCATGATCGAGTATTATGCCGGTGTCTATAAATTTCTGGTGTTGGAAGGCACCGCGCGATTGTATCGCCCCGGACATCTTGGCGATTCGGTTCTCGTTCGCGCGGGGCAAATGGTGTTCGGCAACTCGGAGGCTGCGCTCAGCGATCCTGTAGATGTCGATATTGACCGCTTCATGAAGACAAGTCGCTTCATTACAGATTTTCCTCCGCTACGCAGCGAAAAGTCAATCGCGGCGGAAAGCCAGAAGCAGCAGCGCGAGAAATCGAACAAGACTCTAATTGATACAAACCTGGTCATTTTTGGGGGCGGCACACAAGTGTCGGCTGTCGGCCAAGAGCAGACCGACACAGCAGGTCGCACGACTGCGGCGCTGGTGACGCCGCATCGAGCGCCAATCATGAGTCCGGAAGCAGCCCCGGCCCCACAGTAGCGACCGAATATGAAAAAGTCTATTATGCAAACTCGCTGGGGTGGACTGATGGTCTCGTTTTGCGTCTGCTTGTTTTTTGTTGGGACAGCCGCAATTGGAACCGCTGCACAAATCCAACAGGCGCGCGTCTCGCAGGTAATTCAGGACGTGCGGTTGCTGGAAACTCAGGGGGCACCGCGTCCGGCGGCCGTGAACGACACAGTCACACAGCAGATGGGGGTCCGCACCGGCGTGGAGTCGCGTGCCGAACTGACTTTTAGCGATCTCACCATAACGCGCCTTGGGGCGAATACGATTTTCAGCTTTAAACGTGGGGCGCGTGAACTCGATCTGACGAGTGGTGCGGTCCTCTTAGAGGTGCCGCCCGACAAAGCCCCAGTCAAGGTCAGCACATCGGCCGTTACCGCAGCGGTGACGGGGGGAACAGCTCTTTTGGCTACGGGCCCGCCCACAAAATTTATGGTCTTGGAAGGGATCGGCACGTTTTATCCCGCTGGTCATCCTGAAAAAGCTGTGACCGTTCACGGCGGTGAAATGATGATGATGACGGCGGACGGGCGGATGACGAAACCGGAAAAGTTTGATGTAAAGTTGGTCCTTGAGACGTCGCGTTTGATTCAAGATTTTCCGCCGCTGGCAAACTTGCCGTTGATCCTCGCCGTGATGAACCAGCAGCTTGCGGGGCAATTGCCAACCAGTCAGCCTCTTGCCAAAAACCTCGTGGACGTTATCGACACGACGGATCAAAACGCGAATGCGAACCCGGTTGTTTTAGTGAGCACATCGACTTCGAATCCAACTCCTCCAATAACGCCCACGCCTCCACCAATAATGCCGACGCCTCCGCCAATAACACCTACGCCTCCACCAATAACGCCGACGCCTCCGCCGATCACGCCCACTCCTCCCCCGACAGCAACACCAACTAAATTCGGTACGCCAAGCACCATTACTTCCCCGAATCCTTACGTGATAACGAGTGGCACAGTCATTACGACCGATCCCTCCATCACTACCAACGGCGTAACCGATTACGGCAAAATCTATCGCGGACGATCGATTGACGGTCCGATCTCCGCGTGGGCCTTTGGATCGACATCGGTCTTTGACACCGCAAGCGGCTTCGACGACCTAATCGGCGATAGTTCGGGAGCGGGCTTCAAGTTCACTGCACTCCAGTTAACTGGTGACCCAACGATCGACACGTCAAATGGCGAAACCAATCTCGGCCTTTTCGCTGTTAACGGTATCACTTCCGGCGGTCCTGGCGGTGTATTGACCTTCGAAGGTATCCGCGGTCTTTTGCTCGCAACACAGGACGGGCCAATTACCCTGGGTCCCGAGATTTCCTTTTCTGGCTTACACGATTTGACGATTTACGCTCGCGGTTCCAGCAGTGATTTGACCCTTGGCTCCGATATCAGCACAACGAGCCAAGTCAGCCTGTTTGCCCAGCGCGACATGTCAGTGACGTCGAGCATCACAACGGATGATCTATACGCATTCGTTGGGCGCAACGTTTCGATTGACGGTCAGGCGCTCATCCATGCTCCAACCATTACTTTCTTTGCTGGACAGAACCTGAATTGGAGCGGTCAAACCTCTGATGAAACAGCGTTCAATTCTAACGGTAACGTAACTATCTCCGCAGGTCAGATGCTTAACATTGCGAATGATCTGACCATTATTCGACGAAATGGGGGAATTACTTCGGGTCTTAATGTCATCCTTTACGCCGGCACTGACTTACTGGTCGGTGGCGACCTCTCAATTGCCACCGATATTAGCAATTTAACAACAGGAGCTAATATCGATGTCCTGGCGGACAGAAATCTCACCGTTGGCGGATCACTTGCATTGCAAACGTCGGCGACTGCCCAATCAGGAACCGGGGCTAATATCGACCTTCGCGTCGGCGGCAATTTGACCGCGGCCGATTTGTTCCTCGGGGTCGAGCTGGCAATCCAGTCTCCACAAGAGAGCGGCGAAAATGTGACGCTCTTCGTTGGCAGGGACCTGGTCGCGCACAACGACGCCAACTCCGGTGGAATTGATCTCGAGATAATCACTCCGGTTCACCAGGTAGTTAACTCCGGTGCGAATCTTTTTCTAGGCGTCGGAAATAATCTGACTACGGATGCGGGCGGCGATACTAAACTTTTCATTAACAACAATATCAATGAAGTCGTAAATGGGGCGAACGTTCTCGCCGCGATCGGAGGAAACCTTACCACTAACAATTTGACGCTTGAACTCCTGAACAATGGCGGAGAAATCGGTTCGGGAGGTCTTATTAGTCTGGCCGCATCTGGCAACATCACTGCCCATGGCGATGCCATTTTCGAGATTCAAAACAATGGCGGAGTAATGGATCAGAATACCGCCATTGCGGTCGCGGCGGGGAACATTAGTGCGAATTCCTTGTCGGCTCAGATTGATAACCGCGACGGTGGTGTCATTAGCGGTGTAGGCCTTATCGAAATGGATGTTGCCGGCAATGCAAATGTCGCTAACGACGCGACAGTTGCGTTCTACGGTAGCGATGGGGCGGCGGCCAGCGCGATTCTGATTAACGGTGGTAATTACAACGTCGGCGACACGTTTCTCAGCTACATCGACGGTAATGGAGCGATCACATTCAATAATGCCAGCGCTCACGCAGACGTGCTCAAAGCCGGGGTATTCGGCGCAAACGGTGTGCTCAATATCGGCGGTGGCACCCTCTCGGCGGATACGACGTTGAAACTTTACGCTCCGGGGAGTAATGGACAGCTCAACTTCGTTTCAAACGTCACGCTCGGCGGGAACAGTGCAAAGATTCTGGCAGCGAATTCGATCACGATTTTCAACGATGTCAGGGTCAGGATCGCCGGCCCAAATCCGGCTGATGTTTATGTAAACTTTACCGAGGGCAGCCCTAACGCAAACTATACAGGCTTCGGCGGTAACGACCACACTACCGGCACGTTTGATGGCAAAGGTGCGAACCGGCCGCGACCACTTTCAGACGCCCCGCTGTTTGATGCGCAGTCGCCCGGCAAGCCTACCAACGCGAAAAGGACCAGGACAGTGATCAATATTCAAAACAGTGGCCAGTTGCTTTCTCTCCTCGATGGCGCTGTTCCCGGCCCTGGTGGAAGGCTTAGGGTTCCACGTCACAACCACCTTAACGCGGTCAACGCCGATCGCCTCAATGTCAATCGTATGATCAAAGCGGACCGCGACATGGCGGATGTTCGGCGAACGCGCGATCGCGGAGTGATCAATAATCGCCTTGGTGGCGGCACGCGGGCTTTCTAATCACTAGGCACGTGGCACATTCAACCTGCTCATTGATATGACCGAGAAGATTAGCGGCGTCATGGACAAACCAGGCAGGAAGTGGTCGCGTTCGTGAGATCTCGCATCGACCGTCATTTGTGCGGGTTCGTCACGACGTTGTGCGTGCTCTTTGTTACCTCAACGAATGACGGCTCGGCGCAGACGGCAAACCAGGCGCAGTTGACGCGCGAACAGGCTCCTTCGGCCTTTCCTACCACTGGCCCGCCAAGCGCTGTCGAAGGTGGCAATGTTGCCGCAGCGCCTGGCGATGCCGATCTCGGAGAACAGCAAATCCTCAAACGAGTGGAAGAATATCAACCGTTCACCATTTCGGTCGGCACGCCGTTTTACTGGACATCGAATGTCGCTCTGACGCGGAGCGGGGAGCAGAGCGATTTTGTCGTTGCGCCGGCAGCAGCAGCCTTTTACGAGCCGCGGATCACCAACACACTGTACGGACTGATCGATGTCCGGGAGCAGCTTTTTTATTACGACCGATTCGACAACTTCAATTTCGGAAGCTTTGATGTTGAAGTCGGCTTCAGATATCTCGTGCCGCAGTGGCACAATCTGCTTTTGCGCGTTGAGTACGATTACAACCGGCTGACTGAGAAAAATAGCTTTGAAGCTTTTTTTCAAAACCATGCCTTTATCATAGACGCGTCGATTCCGTTTCGCTTCGGCCGCGCTCAAACGCTCACACTAGGTGCATTCGCAAATATCAGCGCCGCAGCCGAGGAATCTGGACAGCCACCAAACATAAATGCGATTTCAGCGCAGCGAAGCGATTATGGGACCTATCTCGCTTACTCAGCCAATCTCACACGTTCCTTTTTCATCAATGCCGTTGGTACGCTCGTGGTGCGGCAGTATTATGAGGGAGGTCGCGATGACATCAGCGAAATTCTTGCGCTTACCGCAAACTATCGCGTGAATAAATATCTCACGGTGAGCGCCGTGAGTACGTTGGCAGCAAGCCAATCCAACCAGAGCGTTTTCGATTACAATGTCGCCAATCTCGGCGGCGCAGTGGCCCTCTCGGTGAAGTTTTAGATTCCTCGACAACTGTCGCCGGCAACGCCAAAGCTCCTACGGAATAACCAGGGTCTGGCCCACCGTGAGTTTTTTGGGATCGCGAATGCTCTTCCTGTTCGCGTCCAGGATCTCTTTCCAACGCTTGGGCGATTTATAAAACTTTCGCGAAATGGAGAAGAGCGTGTCGCCTGATTGCACAACGTAGCTTCGGTCTCCTTTCTTGGAGGCGGTTTTTTTTGAGCTGGTGTCGCCTTCCTGCGGTTTATCGGTCACACTTCGCGCCGGCACGGCGCGCGCTTCAAGTTCTTTGTGCAAATTAAGATTTTCGTTTCGCAAACGGGCCGCCTCCGTTCGAGTGATGACGGAATCGCCAGACAACGCCGTCAGCGCGGCGATTTCATCATGTTTTATTGAGTTTTTGACATCAGTGGCGTGAGCACCGGTCGGACTTAATGCGAGGCAACGCCTGAAATGATGTAGCGCGCTGACAGGATCGTTCAGCTTGTCATCATAAACAAGAGCCAGCTTGTAATGAACCTCAGCATTCCGAATGCTTTCGGAATCATCGAGCGCCGCCTCATACAAGTTGATCGCGCGCGCAAAGTCTCCCTGGGCGGATTTGGTATCTGCGTCCTGGATTAGCTGCGCATGGCGCGAGGCGCCCATGCGATCACAGGCAGTTAAGCCAAAAACGAAAAGGATCGACAACCAAACACAGGCCACACTCATCGTTCCCGACAATGGAAACAGCGAGGACGCAGGTCGAATCTTGTCAGCGCACGACATTGTCGCCAATTTGCTTACTTGTGATATCGGCTGCACTTCAATTCTTTTTCGTTATCGGAACATTAATTTTGCTTCCCGCAGCGCGTCTCCACGGAGCCCTTTCCACCGGAGCAAATTACGCGCTCGGTTTTGTCGATATTGATGGAAACAAACATTCTACAGCTGACGGACATGTGACAGTAGTCGTGCTGACCACCACTGCAGACAGAGAAAAGGCGCACACCGTCGGTGACCGCGTCCCGGAACATTGCCTGGGCAACCCGGATTACAGGATGATCACAATTATTCGTTTTGCGAGAAGACATACTGTGGTTGGGCGAAGGATCGCTACCGCGCTCATCCGACACCGCGTGAACGAAGAAGCAAAACGGCTTCAGGCCCGATACGACGGAAAGAAGATTATACGTGATGCGCGGAAAGACATTTTCGTTGCGACCGATTTTGATGGGTCGGTGTCGTCGCAGCTTGGCGAGCCGGAGGGAGCAACGGATTTCTGCGTTTTCGTGTTCGGACGAAAAGGCGAATTGATAGCTCAATGGCATGGAGTGCCAAGTGCCGAACAATTGGCAGCCGCCGTAAAGTAGTCGCCTTAACACCATGGCTTCAGCCCGGTGATAAACACGACGGTGCGACTGAACCGTTTTAACGATTTGCCGCTCGAATCAAAAGTGAGCCGTTGAAACGGCTTCCATTTCACGGCGACCAGCCATGCATCGGCTGAAGCCACGGTGTTAACTGAAACGTCTCTTAGTATTTGGGCACGTTTGAATCGATTTGATCCGACCACGCATCGATTCCGCCTTCAAGATTGTAAACATTGGCAAAGCCACGCTGCTGAAGCAGTCGTACCGCCTGCGCACTGCGCTTTCCACTGTGACAATGAACTACGATCGGTTGCTCGCGCTTCAGTTCGTCCAATCGTTCGGTAATTTCTCCCAAAGGGAACAATTTTGCGCCTTCAATCCTGGCAATTTCGTATTCGAACGGTTCCCGCACATCGATTAATTCGAATGGTTCTCCTGCATCCATCCTCCGCTTTAGTTCGAGCGGGGACATCTCCGGTATCGCTCCCTCGTCGCGCACTCCGCAAAACTGTTCGTAGTCAATGGGCGAGAAGATTGTTGGATTCTCGCCGCAGACGGGACATTGCGGATCCCGCCGCAGATTGAGTTCTCGAAATTTTACCTTAAGCGCATCGAAATGGAGAAGTCGTCCAACAAGTGGCTCACCGATACCCAAAATCAGTTTCAATGTCTCAATTGCCTGCAGCATTCCGATAATTCCCGGCAAAACGCCAAGCACTCCGGCTTGCGCGCAGTTCGGAACGGACTCCGGTGGAGGCGGCTCTGGGAAAAGGCAGCGATAGCATGGCCCGCCCAGGTGAGGGGCGAACACTGTTGTCTGTCCCTCAAACCGGAATACTGAGCCGTACACATTCGGTTTTTGCCCGAAAACACAGACGTCGTTTGACAAATATCGCGTCGGAAAATTATCAGATCCGTCAACAACCACGTCGTAGCTGGCGACAAGTTGAGAGGCGTTTTCACTGGAGAAACGGCACTTGTGCAATTCGATCTCGATCTGCGGATTGATGTCGTGCAACCGATCCCTCGCGGATTCCAGTTTGCCCCGGCCGATGTCCTTTGTTCCGTGAAGAATTTGCCGCTGAAGATTGGACAGATCGACGTCGTCGAAATCGACAATGCCGATTGTTCCAACGCCGGCGGCTGCCAGATAAAGCGCGGCCGGCGACCCGAGTCCTCCGGCGCCGATGCATAAGACGCGCGCAGCTTTGAGTCGATTCTGACCCTGGGATGTAACCTCGGGCATGATTAGGTGACGTGAGTAGCGTTGCAGTTCTTCAACGTTCAATCGCATCGCACCGCTGCGATCGTCATCAATGATGCTTCCCTTCATTCCACGACCCTATTCTAGCACAACCTGTTCGTGCTATCTCAGGAGGAGAAGCTGTCAACCTCCCCGCGGCTCTATTCCTTCACCGTTACAGGCGTGCCCACCGGAGCGTTTTCGAAAAATCTTATCGCCATCTCCCCTGGCAGACGAATGCAACCGTGCGACGCGGCAAAGGGCGGAACGTAACCCTGATGCATCGCATAGCCGCCCCGGAAAAACATCGCATACGGCATTTGCGCACCATCGAAATGCGTTCCTGGCGGACGCCGATCCTTCCGAGCGTCAATGTTTGATCTTACCACATTGCCATAATCATCCACATAGTCGCCGAATATCGTTGAGACGTGATCTGGGCTTTTTGAGAGAACCGAATAACTTCCGGGCGGCGTGGAAAACCCTGGTTTTCCGGTGGAAACGGTCGATTCGCCAACCAACCGTTTACCTTTGTAAAAGTAGGCTTTCTGTTCGCCGATATGAACGACGATCTTGGCCGGCCCGGAAACGCCCTCGTCATTCCACCAGCCTGCTGGCATGGCACGGGGGAAGGGACCCTCCGGAAAAGTCTCGCAACTGCAAATGATCACTGCGATCAGGCCCGCGCCTGCAATTCGGAGCAAACAGCCAGGGTTCATAAAGGCGGATATTTATCCGCGTTTAGTTAGGCCGCTTCAACTGAAATTATGGCCCATCTGGCGGGGCTTCGCCCATGTATTTTGCCATCGCCATCCAAGTTTGACGCTGCGCGCGTCACCAAATACGCTCTTTGTAATGCAAACTGTGCAACCGCCGATTGATTTGGAGAATTGGATCGAAGAAAACCGGGAGAAATTCAAACCGCCGGTAAGCAATTGTTATCTCTATGACGGCCGCGATTTTTTCGTGATGGTGATCAAAGGGCCCAATGCGCGGAACGATTTTCACCTTGTCGATTCTGAGGAGTATTTCTACCAGCTAAAGGGCGACATCAAGGTGCGCGTTCGCGAAGGCGGCCGCATCGTGGACCATATTGTCAGAGAAGGCGAAACATTCTTTATCCCGCCGAATGTGCCGCACTCGCCGCAGCGCCCGCCGGATACCATTGGTGTCGTGGTCGAACGGCGCCGGCCGCCGGGAGAAAAAGAGCACGTTATTTTTTACTGCGAGAACTGCGGCGCATTGGTGGAAGACATGCATTTCGACTGCGCAGACATTGTTGAGCATTTCAGCCAGGCAATGCTCGATTTCTGGAATGACGATGCGCGCCGTACCTGCAAGAAGTGCGGCAAGAAAGTCGAGAAAGCGCCGCCAATGGAATCGCTGTAGTGCATCTGTATCAGCTCCGAATGCTTTCGGAGTTCGCAGAAACGCCCTAAAATTGCGCCCGTGAAGATCGACCTCCATACCCACATTCTGCCGCGCGATGGCCGATTGGAACACAGGCCTCCGGCCTGTGTGGCCGACAGGCATCTTGCCTGTCGATTTGGCCCCGAAGCGATCATGGCGATTGCAAAATGAAGATCGACCTGCACACGCACATTTTGCCGCGCGATTGGCCGGACCTGGACAAAAAGTACGGTTACCCAGGATTCGTCCGACTGGAGCACTATGACGAATGCAGCGCTCGCATGATGATCGGAGACCGCGTCTTCCGCGACATCACGGACAATGTTTGGGACCCGAGGCGCCGGATCCAGGAGATGGACTTTGCTGGCGTTTCGATGCAGGTGCTCTCCACCGTGCCGGTAATGTTTAGTTATTGGGCGAGGCCGAAGGACGCTCTCGATGTTTCAAGATTCTTAAACGATCACATCGCAGAAGTCGTCAGGGAAAACCCAAATCGCTTCGTAGGTCTCGGGACGATTCCGTTGCAAGATGTCGATCTGGCCGCTCAGGAACTCGAACGTTGTGTCAGCCAGCTAGGTTTGCGCGGCGTCGAAATCGGTACTCATGTCGACCCAAATGAACATTGCCATGGCTTAGATTGCCGAAACCTGGATCATCCATCGCTCGACGTTGTCTGGAAAACCGCGGAGCAATTGAACACCGCCATCTTTGTCCATCCGTGGGATATGATGGGCAAGGAGCGAATGCCTAAGTACTGGCTGCCCTGGCTCGTCGGCATGCCGGCTGAAACCTGTCTTGCGATTTGTTCAATGATCTTCGGCGGTGTTTTTGAGCGATTTCCAAAATTACGTGTCGCCTTCGCTCATGGCGGCGGCGCATTTCCGTTTACCATCGGTCGCATCGAGCACGCCTTTTATGTTCGCCCCGATTTGGTCGCGATCGATAACAAGATCAATCCTCGAAGTTATCTGGCGACTGACAAAACGCCTGCGCGGTTTTATGTCGATTCACTTGTTCACGACACGGAGGCATTGAAAATTCTGCTCAAGCTATTTGGTCCGCAACGCGTCGCTCTCGGCTCCGATTATCCGTTTCCGTTAGGCGAAGCCAAATCGGGTCAGCTGATCGAATCGATGGAGTTTTCGGCCGAAGAGAAAGCACAACTGCTTTCTGGTACCGCCCGCGAATTTCTAAGCCTTTGACTTCGACCTTAAACGTTGAGTGCCTGCTCGCGATCTATCGGAGCTGAGTGTTCGGTGTTTGCTTGGTGCCCTCACAGTTCGTGTCTGATGGCCCAGAGATCGTGAAAGACGGACCTGAACAGTGACTCTTTCAGGAACGGGACACCAGGTGATCCACCCGTACCTTTCTTGGCGCCAATGGTTCGCTCCACCAGCTTGATATGCCGGTACCGCCACTCCTGCAGTCCTTCGTCAAAATCGGTCATCAATTCGAAGAGAATCGAGCATTCAGGTGAATTCTTATAGAGCCGCAGAATTTCCTCCTGCACGCGCTGATCGGCTTCATTTGGTTTGGTCACGTCGCGATTCTTCAAGTCTGCCGGAATCTGCGCACCGCGCGTGGCAAGAAAATCATAGAAATGATCGACCACGCTCCGTTCGCCAAGCAGTTTCTGTAACCGATCGTACCCTGGAAAATCCGGCTTCAGATAATGGAGCGTCGATGCGCGTTTGTATCCCAGCGCGAATTCAATTTCTCGAAACTGCACGGATTGAAATCCCGACGCCGTCTCGAGCCGGTCCCGAAAACTTGAGAACGACGACGGCGTCATCGTTTCAAGAATATCCACTTGGGCGACCAAGACCTTCATGATTGTGCGCACACGTTTGAATGCGTGAATAGCGCCGAAAAGATCGCCCGCTGAAAAGTCTCGATTTATCTTTTCAAACTCATGCAGCAACTGCTTGAACCACAGCTCGTACGTTTGATGAATAATGATGAAGAGCATCTCATCGTGTTCCGGCGGACTTGAGCGCGGTTTCTGAAGCGTAAGCAGCTTCTCCAGATCGAGGTAACTCGCATACGTAAGCGAAGGCATAAGTGCATGCTCGCTGCAACGCTTTAACGTTTCAACGATTTAACGCTTCAACGTGGCGAAGCCATGAGAGATGTTTGATGCCGGATGACAAAGCGCCCCCTGTTCAGTCTTCATTCAGCAGCGTTTCTTCGCTTCAATTTATGAAGCGAAGATAATAACGGTCCCACGCCGCCGGGATGCTCTCACGCGGCGAGTAGGGGCCCGGTTCATATGCGCGCGAGACAATGCCTTGCTGGCTCAACTCGCACACCCGCCAGTCCTGCTTGTTAGTCATGTCCCAGAATTCAATCGCATCCTCCGGCTTGAAATCTTCTCGCTCGAACGCTTCGGGATGAAAAAACCAATCGCACAGAATCAGCGTTCGGTCCGGCGACAGCGGACGAAGCTGATGCACCATCGCGTAGTCCGGATGCAAGCTGAGCAGCATGTTCGGAAAGATAGAATAGTAAAAAACGCGATGAAAATCTTCCTCGCCGAAATCGCCCACTGACAATGCACAAGATTTACCGCTCATGGTCAGACTGTTGCCTTTCGTGATGCGCATGAATCCTCCCAGGAAAGGTCCTTCAGTCAGATCATTCTCCGCTGAATCGTACGGCGATAATTTCGAGAGCGCGGGATGCACGCCCGGACAGTGATAGCACTCCGAATAATTTTCGAACATCAGCTTCCAATTTGCCTGTACTTCGTAATCGATCCGTTTCACTGAACCCAGCTTCGGCAAATTCCAATGCGGGAATTTTCCTGCTAGCGGCGCGAACCATTTGTCCAGAGGAGTAGGGGAATCCGACAGATTTACGAAGATGAATCCTTCCCACAAACCGAGATTCACAGGATGCAGTGAATAATCAGCTTTATCAAACCCGGGAACACCATCCATGTGCGGCGCGCCAAGCAATCGCCCGTCGAGTCCATAGGTCCATGCGTGATAAGGACACTGAATCGCTGACGCATGTCCGCTTTGATCTTCCCGGAGCCGCGTCCCGCGATGGCGGCAAACGTTGTAAAAGCCGCGGATCATCGATCTTTGATCCCGTACGACGATCAAACTTTCACCGGCGACTTCCGCGATGAAATAATCACCGGCTCTTGCGATCTGATTCTGGTACCCGACCAAAATCCAATGCTCGGAAAAAATCTTCCTTTGTTCCTGCGCAAAAATCTCCGGGGAGACAAAATAGCGTTGTGCCAAGCTCCTTGCGCCAGCTGTGAACGTCTCAGTCGTTTTGCGAAATGTCGGTGCTACGCTGGACTGTGTCGATGGCATTTGAGAATGCTCCACGCCGCCTACGTTCGCGTCAATGCGCTAATCGCGCCGCTCGTCGTCAGGCGCCTTAATTACAGATTTCTGTAGCGCCGGTCTCTGCCCGCCCAAGATTGCATTCTATGCCAGTACCGCTCGATGAAACTCGTACCAATCGTCGAGATTGTTTAGGTTCACAGCGTCTTTCGGAGCTGAAGCGTCATCCGCAAGGCCGCATGCACCCAAAACACCCTTGCGCGTTTCATCGTCGTGAATGTAGCCGCGCACCGCGGCGTTATGCTTTTCAATCGCGTCTCGATTGAGTGACTTAGCGTTTTTCTTTACCCAGGCTTCGAATTCGGGATAGGTCGGTTTATTTTGTTTTATGCAGTCTTTGACCGCCTGCTCTTCGAGCCCGAGCGCAGCACAAATCATTGCGTCAAAGCCTCTGCCGATGCCCGGGTAACCGGATGCGAGTTTACCCTGCTCTTCAAGAGAGACTTTCAGCCAGAGCCGTGGAAGGTGCAGAATGCCAAGTGGCCCTGCAACGCCGGAGCTGATCATTGGAACGTATGTATCGGCCATAGTATGGTCTTGTTAATCCTGCCTCAGACGAATTGCAAGCTCCCGCGTCCTGCCAAGTGACGTCTTACTCGCTTTCGATATCCGGTTTCGGCAACGGCGAGGAGATTTCGACCTGTGTAATGTTACTGTCCGGCTCGCGACTAGCCTCGAGTTCCACTTCCAGCCTGGGATCGGTGCGCGTGCTGAGAAACAAGATCCTCGTGATCTTGCCGTTAACATTGATCTTGTTAAGACTCTGATTGAGATTGTTCGCTGCGCCCGCCGTCGCTTGCCAGCTGTCCGCTATTTTCTCTGGAGTAAGAGATGAGGTGCCGGTCTGAACGATTTTTACTTCGTCATCTACGATTTTTTTCGCTGGCGCGCCGGCAGCCTTGAATTCTGGCGTGGCCGGTGTCCAATCGGGTAACACGACCGCTCCCGGCGCTTCGAGTTGCTTCTTCAGCGCGGCCTGTAGTTTCTCCTTATCACGTTTTTCCTGCTCGTCCTGCCGCGCTTCCTCTTCTTTCGCTTGCGACAGCAGTTCGGCGAGTTTCTTTTTTGCGTCCGGCGACGCCGGCTTCTGAAGTTTCTTGGTTTCCTTTTGCATTTCCTGCGCCTCCTTTAACATCTCGTTCAAATCAGGATCGTTCAGCAGATTGTCCTGTGCGCACAGAAACGGGGCGAAAAGCAGGGCGCTAATAAACGAGAAAAGAAAGCAGGCGAGTTGGTGGGTGCACCACGGCAGAATACCAAGCCCGCGTGGCTCCTTACAATTCAAATGAACTAACTGAGGCGATAGAAGGGCCGCCAGCGCAAAACCTCCTCGAGTAGATCACGGACCTTCTTTTTCGTCCGAGCTGGTGCCGTTCACCGTTTTATCGCACGCTTCACCCATCCATCTCGAAAAAATCGACTAGCAAATTCTACTGTTGACGAAATCGGATACTACGATATCGTAATAGAATATGAATACCTACTTTACAAAATGGACGTGGGGCGTTGCGCTAGTTCAAGCGGCATTGGCTGGAGAAGCCGGGACGGCGGTGGTCGAACAGCGGACACAATCTTTCACAATCGAATTGAACGGCTCGGTCCCGGATGTAACACCGTTTTTTGGACCGGTACGCGAGGCAGAATGGGCGCCAGATTGGTCGCCGCGTTTCATTCACCCCGCAGAGGGCGTACAGCGCGAGGGCGTCGTATTCACTACGAGCCCCAGCCACGGCAGGGATCGACTCTGGCTACTCACGACATACGACGTTAGGAACGGCCGGGTGGAGTACGTAGTTGTGACCCCGGCGTTCACCGCTAATGAGATTAAGATCTGCGTTGTTCCCGACAGCGAACAACACTGCAAAGCAACGATAACGTATCGGCGTTCTGCGTTGACGCCGGATGGGAATGCCGAGGTCGCCAAACTGGACGCACATTGGGCGGAGGAACAGCGGATTCATTGGCAAACGGCCATCAACGCAGCACTGGCGAAGGGTGGTGTCCATGACTGATGTGAAATTGACGCGCGCGCTCGAGCGAGGCGAGATCAAGGATTTCCATCATGCTTCGCATTTGCACGTAGCGTGGGTGTATCTCGCCGAATCTCCATCGGTACAGCACGCTGCGAACAAGATGCGCCATACGTTGCGCCGATTCGCCGCGGCCGCCGGCAAACCGGAGAATTATCACGAGACCATGACATTATTTTGGGTGCATCTTCTTTCTTATGCGTATGCAGCCAGTCGCGGAGAACGCCTGGAAGAGATCGTGCATGCAAATCCGCAATTGCTGGAAAAGAATTTTCCACTCGCTTACTATTCGGCCGGGCGGCTTTTCAGTGACGAAGCGCGAACTTCATGGGTGGAACCGGATCTGAAGCCGCTTTCAATCGATGCCATTGCGACTTGTTCATCCAGTCCACCGTGCGACGCACCGAATCGGTCTTTATCTTGACGACCTGAAGCAGCGCGGGTTGACGCAAGGGGAAGCGCATATTTTAGCGCTGCTTGCTCACTCCCGCCGGGCGAACGTAGCCGATCTCCACCGCGGCCTCGCGCACAAGAGATCGACTTTAACCAGCATTCTCGATCGACTGGCAAGACGCGGATTGGTCACACGCGCAGTCGGCGAAACAGATCGCCGCACGTTCGTCGTGAGACTAACGGCAAATGGGCGAAGGCTGGCGCACCGTGTCCAGCGTCATTTATCCGCACTGGAACGAGCCGTTGCCCGCCGCGTTAGCGCCGCCGATATCAAGGGTTTCAATAAGGTCGTCGCAATCTTGGAACAGGAAGCTCATCAGCGCGTTGGCTCCAGAGGCGCTCGACCGAATCGCAAGCGTAAAAAAGCGGCCCGTTAAAACTCGACAGGTTACATCGATTTCATTGCCGCTGATAACGGCCGAGCAAAACTGTGAGCACCAGGATTCCGAGCAAGACAAGAGTGGCGAGAGCGGTGTAAAGAATTCGGTCTTGCAGACGAGCACGGCGCGCTGCTTGCGCGTACGGGACGCGGGTGAAGGTGACCATCGTATAAAGCGGCAGATACACACCAGGCAGCGCAGCTTCGAGCAGGTGGTCGAGTTTCTTTTTCGCGCGAAATGTCCTCGACGCGGTTGGCGCTCGAAATATTCGGCAAATGCGCTCTCGCGGTTGTCGGCAAATTTATGCAGGCACTCATCGAGCACGATGCAATCTTCGAATGCGGCGTTCATTCCCTGGCCATAAAATGGAACAACCGCATGTGCCGCATCGCCGAGCAGGCAGACCCGGTCGCGGTAATACCACGGCGCGCAACGAATCGTCACAAGCGAGCCAGTTGGGTTGTTCTTGAAATCTTCAAGGAGTGTCGGCATCAGGGGAACGGCGTCCGGAAATTCTTCATCGAAGAAGTGCCGGACATCGTCGTCCGTTTTTGTTGTGGTGAAGCTGCGCCGTCCTTCGAACTCCCAAAAAAGTGTGCAGGTGAACGAGCCGTCCGGGTTTGGAAGCGCAATCATCATAAAGCTTTTGCGCGGCCAAATGTGGAGGGCGTTTTTCTCGATTTGCCATGACCCGTCCGGCGCAGGCGGAATTGTCAGCTCCTTGTAACCATGTGCGAGATAGCTCTCGTTGTATTGAAAATTGTCGATGTTTCGCTGCATGCAAGCGCGCACCGCGGAGAATGCGCCATCCACTCCGATCACTGCGTCGCCACGCACGATCAATTTGCCGGTATCTGTTTCCAAATGGCAGACCGCTCCGGTCAGATCGACGTCGGTGCATTTGTGACTGAAATGCACGCGCAGATTTGGATAGCGCTGCGCCGCTTCGATTACCGTGGTGTTAAGTGAAGCGCGCTCGATCGAGTTGATGCATTTCTTGGGATCGACATCATAAGGCGCAAAATGCAACGCGCCGGATTTTTCATGAATCATCCGGCCACGCATCGGGATCGCGTGCCGTAACGCTTCGTCAGCGATCCCGATTTGTTCGAGTGCATGAATCCCGCGCGTCGAGATTGCCAGATTAATCGAGCGGCCCCCTACGATGTTGCCTTCGCGCGGATCAGCCCGGCGTTCGTACAGATCGACATCGTACCCGCGGCGTCCCAGATACGCTGCGAGTAACCCGCCAGCGAGCCCGCTACCAATCAGTACAAACTTCGCCACTCATTAAGAATCTACTAATCAGGAAGCCAGGAAAGAAAAAAGGAACTAGCGGATGGATAACAAGAGCTCGAAGCAAAACAGTACCGAGGCAAGCGTGCCCAATAACGATAAATTTTTCTTTATTTGGCAACCTGCGGTTTGAGCGACAGCGGCGAAGTGCTGCGGGTCGTCCTATGCGCACGCTATTGCGTCGCCGGCTGCCTTGAATCGCTGTTGCTAGCCCGCTCTTCGCGCGCCGAACTGGCTTCGTTGGCTTTGTCATTCGTCGCTCTTTTTGACTTGGATTTGCCTGGCTCGTAATCCTGCAGCCAGGCGCTCCACTGCATGTTCTCTTTCCATGCTGTGATCCCGGAATGACCGTAATGCTGCTCCAGCTCGTATTCGTCATCTTTTATGACACGGCACCAGAATAATCTGCCGGCCCTCCGCCAGCCGTCGAGGATGATTCCGTCCTTGAAAGGCTGGTTACGCGCAGTCACTACCAGGCAATTGTTTTCGCTCGATGTGTGATCGTAGGCCACACCCCAGTGAAGAACCAGCGTCCTGGGTTTGAGTTCTTTCAAATGCGCTCCGATATCGGCCGCCCAATGACCGCACCAGCCGCGCTTCCGTGCGCCGACGTTAACCAGAAAAGCTTGAAATTCCGGGTTTAGAACGACGTGATACTCGCGTGCGAGACTGCGCGCCGTGGTGTGAGCAATCACCGATATTTGCTCAGCCTCGGCAGGATCGACATCACGCGCGAGCCCTGCCAAGGCCTTGCTCAAATCCTTGATCGATCGCTCGTCTTTCGCCCAGGCCGAATCGATCAGAACGAGGAATACAGCAACCCAGACAACACGGCGTATCATTTTCGACATCTTCATTCGTTGGTCAGGCTTTTCGCACTTCTCGAGTACAATTGCAACGATAACCGCATGCCTAGTGGCGCGTCAGCTGAAACAGACTCATTTTCGGCGCATGCCAAGAATGCTGACGAAAAAACTGGAGAAAACCGTTTGAAAGCCAAGGGCGACGAGCGTTGCGCCGGGCACGACCAATCGCATCGTGCGAGCGTAATCCAGGTGGCCAAAACCTGTGAGCCACCATTGCCAAATTGCGGCCAGCAACAAACAGCCCCCCGCGAGGATCGCGAGGGCTGCTACGACCAGACCTTTTTCCAAATTCACGACTTCGAAAAACCGTGTCAAGTGCCGGTCTGGTGGAAGGAACCCCTCGGTAACGGCGAACGTTTTGGCGAAAAGGGCGAAAAGGATCCATTGATAGCCGCACAAGATGGCGAGGCTAGCGAACAACAACGTGTGAGCATCGAACGTGCTATGCCCGATCCGCAAGCCCGGCATGGCGACCAGATAACCAAGCAAACCAAAGGCGATAAAGGCGCCGCCGGGGATCAGAAACAACCAGCGCGGACTGCACATCAAAAAATAACGAAATGTGCGCCAGCCGTCTCGAAATGTTTTCAGATGTGGCGCGTGCGATGTGCGTCCGTCGCGGTGCAGAGTAATGGGCACCTCGGCGATTTTTTCGCCGCGCAAACTGGCTTTAATGATCATCTCCGTGGCGAACTCCATACCTGTGCAACGCTGGTCAAGCCGTTCGTACATGGCCCTGGTGAAACCACGCAGACCGCAGTAAACGTCGTTGATCGGCGCGCGGAACCATCTTCGTGCGAGAAAGGAAAAAACTGGATTGCCAATCCAACGATGTAAAAATGGCATCGCCCCGGGTTGGATCGAACCACCGCCGGCAGGAAGCCGGCATCCTTGGACGAGGTCGAAGCCTTCTCTCAATTTTTCTACGATCTTCGGGAGCTCGAGGAAATCATAGCTGTCGTCCGCGTCCCCGATAACGATGAATCGGCCGTTCGCTGCGGCAATTCCTCCCATCAATGCGCTGCCATAGCCGGGTTCTTTGACCGTTACGACGCGCGCTCCCTCATGCTCGGCGATGGTTCGAGACAAATCGGTGCTCCCATTGTCCGCCACCAGAATTTCGCCCGCGATGTTATGCTCGCGGAAAGCTTTCCGCACTTTCTCGATGCAATGTGCCAAAGTATCCTGCTCGTTAAGGCAGGGAATGACTACTGACACTTCAATAGCCTGGGTCTGATCTACGGACTGCATTTGATTCCCCTTTTAGTGCAACCAATCGTTAAAATCACTCTCCAATCGCAACATGGGCCGCATTCAGTGCGTGTGAATGCGGCTCGTGTTTAAGCAAAGCTGATGATAGACACAGCGTTTTCGTGATATGCACCTCCGTCAGCTCGTTTATTGCGCAGTATTGATCGGAATTTTCGGCACTTTTGCAAAAAGCGTGCCGCCTAGATGGCACGGTTTGTGGCAGAAATGTATGCGTGGGCTATCCGCTCTTGCTCGTCACAAGACTTTAAGTTGGGTCGGATTGGGCGTGTTCGTGCTCGCGCTGCGGGCAGCACTTCTCCCAATCTGGCCGATCCCCAAACCGTCCATCTACGATGAGTTTAGCTATCTTTTGCAAGCTGACACTTTTTCACACGGCCGCCTAACGAATCCAGCGCATCCGCTTTGGCACTTCTTCGAAAGCACCTATATCCTTCAACAACCTACTTACGCCTCTCGGTTCCCACCTGCGCAGGGGCTTGCATTGGCAGTAGGACAGTTGCTCGTCGGGCATCCCTGGTTCGGCGTTTGGTTGAGTGCAGGTATGCTGGCCGCAGCACTCTGCTGGGCGCTGCAAGGGTGGCTGCCCCCGGGCTGGGCGTTGTTGGGCGCATTCATCGGTCTCGATCTTTGTCTTTTCAGCTACTGGATGAACAGCTACTGGGGAGGGGCAGTTACCGCAATTGGTGGTACGCTGGTGATTGGTGCATGGGTTCGCATCGTCCGCGCAAAGCAGTGGCGTTACGCGTGGCTTTTTGGAATCGGCGCAGTGATTGTGATTTTGGCACGGCCGTTTGAGGGATTGCTGCTTGTTGCTCCAGCACTCATCGCGCTAGGTATGGCAGACCGCACGGCGCGCGTCTGGTTGCCGATCGTCATTACCGGCCTTTTGGGCGCTTCCTGGCTCGCGTATGACAATTACCGTGTCACCGGTCATGCGTTGCGCCTCCCATACCGGGAGTATTACGAGCAATACGAAGTTGTCCCTCCCTTTTCGATTGTGCCGACTTCCACCGCCCCGCGAACGTTTCGGCATTTCAATCTAGAGTCGAGGAATCGCGAAACATACGAGCGCGCGCGGAGTTGGCATCTTTTTATTGACCGCCCATTGGATTGGCTCACTCTGCTACGTTACTACTACGGCAACCTCATCTGGTTGCTGCCGGTCGTGGTGTTTATGCCGGCGGTGTGGCGTTCAAAGAGAACGCGGTTTGCCCTAATCCTGACGGCAGTCATCGGTGCAGCATCGCTGATTGAAGTGTGGTGGTATCCGCACTACGCAGGGCCATTTCTAGCGGTGCTGTTAATACTCGTGGCGGAGTCGATGCGTTATCTCGGGCAATGGAAGTATCACGGGCGCCGAGTTGGTCGTTTCCTGGTGAGTGCAATGCCGGTTGCGGTATTTGCAGTGATGATTGCCTCAGAGGCAGAAGCGACTGCGAAGCGTCGGACAGCGGATCAGATTCAAGCGAGCAACGCGCAAAACGCGCAAAAGGAAAACATTGAACAGGATTTGCTGAAGAAGCAGCCAGGCCAGCACGTAATCTTTGTCAGCTATGCGGGGCTGCCCAGTCCGCATCAAGAATGGATCTATAACCCAGCGAACATCGACGCCGCTCCGGTGATCTGGGCGCTGGACCTGGGCCAGACCGAAAACGAGAAGCTTCGCCGTTATTATGCGGGACGATCCTGCTGGCGCTTCAAGCCTGCTGAGTCAATGACTCTCACCCCGTATTAGACGAGTCCCTCAGCGGCATTCGCCCAACGCGAAGAAAGCTCGCATCAAGTCCGCTGAGCGTACAGTGTGGCTTATCTCTATATGAAAGGCCGATCTCGCCAACTATTCGTTCCGCTCATTTGCATTTTCGCAATCGTACAATCGCTGACCGCGCAAGAACCAAAAGCTGACAAGCCGAAGCAGTTCATTTATGTGTTGCGCCTCGTTCCGCGCTTATATGCGGATTCAGCTTGGACGAAAGAAGACAACGCCGCGCTCGCGCGGCATTTTGCTCGGTTCCAGGAGGCCGCTAAGTCTGGTCAATTGATTCTTGCCGGGCGAACATCAGAACCGGGCGACAAGACCTTTGGCATAGCGATTTTTGAGGCGCCCGATGAAGACGCAGCGAGAAAATTCATGCAAGAAGATCCAGCCGTCGCGGGCGGATTGATGACCGCAGAGCTGCATCCGTTCGCAGTCGCCCTTCAACGCAAGAATCCGTAGAGAGGCTGTTGTACGGTAATCGACAGAGCTACTATTGATGCTGAGCCAGGATCTTCGCAAAACGCCAGACCTCGTGGAATGTGTTGTAGAGGGGGGTGGGGGCCACGCGGATGACGTTGGGTTCGCGAAAATCGCATTTCACACTGGCGGCTTCGAGCTCCTTTAACAATTCTTTCGGGTGCTCATGTGCCAGGATCGACAATTGGCAACCGCGCTCATCAGGATTACGCGGTGTGATGACAGTAAATTTTTTCGATCCAATCTTCGTTAACAAGAATTCGAGATAGCCGGTAAGCCCGGTCGACTTTGCGCGAAGGCCTTCCATTCCACCCGCATCATCGAACACCACGAGTGAGGCGCGTAATGGTGCCATCGCAAAAATCGGCGGATTGCTGATCTGCCAGCCATCGGCCGATGCGACTGGGACAAATTCTGGTTCCAGATGTAATCGGAACCGCGTGTTCGGATCGTTGCCGAACCAGCCGGCGAGCCGCAGCAATTTCGTGTTGGTCGCGTGACGCTCGTGCACGAATGCACCTGCGACTGCGCCGGGGCCTGCGTTCAGATATTTATACGAACACCAGACAGCAAAGTCGACGTTCCAATCGTGCAATGTCAGTGGCACGTTCCCGACGGCATGGGCAAGGTCGAACCCAACGACGATGCCACGTTTCCGTGCTGCGGCCGTGATCTTCTCGATATCGAACAATTGACCCGTGAAGAAATTCACGCCGGCGAGCATCACCACTGCGAGTTGACCAGCGTTCTTCTCGATAAGATCGACGATATCTTCCGTTTGGATTGTGAACTCGCCTTTGCGCGCGCGCGAGAGAATGAGCGCGTCTCTTGGATCGAGCCCATGATGCGCGATCTGCGTTTTGATCGCATAGGTGTCGGAAGGAAACGCAGGCTCTTCCATCAAGATTTTGAAACGCGATTTGTCGGGCCGATAAAACGTCGCCAGCATGAGATGAAGGTTCACCGTGAGGCTGTTCATGCAGATCACCTCCAACGGGTTCGCGCCAACAAGCCGCGCGGTTGGTTCGCGCAATGCTTCATGATAGGTGTACCACGGCGTGCTGGTCGCGTGGTGCGCGTCGACGCCAAGCTTCGCCCAGTTGTCTAATTCTTCTTCGACAATCGCCCGGGCCGCCTTTGGCATTAGGCCTAACGAATTGCCGGCAAAATAGATCAGCGGTTTGTCATCTTTGCCAAGCGGGAGATGAAATTTCTGCCGAAAATGCCGCAGCGGATCCTCGGAATCCAGCTGCAGTGCGAATTGCTCGTCAGCGGAGAAAGTCATGGACGTTAGCAGCAAAGGTGGAACGCCGAACAGCGAACGTCCAACGCTGAATTCAAACGCAGCGCGGAGTCTGAAGCCATTAACTATTCAGCTCTCAACTTTCAACTATGGTTGCTGCATGAATTCGATGGTCGTGCCGTCTGGATCACGGACGTATACGACCCGCTTGCCGGCGTTCGGACCCGACCGAAGAGTTTGCGGTTTACCGGCAGCTTTCCAACCGGACGCGTTGATCGCTCTCAAAACCGCGTCCAGGTTATCGGCGATAAGCGCGACGTGCACGAAACCGACGTCGCATGGCCGAAAAGTGACATGCCGCTTACGGTCCGCCGGCGCGATATATTCGAGCAGTTCGATCTTGTGTCCGCCGGGCGTTTTTACGACCGCGAGCTTGATCTCAGCACCCGCGACTCCTGTGATCTCACTGGCCATTTCGCCGGTTTGATGTGCCGTATGTGAAAGCTCGAAGCCGAGAACGTCGCGCCAAAATGCCAGTGACCGCTCAAGGTTCGAGACTGTGATCCCGGTGTGATCTGCGGCAATGATGCGAAACGGCTGACTCCTGCTCATGCTCTTGATCCTGCTCGTAATCGAAAGCAAAAATAGCGAGATTCCTCGACTTTGCTCGGAATGACAGGAACGAGAGCGTGTGCCTACGCTGTCGCCGCAATCACTTTGAGCTCGATAGCAATCGGCGTCGGCAACGCGCCGACTTCAATCGTCGTACGTGTTGGATTCGGTTTGCCATCACCGGCAAAATGTTCGGCGTAAAGTTTGTTGTAGATCGGGAAATCCTTTTTCATGTTCGTCAGGAAAACGGTGACATCGACGATGTCGTTCCAATTAGCCCCGGCGTCTTCGAGCACGAGTCGCACATTTTCGAACACGGTGCGACATTGCGTTTCGATATCGTAACTGACCACGTTGCCTGCCGAGTCGAGCGTCACGCCCGGAATTTCCTTGCTACCCCGCAGGCGAGGGCCGATCCCGGAGAGGAAAAGCAAATTGCCGACGCGTTTTGCGTGCGGGAACGCACCAACTGGTTCAGGCGCACGCGTACTTTCGAAGGAGTTGCTCATTTATCGGTGACGGTAATTGGATTCGGTTCAAAGTTCGAGTTTAAGCTTCAGAATCCGATTCGTTGACGATTCCAGATTGTAGCCGTTTCACCGGCGGCAGGACATCTTTGAAAGTGGCACCGTAGATGTCCCACACCGTTAGGAATAAGCCGCATACGATTGGTCCAACAATGAACCCGATTGGTCCAAAAAGAAATAGCCCGCCGAGTGTACCGATCAGAATTAGAAGATCCGGCATTTTGGCATCTTTCCCGACGAGGATCGGACGCAGAATGTTATCAATCGTTCCCACGACCGCGGCGCACCAGGCGAACAAGAGCAGTCCGGCCAGAAGCTGACCGGTCACAATCAAATAGATCACGGCCGGTACCCAGATGAGCGCCGCGCCTATTCCCGGGACAATCGAAAGGATCGCCATGATCGTGCCCCAGAACGCCGCGCCATCGATGCCCGCTACCCAGAATGCGAAACCCGCAAGCGCACCCTGAATAATGCCGATTACGAGCGTTCCCTTGACGGTCGCACGAGTGATCGACGCAAATCGCTGCAGCATGAGCGCCTCGTCCTCGTCACTCAGCGGCATGTAATAGAAAATTTTCTCCAGGATTTTCTCGCCGTCTTTGAGAAAGAAAAACATCGCATAAACCATGACAAAGAGATTCAAAAGAAAAGCGGCCGTGGTAGCCGTCATTCGCGATGCCACTGTTACCAAAAAGCCTCCGATGGATTTCGCAGCTGCGCCGACACTCTCGACCAGTTGTTCCTGGCTTGGCACGTGATCCGCCAGGGCCGGAAACCTTTGCACGAGCCAATCGTGTGCGTTGAAAGTGCTGGCAGCGCCGAAGTGTTGTTGCACCCAAGGAATCGCTTGATTGCTCACGGTCAGTGCCTGTTGCACGACCACTCCGAGAAATGCACTCAATGGCCCAGCCACGACAATGAAAAGAATCACGAGAGTGATGATCGCACCAAGCGATCGCCGACCTCGGAGCAGCCGCGTAATCCACTGATAAAGTGGGTGGCATAATCCGGCCAGCAATGCGCCGAGCAGGAGAGGTTTCAGGAAAGGCCAGGTTACGGCCAGAAACAGCGCGGAGACCGCGACTACCAGAATGAAAACAAAGGCGGTGCGAAATCTTCTCCCGCCAATGTCCGCTGGCTCCATTGGCAGAGTATTACACTAGCCGGTGAGAAACAGGAACAACATCCTGTCTATGCGGCGCTAACCTCTAGACGTCTACCATCAGTTTGAAACCACCGTAGGCCATCCGCTTCGAGTCGAAGGGAATTGCCTTCATATCCATCATCTTGGCGAGTCGCGGATCTTTCATGACCCTGGCGTTAACCGCATCGCGATGCGCACGCGATTTGAAGACGATCCAGGAAAACATCACCGTCTCGCTGCGTTTCGGTCTAACCAAAGTCGGGAACGACTTTATTTTTTTCGTTTTGAGATCGTCGCCAACGCATTCTCTGAATTCCAAAGCGCCGTGCTCTCGCCAAACCTTGCCCGCCTTCTCCGCCATTCGGCGGTAGGCCGGCAGATTTTTCTTGGGAACCGGCAGGACATATCCATCGACGTATTTCATGTAAATCCTCCTTGGGTCTGAATCCGACTGCTTTCTATCCGCAGATTACGCAGAGTTACGCAGATTTCGACACTTGGAATTGGACTTCGTCACTGCCGTTTATTCTGACTGCATTTTGCGCTTCCGTTGCCAGTCAGAGCGAATGCGCCTTTCGGTGTGCCAACCAATATTCCTCTTCCGCTCATTGCTTAAACTTCTAACCGCGGATTACGCGGATGAAAACGGATTTGTTAATCGGACTCTCAACGATTAACTCTCAACCATCATCTGCTTAGCAGATTGGCGTGTCACCGGTTGCAAATTTCAGCTTTTCCCGCGATCACGAAACGAGTGGCGCGACCTGACCTCGCTCCTGGTCCTCGAATTCATATTGCAAATGCAGAACTGAAGATCTCACAATCACGCCTGTGAATCGCGCCGATCTGCAAACGATTGCTCAGATGCGCTTGAAGGAAGCGCAAACGCTTTATCAGGCGGGACACCACTGTGGTGCATATTATTTGATGGGATATGCGATTGAGTGTGCATTTAAAGCAGCCATTTCAAAGCAGATCAAAGAACACGACTTTCCAGATAAAAAACTAGTAAACGACAGTTACACGCACGATCTTAAGAAATTGCTCGATACGAGTGGTCTGAAGAAACCGCTGGAGGACGAAATGCAGACAAACGCAGTCTTGGAACTGAATTGGAGTATCGTTAAGGACTGGTCTGAAGAAGCACGATATCGCCATGACATCACTGAACCCATGGCTAGAGATCTTATTGGAGCATGCACCTCCGAACCTGACGGATTTTATCCATGGCTCACGAAACGTTGGTGACACAAACCTTCACGCAACAGATGATCGATGAAGGGGCCGCCCTTCTTAGGACCCTTGACTCTCAGGGTTTCAAGACCACGGCAGCGTTGTGGTTTTATTTAGAGCCATCAGATACATGGAGATTAATACTCGCCTCTCCCGAAGTTCAATCGGAAGGACCAAAACACTTTTATGAACGTGTTCAAAAGGTTTTAGGAGACGGTTCCGGTAAGATTCGGATCACTCTGCGTGACATTTCGGTGGTTCCGTCGGACGACCCGTTGATCAAGTTGTTGAGGATGGCGATCGGGACCGGACCCAACGACATCTCAGGAATTCGATTCAGTCGAAACACAATCAACGGGCAGTTTATTCAAGACGCTTACATCTATCGATTAACGTAACGCTTTCCTACGAGTTGCGTGATTCGACGCAGTGTGGCCAATCTACTTTGCGATGCAGACATTCTTCGGTTCGGTGAAGAAGCGTAGTGCTTCCTCGCCGCCTTCGCGGCCAACGCCGCTTTGTTTCATTCCGCCAAAGGGGACGCGCAGGTCGCGCACCAGCCAGCAGTTCACCCATACTGTCCCGGTGCTAATTCGTTCGGCGACACGATGGGCGCGACTCAGGTTTTGTGTCCAGACGCTCGAGGCCAAGCCGTAATCGCAATCGTTGGCGTATTTGATCACTTCTTCTTCGTTGTCGAATGGCGTGATGGTGACAACAGGCCCGAAGATTTCTTCGCGATTTGTGCGGCACGAAACCGGCAAGCCAGTGATTACCGTTGGCTGGAAGAAATAACCATCACGGCACCGCTCGTTAATCGATTCCGGCGCTTTACCTCCGAGCGCGATCTTGCCGCCTTCTTTCTGAGCCAAATCGACGTAGAACTTGATCTTCTCAAGCTGTGCCTTGCTTGCGATCGCGCCTTGGTCGGTTTTCTCGTCGAGCGGATCGCCCATTTTCAGTTGCGACGCCTTCTCGATGAAGCGCTCGGTGAAATTGTTGTAAGCGGAACGCTCGACGAACACGCGCGAGCCACACAAACAAACCTGTCCCTGGTTGGCAAACGAAGAACGTACGCTTCCTGCAATGGCCGCGTCGAGATCGGCGTCCGCAAAAACAACATTCGGGTTTTTCCCGCCGAGCTCGAGCGAGACCTTCTTGAATAGTGGCGCGCATGCTTCGGCCACTTTGCGACCTGTGACGGTACCGCCGGTAAACGAGATGGTGTTGATCTTTGGATGCGCGGCGATCGCAGCCCCGACATTCGGGCCAGTACCATGCACGACGTTAAGGACACCATTCGGCAGACCGGCTTCGCGTACGATCTCGCAAAGCATGTAAGCCGTCATTGGCGTAAGCTCACTCGGCTTCGCGATGGCGGTGTTTCCGACCGCGATGGCCGGCGCGATTTTCCAGCTCAACAAATAGAGAGGAAGATTCCACGGCGATATGAGTCCAGCGATGCCGCGCGGCTGTCGCAGCGTGTAATTGAAGGCGACATTGTCCGTGATATGCGCTTCGGATTCCGTGTGCAGGATCGCCGTCGCAAAGAAGCGGAAATTGCTGGCGGCGCGCGGAATATCCAGAGTGCGCGCGAGTGAGAGCGGCTTGCCCGTGTCGATCGATTCGGCGCGCGAGAATTTTTCGAGATCGCGTTCGATCAAGTCCCCAATGCGCAGCAGAAATTTCGACCGCTCCGCTGCGGATTTTTTAGACCAGTCAACAAATGCCTGCTCTCCTGCGGCGACGGCAGCTTCTACATCGCGCGCGTCGCTGTCCGCGACTTGCGAATACGGTTGTCCGGTCGCTGGCTCGATATTGTCGATGTACCTCCCGCCGGTTGGGTCAACGAATTGGCCGTCGATGAAGTTTTGGATCTGCGGTAATTCGGTGCGCACG
>WNFY01000428.1_pt1 | contig 52988 bp, 49 predicted proteins | sample 5400091 | NCBI WGS metagenome assembly WNFY01 (sample SAMN13153364, study PRJNA577476) | soil metagenome | isolation source: 60 cm soil or saprolite under grassland replicate 1 | place: USA:California | collected 2016-06-15
CAATAATCACCTTTAAGCGCATTCTGGATACTCTGTTCGACTTCGTTGAACGGATCGGGAGCCCTCATGACCACCTCCCCTTGCTGATCGGCGTGACGTTGTTACCGTTGCCGTTGGTGGCGGCGTCGTAGACCGCGCCGATGCGGTCCGCGGCCTTGCGCAGCGGGTCGTCCGCGAGGTGAGCGTAGCGCTGCGTGGTGCTGGCGTTCGCATGGCCGAGCAGACGGCCGATGATCGGCAAGGACAGGCCGCCGCCGGCGCCGATGCTCGCGAAGCTGTGGCGCAGGTCGTAGAGCCGGTCGGTCGGCGCGAGCCTGGCGTGCTCGCGGACAAATCGCCACGGGTGCTCCAGCGTGGCCAGCGGCTCTCCGCGCTTCTGCCCGGGGAACACCCACACAGCATCCGGCTTGCGCTTCTTCCTGAGCCGCTCGATCAGCTGCACGGCGCCGGGCGACAGCGGCACGCGCAGCTCGCGTCGCGTCTTCATGTGCGCCGAGGGCCGCGTCCAGATACCAGGTTCCTCAAATTCGCTCCAGCGTGCCAGCCGGCACTCCTGAGGTCGAGCACCGCTCAACATGCAGAGCCGGATCGCGTCCACGGCGGACTCGCTCCTCACGTCGCCGCCGTAGGCATCAAGCGCGTCGGCGATGCGCGCCAGCTCCGCCTCGCTGTAGAACCGCGACCTGCCTTGCTCATGATTGCGCGCGACGCCGCGGCACGGGTTGCCCATCGCCTGATCGCGCCACGGCTTGTTCTCGCCGGCCATCGGAATCAGGCAGAGCGCGAACATCCGGCTGGCGATGCCCAACATTCTGTTCGCCATCACCGGCCCGCGATCGCGGGTGAGACCCTCGTGCATGTGCTTGATGTCGCCGCCGTGGATGTCCGCCACTTTGCTGTGGCGGCCGAGGCGGCCCGCGATGTCGTCGAGCACCTTGCGCTCCAGCGTCTCGCGGTACGCCACCTTCTTGGCAAAGTACGAGAGCCCGCGGTGCTTGCCGCCCTTGGTGGGAAGATGCTCGGAGATGTAGCGCTCGACGAGGTCCTGCACGGTTGGCGCCTCTCGGCGCTCCCGCTTCTGGCCGGCTGGATCCTCGCCGCGGTCGACGCGCTTGCGCAGCTCACGCGCTTCCAGCCGTGCGGCCTCGACCGACCACGTCGGCCAGGACCCGATCTTGTATTGCCGCTCGCGGCCGTCGAGCCGGTAGACCATGCAGAAGGTGCGCGTACCGCCGTTGCTCACGCGCAGCACGAAGCCGGAAAGCTCGCTGTCCCACAGCTTCGCTCCGTGAGCCGCAGCCTTGACGACCGCGGCGGTGATCTTCATTGCCATGATGGTTTCCCCTGTCCGTAAAAAGTCAGTATGCCGAAATGGCTCACGTTGATACATTATTGCACATATTAGCAATACATGCAACGCAATTATGCCCGTGCCGCAAGGCTTCCTGTGCCCTGCCGTGGAAAGCCAAGTCAGCGCCGAGGGTTAGTGGGAAGCCAGGTGTTTGCCCCGACAGCAGCACGCAATTCTCGAACAGCGCCGCCTGCACTTCCTGGCCGCGCCCGGTCTGTTCGCGCGTGCGCAGCGCCGCGAGCACGCCGATCGCGCCGAACATGCCGCCCATGATATCGTTGACGGAAGTTCCCGCCCGCAGCGGCCTGCCGATCGGGCCGGTCATATAGGCGAGTCCCGCCATCATCTGCACCACTTCGTCGAGCGCGGTGCGGTGCTCGTACGGGCCGGGCAGAAATCCCTTGTGCGCCACGTAGATCAGGCGCGGGTGCTTCGCGCTGAGCGTCGGGTAGTCGAGGCCGTATTTCGCCATCGTGCCCGGCTTGAAGTTCTCGATGAGCACGTCGGCGGACGCGATCAGGCGCTCGACGGCTTCGAGCCCGTTCGGATCGGCAAGGTCGACCGCGATGCTTTTCTTGTTGCGATTGAACATGCGAAAAAATCCGGCGCCGGTCCCGATCAGCCGCCGCGTATTGTCGCCGGAGAGCGGCTCGACCTTGATCACCTCCGCGCCGAGATCGCCGAGGATCATGCCGCAGGTCGGGCCCATCACCATGTGCGAGAACTCGACGACCCGCACGCCGGCCAGCGGCAATGTCTGGGAAGCGTCCAAAGTTAAGCCGCCTGGCGGAAGCCCTTGGGCAGGCCGGCGCGGGCGATGCTGCCGTAGAGCGGCCGGTCCGGCAGCGCCTGTTCGAGAATCCGCCGCGTCTCGATCAGCTTGCCGAGATCGATGCCGGTCCGAAGTCCCATGCTCTCCAGCATGAACACCAGATCCTCGGTCGAGACATTTCCGGTCGCGCCGGGGGCGAACGGGCAGCCGCCGAGCCCGCCCAAGGTCGCGTCGAACGAACGGATGCCGACCTCGAGCGCCGCCATGGCATTGGCGAGCCCGAGCCCGCGGGTATCGTGAAAATGCGCGCCCTTGAGCTTGTCGCCGGCAATGCCGCGCACGCGCTCGAACAGACGCCGCACTTGCGCCGGATTGGCGTAGCCGACGGTGTCGGCGAGCGCGAGCGAATCGATGCCGGCCTGGAGGCATGCTTCCGCGATGCGCAGGACGTCGTCCTCCTGGACCGCGCCCGCCATCGTGCAGCCGAATGCCGTCGACAGCGCTCCCTCGATCTCGACCGCTGCGCCGCTCTCGTCCCGGGCCTTGCAGATTTTTCCGAGCTCCTCGACCATCTGCATCGGGGTCTTGCGCACGTTCGACAGGCTGTGCTCGGGACTGACCGAGATCGGCACGCCGATCTTGTGGGTCCCGGCCCTGATGGCGTCGAGCGCGCCGCGCACGTTGGGGGCCAGGGTGGCGATCCTGAGGTTCGGCAGGGTGCGCGCGAATGCCACCACTTCGGCCGTGTCGGCCATCTGCGGCAGCAGCTTCGGCGGCACGAACGAGCCGACCTCGATCTCGCGCACACCGGCCGCGTGTTCGGCTGCGATCCACCGGCACTTGTCCGCGGTCGGCATGACCACGTCGAGGTTCTGCAGCCCGTCACGCGGGCCGACCTCGACGATCTCGACATCGATCTTGCTCATCGCCCGCTCCAAAAATCCTGATCTGCCGGCAATCGGGCCGCAGCCCTCGCTTTACGCTGCCATGCCCGGCGTGCCAGCATACCTCGGCTGCAAAGATAATGATTGAGGAAGCCCATGGAAATGTCCTATCCGCGGGGATGGCGGCGTGGCTCGAGCGTTCCGAGCGGGCCTTCGGACCTCCGTCGCGCCCACGCGCAGAGTGATCCTTTTCGGCGCCGGGCCTAAATCATGTCCATCAATGGCGTAAATTATCTTGCCGGAATCCGGGTCCTCGATTTCACGCAGTTCGAGGCCGGGCCGGCATGCACCGAGGCGCTGGCCTGGCTCGGTGCCGAAGTGGTCAAGGTCGAGAACCCGAATCTCGGCGATCCCGGCCGCAAATCCTTCCGCGGGGCGCCCGGGCAGGATTCCTGGTATTTCCTGCTGTTCAACGCCAACAAGAAATCGGTCACGGCCAATCTGAAATCCGAGCGCGGGCTTGCCCTCGTCAAGGATCTGCTGCGGCAGGCGGACGTCTGCGTCGAGAATTTCGCGCCCGGCGCCATCGAGCGGCTCGGGCTTGCCTATGACGAGGTGAAGAAGCTCAATCCGGGCATCATCTACGCGCAGGTCAAAGGCTTCGGCACCGACAGTCCGTACCAGAAGAACCTCGCCTTCGACATGATCGCGCAGGCGACCGGCGGGGTCATGAGCATCACTGGCGAGCGCGATGGCCCGCCGGCCAAGCCGGGCACGACGCTGGGCGACACCGGTACCGGCATGCTGCTCGCGGTGAGCATCCTCGGCGCGCTCTATCGCCGCAAGAGCACCGGGCAGGGCGAGCGCATCGAGATCGCCATGCAGGACGCCATGCTGCAATACATCCGCGTGGCGCTTGCCGCGCAAGCGACGACCGGCGTGCCGGCCCAGCGCAACGGCGCCAAGATCCTCTCGGGCGTCAACGTGCCGAGCGGGATCTATCCGTGCCAGCCCGGCGGGCCGAACGACTACGTCTACGTCTATACCAGCCGCGCCAACCCCGGCCATTGGCGCGCCTTGCTGCAGACGATCGGGCGCGCCGATCTCATCGGCGATCCGAACTTCGAGAGCATCGAGGCCCGTAGCGAGCGGGAGCCGGAGGTCGACGCCATGATCACCGCCTGGACCAGCACGCGCGACAAGCGCGAGGCGATGCGCGTTCTCGGCGCTGCCGGCGTGCCCGCGGGGGCGGTGTTCGATACGATGGAGCTGCAGAACGACAAGAGCTTCGAGGATCGCGGCATCATGCAGATGATGGAGCATCCGGCCTGCGGAACATTCAAGATGCCGACCTGGCCGGTGCGCTTCAACGGCTCGACCGTTTCGGTCGCTCCGGCGCCGCTCCTGGGCGAGCACACCGAAGAGGTGCTGGAGAAATGGCTCGGCATGAGCACCGATCAGATCTGCGAGCTGCGCAAATGCGGCGCGCTGTGATCTACCTCCCCGACAGGGGAGGTCGACGCGTAGCCCAAGTCGGATGTTTCCGACTTGGCCGAACTCGGGAACACCCGAGTTCGGCGAGCGCGTCGGGTGGGGAATCATGACAACCCACCCCACCCCGGCTCGACGCTGTCGCGTCTCGCCGACCCTCCCCTTCGGGGAGGAAGAAGCGCGCCAGCGGCTCGATTTCGCGCGCGATGAAGGACAATAACGGGAGGACACCATGGCGGAATTGACCGGTTCGGAAATTCTGGCGCGCTCGCTCAAGAACGAGGGCACCGACATCCTGTTCTTCCTGATGGGCGGCCCGATGCTGCTTGCCGAATCCTCCTGCATCAAGGAAGGCATCCGGCCGCTCGACGTGCGTCACGAGCAGTCCGCGGCCCTGATGGGCCAGGCCTACAGTCGCCTGCTGCAGAAGCCCGCCGTCTGCATGGCGGCGAGCGGTCCAGGCGTCATCAATCTGACGACCGGGATCGCCAACGCGCTGATCGATTGCGCGCCGGTGGTCGCGATCGGCGGCTCGAGCCCGATCGGACAGTTCGGCCGCCAGGTGTTTCAGGAGATCGACCAGCTCGCCATCATGAAGCCGTGCACCAAATGGGCCGATCGCGTCTACAACCTCAAACGCATTCCCGAGCAGGTGAACAACGCGTTCCAGCGGGCGATGCTCGGCAAACCCGGGCCGGTCTATCTCGATTTTCCCGGCGACATCCTCTACGCGAAAATCCCCGAGGAGCAGGTCGACTGGAGCCTCTCCGGGCGGCCGCTGCTCGAGGCGCGTCCGATGGGGGACGAACGCCAGGTTGCGGCGCTCATCGACGCGATCCGCAAGGCGCAGCAGCCGATCATTCTTTCGGGGAGCGGTGTGATCTGGTCTCAGGCCTGGGCGGAGCTCACCGAGCTCGTCGAGGCGAGCGGCATCCCGTTCTACACCACGCCGCAGGGCCGCGGCGTGCTGCCGGACGACCATCCGTATTCGTATCTGAGCATGCGCTCGACCGCGTTTCGCGAGGCCGACCTCATCATCGTGGTCGGCACGCGCATGAACTACATCATCAGCCATGCGGCGCCGCCGCGTTTCAACGCCGCGGCCAAGGTTGGCCGCATCGACATCGACGCCGATGAGATCGCGACCGCTCCGCGAAAGCTCGACATCGGCATCGTCGGCGATTGCAAGATGGTGCTCCGCCAGGTTCTGTCCGGGGCCAACGGCCATTTCGACAAGGATCGCTTCGCCCCGTGGCGCAAGAAGCTCGCGGACGGCGAGGCGGCAAAGCGCATGGCGCCCGACGCCAATCAGCCACGGGACGATGTTCCGATCCACCCGCTGCGGCTTTGCGACGAGATCAAGAACTTCATGAAACGCGACGCCATCCTGGTCGTGGACGGCCAGGAGATCCTCAATTACGGCCGCCAGTCGATGCCCACCTATGCGCCCGGTCATCGCCTGAATTCCGGTCCGTTCGGCACGATGGGCGTTGGCCTGCCGTACGGGCTCGGCGCCAAGCTCGCCAAGCCCGACAAGCAGGTCATCGTCCTCCACGGCGACGGCTCGTTCGGGCTCAATGCGCTCGAGCTCGACACCGCGGTGCGCCACAACATCCCGGTGCTGGTCGTGATCAGCCTCAACGGCGGCTGGACCGCCGATCCCGCCGGCAACAAGCCGGGCCGCAACCTCGGTTATACGCGGTTCGACAAGATGGCGGAGACGCTGGGCTGCCATGGCGACTATGTGGAGGAGCCGGCAAAAATCCGGCCGGCGCTCGACCGCGCCCAGCGCGAGGTCGACCGCGGCAACGTGGCGCTGGTCAACGTGAAGACCGACCACCGCGCCCGCGCCGGCACGCTGACGTTCGCGCAATATTCGACGTGAAGGGGCGTTCAGACGGCGTCGAATTCCTAATACCCGAACGGGCCGCCGTAAAAACCGCGCGAATAGGGATTGGGATAGGACCAGCGCCCGTATCCGGCGTAGGGGCGGTTATAGCCCCACCAGGCTCCCGGCGGCGCATAGCGCGGCGCCCTGGGCCCTGCGTCCGCTTCCTCCACCTCGCGGCGCCCGGGCGGGTTCGCTCCCGACACCACGATCTTGGTGTTGCCCGCACCCTCCTTTTGGACGAGCGCGAACAGCTTGGCGGCGTTCGAGGGGTGCAGCCGGATGCAGCCGTGCGAAGCGGGCCCGCCGAGGTGGCGGATCTCGTAGCTGCCGTGGATGGCGTAGCCGCGACTGAAGAAGATCGAATAGGGCATTGGCGAATCGTAATATTCCTTGGAGAACCACTCCCGCTCCAGCCGCTGCGGATGATAGGTGCCGTTGGGCGTGCCGTAACCGGCGCGACCGGTCGAGACGGCAAATTCGTAGCGAGGCTCGCCATCGACCTCGACCGACATCTTCTGACTGCTCTTGTCGACGTTGATGACGACCGTGGCGCCGGCGCAGCAAATGCTCGCGAGCAGGACGCCGGCGACTATCCCCGCTGTGCGGAACGGACGCATGACACATTTGTAGAGCATGGGCGCTTGGGAGGGTCGCAGAATTGCAGGCTAGCGTTAACGCCCAGCCAGAATGGAATGCTTGCGGCACCCGGTAAATTCCCGAGCTCATGACAAGTTCCATCCCGGCGTGCGGCGGCCGCTGCGGGAAGCCGAACTTTGCCCCGTCATGGTTGGTTCTGTCATGGACGCCAGATAGGAGGCCGCCATGGCGAACCCGCTTGCTCTCGATCTGCTCGAAAAGATGGATGCCTATTGGCGCGCCGCCAATTACTTGTCGGTCGGGCAAATCTATCTGCAGGACAATCCCCTGCTCGAACGCCCGCTCGAGCGCCGCCACGTCAAGCCGCGCCTGCTCGGCCATTGGGGCACCACGCCCGGCCTGAACTTGCTCTATGTGCATCTCAACCGCCTGATCAAGGAAAACGACTTGGACATGATCTACATCATCGGCCCCGGGCACGGCGGGCCGGGGCTGGTGGCGCATACCTATCTCGAAGGCACCTATACGGAGATCTATCCGGCGATCGAGCGCAGCCGGAACGGGCTGCAGCGGCTGTTTCGCCAGTTCTCCTGGCCCTACGGGGTCCCCAGCCACGTCGCGCCGGAGACGCCCGGCTCGATTCACGAAGGCGGCGAGCTTGGCTATTCCCTGGCGCATGCGTATGGCGCCGCCTTCGACAATCCGGACCTGATCGTCGCCTGCATCGTCGGCGACGGGGAAGCGGAAACCGGCGCGCTTGCCGCGAGCTGGCATTCGAACAAGTTTCTCAATCCGGCGCGGGACGGCGCGGTGCTGCCGATCCTGCACCTCAACGGCTTCAAGATCGCCAACCCGACGGTGCTCGCGCGGATTTCCCGCGAGGAATTGACCGCTCTCCTGCGCGGCTACGGCTACGACCCGCTGTTCGTGGAGGGCGAGGAGCCCGCTGCCGTGCATCAGGCGCTCGCCGCCACGTTCGATCGCGTGCTCGCCGAGATTCGCAGGATCCAGAACGCGGCGCGCGGCGCGCGGGACGTGAAGCGTGCGCGCTGGCCGATGGTCGTGTTCCGCACGCCCAAAGGCTGGACCGGGCCGAAATTCGTCGACGGCAAACCCGTCGAGGGAACCTGGCGCGCGCATCAGGTGCCCATCTCCGACTTTGAAAACCCGGAGCACCTGGCCGCCCTCGAAGCCTGGCTGGAGAGCTACCGGCCCTCGGAGCTGTTCGATCGAGACGGCAAGTTCCGCGACGAAATCGCGGCGCTGGCGCCGACCGGTCATCGGCGCATGGGGGCCAATCCCCATGCCAACGGCGGCGCGCTGCTGCAGCCGCTGTCGCTGCCGCCGTTTCGCGATTACGCCGTCAAGCTGTCGGGGCCGGGAGCGGTCGAAGCGGAAGCCACGCGGATCCTCGGCAAATATTTGCGCGACGTGTTCAAGCTCAATGCCCACAAACGCAACTTCCGCCTATTCGGCCCGGACGAGACCGCATCGAACCGGCTCGATGCCGTCTATGCCGCCGCCGAGAAGGAATGGATGGGCGCGATCGAGGATGTCGACGCCGATCTCAGCCCAGACGGCCGCGTCCTCGAAGTCCTGAGCGAGCACCTCTGCCAGGGCTGGCTCGAGGGTTATCTGCTCACGGGGCGCCACGGCCTGTTCTCCTGCTACGAGGCGTTCATCCACATCGTGGATTCCATGGTCAACCAGCATGCCAAATGGCTGAAGACGACGCGCGACATCCCGTGGCGAAAGCCGATCGCTTCGCTCAATTATCTGTTGACCTCGCACGTCTGGCGCCAGGACCACAACGGCTTCTCCCATCAGGATCCCGGCTTCATCGACCATCTCGCCAACAAGAAAGCCGAAATCGTGCGCATCTATCTTCCGCCCGATGCCAATTGCCTGCTCTCGGTCGCCGATCATTGCCTGCGCAGCCTCGATTACATCAATGCGATCGTTGCCGGAAAGCAGCGCGAATGGCAGTGGCTCGACATCGATGCGGCGGTGCGCCATTGCGCGCTCGGGGCGGGCGTGTGGGAATGGGCGAGCAACGACGCCGGCGCGCCCGACGTGGTCATGGCTTGCGCCGGCGATGTGCCCACGCTCGAGACGCTGGCGGCCGTCACGCTGCTGCGCGACTATGTCCCGGACATCCGCATCCGCGTCGTCAACGTCGTCGACCTGATGGTACTCGAGCCGCCGAGCGAACATCCGCATGGAATGGAGGACCGCGATTTCGACGAGCTGTTCACCCGCGATCGACCGGTGATCTTCGCCTATCACGGCTACCCCACCATGATCCACAAGCTGACCTATCGCCGGAAGAACCACGACAACATCCACGTGCGCGGCTATCGCGAGGAGGGGACCACGACCACGCCGTTCGACATGGTGGTGCTCAACAATCTCGACCGCTATCAGCTCGCGCTCGATGCGATCCGTCGGATTCCACGGCTGGCGGGCGAGGTCGGGAAGGCGGCGGAGCGTTACTGGACCACGATGGAACGCCACAAGCTCTACGTCAGCGAGCACGGCGAGGACATGCCGGAGGTGCGGAATTGGAAATGGGCAGCGTAGGGTGGGTCAAGCGAAGCGCGACCCACCATTACGGGCATTTGGTGGGTTTCGCTGCGCTCAACCCACCCTACAGCCTTGACCCGCACTACATTCCGTCGATGTATCCCCCGCATGTGGCTCCTCTTCGCCTTTTCCGGACCGGTGCTGTGGGCGGTCTCCATTCATCTGGATAAATACCTGGTCGGCCGCTATTTCGCGCAATCGAGCGTGGCCGTGCTGCTGGTGTTCACGGCGCTGTTCGGGTTGCTGTTGCTGCCGCCGATCTGGTTCCTTCGGCCCGCGGTGACCGAGTTGCCGCTCGGCGGCATGGCACTGCTCGCACTATCCGGACTGCTCTATATGACGGCGATCTTCTTCTATCTGCAGGCGCTGCAGTCGGAGGAAGCTTCGGTAGTGGCGCCGTTCTTCCAGGCCGCGCCGCTGTTCGGCTATGTGCTGGCTTATATCGTGCTGGGCGAGCGCCTCTCCGCCATGCAGATGCTCGGCGGCGGCCTGATCGTTGCCGGCGGCGCGTTGCTCTCAGTCGGGCCTGACGGTCGGCGCTCCTTCAAGGGCCGTCTCGTCATGCTCATGCTCGCGTGCGCCTTTGCGCTCGCCTTGACCGGCCTGATCTTCAAGATCTACGCGGTCCGCGATGAATTCTGGACGGCGACCTTTTGGGCCTTCGTCGGCCAGGCACTGTTCGGCGGGATTCTGCTTGCGATCGCGCGATACCGGCGCCAGCTCGCGGCGTTGCTGCGCGCCAATCCCGCTCCGGTGCTGGCCATCAGCGGTGCGAACGAGCTGATCAATCTTGGCGGCATCCTCGGCGCACGCTATGCGCTGCTGTTTGCTCCGCTGAGCCTCGTCCAGGCGATCGGCAGCACGACCTCGCTGTTCGTGTTCGCGATCGGGGCAGCCCTCTCCGTGTCCTACCCCGCGCTCGGCCGGGAAGACCTGTCGGCCGGGAATTTGGCGCAAAAGGCGGTCTCCGCGCTCCTCGTCGCCGCGGGCGCAATCCTGATCAATTGGTGATATGAATTCGGCTGGAGAATCACCGATTGGGCTCCGGGGGAACGACCGACATGTCCGAGGAACACAAGAGATATCTGGCCGAGCTGATCGGCACTGCCGTCCTCGTGCTCGTCGGCTGCGGCGCGGCGGCGATCGGCACTCATGCGACGGGGGCCACCGCCGTCAACGTCATCGGCATCGCCTCTGCGTTCGGGCTCACGGTGACCGGCATGGCTTACGCGATCGGGCCGGTGTCGGGCGCCCACATCAATCCGGCCGTCACCGTGGCGATGCTCGCCGCCGGCCGGGTGTCGGTGCGGGATGCGATTTGCTACATCATCGCGCAGCTGATCGGCGGCATCGTCGGGGCCGGCCTGTTGGTGCTGGTCGTGAAAGGCAAGATCGGTGGCTACGATCTTGCCGCCTTGGGGCTCGGCCAGAACGGCTGGGGCGAGGACTATCTCGGTCAATATGGGCTCGGCGCCGCGATCCTCACCGAGTTCCTCGCCACCTTCATCTTCACCACGGTCATCCTCGGCGCCACCAATCCGACCGCGGACCTCGAAGTCGGGGGGCTGGTCATCGGGCTCACGCTGTTCGCGCTGCATTTCCCGTTCATCAACGTGACGGGACTTTCGGTCAACCCGGCCCGCAGCCTCGGTCCCGCGGTTTTCGTCGCCGGCAAGGCGCTGGCGCAGGTCTGGCTGTTCCTGGTGGTCCCGAGCCTCGCCGGGGCGGCCGCGGGCTGGCTGTTCCGCAAGTCCGCGCTGTGAGAGCGGCGGCCGGCTCGCACGCAATCGCGAACCGGACGGCATTTGCCGCCGTTGCACCCCGGGGCGGTCGAGCGGGCTTGCCATGACACGCGGCATTCTGGTGCTCAATGCCGGATCCTCGAGCATCAAGTTCGCGCTTTATCCGGCAGTTCCGGCACCGGCCGAGGACGCGGTCGCTTGCCATGGCGAAATCCAAGGAATCGGTCACACCCTGCATTTGCGCGCGCGCGACGCGCAGCGAAAGTCCGTGGCGGATCGGGCGGTGGATGGGCCGGCAACGCACCAGCAGGGACTTTCCGCGTTGCTGGAATGGTTTTCCGCGCATTCCGAGCGCATGGATCTCGCCGCCGTCGGCCACCGTGTGGTGCACGGCGGAAACACCTATGCGCAGCCCGTCCGCATCACGCCGGCCGTGCTGCGCGATCTCGAGCAGTTGGTTCCGCTCGCGCCGCTGCATCAGCCGCACAATCTGGAAGCGATCCGCGCGCTCGCCGAGCTTCACCCCGGCATCGCGCAAGTCGCCTGCTTCGACACCGCGTTCCATGCGAGCCAGCCGAGCGTTGCCGCGGCGTTCGCGCTGCCCCGCGCCCTGACCGAAAAGGGCGTGAGGCGCTACGGATTTCACGGCCTCTCCTACGAATACATCGCCTCGATCCTTCCCGCCCACCTCGGCCCGGGCGCGGACGGAAAAGTCGTCATTGCGCATCTCGGCAACGGCGCCAGTATGTGCGCCATGCGAAACCGGTGCAGCGTCGCCACTACGATGGGACTGAGCGCGCTGGACGGATTGGTGATGGGCCGCCGCTGCGGGGCGCTCGATCCAGGAGTGGTGCTTTATCTCATCGACTGCGAGCGCATGAACTCGGCAGAGATCGCGCATCTGCTCTACGAGGAATCCGGATTGCTCGGCGTGTCCGGGATCAGCGACGATATGCGGGACCTGCTCGAAAGCGAGGATCCGCGGGCGCGAGAGGCCGTCGGGCTGTTCGTCTATCGCATCCTTCGCGAGCTCGGCTCGCTCACCGCCGCGCTCGGCGGGCTCGATGCGCTTATCTTCACCGGCGGCATCGGCGAGCGCTCGCCCGAAATCCGAGCGCGGGTGTGCGAGCAGGCGGCGTGGCTCGGGCTCGCGCTCGATGCTTCCGCCAATGCCGCCGGCGGTCCCCGCATCAGCCGGGGCGACAGCCGGGTGTCGATCTGGACGTTCCCCACCGACGAGGAACTCGTGGTCGCGCGACACACGCGCGCGCTGCTATGATGCGGACGCCAGCAAAGCATCGGTCATGGGCTTCTATCGAAACCGGATCCTGCCGAGACTGATCCACCTAGCGATGGGGCAGGAGGATCTGAAGGCCTATCGCGGCCGGGTAGTCTCCGCCGCCGCGGGCCGGGTGCTCGAGATCGGCATCGGCTCCGGGCTCAACATGCCGTTCTACGGCGCCGGCGTGACGGAACTGATCGGGCTCGATCCGTCGGCTCAGCTGCTGGCCATGGCGCAAAAGGCCGCTCACCCGCGACTGCCGATCGAGTTCATCGAAGGGAGCGCGGAGGCGATCCCGCTGGACACCGCGAGCGTCGATGCGGTGCTGACCACCTGGACATTGTGCAGCATCCCCGATGCGACGCGAGCCTTGCGCGAGATGCGGCGGGTGCTGAAGGTCGGCGGCATGCTTTTGTTCGCCGAGCACGGGCGCGCGCCTGAGGTGCGCGTGCGCTGGTGGCAGGATCGGCTCACGCCGATCTGGAAACGGCTCGGCGGCGGATGTCACCTCAACCGTCCGATCGGCGATCTGATCGCATCGGCCGGGTTTCGCATCGAGCGCCTGGAGAACAGCTATATGCGCGGCCCGCGGCCCTTGACCTATATGTACGAGGGCGCCGCGCGCCCGCGGTGAGAAATGCCGACCGATCGTTGCTGTCCGCGCGGATATTGATGGAAAAATTCGAGAGCGGCGATGCTGCCATATGAAATCCCGATCCGGCTCGCGGCATTCGCCGGCGTTCTTGTGTTGATGGCCGCCTGGGAGCTGCTGGCGCCGCGCCGGCATCAGGCGGCCGAGCGGCCGCTGCGCTGGTCGAGCAACCTCGGGATCGTCGTGCTCGACACGGTGCTGGTTCGTATTCTGGTGCCGGCGACCGGCGTCGGCATTGCATTCCTCGCCGAGGCGCGCGGCTGGGGCTTGTTCCATGCGTTCGCGGCGCCCGCCTGGCTGGCCGTCATCGTTTCGGTGATCGCTCTCGATCTCGCGATCTATCTCCAGCACGTGCTGTTTCATGCGGTGCCGGCGCTGTGGCGGCTGCACCGGATGCATCACGCCGACCTCGCTTTCGATGTGACCACCGGGGTGCGCTTCCATCCGATCGAGATCCTGCTTTCGATGCTGATCAAGCTCGCCGTCGTGGCGGCGCTCGGCGCGCCGGCGCTTGCCGTCGTGCTGTTCGAGGTCGTGCTCAACGCCACCTCGATGTTCAATCACGGCAACGTGCGCGTCCCCGAGCGGCTCGACCGGATGCTGCGCTGGATCGTGGTCACGCCCGACATGCATCGCGTGCACCATTCCGTGGAGGCGGACCTTATCCGATCGGCCGTCGCGAGAAAGCCGAGCCGTGATGTGCAACCCGCCTCCACGTCCGGCGCTCGTTGTCCTCGAGCACCTAAGCGTTCCGAGTGCGCTGGGATAACATGGGTCGTGCCCCCGGCCGCCGCGCCGATGGACTTCAGGTCCCCCAAATGAGCAACTCTCCGCCGATCCTGTCGCACAAGCATTACGCGGCGTCCTCTGCATTCGCGCCTGAAAACCTTTTGCGCGAAGCCCGTCGCCAAAAAGGCCTTCCCGAGCAGCGTGTGCCGGAACTCTGCGTCCTCGATCCGGACGACGATATCGTCCGACGTCTGAAGCGGGAAAGTCGGGCACAGCTCGATCCAGCGTGGGCCTGCTATCACACCGAGCTTCATCGATTCCGTGAGGACGGAATCGAGTTCGGCATCGTGGGCTGCGCCGTGGGCGCTTCTTTTGCCGTGCTGATCGCGGAACAGCTGTTCGCCTCGGGCTGCCGCTTGCTCATCAGCGTCACTTCAGCCGGGCAACTCGCAGGATTGCGGCCGCCGCCGTTCTTTATTCTCATCGACCGGGCGTTGCGAGACGAAGGAACGAGCTACCATTACCTGCCCCCCGCCGAGTTCAGCCACGGGGACGAAGAACTGCTGAACGCCATGTCGGGCGCATTCCCCGCTCTGCGGGTGCCCGTCGAGCGGGGTGCCACCTGGACCACCGACGCGCCATTCCGGGAGACCGCGGCGGCGATCGCCGCCATGCAGGAGAAGAACCTGGTCGCCGTCGAAATGGAGGCGGCCGCCCTCTATGCCCTTGCCGAGGCGCGAGGCAAGTCCATCCTGTGCTTTGCCCACGTCACCAATCAGATGGGCCGCATCGACGGCGATTCGAGAAGGGAGAAGCCGAGTCCGCCTGTGCGGGGCTGCGCCGGCTTTGGCCTGTGGTCGAGCCCGCACTGGCGCAAGGCATCGACGCCTTCATCGAAGCGGAAAAACAGATGCCGTCGGTTGCGCCGATGTTCCAGGCCCATGGCGAGCTGATCCGCAGGATCGAGCAGCAGCATTTCTCGCTGCTGCTCACGGGGCAATTCGACGAGCACTACATCGAATCCTGCCGCTCGCTGAGCGAGCAGGAATACAAGATCGGGATTACGCCTCGCACCCGCATGATTGCCGGCAACATGGTGCTTCGCGCCGCCATCGACGCTCTGGCCCGGACCGCTCGCTTCTCGCCCAAGCGGGTGGCCGCCGGGGCCAAGCTCATCTCGCAGGCCATCGGCTTCGACATCGCCACCTCGATGACGCTGCATCAGGACGCTGCGATCAACGCATCCGAGTCTCGACGCCAGGCGCTGGATTCGGCGATCACCGCCTTCGAGCTGACCATCAACGAAGTCGTTGCCGGCGTGAAGGAGGTCTCCGAGTCGCTCAGCGCCGGATCCAACGCGATGCGCCGCGCCGCGGACGAGATTTCCACTCGAATGAAATCGGCCGCGCACGCTTCGAGCACCACGACGGAAAGCGTCGAGACGACGGCGGCGGCCACCGAAGAGCTGTCGAAGTCGATCGGCGAGATCGGCAACCAGAGCGCGGGCAGCCTCGATCTCGCGAACCATGCCGCGCGCGACGCCGAAGTCTCGATGAAGACGCTGGGGCAACTCGCCGATGCCGTAGGCCAGATCGGCTCGGTCGTGGATCTGATCTCGAAGATCGCCGGCCAGACCAATTTGCTGGCCCTCAACGCCACGATCGAGGCGGCGCGCGCCGGAGACGCCGGACGCGGCTTTGCCGTGGTCGCTTCCGAAGTCAAGGCGCTGGCGAACCAGACCGAGAAGGCGACCAACGAGATCTCCCGGCAGATCGCTGCGGTCCAGAACGCCACGAGCCAGTCGGTCGAGCAGATCGGTGCGGTGGCCAAGGCCGTGACCAACATGGCTTCGGTGGCTTCCGCGATCGCCACTTCGGTGGTGCAGCAATCGGCCGCTGCCAACCAGATTTCGGAGGCGGTTCAGGCGGCCGCGAGCAATACGCGGCCGCGAGCAATACCAAGCGGGCGACCGAGGATGTCCAAGCTGTGGAGCACTCGACCAGCGACAGCCTGGCGGTGGTACGCGACATCTTCACGCTGACCGAGCGGTTGTCCTCGGCCGCCGCCGATCTCGAAGGCCGCGTTGGGGAGTTCTTCTCCCGCGTACGCGCCGCCTAGCTGCGGTCCCGAATTCCGAGCGATGGTTCCGGAACGCGGGTCCAAGCCCGCCGGTCCGAACCCATGAACGTCGGCGGGGCTTGCGCGAACCGTAATGCCGGATGCCCGGGCGGAATGGCCGAGTCCGATAGGGCCCGGGTCCGATCGAATATTGCCGCGCAAATATGTCGCGCTTTTATCCGCTGCCCCGGAAACGGATTGATTCAGGGCAGGGATTTTGAGAGTCTCGTGGGCAAATTGGCTGGAACCTTGCGACCGCACCATGCCAGACCAGCCGTTCCCTTCCATTGCTTTCCTGTGGCCGGCGCTCGCCGCGGCTTCGACCAGCGGCATGATGTCGGCGTTGGCGGGTCAGCTCGCGCAGTTCGGCGCAGCCGTTGCGGAAACGCAATCGCGGAGAGCGAAATGGTCCACGGCGAACCGCGTTGCCCTCGAGCTGCCGTGCATGCACTTGCGCGAGTTTTGTGCCGACGACAGCGCGATGCCGACGCTCATCTGCGCGCCATTCGCGCTGCACCGGGCGACGATCGCGGATTTCGCGCCGGGGCACAGTCTGGTCCGGGCGCTGCGCGGCGCCGGGCTGTCGCGCATCTGCGTCACCGATTGGCTGAGCGCCGGTCCGGAGATGCGTTACTTGTCGATCGACAATTATCTGGCCGATCTCGACGTGGCGGTGGACGAGCTCGGTGGAAAGGTCGATCTCATCGGGTTGTGTCAAGGCGGCTGGTTGGCACTGCTGTTTGCGGCACGGTTTCCGCAGAAAGTCCGCAAGCTGGTGTTGGCCGGCGCTCCCGTCGATATTCGCGCCGGCGAATCGCCGCTGTCGCGGATGGCGGCACAAACGCCGCTCGCCGTGTTCGAGCAGCTCGTCGAGCTCGGCGGCGGGCGGATTCTGGGCGACCGGGTGCTGGGGCTTTGGGGTCCGCGAGCATTCGACAGCCAATCGGTGCGCGAATTGCTGCAGCTCCCGCAACGGCTTCGCGGGCCGGCATTGCGACTCGAAGCGGAATTTCGGGAATGGCATGCCGCGACGGTGGATTTGCCCGGCACCTATTATCTCGAAGTCGTGGAATGGCTGTACAAGCAGAATCGGCTCGCCGAGGGCAGGCTCGTCGCGCTCGGCCGTCGCATCGATCTGGCCCGCGTCCGCGTTCCGTTGTTCCTGCTGGCCGCGCGCGATGATGATGTCGTGGCGCCCGAGCAGGTGCTGGCCACCGAGGCGCGCGTCGGCACCGCCGCGACCGAGATCGAAACGGCGATCGCGCCGTGCCGGCATCTCGGCTTGTTCATGGGTGCGCGAACGCTGCGAACGGTCTGGCCGAACATCGCGCGCTGGATGATCGCAACGCCCGCCGTCCCGCGACGCTCACCGCGTTCCGCGGCGCCGAATTGAAGCCGCCGGCGACCGTTGCGGCCCGCGGCCGTGCGGTTTGCGGATGGCTGGATGTCGACAGCGATTCCATTGCGCTGGAGTGAGAGCGATGCCGAACCGCGGGCGCGTGACGAACATGGTGATCGCCGCTTTCGCGGCGCTGGCGATGTGCTTGTTTGCCGGCACCGCCCTGGCCGAGGCGATTGGCGTGCAACGGGGGAAAGAATTCGCCCGCGTGAATTGCGCGCGTTGCCATTCGATCGAGCGAACCGGCGAAAGCCCGTCCAAGCCCGCCCCGCCGTTCCGCACGCTGCATCAACGCTATCCGGTCGAATACCTCGAGGAGGCGCTCGCCGAGGGAATCGTAACCGGCCATTCGGACATGCCGGAGTTCCGGCTGGAACCCGACCAGATCGCGGACTTCATCGATTTCCTGAAGACGCTGGAAGAGTAAAGGCCGCAGCCCGGCTCGCGGAGCGGGCGCGCGACATCGACCGACTTCAGCGCGCCCGCGCGAGAAAATATGCGAGATCGAGGATATCGGCATCCGGGATCGGCTGGGTCACCTCCGCCATCGAGGCGTCATAGCCGGGCCGCGTGTTGGCCCTGTACTCGCGCATGGCCTTGACGAGGTAGTCCTCGCGTTGCGCCGCGAGACGGGGGACGTGGTCGTGTCCGGAGAAATCCGGGTTATGACAGAAACCGCAGCGGTACTTCTGGACGAGGTCCCAGCCGCGCTCCATGCGCGTCCGATCGGGACTGTCTTGGGGCGGTTTGGGAGCCGGCAAATTTGCGATGAAGTCGGAGAACCGGCGCAGATCGTCGTCCGTCAGATCCTTGGCGGCACCGGTCATCGGCTCGACGCGCCGCTGTTTCTCCCGGAACAGATAGAGCTGGACCAGCACGAAGGGCGCCGGCTCGGCGCCGAGCGAAGGAACTTCGGCGGTTTCCGACTGGCCGGTCTCGCCGTGGCAGGTAAGACACGGTCCTAGGCGCTCCTGGAAGGGTTCCGCCGCGAAGCAAGGAACTGCGGTCGCATATCCAAGCGCCAAGGCGATCAGCAACACGCGCATGTGTCGTTCAGATGTTCCGGTCCCGGCTGAGCTCGGATCGGGAGCAAACCGAGGGCGGCGGCTGCCGCCCTCGGTCAGCAATTGGTATCGAGCTCAACGTCCCACGACGCCAGAGGCATTATAAGTGACCCGATACACTGCGCCGTTGAAATCGTCCGAGATCAGCATCGAGCCATCTTTGAGGAACATCAGGTCGGCCGGACGCCCGACATAATTGTTGTTATCGAGGAATCCGGTGATGAACGGCTCGATCGACTTTACGCTGCCGTCCTCATTGAGCTTTGCCACGACGATGTCGCCGCCGATCTTCTTGGTCCGGTTCCAGGAACCGTGTCGTGCGATGAAGATCGAATTGCGATACTCGGACGGGAACGTGGTCCCGGTGTAGAACCGCATGCCGAGCGGGGCCGAATGCGGGCCCAGCAAGGCGGCCGGCTTGGTGAACTCGTCGCACGAATGGCCCCACCCGAATTCCTGATCCAGGATATTGCCCTGATGGCAATACGGGTAGCCGAAATTGTCCTTGCCGGGCTGGGCGAGCCGGTTGAGCTTGTCCTCAGGGATATCTTCCGACAGCCAGTCGCGGCTGTTTTCCGTGAAGTAAAGCTGCTTGGTGACCGGATTGAAGTCCATTCCGACGATTTGGCGAATACCGCGTGCAACGACTTCCACGCCGGTGCCGTCGAGGTTGATGCGGCGGATCTGGGCGTGGGCGGGTGACGGCATGCAGATGTTGCACGGCGCGCCGACCTGGAAATACAGCTTGTCGTCGGACCCGATGGTGAGGAATTTCCAACCGTGGGGCTCATCCTTCGGCAGGTCGTCGTAAATGACGGCGAGCTTCGGCGGATTGTCGAGATTGTCCTCGATGTTTTCGGCTTTGGAGATTTTGGAGAGCTCGGCGAGATACAGCGTGCCGTCCTTGAAGGCGAGGCCGTTCGGCCGATGCAGCCCCGAGTAGATGGTCTTGACCTCGCGCTTTTCGCCCTTTTCGACGATGGCATAGACCTTGTCGAGGAGCCGGGTGCTGACGAAAACCGTGCCCTTGTCGCTTTGCCGCAGCGTGCGTGCATTGCCGACACCTGCCGCATAGAGCTCGATCTTGAAGCCTTTGGGGGCCGTCAGCTTGTCGAGCGGCAGCTTATCGGCGGGCGTTGGAATCGGCGGCGGCGCGACCGGCGCGAGCTTGGCGTCGATCGCCGCATCGGGCCGCCCTTGAGCCCAGGTCGGAGGCGGCGTAGGCGCGGCCGCCGCAGGGGCGGCGGGTTGAGGAGTTGTCGGCTGCTGTGCGACCGCGGGCCAGGCAGCCATCGCCACGATGACGGTACCGGCGAGCAGCAGGCCTCGCCGCCTTGAAGCGTATCCGGTCATATGATCCTCCCTCGCGCGGGGCCCGCCTTCGTTGCGTGGTGGCCTGCCAAAGAGCAGGCCACCCGACGGCGAGCGAGCGCCCGTCCGCGATAGTGTCCGACATCTTCCCTATTCTGCGCAATCACTTCTTGCGTCGCCCAAGATGGGGAAACGGAATGGCCGAAACCGGTGATACGACGGGGAAACCCGGAGCGACTGCGGAATTGCCGCTCAGACCCTGCTGCCAAGCGGGCCGTACCTCTGCGGGGACTTAGCTTCCGGCGCTCGCCTGTTTGAGCGGGTCCTCGAGCGGCACGCTCATCTCGCTACCGCGTCCGAAGTTCGCGGTTTTGCCGTCGACCGACTCCTGCTTGGCTTGCTGGCGCCCGAGCGCAACGATGGTCGGGATGTCGGCTTCGCCGAGCGGCGCCATCCGCGGCTTGCGCCGGAGCGCCGCTTCGATGAAGGGGGCGAGTTCCGCCTGTTTCCTCGCGGCGCGTTCGGCGTGGCGCCGCTTGAAGCCCGGCAGCACGGATTTGGCGAACAGCGCCATGGATTCGCAGATATCCTCGTGCCGGTTCCTGCCGCCCTGCTGCACGAAAATCATCTGATCGACGCCCGCGTCCTCGAACCGGCGCAAATGGCTCTCGATTTCTTCGGGCGAGCCGATGGCGCCGGCGCCGCCGCGAGCGATCGGGAGCAGATCGCGGGCCTGCTCGTAGTTCGCCCAGATGTTGGTGCGCCCCGGCAGGTGCTCGCCGAAGATATAATGGTGGCCGAGCGCATAGCCGAAGAAGCGGAACCCGTCGAGGCCGCGGCGTCGCGCCTCCTCGGCGTCCGCATGACAGGAGAACCCGCCCACCATGGCGATGTTGGCGTTCACGCTGTGACCGATCGGGACGCACGCCTCGGATTTGATGATGTCGTAATATTCGCCCACCCATTTGATGGCTTCGGCGGGATCGATGAACGCGAAGGTAAGCGCCCCGACGCCGTCGCGCGCCGCCTCGTGAATGGTCTCGCGCCGGGAGGCGGCGACCCAGATCGGGGGGTGCGGCTTTTGCACGGGCTTCGGCACCACGTTGCGGCACGGCATCGAAAAATATTTGCCCTGATAGCCGGGATAGGGATCCATCACCATCATGTTGGCGGCTTCGCGGGTCGCTTCCTGCCACATCGGCTGCTTGTCCTGGACCGAGATGCCGAAGCCGCCGAGCTCGGCGAGCGAGGCGCTCTCTCCGGTGCCCCATTCGACGCGACCGGCGGAAACGAGATCGAGCGTGGCGATGCGCTCCGCGACGCGCGCGGGGTGATTGTACGGCGGCGGCATCAGCACGATGCCGTGGCCGAGCCGGATGCGCTTGGTGCGTTGCGAGCAGGCCCCGAGAAACACTTCGGGTGCCGAGGAATGCGCATATTCCTCGAGGAAATGATGCTCGACTTCCCAGGCGTAATCGATGCCGAGCTTGTCGGCGAGCTCGACCTGATCGAGCGCATCCTGGAATAGTTTGAGCTCGGCTCCTTCGACCCACGGGCGGGGCAACTGATGCTCATAGAAAATGCCGAATTGCATCGGATGTCCTCAACATGATTTGTCGGCGGTCGCCGGCGTGTTTCCGGCCGACGCCTCGCGGCCGGCCGGCTTTGCGGCTCTCTTTGAGGCTCTCGGCCGGCGGCTACGCGCGCACGCCGGAAAAGGGCCAGCTCCCCAGCGCGCCCGCGCTCATCGTTCCGGACATTTTGTCGCCATCGACGGTGCCGGTGAACTGCAGGGTCAACGGCATCGGATTGGTGATCGATATCTTCCAGGATACGTCGTTGCCGCTCGCCGTGCCGTCGAAAATGTCGGTGGTGCCGCCGTCGCCCGACTGCTTGCCGGTGAGCGTGCCGCCCTGCGAGGTCGCCACGAAGGTTGCTCTGCGCTCGCCCATCGGCGTCTGCATGATCAAATTCCAGGTGCCGTCCACGGCCATGATTCCATCCTCCTTGACCCGGTGAAATCTTTCGAGAGCCCCATTCGCCGGGCAGTCTAGTGGGGCTTGCTCGCCGCAACAAGCGGTCGCCGAAGGCGACCGTCCCCGCGAAAGCGGGGACCTCGATCAGCAATGCTCGGCCTATTCCGGCATTCTGCTGCGATTCCGCGGTATCTCTCTGTTTCATTTCTCCGTTTCGAACAAGCCCGCGACGAACTGCTTCTGCATCACCGCGACCACGATCAGCGGCGGCAGCAAGGCGAGGATCACGGTCGCCATGACCAGGTGCCATTGCGGCTCGAAATCCGACGCGCGTGCCATGCGCTGGATGCCCATGATCACCGTGTAGTAGTCCGTGTCCTTGGTGATGAGCAGGGGCCACAGATATTGATTCCAGCCGTACACGAACGTGACCACGAACAGCGCCGCGATGTTGCTGCGCGACATCGGGATCAGGATCGACCACAGGAACCGCAGCGGGCCGGCGCCGTCGACGCGAGCCGCCTCCATGAGCTCATTCGGGATCGTCATGAACACCTGGCGGAACAGGAACGTCGCGGTGGCGCTGGCGATCAGCGGCACGGTAAGTCCGGTATAGGAGTTCAACAGGCCGAGATTTGCCGCGACCTCGTAGGTGGGCAGGATACGCACCTCGACCGGCAGCATCAGGGTGGCGAAAATGATCCAGAACGCCAGCATCCGGAACGGAAAGCGAAAAAACACGACCGCGAACGCCGACAGGATGGAGACCGCGATCTTGCCGAAGGTGATGACGAGCGCCACCACGACGCTGTTGACGAGCATCGGCCAGATCGGCGGCAGGCCGTAGTTGCGCAGGCCTTCGCTGAGCACCTGCCGGTAATTGTCGATCAGGCGATCTCCCGGAAGGAGCGGCAGGCCTGTCAGCGTCTGGGTCAAGGTGTGGGTCGAAGCGACGAACGCCATGTAGATCGGGAAGGTCATCAGCGCCGCGCCGAGGATCAGGACCGCGTGCGCCAGCAGGTCGCTGCTCGTCTTGTTCGTCCACCGTGCCGATATCGGCCTCGGCTTGACCGTAGTCGCTATGCCTCCCCCGGGAGGGGGGAGGTCGGCGAGCCTCGCAAGAGGCGAGCCGGGCGGGGGTGAAACGGCGTCACCCCACCCCGCTGCCTCGCTGCGCTCGGCAGCGACCCTCCCCCGCCAGGGCAGGGTGGGGAGTTGCCATTTCGAGGTCATCCAAATTTCTCCTAACGAGTACAGCGCTCAGTAATGAATCTTGCGCTCGATGTAGCGAAACTGCGCGATCGTGAGCGTGCCGACGATCAGCATCAGCACCACGGATTGCGCGGCCGAGCCGCCGAGATCGAGGCTCTCGAAGCCGTCACGGAACACCTTGTAGACCAGCGTCGTCGTCGCGGTGCCGGGCCCGCCGGCGCTGGTGGCGTGAATGACCGCGAACGTATCGCAGAAGGCGTAGACCAGGTTGACGACGGCGAGAAAGAAGGTGGTGGGCATGAGCAGCGGCAGCACGATCGCGCGAAAGCGCGCGAAGGCGCCGGCGCCGTCGATCTCGGCCGCCTCGAGCAGCGATGGCGGGATCGTCTGCAGCCCCGCCAGAAAGAACAGAAAATTGTAGCTCACCTGCTTCCAGGCCGATGCGATGATGACCAGCAGCAATGCCTGATTGCCGTTGAGAAAATGGTTCCAGACGATGCCCAGCGGCGCCAAGAGGCGCGGCAGCACGCCGATCGTCGGGTTGAACAGGAACCACCACAGTACGCCGGCAATCGCCGGGGCGATCGCATAGGGCCAGACGATCAACGCCTTGTAGAGCGCCGAACCGCGGACCGCGCGGTCGGCCACCACCGCAAGGGCGAGCGCCACGCTCATGGCGAGCGCAGTCGTTGCGAACGCGAACACCAGCGTGACGCCGACCGAGGATAGATAGCCGGGATCCGAGAGGATGCGCGCGAAATTGCCGAACCCGACGAAGCGCTGGGAAAGGCCGAACGCGTCCTGCTCGAACAGCGATCCCTGCAGCGACAGGACGCTCGGCCAGACGAAGAACGCAAACGTGATCGCCAGCTGCGGAACGAGGAGGGCGAGCGGGACCAGGACGCCCGGGAAGATGACGCGCTTTTCCTGCATGGGTCGGGTGTCAGTGGTCGGATATCAATGGTCGGAAGTCAGAAACCGGCTTTGTGCTCGAATTCCCGATCCCTGACCACCGACTTCCGACCCCTGGAACTCACATGTTGGCCCGCTCGAATTGCCGCAGCAGCTCGTTGCCACGAGCGACCGCGCTGTCGAGCGCCTCCTGGGCGGTTTTCTTGCCCTGCAACGCCGACTCGATCTCTTCCTCGATCACGTTGCGGATCTGCACGAAGTTCCCCAGTCTGAGTCCTTTCGAGTTCTCCGTGGGCGGGTGCAACGTCATCTGCTTGATGGCGACGTCGGCGCCCGGATTCTTGTCGTAATAGCCCTGCTGCCGCGACAGCTCATAGGCGGCCTGCGTGATCGGCAGATACCCGGTCTGCTGGTGCCACCACGCCTGCACCTCCGGCTTCGACAGATAGCTGAAGAATTTCGCGACGCCTTTGTAATCTTCGGACTTTTGTCCCTTCAGCACCCACAGGGTCGCGCCGCCGATGATGGAATTCTGCGGCGCGCCTTGGACCTCGGGCCAGTACGGCAGCATCGCCGTGCCGGCCTCGGCCTTCAAATTGGTGATGATGCCGAGTCGGGTGGCCGAGGAGGCGAACTCCATCCCGCACTCCTGCGAGATGAATTTCGGATTGGCCGAAGCGGCGCGTCCTCCATAGTCGAACAGCTTGCTCTTCTGCCATTCGGCGAGCTGGCCGAGGTGTTTGACCTGCAGCGGTCCGTTGATCTTGAGTTCGGTGCCGAGCCCGCCGAAACCATTTGCCTGCGTGGCGATCGGCGCATTGTGCCACGCCGAAAGGTTCTCGATCTGCGCCCAGGACGGCCATTCGCTGGTGAACCCGCAGGGCACGCCTGCGGCCAGCAGCTTCGCGGCAGCGGTCCCGACCTCCGGCCAGGTCTTGGGCGGCGCGTTCGGATCGAGGCCCGCCTTCTTGAACAGGTCCTTGTTGTAATAGAACACCGTGGTGGAGGAATTGAACGGGAAGGAGAGCATATTGCCCTGGGTGTCGGTGTAATAGCCGACCACCGCCGGCAGGTACGCCTTCGGATCGAACGGCTCGTCGGCATCCTTCATCAATTCATAGACCGGATAGACCGCGCCTCTGGCCGCCATCATCGTGGCGGTGCCGACCTCGAACACCTGGATGATGTGCGGCGGCTGCTTGGCGCGGAACGCCGCGATGGCGCCGGTCATCACCTCGGGGTAGGTGCCCTTGTAGACCGGAACGACCCTGAAGTCCTTCTGCGAGTTGTTGAAATCGGTGGCGAGCTTCTCGATTTTCTGGCCGAGCTCGCCGGCCATGGCGTGCCACCATTGCAACTCGGTCTGCGCCGCGGCCGGCGCCGCACAACCGATTGCGGCAAGCGCCGCGAGCGCTGCGAACGGCTTGTGCATGTGAGGTCCTCCCGATCGCTTGGTTCGTCGTAGCGCCATCCTATACGATGATCGGATGACGGTAGAAGGACGATCCTGGTGCAAACCAAGCCTCCTCGCGCCGAGCCTTGGGACCGGCACGGACCACCGGACCTGGGCCGGTATGCTAGGCTGACCGCCTCGGCTTTGCTGTCGGGCGGTTCGGTTCGGGGGTATCGGACCCGCGTCCTGACGGATTGGAGGAGAAACGATGGCGGGCGTGAAGGAGATGATGGCTGCCGCCAATGCGGTGGTGCCGCGGCTCGATGCCGCCCGGGTTCGCGAGATGGCGAACCGCGACGATGTGCTCATTCTCGATGTTCGCGGCACGAGCGAAGTCGATGCGAGCGGTAAGATCAAGGGCGCGGTCCATGTGCCGCGCGGCATGCTCGAGTTCCGGGCAGATCCGGAAAGCCCCTCGCATAATCCGGCACTGCAGCGGAATCTGACGGTGCTGGTGTATTGCGGTTCCGGGGGGCGGGCGGCGCTGAGCGGCAAGACCTTGAAGGAGCTCGGCTATCGGTCCGTCTACAATGCCGGCGGATTCAAGGAACTGGCGGAATCCGGGCTGGAGATCGAACCGGGAGGGTGAGGGGCGTCCGCGGCGCCGGCCATCGGATCCCATCCCGCGGATTCTCGCAAAAACCTGGAAAAACTGCGCTAAATACCCGGCTAAATGCGGCGCGCAGCCTAAATCGGGCTTAAAAGTTTAGGGCTCAGATCGGCATCGGTTCGCTTCCACGCGGATGGGTCCGATGCTTGAGATCATCTTCAGCGCCTCCCTTCGTCTGACCGCCCGGTTTTTGCGGCAGTGCCGCGGATCGGCGGTACCGACCTTTGCGATCGCATTGGTTCCCATGGTGGCGCTGGTCGGCGCTGCCGCCGATTATTCGCGCGCCAACAACGTCCGCTCGCAAATGCAGGGCGCGCTCGATGCCGCGGTGCTGGCCGGCGCCCGAGACGACACCGCCAGTTGGACTGAAACCGCGAAAAATACCTTCAGCGCGCTGTTCCAGCCGAAAGGCATCTCGGCCCCGACGCCGAGCTTCATACTGAACGGCGACGGCAGCTTCACCGGAAACGTCAACGCCACGGTTCCCATGGATTTCCTCGGCTCCTTCGGGATTTCCACGGTCACCGTCAAGACAACCGCGACCGCCATGCTCGCGCCGACCTCTCCGGAGAGTGAATATTGCCTGCTGGCGCTCAACCTCACGGCTGCGCAATCGATGAAAATCGCCGGGAACGGCGATATCACCATCACGGCGCCGAGCTGCGTGATGCAGGTCAATTCCAACGACAGCGATGCGGTGAATCTCAGCGGCAATGCTCAGGTCAGCACGACCGACAACTGCTTCGTCGGCGGCCTGCGCACGGTGGATCATTCCAGCCTCTCGCCGCCGCCCGATGCCGTGTGCAAGACGCTTCCGGATCCGTTCGCCAATTATCTGAAGCCGAGCGTCCCGCCGTGCTCCTATGGCGGCACCAGCGGGCTGCCGAGCTACACCTATTCGGATGCGGATCCCCCTCTTCCCGGAAAAACCTATTGCGGCGGTATGAAGTTTTCCGGCAACGTCAACGTCACCTTCCCGGCCGGCACGTACTTCGTCAAAGACGGACCGATCAAAGAGAGCGGCGGAACGTTCAGAGGCGACGGGGTGACGTTCTTCCTCACCGGGGATAAAGCCGCGGTTGAGATGAGCGGCCAGGCCAATTGGCATCTGGTTGCGCCGGTGTCGGGACCGATGGCCGGATTCGCGATCTTCCTCGATCCCAACGGGCCGAGCGGCGCCCCCGCGGAGTCCAGCCAATTGTCCGGACAGTCCGAGCTCTATTTCGAAGGCGTCGTTTACCTGCCGAAGCAGCTCGTGACCGTCACCGGGACGGCGGAGGCCTTTGCTCCTTCGCCCTGGACCGCGTTTATCGCCGACACATTCCAGATCACCGGGAACGGCAGCATCGTGATCCACAACGACATATCGCTTACGCCCGTACCGATCCCCACGGGCCTCAAGATGCGGACCGGCGGCCGGCTGTGGCTGACCCAGTAGCCACCTAAGCTACTGAATAGCAAAGATAATTTCCCATTTGAGGGACCCTCGGCGGGCGATCTCCCTGCATCCCGGGTAGATTTTGGCGAAACTGTGATCTGGGTCACAGGTATCGTGGTAGCGCCCATGCATATTGGTAACAGGGAGAGAAGCCCGACGGTCTTCGAATCGGGCTCTGCCACCGGGGGCGCATCATGACTTCTTCGCTGATAGGCGCCGACAAAGCCACCCACGGCAAGATCGTGGGGACGGCGCTGGCTGCCGTGCTGATGTTCGTTGCCGTGGGGTTCTGGGCGCACCTGGCCGACGACGCCAATTCCGGCAGGCCCGCCGTGGTCAAGGCCTCGACGCCCACCGCCTACACCAGCCACGATGGCGTGATGGTCCGCTGAACAGGGTACCAAGTCCGGCTGATGAGGCTCGTGCTCTACGGCAGCTTTCCGGCTTCGGAAGCCGGCCGCATCGCCCGGCATTTGACGCCGGACTGGCAGGTGGTGCCGGTCTTCAACGAGGCGCCGGCGCAAGAGAAGCGGGAAAGCCTCGCCGACGCCGAGGTGATGGTCACCAGCGTCTATCGTTCTCGCGACCCGCCGGCGCCGAAACTGCGTCTGTTGCAGTGCTCGAGCACGGGCACCGAGCGCATCGATCTCGAGCATCTGCCGCGCGGCTGCATCGTCTGCAACGTGCACGGCCACGAGATTGCCATTGCCGAATATGCGATCTGTGCGGTGCTCGATTGGGCGATCGGCTATCGCTCGCTCGCCGCCTCGTTCCGCGACGGCACCTGGACGCTCGCGGAGTGGGTCGAGGGGCCCAACCATGGCGAGGCATTCGGCAAGACGCTCGCCTTGCTCGGCTTCGGGCGCATCGGTCGCGAGATCGCAATTCGCGCCAAGGCGCTGGGCATGAGCGTTACGGCGCTCTCCACGTGGCGGAGCGCGCCACCCGATCGAACCCTCCTCGATCGCGCGTATCGCGGCGGAGAGTGGCGGGCTTTCCTGGAAGCTGCGGATTTTCTCGTGGTCTGCTGCCCATTGACGGCGGAAACCCGCGGCCTGGTCGACGCCGCATGGTTGGCCGCCATGAAGCCAAGCGCGGTCGTCATCAACGTGGCGCGCGGTCCGATCATCGACGAGGCGGCGTTCCACGCAGCCTTGACCGAACGCGGCATCCGCGGCGCGACGATCGATGTTTGGTACAAATATCCGCCGGCTTCGGGCGAACGGGTGCGCGCCTCGCAACTTCCGTTTCACGAGCTGCCGAATGTGGTCATGACCCGACACGCCTCGGGCCATACCGAGGAGACCTGGGAGCGCCGCTTCCGGGCGATTGCGCAAAATCTCGAAGCATTCGCGCAAGGCCGGCCGCTGGCGAACGTGATTTCGGAGATCGGCGGGCGGAACACGGAGAGCAGGTAGCGGGCGGAGCAGAGTGGGGAGGGCGTCGCGGCTAATTTGCGAGCCGCTATGCCATCGGTGATCCGTCCTCCCTGGTCTGTCCTCCGGCGTCCGAAAGCAGAGGAGAGCGGGGACAACAGCAAAAGGTTTATGGGCGAATCGCCGCTCGTCCGGCATGATCGGTCCTCTGTCATCTGAGATCTTTCTCTGGTATCCGAACGGAACCTTCTACAAAGCTTGGGCGTTGGCTTTCGTCCCAATGGACCCGGGGACGCGATCATGCGGCGGACCAGGATTTCGATCCTATGCGCGGCGGTTCTTGCCGCGGTGCCGGCCGGCGCGGAGGCGGGAGGCCTCGGCTCCGTGGTCGGTGCGGTAGCGAGCGCGCCGGGAGCCATTCTGGGCGGGCTGTTCGGCGGCGGAAAAGCAAGGCACTCCCGCCACCATACCCGTCGCCCCGCCAGCGAACAGGCTCGTCGCGCGCCGACCCAACGAGCGATTGCCCGCGCCGCTCCCGCCATTGCGGTTGAGACCAAGCCGGCCGATCGCCCCCGCACGGCGTTCTGGCCGGCTGCCTATAACGATGCCTTCGCCTACGTTTTGACCCCGGCCCGCTATGACGGCGCGTTCTGGGGGCGCGGCTACGCGGACGTGGTCGACGCCATGTTCGTGCCGAGTGCTGCCGCTGCGCCCGGCAAGCAACCGGCACGTCCTGGCCGGTCGGTCGATTCCGACAAGGCCGGCGATTTTGTCGCGGCATCGGCCTGTGCGGACGCGGAAAACGCCGGCGCGCTGGTCGAGCAGATCGAGCACACGGTGCACCCCGGCGAGGCGCAACGCCCCGCGCTCGATGAACTGGGAAGCGCCCTGCGCGGCGCTGCCGAGCGCGTCCAGGTGGCATGCTCGACCGAGCTATCGGGCGGTCCGGGTGCCCGACTCGAGACAATGTGGCGGCGTCTACGCGCGTTGCGCCAGGCGGTGATCCTGGTCCGCGCGCCGCTCGGGAATTTCTATGCGTCGCTGAACGAAGACCAGAAGGCGCGGCTGGACACGCTGGCGCAAGAGGGTGCCGGCTTGCGAACTTCGGCGCGCGAAGCGAGGCCGGATCCTTCGCTGCGCGCCTGCGAGGGTGCGCGCATGCCGGAATGGCCGGTGGCGTCGATCGCGCAGGCGATCCAGCTTAGCGAAGACCAGCGCCCGATGCTGGAGCTTTTGATGGGCACTTCGCTTCACTACGCCCATCAGCTGCGGGCGTCATGCGCTGCCGCACCGACGCCGCTCACGCCGACGGCCCGGCTCGAGGCGGTAGATGAGCGGCTCACCGCCATGGTGTATGCGGTGACGGTGCTGCGCGGCACGCTGAATAAATTCTATGGCATCTTGACCGAAGAGCAGCGCGGTCGTTTCGACGCCATGAGTTCGACCATGCGGCCGACCGAGCGCCACCGGGCCGAGTTGCGCTAGCGAACACGGACGGACCGGCAGACGAGATTTGCACGTTCTGTCATTTGTCTCGTCGCATCATGCATCCGTCCGCACTCGTCTGTCCTCCGTGATCCGTCATCACACCGCGAGCGGTGCCATCGCCTCGATATCGGTGACGACATCGAGCACGACCGGGCGGTCCGCTTCGACCGCGCGGTAAAGCGCCGGAGAGAGCTCGCTCGGCCGCTCGATGCGGATCCCCAAGGCGCCGATCTCCTCGGCGATCCGCGCGAAATTGACCGGACGAAACGTCCACAGCTCGCGCGCCTTCTCGGTTTGCTGCCCGCCATAGGCGCGGTCGAATCCGCGCTTCGACTGATTGCCGCCGCCATTGTTGTTCACCACGGTCACCGAATTGATGTTCCATCGGACCGCGGTTTCGATTTCGGCGATGTGATACCAGAAGCCGGAATCTCCGGTGAAGACCACGACCGGCCGCTCCGGCGCCGCGCATTTGGCGCCGAGCCCGGCCGGAAATGCCCAGCCGAGGTGGCCGCCGCTGCGCATATAGCTTTGGCTTTCGCTCTTCAGGTCGAACATGCCGCCCATCCACATGCCGGCGTGCCCGGTGTCGGCGAGCACGATGGCGTTCTGGGGCATGTGCTGCGCGAGCTCGTTGCACAGTCGTTCGGGCCGGATCGGCACCGCATTCGATTCGAGCATCGGCCGGGTTTTCTCGCGCCATTCCCGGCACAGCGTGCGCGCCGTTTCGATCCAGGCCGCTCGGCGTTTGGCCGTTGCGGCATCGGCGTGCTGAAGCATGCGCGCGAGCGCGGCTTTCGCGTCGCCGAGCACGGCGGCGCGGAGCGGGTAGTTGCGTCCGAGCACTTCGGGATCGATGTCGATCTGGATCGCGGCCACGCCGACCTTCGGGCAATTCCAGATGTTGGTGGTCATGCCGCCGGTCGCGCTTCCGATGAAGCACACGAGATCTGCCTGCGCGACAACGCGGTTCGCGCTCTCGCGCGAATAGGTCCCGACCACGCCGACCGCGAGCGGATGCTCGGCCCTGATAACGTCCTTGCCGTTCAGCGAGGTGGCGACCGGAATCGCCAGCTTCTCCGCGAGCGCCACGAGCTCTGCCCCCGCGCCGGAAGCCCGCACGCCGCCGCCGGCGATCAGCACGGGGCGCTCTGCGTGTTCGAGCAGGGCCAGCGCCTGGCGCACGCTGCCGGGCTCCGGCTCCGGCCGGAACGGCGGCACGCGCGAGAACATCGGCTCGCAGATCGCCTCGATCTCGGCTTCCTCGGCGTCGACCTGACCCTCGTTGCCGCGGAACTGCAGATGCACCGGGCCGGGCGCGCCCGATACCGCAACGCGAAACGCCTGCCGAACCAGGTCGGGAATGCGCTCGGCGGCATCGACCGTGGCGTTGAACTTGGTCACCTGCTCAAATGCCGGGACGTCGTCGACTTCCTGATAGAGCTTGCGGAAGCTGGTGCGCGGATCGCGGCCGCCGGTGAACGCCAGCACGGGCGAGTGGGCGAGATAGGCGTCGCGCAAGCCCGCCGCGAGATTGAGCGCGCCGACGTGCTGGGCCATGCAGATGCCCGGCCCGCCGCAGGCGCGGGCGTAGCCGTCCGCCATATAGGCGGCAGCCTTTTCGCCATGGGTCTGAATGCGGTGGATCGTCGTGCGGCGCTCCAGCTCCGCCATCGTCCGGCGTAGCACCGCCGGGACCATGAACACGTGGGTAACGCCGTAGCCGGCGAGCATGTCGGCGAGCACCCGGGCGCCGGTGGACTTTTCGTCGGGCTTGGGTGCGATCGCGAGCTTGCGGTCTGTGGGCCGCGCTGCCGTGTCCATGCTGCTGCCTCCCGGTCGGCTTGGTTTTCCGCTTATTGATTCACGTTGCCGGGCGCTATGTCCAGCGAGGCGCTTTAGAGATGATTTCCCCGCTTCGGCAGCAGCTCACTTGATCGCCAGCGGATTCGTCGGCGATCCGACCGCGCCGGTGATCGGGATCGCGGGGGCGACGAACAGGAATTCGTAGACGCGATCCTCGGCGCAATCCGTGGCGAGGTCGGCGACGTAGAAGATCTCTCCCATGGTCAGACCCATGATCGGGATCGTGATCCAGTGCCACGGCTGATTGATGCCGGGCTCGGATTCGTTCGGCCGCACCTCGCAGCCCCAGGTGTCGCTGGCGAGCGCCGCAATCTGGGTGCGGTGGATCCATTCGAGCGTCTCGAACGAGAATCCGGGGGCATCGCCCCCCGGATAGCCGTCCCAGCTTCCGGCTTTGAGCTTCGCTTCCATTTGCCCGGTGCGCACCACGACGAAATCGCCGCGCTTGACCTTCACGCCGCAGGACGCGGCGGTGCGGTCGAGGTCCGCGCCGGTGATGGCGTAGCCGTCGTCGAGCACGTCCTTGCCGAGCGCGCGGGCGACGTCGAGAAACACTCCGCGGCCGACCATTTTCTGCTTGGTCTTTTCGATCCCGCATTTCTGCGCGCCGGCCGAAGTGACCTCGCGGCAATCGTAACCGTTCCACATCGAGCTCTCGTAGAACACGTGGCCGAGACCATCCCATTGCGTCCCGCATTGCAGCGGCATGACGACGATGTCGTCGGCGGCGCGGATGCCGCGCTGGTCGAGCACGCCCGAATAGGCGTCGGTGCCGGTGCGCAGCATCACGTGCAGCGGGTTGATGCGGCCCATCGCCGGATACTTGCTCTTGGCTCCCTGCGGCCCATGCTGATCGAAATTGAGCGCGAGCGAGATCACCTTGCCCTTTTTGACGAGGCGTGCCGCCGCGACGATGTCGTCGGGCTGCGTATAATTCAACGTGCCGATCTCATCGTCCGCTCCCCATTTGCCCCAGTTCTTGTATTTCTCGGCGGCGTTGCGCAGATCGTCCCGAGTCAGCTTTCGGCCCGACATGGCATCTTCCTTTCGGCAGGCGGCAGGCGCCAAGTTTGCCGTCGATCGATCGCCCGGTCCAGATCGTCAGTCGATCAGAAAGCCGCACGGCCCCGCAGCCCGGCGGCGGTTCGAGATTGCAACGTTCGGCAACAGCCGACGTGAAGCCCGGCAGGAGAAATCGGAAGCTCGATGACAGGCAGAAGCCTGGATGCCGGCAGCGCCGATCCGGCAGGGCGCGATCAACGCCTATTGGCGCGCGCCCGCCAAGCCGTGGGTATCACCGCGAGCGCTCTGTTGGTCTCGGCGTTCACCCAGCCGGACTTGGTAAGCCGGCACGGGAATTTCAGCGCATAGCAACCAAAACCGTCGGCGACCTGGACCTCCAACGCATGGTCCAAAGGCGCGCTCGAGATCGGATTCCACAGCGGCTTCACTCGACTGGCCGGCCATATCGGCATCTGCGGCCTCCATCAGCGAATTTACCGACAAATTGCAAACACGATGGACAAAGCTGCGTGCGTTCGCGGGTTCGATATTCCGCAATCGCGCCCGGAACGCGCGCGGTACCCGCACGCACGCGTCGGCCTCAGGCCTTCTCGAGCTCGCTTTCCTTGGCCACGCGCTCGTGCGCTTCCCGCGAGCTCTTGATCCGGTAATAGAACTCGCCGGCGTTGTCCGGAAGCTGGCGAACGACCTCGTAGAAACCTTCCGCTGCCATCCGGAACGGATAGCCCCGGCTCAATTGAACTTTCTGACCCACCCGAAACCGATGCGTGGTCATGCGCGCCTCCATTGCCGGCGAGGACTGCGCGCGGATGCGCCGCTCTGCTCGCCGCGCGTGGGCTGTAGGAACGGTACCGATGCGAGCTCGTGCCGGGCGGACGCATGGTCTTGCCGTGCCGGCGCTCGAGCAGGGGCCTGGGCTCGATCATAGGAGCGATGAACGCGGCCCGGCGCGTTTTTGCCGTGCGGCCTGGATTTGACCCCGGATTTTCCGCCTCGATGACTTGCCGGGATCGGCATTCGTATCAGCTTCTCGATCGTCCGCAGATGCGGCACTTCGTCGACGCTGCACAACGAGATGGCGACGCCCGCGGCTCCGGCGCGGGCGGTTCGGCCGATGCGATGCACATAGGTTTCCGGCACGTTCGGCAGATCGTAGTTGATCACGTGGCTGATCCCGTCGACATCGATGCCTCGCGCGGCAATGTCGGTTGCGACCAGGATGCGCAGGCGGCCCTCACGGAAACCCGCGAGCACCCGTGCGCGCTGATTCTGCGATTTGTTGCCGTGAATTGCCTCGGCGGCGATGCCGGATCGCAGCAGTGCGCGGGTCACCTTGTCGGCCCCGTGCTTGGTGCGGGTGAAGATGAGGGCGCGCTCGATCGGCTCCCCCCGCAAGATCTCGGCGAGAACGGCAGGCTTGGCCGCGCCGTCGAGATGCACGATCCGTTGCTCGATGCGCTCGGCGGTCGGGGCGGCAGGCGACACCGCGATCCTGACCGGATCGCGCAGGATCTCGCGGGCGAGCTCGGCAATTTCCCGCGGCATGGTGGCCGAAAAGAACAGGTTCTGCCGCTGCTTCGGGAGCTTCGCCACGATGCGGCGGATATCGTGGATGAAGCCCATGTCGAGCATGCGGTCGGCCTCGTCCAGAACCAGCACCTCGGCGCGGTCGAGCCGCACCGCGCCGGTTTGCGCGAGATCGAGCAGCCGTCCCGGGGTCGCGACCAGGACGTCGACGCCGCCGGCCATCGCGCGCACCTGCGGGCCGATCGGCACCCCGCCGATCGCCAGCGCGACGCGCACGCGCAGGTGTCGTCCGTAGGTTCTGAAGCTCTCGGCGATCTGCGCCGACAATTCGCGGGTGGGGCTCAGCACCAGGACGCCGCACGTCTTCGGCGCCGCCGATCGCGGGACTGCCGAAAGCCGGTGCAGAATCGGCAGCGCGAACGCCGCGGTTTTGCCGGTTCCGGTCTGGGCAATGCCGACGACGTCGCGTCGGCCGAGAACGAGCGGGATGGTCTCAGTCTGGATGGAGGTGGGGGCCGCGTACTGCTCCTCGGCAAGCGCGCGCGTGATCGGCTCTGCGAGCCCGAAGTCGTGAAAACTGGTCAAATTGGCATCATTCCATGAGCGACAGCGGCGGCTCGCTCGAATAGCGTGCCGAAACGCGCATCGCGGGTTGCTCGAGACATCCCGCCTGGCCTGGGCTGTCAATGGTGAAGAGATCGTTACAGGTCGGGCCGAAACCGATCGATGGATGGGATTCGGAACAGGCGGCCCGCCGGTTAATGTTGTTAGACTAACAGATCGATGGAGTCTTTACAAGGTGCCGCGCGGCACCGGCGCGAGGAAACAAGCAAAAACGATCACGACCGAGACAGTGCGCGTACATCCGGCGCTCCGGACTCAAGATCGTGACCGCTTCCGACGGCGAGCCTTTCGGCGCCGTCCCGTCATAGATGGTGGCCCGGACGCGCTCTCGCAAGCGCTCGCGGCCCGCCCGATTGCGCGGGTACGGGTATACTAATATACTAGTCCGCGAATTGCCCCCGGAGGGGGGTCGCACCGGCCAATTCACGCATAAGACCGCACAGGCCGATCGAGGCGCTCGCCTCGGGCCCCGCGACGACGGCACCTCAAATCTTGAGAATCCTCGCCGCCGTGCCGCCGAGAATCATGTTGCGCTCCTCAGGCGAGAGCCGCAGCGCCTCGACGATCTCGACCGGGCGCTGATAGCCCATGTCGAAGCAATAGTCGCTGCCGGTCATCACCCGGTCGACGCCCACCTGTGAGATCACGAATTCCAGGATCGGCTTCGAATGCGAGATGGTGTCGTAGGTGAAGCGGCGCAGATAGCTGCTCGGCGCCTGGGCGAGGTGCTTGGCTTCCTTGCGCATCTTCCAGCCATGGTCGATGCGGCCGATCAGGATCGGCAGCGCGCCGCCCGCATGCGGCAGGTTGACCTGCAGATTGGGATGGCGGTCGAGCACGCCGCCGAAGATCAAATGACAGGCGGCGATCGCCGTGTCGATCGGATTTCCGAGCAGATTTGCGAGATAGTAGCTCTGCATGCGCTTGCCGCCCACGGTCTGCAGCGGATGCAGGAACACCGGCAGGGCGAGCTGCTCGATGCGGGCGAAGATCGGTTCGAACAGGGCATCGTCGAGATCGCGGTTGTCGATGTTGGTGCCCATGTAGACGCCGCGCACGCCCGGCAGCTTGCTGACGCGATCGAGCTCGCCGACGGCCCGGTCCGGATCGAGCATGGGCAAGGTCGCGAGTACGACGAAGCGATCCGGATGGGTCTTGTGCGCGGCGATCGCCGCGTCGTTCCACGCGCTCGCGAGCCGGTGCGACAGGTCGGCATCGGCCCAGTAGATCATCGGTGCGGTGAGCGAAAGCGCGTGCACGCCCACGCCTTGGGCATCCATGTCGGCCAACCGCTGCTTGATGTCGATGAATTTCCTGGGCAACGGGCCGGGCGACGCCGTCGGAGTCTTGATCATGAAGGTGTCGTCGGTGGTCACGACCTCATATTTGAAGCGCGGACCCTCGTCGGCGACGAGATCGAGATAGGATTGCGGGAAATAATGCGCGTGAGTGTCGACGGCGCGAACCCCGGCCGGCGCAGGCGAGCCGACGCCCTGCGCCATCGCGCTGGGCGCCCAGGCTGCGAGCAGGGTCGTGGCGAGCCCGCCGTGCAACACGCTGCGGCGCGTCGGTCCTCGATAGCAGCTGCATTTCCTGTGCATGGCGTCGCCTCCCAACTGTCGTTGAGGAGCTCGTAACCGGGCTCACGACCAGAAAACTGCCAGAAAAGCCAAAAAGTTTCGTCGACGCGTCCGCGTCAGCGCCGCACCAGCGGGCCCATCAGATGGTTGGGCAGCCAGGTGGCGATGTCGGGGAACACGCACAGGATGACGATCGCGAGCATCATGCACAGCACGTACGGGATCGTGCCCCACATGACCTGGGTGACCGGCACGTCGGGCGCGATGGAATTGACGATATAGATGTTGAGCCCGACCGGCGGATGAATCAGCCCAATCTCCATGTTGATGGTCAGGATCACGCCGAACCAGACCGGATCGAAGCCCGCGGTCGTAAGGATCGGGTACAAGATCGGCGCCGTCATCAGGATGATGGCCGCAGGCGGAATGAAGAATCCGCAGACCAGCAGAAAAATGTTGATGAGGAACATCAGCACCCATCGGTTGACGTGCATGTCGGCGATCGCCAGCGCCAAGGTCTGGGTCAGATAAAGCGAGGTAAGCATGTAGCCGAACAGCACCGCCGCGGCGATGATCGTCAGGATCATCACCGATTCGCGGGTGGTATCGCGCAGGATCAGCCACCATTTGTCCGGCGACCACATGCGGTAGATGAGAACTGCGAACAGCACGCACAGCGCGGCGCCGACGCCGGCGGCTTCCGACGGGGTCGCCACGCCCCCGTAGAGCACGTACATCACGCCGACGATGATGAGGATGAACGGCGCGATCTTGGGGATCGCGGCGAATTTCTCGGCCCAGCTGTAGCGGAAATCGGCCGCATGGGCGCGAAACCCGCGTTTCCAGATGATGAACAGCGTCCACAGGATGAACAACCCGGTGAGCATCAGGCCGGGCAGCACGCCGGCGAGGAACAGCCGGCCGATCGAGGTTTCGGTGGCGATGCCGTAGAGGATGAAGGTGATCGAGGGCGGGATCAGGATGCCGAGTGTGCCGCCGGCGCAGATCGATCCGGTGGCAACATCGTCCGGATAGCCGCGTGCGCGCATCTCCGGGATGCCCATTTTTCCGATCGCCGCGCAGCAGGCCGGCGACGAGCCGGTCAGCGCCGCAAAAATGGCGCAGGCGCCGATATTGGAAATGACCAGGCCGCCGGGGACACGATAAAGCCAGCGATCGAGCGCCTCGTAGAGATCCTTGCCGGCCGGCGAGGAGCCAATGGCGGCGCCCATCATCACGAACATCGGGATCGAGACGAGGGTGAAATCGTTGAGGCCGGCGTAGAACGTTTCGGCGGCTACGCGCAGCGCGTCCGTTCCCTGGAAGATCACCAGGAACGATATCGCGATGGCGCCGAGCCCGAACGCCACCGGCGCGCCGGACAAGAGGACGAGGAGGGTCACGACGAGGACGATCGTGCCCTGGGTGGTCGGGGTCATATGGCGCCGCTGGGTTTGAGACCGGTTTCCTCGGCCGCCAGGATCGCCTCGGGCGGTATCGGCGCCTCGCCCGGTTTGATGCCGAACGGCGGCTCGCGTCCGGTGACGAGCTTGATCAGCTCGACGACGTATTGCAGCGAGACAAGACCGAGCCCGATCGGCATCGACGAATAGGGAATCCACAACCGCGCGCGCCACATCGTGTCGGAGACCCAGCGCTCGGTCCAGGCTTCATGCCAAAACTGGAACGTCAGCACCGTCATCACCGCGCAGAACGACAGCGCCATGATCGCGGACACCAGCGCCAGCCAATAGCGCGGACGTTCCCCGAGATAGTGCGGCAGCACGTCCACGTTGACGTGGCCGCGGGTCAGCAGCACATAGGGGCTGCCGATGAAGGTCGCCGCGATCAAACTGTAGATGGTGAAGTCGGTCTGCCAGATCGTGTTGTGATTGAGCGCGTAGCGCACGAACACCATGTGGCAGACGACGAGCACCGCGGCGCCGATCAGGCCGGCGGCGAAAATCCCGCATGCTTGCGAGACCAGCGTGATCGTCCGGATGAAACGGTCCATGCGCCCCTCGCCCTGGACTGCAATTCGTCGGCAATCGGCCGGCGGAAAACATCGCCGGCCGACGCTGTCATTGCGGTTTATTTGACTGCAAGCGCCGCGTCGATCAGCTTCTTGCCGTCGGGCACGTCGTTGGCGAACTCCTTATAGGAGCTTTCCTGCGCGATCTTGAGCCAGGCGTCGTATTCCGCCTGCGACATGGTCACGACCTCGACATTGTTCTTCTTGAACGTGTCGACCATCTCGTCGTCGAGCTTCTTGGTCGCCTGGTTGAAGTAGTCCTCGGCTTTCTTGCCGGCTTTGACCAGGACCTCCTGCTGCTGCTTGTTGAGCCGTTCGAAGCTCTTCTTCGACATCAGCACCGGCTCGTACATGAACCAGAGTGCGTTCTCGCCGGGCGCGGTGATGCACTTGACCTGCTCGTAGATGCGGAACGAGACGAAGCTGCCGGTGCTGGTGTCGGTGGCGTCGGCCACGCCGGTCTGCAGGGCGTTGTAGACCTCGTTGCTGGGGACGGACACGATCGAGGCACCGGCTTGCTGCCACATCGCCGCGAAGGTCGGCCCGGCGGAGCGGATCTTCAGCCCCTTGATGTCGTCGGGCTTGCGGATACAGGCGCGCTTGGATGCCACGGCGCCGGCCAGCCAGGCGTCGGACAGCACCATGACATTTGCCTTTTGAATCTTCTCTTTGATGTCCTGCAGGAATGGCGAGGCGTTGAGCCGTTGCGCACGTTCGTGATTGCGCACCAGCCCGGGCATGAGCGTTGCGCCGAAGGCGCGCACCTTGCCGCTGGCATAGTCGAGCGGGAAGGAGGAGATGTCGAGCTGACCGATCGAGAGCGCGTTCCACTGCTCATTGGGTTTGAACAGCGAGGCGCCGGGATAGACCTGGATATCGAGCCCGAGGTTGGCGGCCTTTGCGTCGCGCGCGATGATCTGCACCATCTCGTCGCGCGCATCGCCCTTGCCGCCGGGAAACTGATGCGAGGCCTTGAGCGTCTGCGCCTGGACGGTGGCGGCGAGCGCCAGGACCGCGACCGCCGCGGCCAATATGGTTGCTGTTCCCTTCATGGTTTCCTCTCGTTTTTTCGTTGAAGACGAGACCCAAGACGCATGGAACGGTAGAACCAGGATATTGTCAAAGCGATAAAACAGCCGATTGGATGGCTGCCGGACTCACGCCGCTTGGCCGGTGGCCGGCCAGTTCGTCTGCTCGGCGCTTTGCAGGATCAGGTCCGCGCCCTTCTCGCCGATCAGGATCGCGGCCGCGTTGGTGTTGCCGGAGACCAGGGTGGGCATGATCGAGGCGTCGACCACCCGCAGCCCGGAGACGCCGCGCACGCGCAATTCCGGATCGACCACGGCGTCGGCATCCGGCCCCATCCGGCAGGTGCCGACCGGATGATAGACCGAGATGCCCTTGGCGCGGATGAAGGCGGCGATCTCGTCATCGCTCGCGCACGCGGGTCCCGGATCGCGCTCGCAGGCGATGATCGCGGCGAGCGCCGGCGCCGCGGTGACGCGCCGCATGAGCTTCACGCCTGCGAGCATGGTCTCGAGATCGCGCGCATCGGCGAGATAGTTCACCTGGATCGCGGGCGCCGCGAGCGGATCGGCCGAGCGGATGCGCACGCTCCCGCGCGACTCCGGCCGCAGCTTGCACATGGAGAGCGTGAAGCCCGAGAACGTGTGCAGCTTCGGGTCGACGCGCTCGGTCGAGAACGGCATCAGCAAGAGCTGGACGTCCGGCCGGTCGAGTTCGGGACGCGTGCGGGCGAAGCCGCCGGCCAATCCCGCCCACCAGCCGAGCGGGCCCTTGCGGAACAGCGCGTAGCTCAGGCCGGCGCGCGCCATGCGCGTGAAGCTGCGCATGTCGTCGTTGAGCGTGATCCGATGTTTGCATTCGAGGATGAACCGCGCCTGCAGATGGTCCTGCAAATTGCCGCCGACGCCCTTGCGGTCGCTCACGACGGCAATGCCGTGGCGGTGCAGCAGCTCCGCCGGCCCGACGCCGGAGAGCTGGAGCAGCTGCGGCGATTGCAAAGCGCCCGCCGCGAGGATCACTTCCTTGGCCGCGAGCACTTGGCGCTCGTCTTCGCCCGCCCGGTAGACGATGCCGCGAGCGCGCACGCCGTCGAACAGGATGCGGGTCGCATGTGCGCCGGTGATGACCCGCAGGTTCGCCCGCCGCCGCGCCGGCCGCAGGAACGCCACGCGCGCGCTGCAGCGCAAGCCTCTCCGCGCGGTCGCCTGGTAATAGCCGACGCCTTCCTGCTGCTCGCCGTTGAAGTCGCGGGTATAGGGGATGCCGACGCTCACGCCGGCGGCGATGAATGCTTCGGCGACCGGATGCGGCTCGGGCAGATCGCCGACGGCGAGCGGCCCGCCGACCCCGTGCCAGGAATCGGCGCCGCGGGCCTGGTCCTCGGATTTCTTGAAATAGGGCAGCACCTCCGCATAGCCCCATCCGGGATTGCCCAGCTCGCGCCAGTGGTCGTAATCCTCGGCCTGGCCGCGCACGTAGAGCAGGCCGTTGATCGAGCTCGACCCGCCCAGCACTTTCCCGCGCGGCTGCTTGATCCTGCGATTCTCGAGCGCCGGCTCGGGTTCGGTCTCGAACATCCAGTTGACGCGTGCGTCGAACATCGTGCGGCCGTAGCCGAGCGGGATGTGGATCCAGGGATTGCGGTCTTTGCCGCCCGCTTCCAGCAGCACCACGCGATATTTGCCGTTGGCGCTCAGACGGTCGGCCAGCACGCAGCCGGCCGATCCGGCCCCGACGACGACGTAATCGCATTGCTCGGGAGTCATTCTGGTCTCGGCCCGGATGTGATGAATGGCCAATGGCATTTAGCGGAACTCGGAGCAAGTCGTAATCCGGGGCGGGCCGCGGACACTCTTTACCTCCCCTGGAGGGGGAGGCATAGGCGGCCTTCCGGCCGCCGTTTGAACAACGCCGACGCGAAACATCGGCTATGGGGCGTCGCAGACGCGAGCCGGGTGGGGTGAAAGAGAATCACCCCACCCCGCCGGCTTCGCCGGCGACCCTCCCCTCGAGGGGAGGGTGGGCGCCGAGAGGATGTCAATGGTCGATCCTCACCCGGCGTGGGTCTGCGTCAGCCCGGTCGGCGGGCCGTCGATGGCGGTCCAGCCGCCGTCGACCAGAAGCGCGCTGCCGGTGACATAGCTCGCCGCGTCGGAAGCCAGGAACGCGACCGCGGCGGCAACTTCGCTCGGCTCGCTCCAGCGATTGAACACCGTGTGCGCGGCGAGCGCCTGAAAGATCTGCGGGCGCGCCTTGAGCGGCGCGACGAGCGGCGTCTCCACGATGCTGGGCACGATGGCATTGACGCGCACGCCGCGCGGACCGAGCTCGCAGGCAAGGCCGCGCACCATCTGGATGATGCCGGCCTTGGTGGCGCCGTAGATCGCGAGCCCCGGCTCGAGCGTCGAGGCGCGCACCGAGGAGCTTGCGATCAGGCTGCCGCCGCCCTGGCTCGCCATCAGCGTTCCGAACTCGCGCAGGAAATAGAACGTGCCGCGCAGGTTGAGGTTGGCGACGCGGTCGTATTCCTCGTCGGTGTAGTCGCACAAGAGCTTGCGCACGTGGGTGGCCGGCGTGGTGAGCGCGATATCGATCCGCGCGTGCTCCGCCTCGACGGCGGCCGCGAGCGCTCGGACCTCCTCGGAACTGCCGGCGTCTATTCGATGGGCTTTGCCGCCGATCGCCGCGGCGGTCGCCTGCACGCCGGCCTGATCGATGTCCGCGCAAATCACGGCGGCGCCGAGCGCCGCGAGCGCCTCGGCCGACGCCTTGCCGATGCCGGAAGCCGCGCCGAGCACCAGCGCGGTCTTGCCACCGAGATCGAACATGCGGCGGTAGCGCTCGAGCGTTTGTTCGATTTGCTTCGCCATCTCACGACCCGTCGGGCGCGGGCGGCCGCAAATCCTCGACGAAATACTCGGGATTGAGATCGCGCACGTCGGCGATGCTGGCGCTCAGCCCGTCGAGATGCGCCGCCATCGCGGCGGCGGCGCTCTCCGGATCCCGCGCCTCGATCGCCTTGACGATCGCCGTGTGCTCCTGGAGGACCCGCGCCATGCGCCCCGGGACCGGCAGGGTGAGGCGGCGATAGCGATCGACCTGGATCTTCACCTGCTGGATCAGCATCCAGATGCCCGGGTGCCCGGCCGATTCCGCGATCATCGCGTGAAAAGCCTCGTCCGCCTCGTGGAAGCGGTCGCGATTCCCGGCCCTCTGCATGCGGCGCTGACGCTCGACGAGCGCATGGAGTTCCGTCACCTGTTCGCGGCTTGCGGATTGTGCCGCGAGCCGCGCCGTCAATTGCTCGAGCGCCTTGCGGACCAGGATCGCTTCCGGCAACAACGCCAGGGGAATCCTGGCCACGAAGGTGCCCGATTGGGGAAAGATGTCGACCAGCGCCTCGTCGGCGAGCCGCAGAACGGCTTCGCGCACCGGCGTGCGGCTGACGCCGTAGCTCGATGCGATCTCCCGCTCGATGATCGGCGCGCCGGGCTTGCGCCGCATCGAGACGATCTCCGCCTTGAGCTCACGGTAGAGCACCTTGGCGGCGGTTTCCGCGCGACCGGGCCTGCCCGCACCGGCGGGCTGGACGGGTCGTGGCGGCAATCTCGCCAAGCTCATGGTGTCGGATCCAGCCACCGAGGGAATCTAGGCAGCGATGATATATTAGTATATAAGAATGGCAACCCGCCCGGACAACAATGTCCATGAGGCCGCGAAACCCCGAGGAGGAAACACGATGCGACGATCTCTCACGTTTGGCCGCCGGCAAGCAATGGGGTTCCTGGCGCTCGCCGCCGGAGCGCTCGCCGCGCGGTCGATCGGCCCGGCACTCGCGCAGCAGAAGCTGGCCCTCAAGGCCTCCGACGTGCACCCGGCCGGCTATCCGACCGTTGTGGCGGTCGAAAACCTCGGCCGCAAGCTCCAGCAGGCGACCAGCGGGCGGCTGAGCGTCCGGATGTACGGGTCGATGCAGCTCGGCGGCGAGAAGGAGGCGATCGAGCAGGCCCAGGTCGGCGCCATTCAGTTCGCGCGGGTCAGCGTCGGCGCGCTGGGTCCCGTGATCGACGATCTCAACGTGTTCAATCTGCCGTTCCTGTTCCGCAACACCGCACACATGCAGAAGGTGATCGATGGGCCGATCGGCGAGGAGCTGCTCGAGAAAGTGACCGGCAACCCCAGGGCCGGCCTCGTCGGCCTGTGCTGGATGGATGCGGGTGCGCGCAGCATTTACGACACCAAGAAGCCGATCCACGGCATCGGCGATCTTCAGGGGCTCAAGGTACGGGTCATGGGCAATCCGATGTTCGTCGACATGATGAACGCGCTCGGAGGCAACGGCGTCGCCATGGGCTACGACCAGGTGTTCAGCGCGCTGCAGACCGGCGTCGTCGACGGCGCCGAGAACAATCCGCCGAGCTTCGTGTTCGACAACCATTATCAGGTCGCCAAGTACTACGCCTTGACCGAGCACCTGATCGTTCCCGAGATCCTGGTGTTCTCGCGCAGGACCTGGGAAACGCTGTCCGCCGAGGACCGCGAGCTCCTGAAGAAATTCGGGCGCGAGGCGCAGCTCGAGGAACGTGTGCTGTGGAACGAATACGAGAAGAAAGCGCTGGAGAAGGCGAGGGCGGCCGGCATCCAGATCATCGAGATTGCCGACAAGAAGCCGTTCCAGGACGCGGTCAAGCCGGTGTGGGACAAGTACGGGCCGAAATATGCCGAGATCATCAAGCGCATCCAGGCGGTAGAATGACCCTTCGAGAGCCGCCTTTGGCGGCCACCTCAGGGTGACGGAATTTTTAGCGAATCAACATGTTACGTCATCCTGAGGTGCGAGCTGCGTCAGCGGCGAGCCTCGAAGGATTGCGACGCTCAGGTGATTGGTATCGTGGAGAACGTGATGGCGCGCGCGTACCGCCAGGCGATGGACGTCCTCTATCTTCTGTGCGTGATCGTCGCCGGCTCCTCGCTGGTTCTGATCTCGGCGGTCATCCCCTGGGCGGTCTACACGCGCTATGTGCTCAACCGCGCGGCCTCGTGGCCGGAGCCGATGGCGGTGCTGCTCACCATCGTGCTCACCTTCTTCGGCGCCGCGTCGTGCTACCGGCGCAACCTGCACATGAACGTCTCGATCCTGATCGGGCTGCTGCCGGACCGGGCGCGGCGCGTGGCGGATTTCATCGGCGAGGCGCTGATGGGCGCCACGGCGCTGTTCATGGTGGTCTGGGGCGTGAGGCTGGTCGAAGTCACCTGGCACAACACCATCGCCGATTTTCCCGCGCTCTCGGTCGGCTTGACCTACATGCCGATCCCGATCGGCGGTGCCGCGCTGCTGCTGTTCGTGCTCGAGCACGTGACGATCGGACCGCCGTCGGAGGAGGCGGCCGAGCAGCCGGCACCTGCCCCATTCGACTGATCGCGATCGGGGTCCTCGCATGGAGATCGCAATTCTGCTCGGCTGCTTGTTCGCTTGCTTCGCGATCGGCGTGCCGATCTCCTATTCGCTGGCGCTCGCGGCGATCGCCGGGGCGATGTGGATCGACATTCCGCTCGAAGCGGTGATGCTGAAAATCTCCGACGGGGTGAGCAAGGTCGCGATGCTGACCATCCCGTTCTTCGTGCTGGCCGGCGCCATCATGGCCGAGGGCGGCATGGCGCGGCGGCTGGTGGCGCTCGCCAACGTGATCGTCGGCATCACCCGCGTGCGCGGCGGGCTCTCGGCCGTGAACATCATCGCCACCACGTTTCTGAGCGGCATATCCGGGTCCTCGGTCGCGGATACGTCGGCGATCGGCTCGGTGATGATTCCGCAGATGGAGAAGGTCGGCTATCCGCGGGTGTTCGCCACCAACGTGACGATCAGCGCCTCGGTGCAGGCGATCCTGGTGCCGCCGAGCCACAACGCCGTGATCTATTCGCTCGCCACCGGCGGCACGATCTCGATCATCAGCCTGTTCATGGCCGGCGTGGTGCCCGGCCTGCTGCTGGGATTCGCGCTGTTGATCCTGTGTCTGGCGATGGCCTACCGCGACGGTCATCCCGCCGGCAAGCCGGTACCGCTGCGCGAGGCCGTGAGGATCACCGTCGACGCGCTGTGGGGTCTGGTTACGGTTTTCATCATCATCGGCGGAATCCTCGCCGGCATTTTCACCGCGATCGAGGCCGGCGCGGTTGCCTGCGTCTGGGCCTTCCTCGTCACCATGTTCGTCTATCGCGATTACCGCTGGCGCGACCTGCCGACCCTCGTTCACCGCACCTTGAGCACGGTCGCGATGGTGATGACGCTGATCGCCTGCGCGTCCGCGTTCGGCTACGTCATGGCGCTGATGCAGCTGCCGGCCCGGGCGACCGCGTTCTTCCTCGGTCTGTCGAGCGACAAGCACGTGATCCTGATGTTCATCAACATCATGCTGCTCGTTCTGGGCTGCCTGATGGATATGGCGCCGCTCATCCTGATCTGCACGCCGATCCTGCTGCCGGTCGTCGTCAATTTCGGCGTCGATCCGGTGCACTTCGGCATGATCATGCTGCTCAATCTCGGCATCGGCCTGCTCACGCCGCCGGTGGGCTCGACGCTGTTCGTCGGCTGCGCCGTCGGCAAGGTCAGGATGGAAGAGGTGATGCGCGGGATCTGGCCGTTCTACGGAGCCATGTTCGCGGTGCTGATGCTGGTGACCTATCTGCCGGCGATTTCGCTGTGGCTGCCGCGATTGCTGGGGCTGTGACGCGGCCCATACACACAGAGACGCTATGGGCCACAATCCGAGCCGCGGACGCTCTTTACCTCCCCTTGGAAAGGGGAGGTCGACCGCGAAGCGGTCGGGTGGGGATCGCGACCCCTCCCGGCTCGTTGCGCGAGCCGACCTCCCCCTTCAGGTGGAGGTGAAGCGCGCTCGCGGTTCAGCTTGAGCTTGAATTATTGCTTAGGCTATTGCAGCGGCGAGAACGACGCCGGCACATAGATGTCGGTTTGCTGCGCGACGAGGCGGTCGGGCCCGCCGGGCGGCGGCCAGACTTTCTTCGCCACGGCCTCCTTGCGAATGCGCTGGCGCTCCTCGAGGCTCGCATAGGGCCAGATGTGCATGAAGCGCGGGGTGAGCCCGGTGATCGAGTACATGGCGGCGGTCACCCGCGACAGCTTCATGCGTTCGGCAATCGATTTGCGCCAAGCCTCCATGGTTCCCGGCAGTCCGCCGGGTTTCAACAGATAGGTGCGCACTTCATATACGGGGCCGTAGGCGCCGGGCTTGATCGGCTCGATGAAGTCGAACGGGACATAAGTATCGGTCTCGACTCCGGTCAGCAGATCGCCGACGCCGAACCGATCTTCGCGCGCCCCAAGTGCGGCGCGCTCCGCCCCGAGACTTGCTTCGTCCGCATAGCCGCGGATCAAGAGCACGCGGTTGAGTGCGCCGATCTCGGCAGACCAGCAGGCGAGCAGCTCTCCCGTGCCCTTGTTGGCCGCGATCCAATCGTTGAGCAGGGCCAGGGATTTGGGCGTGCCGCCCGGGCGGATCGTCAGAATCGTCACGTCATAGAGCATATCGTCACGTCATAGAGCATGTTGTTCGCCGCCACGGAGTGATCTAGCCTTCCGAGCTTATCGCTCGGCCTCGCCCACGCGCAACCGCACGCGAAGGGAGCGGCGCGAGGAGGCGCAAAGAGGCGCAAAGATCGGCAAAAAACCTGCGGCCCGCCGCTGCCGCGGCCGGGACATGCACGGGAGGAAGCCATGTTGGGAAGCTTGCGACGGGCGAGCACCGTCGTCGCTGTGGTTGCGGCACTCGGCGCAGTCGCGGTCGTGCCGGCCGGGGCCGCGGACAATGTCAGGATCGGCATCCTGTGGCCGCTCACGGGAAACGCCGCCGCCGCCGGTCAGGCTTCCAAGGCCGCGGCCGAAGTCGCGGCCGAGATCGTCAACACTCCCCATCCCGAGATGGCCAATTTGCCGCTCGCGGCGACGGCCGGACTGCCCGGCTTGGGGGGCGCCAAGCTCGAGCTCGTGTTCGCCGACCATCAGGGCAATCCTTCCGTTGCCCAGCAGCAGGCGCTCCGCCTCATCAACGAAGAGAAAGTCCACGTGCTGTTCGGGGCCTATCAGTCCTCCTGCAGCCTGACCGCCACCGCGGTCGCCGAGCGCTACGGCATTCCGTTCATGGTCGGAGAGTCCGCGGCGCTCAACATCACCGGGCGCGGATACAAATGGACGTTCCGCGGCACCCCGATCGCGAGCGATTACGCCGCGACCTACATGCGCTTCTTCGAGGACACGAAGAAAGAAGGCAGGAAGATCGACTCCATCGCGGTGGTCAACGAGAACACCGACTATGGCACCTCCGTCGCCGACGAGATCGAAGCCGCCGCCAAGAAGGCCAATATTCCGGTCGCGTTGCGCATCCCCTATAGCGCCAATTCCGCCGACGTCTCCGCGCAAGTGCTGCAGCTCAAGGAGCGCAAGCCCGACGTGGTGATCTTCATCAGCTATACGTCGGATTCCATTCTCTACGTCAAGACCATGAAGAATCTCGATTATCTGCCGCCGATGGTGATCGGGGACGATACCGGATTTTCCGATCCCTCGTTCATTGCGGCCATTGCCGACATCGCCCAGGGCGCCATGAACCGCAGCGCCTGGGACATCGGCAAGCCGGGTAGCACCACCTACCGGATCAACGAGTTGTACAAGGCCAAGACCGGCCGCGATCTCGACGATACCAGCGCGCGCAACATGCAGAGCTTTTTCGCGCTGGCGGACGCCATCAATCGCGCCGGATCGAGCGAGCCGGAGAAGATCCGGCATGCCCTCCAGGAGACCGACCTCAAGCCCGAGCAGCTGATGATGGGCTACCGCGGTGTCAAGTTCGATGCGACCGGCCAGAACGTGCTGGCCTCGACCTATCTCATTCAGCTCAAGGCCAAGGCGTACCAGCTGGTGTGGCCGCAACCGGTGGCGGCGGCCAAGCTCGAATGGCCGATGAAGGGCTGGAAGCCATAGAGGGGGCGGGTTCGGCTACTCTCGGCCGGCGCCGTTACCGTGCCGCCGCGGCCGGCAAGCTTGGCCATTCTCGGTATTCGGTCGGATATGCTAGCGTGCCGGGGGAACGATCGGGAGGGACCGAGGCTTCACTGGTATGGCCGCCGGCAAAGGCCCGCGGCGAACAAGAAAAGACGCCGCACACCCGGCGACAGAGGGAGGAAGCACATGGACCGGTTGGTTCGTCCGCTGGCGAAGGTAGCCGCGTTGCTCGTTGCCGCGCTGATCGCCGCGCCCGCGCCCGCATCGGCGGGGGCGCCCAAGCACGGCGGGATCTGGAAAATCTATCATCGCGACAGTCCGGCGAGCGCCTCGATCCACGAGGAGGCGACGTTCTCGACGGTGACGCCGTTCATGCCGGTTTTCAACAATCTCGTCCTCTACAAGCAGGACGAGCCGCAAAACAGCATGCAGTCGATCGTGCCGGATCTGGCCACGAGCTGGTCCTGGAACTCGGATCATACCGAGCTGACGTTCAAGCTGCGTGAAGGCGTGAAATGGCACGACGGCAAGCCGTTCACGTCGAAAGACGTGAAATGCACCTTCGACATGCTGATGGGCAAGTCGACCGCCAAGTTCCGCAAGAACCCGCGGCAGAACTGGTACGACAACGTCAAAGAGATCACGACCAACGGCGACCACGAGGCGAGCTTCCAGCTCAAACGGCCGCAGCCGGCGCTGCTGGCGCTGCTGGCTTCGGGCTACACCCCGGTCTATCCCTGCCACGTCTCGCCGGCCGAGCTGCGCACGCACCCGATCGGCACCGGCCCGTTCAAATTCGTCGAGTTCAAGGCCAACGAATCCATCAAGCTGACGAAAAACCCGGACTACTGGAAGAAGGACCGACCCTACCTCGACGGCATCGAGTTCACGATCATCTCCAATCGATCGACCGCCATCCTGGCGTTCATCGCCGGACAATTCGACATGACGTTTCCAACCGAAGTGTCGATCCCGCTGCTTAAGGACGTGCAGTCGCAGGCGTCCCAAGCGGTCTGCGAGCTCGCGCCGACCAACGTCAACACCAACCTGATCGTCAACCGCGAGGTCCCGCCGTTCGACAACGCCGACCTGCGGCGCGCGATGGCGCTCGCGCTCGATCGCAAGGCGTTCGTGGACATCCTCTACGAAGGCAAGGCCGATATCGGCGGCTCGATGCTGCCGCTGCCGGCCGGCGTGTGGGGCATGCCGCCGGAGATCCTCAAGACCATCCCCGGCTACGGGCCCGACGTGCAGAAGAACCGCGCGGAAGCCCGCAGCATCATGCAGAAGCTCGGCTACGGGCCCGAGAAGAAGCTCAAGGTCAAGGTATCGACGCGCAATATTCCGATCTACCGCGATCCGGCGGTGATCCTCCTCGATCAGCTCAAGGAGATCCACATCGACGGCGAGCTCGAGGTGGTGGAGACCAGCATTTGGCACGCCAAGGTCGGGCGCAAGGATTACACGGTGGGGCTCAACCTCACCGGCAACGCGGTCGATGATCCGGACCAGAATTTCTACGAGAACTACGCGTGCGGGTCGGAGCGCAATTATACCCAGTACTGCAACAAGGAGCTGGAGAAGCTGTTCGACCTGCAGTCGATGGAAACCGATGTGGAGAAACGCAAGAAGCTCGTCTGGGAGATCGACAAGAAGCTGCAGGAGGATGTGGCGCGGCCGATCATCCTGCATTCGCGGGCCGCGACGTGCTGGCAGCCCTATGTCAAAGGCGTGACCGTCATGGTCAACAGCTCCTACAACGGCTACCGCTACGAGGACGTGTGGCTGGACAAGTGATCCGAACGAACATGGGACTGGGATTGAAGCGTGGGACAAGCCGCGGTCCCCACCTCTCCCCGAGAGGGAGAGGTCGGTTTTCCTCGCCTTTGGCGAGGACCGGGTGAGGGGGTCACGATGGTTCCGATCCGCCTCACCCATCCCTCTCCCCAATGGGGAGAGGGTGCAGTCTGCCGCTCGCTCATCGCAAAACAAATAGCGCGGGAGGAATGGGAATGAGCCGGAAATTTCGATGGTTGGTGGCGGCGGGCGGCTTGCTGCTGATGGCGATGCCGGGCTTCGCCGCCGAGGCCAAGCACGGCGGCATCTGGAAAATCTATCATCGCGACAGTCCGGCCAGCGCCTCGATTCACGAGGAGGCGACCTATTCCACCAACATTCCGTTCATGCCGGTCTTCAACAATCTCGTCCTCTACAGGCAGGACGAGCCGCGCAACAGCTTCGAGACCATCGTGCCGGATCTCGCGACCGGCTGGACGTGGGGCAAGGACGGCACCGAGCTCACCTTCAAGCTGCGCGAGGGCGTGAAATGGCACGACGGCAAGCCGTTCGCGTCGAAGGATGTGAAGTGCACCTTCGACATGCTGATGGGCAAGTCCACCGCCAAGTTCCGCAAGAATCCGCGGCAGAACTGGTACGAGAACGTCACCGAGGTGACGACCAACGGCGACTACGAGGCGAGCTTCCATCTCAAGCGGGCGCAGCCGGCGCTGCTGGCGCTGCTGGCCTCGGGCTACACCCCGGTCTATCCCTGCCACGTCTCGCCGGCCGACATGCGTGCGCGTCCGATCGGGACCGGCCCGTTCAAGTTCGTCGAGTTCAAGCCGAATGAATCCATCAAGCTGACGAAGAACCCGGACTATTGGAAGAAGGACCGGCCGTATCTCGACGGCATCGAGTTCACGATCGTCTCCAACCGCTCGACCGCGATTCTGGCGTTCATTGCCGGCAAGTTCGACATGACGTTTCCGACCGAGGTGACGATTCCGCTGCTCAAGGACGTGCAGTCGCAGGCGCCCAAGGCGGTCTGCGAGCTCGCGCCGATCAACGTCAGCACCAACCTGATCGTCAACCGCGAGGCGCCGCCGTTCGACAATGCCGAGCTGCGGCGCGCGATGGCGCTCGCGCTCGACCGCAAGGCGTTCATCGACATTTTGTCCGAGGCCAAGAACGACATCGGCGGCTCGATGCTGCCGCCGCCGGCCGGCATCTGGGGCATGCCGCCGGAGATCCTCAAGACCATCCCCGGCTACGGCCCCGACGTGCAGAAGAATCGCGCCGAAGCCCGCAGCATCATGGAGAAGCTCGGCTACGGCGCCGACAAGCGGCTCAGAATCAAGGTCTCGACGCGCAACATTCCGCTCTATCGCGATCCCGCCGTGATCCTCATCGACCAGCTCAAGGAGATCTATATCGACGGCGAGCTCGATCAGGTCGAGACGAGCAATTGGTTCTCCAAGGTCGCACGCAAGGATTACACCGTAGGGCTCAACCTGACCGGCAATTCGGTCGACGATCCGGACCAGAATTTTTACGAGAACTACGCCTGCGGGTCGGAGCGCAATTACACCCAGTACTGCAACAAGGAGCTAGAGAAGCTGTTCGACCAGCAGTCGATGGAGATCGATCTGGAGAAACGCAAGAAGCTCGTCTGGGAGATCGACAAGAAGCTGCAGGAAGACGTGGCGCGGCCGATCATCTTCCACTCGCGGCAGGCGACCTGCTGGCAGCCCTATGTCAAGGGCGTGACCATCATGGTCAACAGCTCTTACAACGGCTACCGCTACGAGGACGTGTGGCTGGACAAGTGAGTCGACGCGTCATGTTCGCGATGTTTGCGCACGAGCGTGCCGCACCCGCCTCCCTCCCCCCTTGTGGGGGAGGGATGGGGAGGGGGGTGCTCGGTACTGCGGGCGTTATCCGTACCCCCCTCCCGGCTCGCGCGCTCCGCGCGCGTGCCGACCTCCCCCACAAGGGGGGAGGTGTCGGCAGCCAGCGGGCAGGCATGCGGCAGCACGACGGAACAAAGCCTTGCTAGCCTATCTGGTGCGGCGCTTCTCGCTCATGCTCCTGACGCTGTTCGGGATCTCGATCATCATTTTCGCGCTGCTCCGCCTGGTTCCCGGCAACATCGCCGACATCCTGTTCGACTCCGCCGGCCTG
>WNFY01000129.1_pt1 | contig 52981 bp, 48 predicted proteins | sample 5400091 | NCBI WGS metagenome assembly WNFY01 (sample SAMN13153364, study PRJNA577476) | soil metagenome | isolation source: 60 cm soil or saprolite under grassland replicate 1 | place: USA:California | collected 2016-06-15
TGGCCGGATTTGAGGGCTTCTAGGTAGGTGACGGCCTGGTTGAGGGTGCTCACCTTGACCAGGCGCAGGCCCGCGGGCACGGCGCCCTTGGTGTCCGCGCAGTTGGCCGCGGGGGTCAGGAAGATGGTGGCGCCGGCGTTGCGCGCCCCGACCATCTTCTGCTGGATGCCGCCGATGGGATCGACCTTCCCGCCGGGCTCGATCTCCCCGGTGCCGGCGATGAACCGCCCGGCGGTCAGGTCGAGCTTGGTCAGCTTGTCGATGATGCCGAGCGAAAACATCATGCCCGCGCTCGGGCCGCCGATGTCGCCCACGCTGATCTTGACCTGGAACGGGAACTGGTACTGCCCGCGGATCTCCACGCCCATCACCGGATGCCCCCCACCCACCTCCCCTGCCCCCTTCTCTTGCCTGGTCCCGACCTGGACCTGACGGCTCTGGCCGTCCCTGATGATGGTCAGGGTCAGCGTGCTGCCGGCCGGGTGGGCGTAGACCAGTTTGGTCAGGCCGCCCGGGCTGGTCACCGGCTGGCCGTCCACCTTGGTGATCACGTCCCCGGCCTTGAGCACGCCGTAGGCGGGGAAGCCTTTCCGCGGCCGCGCCACGACCACCTGGGTGGAGTAGGGGATGTGCAGCTGGGTCAGCGCGGCGGCCGTCGCCGTCGACTGCGAGCTGGTCATCTCCTGCGTGTCCTGCTCCTGGGTCTGCTTCTGGGTCTGCCCGGCCGGGCAGATCTCGCCCTCCGGGACGACCGCCTGGTGCGGGTTCAGCCAGGCCACCAGGGCGGTGAAGATGTTGAACCTGTTGCCCGCACAACCCTGGTAGCTCACCGTCACCAGGTTCAGGTGCCCGGTGGTCGGATAGGACGCGCGGCCGGAGATCGTGATCAGCGGCCGCCCGGAAGAGTCCTTGCCCAGCGTATTCAGCGTCGGGCCCGGCCCGAGGATGACGTAGGGCACCGGGACGAGCACGCTGACCGCGATCGCCACCGCCGTGCCGACGGAGGCGATGAGCAGCGTCAGGGAACGTCGGGACATGGCCGGAACACTACTTGCGGAACCTGAGGATTTCCCGGCTCACGGGGTGCCGACCCATTCGGCCGTGCCGTCGTCGAACCGCTGGTGCTTCCAGATCGGCACCGAAGCCTTCAGGATGTCGATCAGGTCCCGGCAGGCGTTGAACGCCTCGGCCCGGTGCGGGCAGGACACGGCGAGCACGACGGCCAGGTCACCGATGGCCAGGTCGCCCACGCGGTGCACGGCCGCGATGCCGATGACGGGGTGCTTCTCCGCGATCTCCTCGGCGACCCGGCGGAGTTCGTCCACAGCCGACGGGTGCGCGCTGTAGGACAGCCCGCTGACCCCTCGGTCGTGGTCGGAATCCCGGACCGCGCCGGCGAACAGCGCGATGCCGCCGGCCGCGGGGTCGGCGACCGCGGCCCGCACCTCGTCGACGGACAGCTCGGACTCGCGCACGGCGATCAGGCGTACAACACTCACCCGTCAAGGTTACCTAGTCGCTACGGTGACGCCGGCGGGCCCGCCGGACGATGGCGGCGGTGCCGATCACGGCCACCGTGGCCCCGGCCGCGGTGATCGTGGCCTCCTTGCGCGCGATCCGCCGGCCGGCCAGTGCGTGCCTGCCCTTCCGCTGGTCGAGCAGGATCCGCAGCGCCTCGGCGTTGCCGACCGCCGGGCGCCAGCCGGCCGCGCGGAGCGCGGCACAGTCCACCACCCACGGGTACACCACGTACCGCAGGTCTATGGCCGGCGCCGGGGTCACCCCGACCCGGTGCAGCCGCTGCGCGGCGCCGAACGTCAGCCGGGCGGGCAGCTCGATGCTCTTCAGCCCGCTGATCAGCTCCACCTCGTCCTGCTCCAGCCAGCCGTCGCAGCCGACCGCGAAGTCGCCGGTGATCCCGCCGCGGACGGTGAACTCCAGCGCCGAGACCAGGTCATCGACGTGGCAGAACTGCCAGCGGGGCGCGCAGCCCTTCACGGTGAGCAGCCGAGGCGCCTCGAAATGCCTGGTCACCAGCGTATCGACGTTGTCTCCGACCAGGGCGGCGGGCCGCACCACGGTCACCGCCATGCCCGGGTTGGCCCGCGGCGAGCGGCGCGCCAGCTGCTCGATCTCCAGCAGGTCCCCGGCCACGCTGCTGTCCGTGTCCGCGGCGAGCGGCATGTCCTCGGCCAGCGGGACAGGGTTGTCGGGCCGGGCGCCGTAGACCATCGCGCTGGTCACCAGCACCACGCGCCCGACCCGCCCGGCCGCGGCCGCGGTGAGCACGGTCTGCGCCCCGCGCACGTTGTAGGCCCGGCGCGGCCGGGCTTCGGAGTCGGGCTCCAGGTCGTGGTCGGCGTGCACCACGATGTCGGCGCCGGCCAGCCGCCTGGCCAGGGCCGGGTCCCGCACGTCGGCTACCCGCCAGGTCACGCCCGTGATGTCACCGCGGTCGCTGTCGATCGCGATGACCTTCTTGACGTCCGGCGACGTCGCCAGCCGGAGGGTCAGGGCACGCCCGATCCCGTGAGCCGCCCCAGTCACCGCCACGACAGGCATAGGCTGATCCTGTGTTTGGCTGCGCTCGGTGTCGCTGCGCTCATGGCGAACCGGCCGCCGCGCGTTTGTCACAGTGTGCTTCCTCCGAGATAACGTGATCGTCATGACCCTTCCATCCTGCCGCAGAGCCAACGATGGCTGATCGCCCGTTCGGTTTTGGCATGCCCGATAAGCCCGAAGACAGGGGCGGCGGGTCTGGCGGCCCGGGAGGCGGCGGGCCCGGCGATCCTGGCGGCGGTGTCCCCGGCGGCGGGGCGATGGGGCCGTTCGGCGCGATGGGCGACCCGCAGCAGTTCGCCGACGCGCTGCGCCAGTTCGCCGACCTGCTGTCCTACCGCGGCGGCCCGGTCAACTGGGACCTGGCCAAGAACGTGGCCAGGCACGCGATCGTGGCGGCGGGTGACCCGAGCGTGCTCGACGCGCAGCGCCGGGAGATCACCGAGGCGGTCCGGCTGGCCGACCTGTGGCTGGACGAGGCCGCGGAGTTCCCCTCGGGCATCCGCAGGATCGAGGCCTGGAGCCGCTCGGAGTGGCTGGAGGCGACCTTCCCGGTCTGGGCGAAGCTGTGCGACCCGATCGCGGCTAAGGGCGTCGAGGCGATGAGCGGAATGTTCACCGCGGACCCGGCGCAGCTCGGCGAGGACATCCCCGAGGAGATGCGGCAGGCGCTCGGCGCCCTCGGCGGCGCGGGCGGCCTGGGCGGGCTCGGGGCCATGATGCGCCAGCTGGGCGGGGCGATGATCGGCAGCCAGACCGGGACCGCGGTCGGCGAGCTGGCTCGCGAGGTGATCGGCTCGGCCGACATCGGGCTGCCGCTCGGACCGGAGGGCACGGCCGCGCTGCTGCCCGCGGGGGTGGCCGAGTTCGGCCGCGGGCTGTCCGTCGACGCCGGCGAGGTCCGGCTCTTCCTCGCCCTGCGCGAGGCCGCGCATCAGCGCCTGTTCGCGCACGTGCCGTGGCTGCGCGCGCACCTGCTCGGCGCGGTCGAGCAGTACGCCAGCGGCATCTCCGTCGACATGGCGCGCCTGCAAGAGGCCATGCCCGACGTCGACATCACCAACCCCGAGGCGCTCAGCGAGGCGCTGTCCGGCGAGGGACTGTTCCGGCCCGAGGACACGCCCGCGCAGAAGGCCGCGCTGACCCGGCTGGAGACCGCGCTTGCGCTGGTGGAAGGCTGGGTCGCGACGGTGGTCAGCGCGGCCGCGGCCGAACGACTGACGCACGCCGACGCCCTGGCCGAAGCGATCAGGCGGCGCCGGGCCACCGGCGGCCCCGCGGAGCGGACGTTCGCCACGCTGGTCGGCCTGGAGTTGCGCCCGCGGCGGCTGCGCGAGGCGACGGCCATCTGGCAGGGCCTGACCGAGGCGCGCGGGATCGACGGCCGGGACGCGCTGTGGGCGCACCCGGACCTGCTGCCTACCGCCGACGACCTGGAGAACCCGGACACGTTCGTGCGCGGTCAGCCCGAATTCGATATCTCGGACCTGGAGAACCCGGATGACTCCGGCCCGAAGAGCCAGGACGACGGCGACTGACACCGGATTATCACTCCGCGAAACCGCCTGCCCACTGTATGATCGGCTTAAATCTTGCCATGCGGTAGTTTGACGGAAATCGGGACCGCAAAAGGCCGCCAAACGGCTGCGATCATAGAAATAATCCTGCCCGGAGATGGTCGGCTCCGCCCTTCGCCCGCTTTGCGTCAATTACCGTGAAAAGGTATGCCTGACCGGACCGGGGCCGCATGATGGTAAGCCACACAGGGCAGGAGTCCGGCATGGACCAACCAGAGCATACAGACGTGGTCGTGCTCGGCTTGGGTCCCGGCGGAGAATACGTCGCCGGGACGCTGGCCGAAGCGGGGCTGCACGTAACCGGGGTCGAATCCCGCCTCGTCGGCGGGGAATGCCCCTACTACGGCTGCGTGCCTTCCAAGATGATGATTCGCGCCGCCAATCTCATCACCGAGACCAGGCGGGTGCCCGGCATGGCCGGAACATCGGCGGTCACCCCCGACTGGTCACCGGTCGCGCAGCGGATCAGGGACGAGGCCACCGACGACTGGAACGACAAGGTGGCGGCCGACCGGTTCGCCGGCAAGGGCGGTCACCTGATCCGCGGCCGCGGGAAGATCACCGGCGCCAGCCAGGTGACGGTGACCGGTGCCGAGGGTACCCGGGTCCTGCTGGCCCGCACGGGCATCGTGATCAACACCGGGACCGATCCCGCGATCCCGCCCCTGGAGGGGCTGGCGGGCACCCCGTACTGGACCAACCGGGAAGTGGTCCAGGCCGAACGGGTGCCGGAGTCGCTGATCGTGCTGGGTGGCGGGGCCATCGGCGCGGAATTCACCCAGGTCTTCGCCCGCTTCGGCGTCGCCGTCACCCTCGTCGAGGCGCTGCCGAGGCTGCTGTCCTTCGAGGAGCCCGAGGCCAGCGAGCTGATCGAGCGGATCTTCACCGCCGAGGGCATCACGGTCTGCACGAACGCCCCAGCCGAGCGGGTCAGTCACAACGGCACCCATTTCTCGGTTCGGCTGGGGATGAACACCCTCACCGCCGAGCGGTTGCTGGTCGCCACCGGCCGCCGGACCGACCTGGCCGCGCTCGGCGTGGCCGCGGTCGGCCTGGACCCCGCGGCCACGACCATCCCGACCGACGGCTGGATGCGCGCCGCGGACGGCGTGTGGGCCATCGGCGACGTGACCGGGAAGGGGGCGTTCACGCACATGTCCATGTACCAGGCGGACATCGCGGTGCGGGACATCCTGGGCCAGGGCGGCGAGCCCGCCGACTACCGCGCGGTGCCGAGAGTTACCTTCACCGACCCGGAGATCGGCAGCGTGGGCCTGACCGAAGCACAGGCCTGGGCGGCCGGCCTGCGCGTGCGTACCGGGGTGAGTAAGGTCCCCGAGTCAGCCCGGGGATGGATCCACAAGGCCGGCAACGACGGCTTCATCAAGGTCGTCGAGGACGCCGACCGTTCGGTGCTGGTGGGCGCGAGCTCGGCGGGCCCGGTCGGCGGCGAGGTCCTGTCCGCCCTGCAGGTCGCGATCCGGGCCGAGGTCCCGGTGGCCACCTTGCGGAACATGCCGTACGCGTACCCGACATTCCACCGGGGCATTGAGGACGCGCTCAAGAAACTCGCCGGAGTCGGATCGTCATGACACACCGCCCGGCCGTGGTCGCCTTCGACGTGATCGAGACGCTGATGTCACTGGAGCCGCTGCGCGAGCGGCTCACCGAGATCGGCCAGCCCCCGCACCTGCTCGAGGCCTGGTACACCCGCACGCTGCGGGACGGCATGGCGCTGTCCGCGACCGGGGACTTCGCGCCGTTCACCGAGGTCGCCGAGTCCGCGCTGCGCGGGCTCACCGGCTACACGGTCAGCGACGAGCAGGTCGCGCAGGTCATGGCCGGGTTCAACGACCTGCCGGCCTTCCCCGACGCGCTGCCCGCGATGACCACGCTCACCGAGAATGGGGTGCGCGTGGCCTGCCTGACCAACGGGTCGGCGTACCTCACCTCCTCGTTCCTCAACCGCACCGGGCTCGGCTCGCTGGTGGACCGGGTGATCTCGGTCGGCGAGGTGTTCCGCTGGAAGCCGTCGCAGATGGTGTACTTGTACGCCGCCGAGGTGCTGGACGTCCCGCCGCAGTGGCTGGCGCTGGTCGCGGCGCACGACTGGGACTGCCACGGCGCCAGGCGGGCCGGGCTGATCACCGGCTGGGTGAGCCGCAAGTCCGGCGGGTTCGGCGCGCCGTTCGAACCGCCGGACGTGGTGGGCGAGGACCTGACCGAGGTGGCGGCCAAACTGCTCGGCCTTTCTTCGTGACGGACCGATGATCGTGGCGTGCCGGTCACGGGGCGGGCCGGCCGGGGTGGGGACCGGCATCAGGTTCACCGCCGCCGACGCGGATGCGGTGCACGCCGCGATGCGGGGACATAGCGTGACATGTCACGCCTGTCTCTTGTGTCACACATGTCACATGTAGTGCTCGGCTCACGTTTCGCGTGCGGGGCGGTTGTGCGCTCACTGGAGTGACAGCTGGGACCAGAGGGGCTAGGGAGGGCTGGGCTTGGCGCTGCCAGTCTGGGGCGGCTCGAAGGCCTTGCGAGAGCGCGCGGCTCGGCGCGGCTCGGGGGTGTCGCGGGGGCGAGTAGGGCGGGCAGGCTCGGGGGTGTCGCGGGGGTGGCGGGGCGGGCGGCCTACCGGGCGGCGGCGGACACCCTGACGGTCCAGGACCGCGGCGACCCGGCGCTCGCTGATGCCGAAGCGCACGGCGCACTGGTGCAGGCTCAGCCCCTCGTCACGGTAGGCGGCCGCGATGGCCCGTTCGTCGAGGTCGCGGCCTGGGCGGCGGACCGTGACGCCCTCGGCGGCCAGGAACTTCATGATCGTCGTACGGGACACCCCGAACATCGCGGCGCACTGCTTCAGCGTCAGCTGCCGGTCACGGTAGGCGGCGGCCACGGCCGCCGCGCGCAGCCGGACTGGGCGCCCGGCTGCGGCGGCCAGCATGTCCGCCAGCACGGCCGGATCGCGGGCGGCGGCCAGCGGCGCGTCCGATGCCACGGCGCCGCGGACCTCGGCGGTGCGGTCCCTGGCCGGGCGGGGCTCGCCGGGGCAGGGCTCGCCGGGGCGGGGCGCGGGCGGGCGGGGTTCGGTGCTGCGGGCTTCGGCTAGGTAGCAGGGGACGCCGCGGACGAACCGGCGCCGGAAGCGGTAGCCGGGGAAGGCGTCCCGCAGCGCCGCCAGGTCGTTGTCATCCGTGTCTGGCCCGTGCACGGGGTCCCATTCTGGGCCCGGCGGCGAAGCCGGGTGAACCGGCAGTTGCCCTGCAAATCGGGACAGGGAATCACACCGCGGACAGCAGGCTGGCCAGCGGGGCGGGGATCACGGTCAGGTCGAGCGCGGCGGCGAGGAGGTGGCCGTAGCGGATCTTCCGGCCGGAGCGGGTGCCCATGAAGCGGCGTAGCTGCCGGTCGCGGGCTGTGTCACGGTGGGCGGGCTGCCGGGTGAAGGTCAGGAACGGCCCGCTCTCGCCCTCGGCCTCGATCAGGTCCTCGACCCGGCCGGTGCCGAGCGCGCGGATCAGCTCGTCCTCCAGGTCCGCGACGCAGACGAAGTAGGGGCCGATCCCGTCCAGTCCGCAGTGGAAATCGCGCTCCTCCCCCTGGTCGCACAGGCCGGCCAGCCGGACGCCGAACCCGCCCGGGCCGAACAGGTCCACGAAGTGCCCGACGTTGGTCGCGCCGCCCATCGGGACCACGAAGACGCCTTCGGCGCGCAGGTCACGCCCGGACCGTTCGGCCAAAGTCTGTACCGCGGCCTGGTCGCTCATCCCCTCCACCAGCACGACCGCGCACGAGCCTGGGTCGCTGCGGGCCCGCGCGGCCGCCTCGGTCACCGCGGCGAGCGACTCCACGTCCACGTCCTCTAGTCTCGCAGCCATGCGGCACAGCACCGATCGCACGCACACCACGCACGTGGGCAGCCTGGCCCGGCCGTCCGTGCTGCTCGACCTGATGCGGGCGGGCGCCGCCGGGCAGCCGGTCGATGGGGCCGAACGGGCCGAGGCCGAACGCCAGGCCGTCGCCGACCTGGTGGCCAGGCAGCGTTCGGCCGGGCTGGACGTCATTTCCGACGGCGAGCAGGTACCGCGGCGGGCGGGCGCTAATCCAGGCTTGTGTGGCCGAACTGCCCGCCGACGATCGTGGCGAGCACCTCCAGGCCGGCGATGCGGTCCGGGCTGACCGCGGTCGGGTCCTCGGACAGCACCACCAGGTCGGCGAGCATGCCGGGGGCGATCGAGCCCTTGACGTGCTCCTGGCGGCTGGCGTAGGCCGAACCCCGGGTCCAGGCGCGCAGCGCCTGCTCCGCGGTGACCGCCTCATCCGGGTTGAACGGCGCGCCGGAGGACGTGCGCCGGTTCACCATGCCGTCGATGCCGAGCAGCGGCGCCCCGGCCACCACCGGGCGGTCCGAGCTGCCCGGCAGCACCATGCCCGCCTCCAGCAGGGACCGCTGCCGGTACAGCCAGGCGTGCCGGTCCGGGCCGACCGCGGCGAGCATGCCGTCGCCGAGCTCGGTGGCGAAGCGGCCCTGCGGCACCGCGATCACGCCGAGCTCCGCGGCGCGGGCGACCTGCCGCGGCTGGACCACGGCGAAGTGCTCGATGCGGTGCCTGGGGTCGGGCCGCGGGTACTGGGTCAGCGCGTCGGCGTAGGCGTCGAGCACCAGGTCGATGGCCCGGTCGCCGATCGCGTGCGTGGCGACCTGCCAGCCGGAGCGGTGCGCGGCGATGATCGCGGCGCGCAGGTCGGCCGCGTCAGCCTGCAGGTAGCCGGCTGTGTCGGAGTGATAGTACGGGTCGTGCAGGGCGGCGGTCCGGCCGACCAGGGAGCCGTCGGCGAAGATCTTCACCGCGCCGAGCCGGAGCCAGTCGTCGCCGAACCCGGTGCTGATGCCCAGGTCGAGACCTGCCACCAGGTTGTCGCCGGCGTGCGCGCCGAGCGGGTGCAGTACCTCCCCAGCCGTCATCAGCTCGACCCGGACGCCCAGCCTGCCCTGGTCCCTGGCCGCGGCGTAGGCGGCCAGCTCGGCCGGGCTGTGCGCCACCCAGCCGCCGCCGATTCCGGCTTCGGTGCAGCTGGTGACGCCTTCTTTCAGGTACTGCCCGGCGGCCCTGGCGATCGCGCCGGTCAGCTCGGCCAGCGGGTACGGGTAGACCAGGCTGCCCACCAGGAGCTGGGCGCGCTCCTCGAGCAGGCCGGTGGGACGGCCGCCGGAATCGGTCGCGACCCGGCCGCCGGGCAGCTCGGTCGTTGCCGCGTCGATGCCGAGGTCGGCCAGGACCACGCTGTTCACCACGCACATGTGCCCGGAGGTGTGCCGCAGCCAGACCCGGCGCCCGGGCGCGGCCCGGTCCAGGGCGTCCCGGTGCGGGTGGCCGCCGAGCTTGTTCTGGTCGTAGCCGGATCCGATCACCCACTCCCCCGGCGCCGTCGTCGCGGCCCGCCGGGCGATCGCGGCGTACAGCTCGTCCAGGCTGCCGACCGGGGGCGAGCCGATGTCGACCTCGCCGAGCGACATGCCGAACCCGATCATGTGGTTGTGCGCGTCGTGAAATCCGGGCAGCACGGTCGCGCCGCGCAGGTCGACGACCTGCGCCGCGCCGGGCGGTACCTCGTCCAGGACGGTGATCCGGCCTTGTGCCATGGCCACGGCGGTGGCCCGCGGCCGGTTCGGGTCCATGGTCAGCACGTTGGCGTTGACCAGCGCGAGGTCAGTCATGGGCGGCCGGCATCAGGTGCACCGGATCAGGATTCCATACCCGATCTGCTACCGTCGGTTGCAGATACAGAGAACGGAGCGGATCCTAGGCTGATCTGATTCCTATCCGAGATGGATATCTTGTATCGGAAACGCTAGAGGAATAGCATCCCCGCATGGGAACGCAACTGGTTAACGACGCACACCGGCACCTGGGCAAGATGCCCGCCTTCCCCTTCTACGGCGGCCCGCCCTGCAACCCCGACATGCTGGCCCGGGGCTCCGTGGCCGAACTGATCGCCGATCTGGACGGCGCGGGCGTCGAACGCGCGCTGGTGCTGCCCAACTACGGAGTGCCGGACGCGTCGGTCTCGTTCGGCTTCAATCCCCTGGTCCTGGAGGCCGCCGCGGCCGATGACCGGATCCGGTGCGGGCTGTGGGTCTCGCCGCGGCCGCAGGACGCCGAGCTCAACACGGCGGCCCTGGCCCTGGCCGGCGAGCAGGGAGTAGCCGCGCTGAAGACCAGCTTCCTGCTCGGCGGGCGCGCCGACGACGCGGCCTGCCAGGAGCAGCTGGACCGGATCTTCGGCACGGCGCGGGAGCACGACCTGGTCGTGCACGTGCACACCTCGCCCGGCGGGACGTCCGACATCAACGAGGTCGGCCTGCTCGTCGACAAGTACGCCGACGACGTGAAGATCCACCTGGTGCACCTCGGCGGCGGCATGAGCGGCCACATCAAGCTGATCAGCACCCGGTTCTTCGACTGGATCGAGGCGGGCAAGCAGGTCTACACCGACACCAGCTGGGCGATCGGCTTCGCGCCGCGCTGGCTGGCGGCCGAGATCGAACGGCGCGGCACCGGGCACGACCGGGTGCTGTTCGCCAGCGACGAGCCGTGGGGTGACTTCAGCGGCGAGCTGGCCAGGATGCGGACCGCGGCCGGGGACGGCTCGCTGGGTCAGGCGATGCTGCGAGACAACTTCGCCGCCCTCTACGACACGAAGAGCTGACCGGCCCCGGCCTTACTGGGACCCGGCTACTGGGGACGCAGCGCCATCCAGACGGCGCGGGCCTCGACCTTGCCGGGGTTGCGCCAGGTGTGCGGCTGGTCGCCCTGGAAGTGCAGGGTGCTCCCCGGCTCGACCGTGTACTTCTGCCCGGTCACGGTGAACTCGAGCACGCCGCTGGTGACGTGCACGAGTTCCTCGCCCGGATGCTGCATCGGCTTGCGCCCGCTGCTGGCGCCCGGCACCACGCAGGCCCGGGCGCCGGCCAGCAGGAACCGGCCGTAGGGCCCGGAGATGCTGTTCAGCTCGATGCCCTGGTGCGAGGTATACACCGGGCGGTCTTCGTCGGGCGAGGTCAGCACGGCCACGTCGTCCTGGCCGACGTCCTCTTCCACGAAATAGGAGACCGGCCGGCCGAGCGCGGTGGCCAGCTTGAGCAGGGTGGTGATGGTCGGCACCATGCCGCCCTGCTCGATCTTGTGGATCGCGGCGGCCGAGACGTCGGATCGCTCGCCCAGCTGCTGCAGGGACAGGCCCATCCGCTTGCGGTGGCTGAACACCTTCAGGCCGATGGAGCCGACGATGCGCTCCACCTCCCCGGCGCCGCCGGTGTCGGTGCGGGCGCTCGCCTGGGCGTCCAGGCAGGGCGGACCCGATGTTCGCTGTGCTCGGCTCATCTGGCCTCGGGGGGGTTCACAGGCGGCCGTCCCTTGACGTTCACGTTCAGTCCCGCCAGTATAGTGTACGACTTATAACGGATACTAAACGTCGCGTCGGCTTCATGAGATGAGATTAACGATGGCGCAGCGGATCGTGGTGATTGGTGGCGGCGCCGCGGGCATCGGCGCGGCCGGGGCGGCCAAGGGCACCGACCGATCCGCCGACGTCCGGGTCTACACCGAGTTCGAGGACGTCGGCTACAGCCCGTGCGGCATTCCCTACGTGCACGGCCGGGAGATACCCGATTTCGAGCGCCTGTTCCTGGCGACCAGGGAGACCTACGACAACGCGGGCATCGAAATCCACTATGAGACGCGGGTCACCGGGTTCAGCCCAGGTAAGAAAACTGTGACGGTGGCGGGCGAGGGCGAGGTCGGCTACGACAAGCTGATCGTCGCGACCGGCTTCGACTACGCCGATCCCGGGGTACCCGGCACCGACCTGGCCAACCTGTACTACGTCAAGAACATCCGCCGGGCGATCGAGTGGGACAAGGTCCTGGACGGGGTGAAGTCCGCGGTCGTGGTCGAGGCCTCCCCGCTGGGCCTGGAGATGGTCACCGCGCTGTGTCATCGCGGCATCGAGACGCACCTGGTCGACCCGGGCGCCTGGGCGCTGTCCGTGGCCACCGACCCGGACATCATCGCGCCGGTGCAGGACTCCTGGCAGGAAAAGGGCGCCAAGCTGCACTTCAACACCACGCTGACCGGCTTCGCCGGGCCGGGTACGGTGCACGCGGTGCAGACCTCCGACGGGGACATCCCGTGTGACCTGGCCGTCGTCTGCACCAAGAAGGAGGCCAACACCGCAGTGGCCGCCGCGGCCGGGATACGGACCGGCTCGGCCGGCGGTGTCATCGTGGACGAGCGGATGCACACCTCGGCCACGGACGTCTGGGCCGCGGGCGACTGCACCGAGATCCCGCACAGCGTGACCCAGATCCCCATCCAGGGCCTGTCCGGCAGCCACGCCTACTCCCAGGGCAAGGTCGCGGGGACCAACGCGGCGGGCGGCGAGCGCCGGTACCAGCCGGTCAGCGTGCCCTGGGGGATGATGGCCGGCGACTGGATGATCGGCGGCGTCTCGTTCAGCGAGACGCTGGCCACGGCGCTCGGCATCCCGCACGTGGTCGGCGTGGCCGAGGGGATCTCCCGGGCCCGCTACTACCCCGGGGTCGAGAAGGTCCGGGTCAAGCTGCTCGCCGAGCCGGGCACGCTGCGGCTCATCGGCGCGCAGATGGTCGGCCGCGAGGGCATCAAGGAGCGCGCCGACTTCCTGGCCATGGCGGTCAGGACCGGGATCACCATCAACGAGTTCGCCACCATGGAGAACGTCTACTCGCCGCCGATCGGCGCGCTGAACGAGCCGATCGCGCTGGCGGCGCAGAACCTGCTGGCCGGGCTGGGGTCCTGAGGTGCTCAGGGTTTCGTTCGCCCGCTGGCTGCGCGCCACGTCCGAGCACTACCTAATGGTCGCGGCGCAGCAGAAGATGGCGGTCAAGTACCAGGTCGCTCCGCCGCCGCCGCCCCGCGGGGCAGAGTGGTTCTGGCTGCGCGTGTACGTTCCTGCTTACCGGGCGGTGCCCTGGCCGGTGCGTTCGGCCATCATGCGCCGGATGCCGGGCAGCCACCGCATGACGTGGACCAAGCGTCCTCGCGGTCCGGGGGGTTAGGCCGGGCCGCATCCGTTGTCGGTACTCACAACCATCAGGAGGCTTCATGCCGATCACAATTGGCTCGCCGCGCGGCGAGACCGGCGTCGACTCGCTGTACAACACCGAGGAGAAGATCTTCGAGGACATCCGGGCCAACCCCGGGGAGAAGGCCTTCGTGTTCATCCACTCCGTCCCGTTCGAGGGTTCGGTGTCGCTGGTGAACCTGCTCACCTCTACCCGGCTGGTGCGCAAGGGCTTCGACGTGTCGATCATCCTGTACGGCCCCGGCGTGCTGCTGGCGTCCCGCCACCGCGGCTACCCGACCATCGGAACCGAGGGCTTCCCGGGCAACCTGGCCGGGAACCGGCAGATCGAGACGCTGCTCAAGGAGGGCGCCACGGTCTACGCCTGCCGGTTCGCCATGGGCGCGCTGTACGGTTTCCGCGAGGAGGATCTCATCGACGGCGTCAAGGCCTTCAACCCGCTTGACGTGCTCGACTCGGCCCTGACCGCGTGGCGGGCCGGCGCCTTCCAGCTCAACACGTGGACGGTCTGACGCCGTCTTTGGTTAGCCGGGGTCGGGGCCGGTGACCGACCCCGGCAGGCCGCACACCAACTCGGTGGTGGCCAGGTTCGAGGGCGGCTGGCGCTGCCGGGTCGAGGCGGGCGGCTTCGAGCTTGTGGTCGACGAGCCGCCGGGTTCCGGTGGCACCGGCACCGGCCCGATGCCGACCGAGTACCTGCTGGCCGCGCTGGCCTCGTGCTATACGCTCGCGCTCAACTGGGCGGCCGGGAAGCGCGGCATCAGCCTGCCGGGCCTGGTGGTCACCGCGACCGGCACCTACGACGGCCCGAAGTTCAGGCGGCTGCAGCTCAAGGTTTCGTGCGACGCCCCGGCCGAGCAGGTGGAGCGGCTGCTCGAGCCGGCCCTGCGGGTGTGCTACGTCTCCAACACGATCGCGCTGTCCCCGCCGATCGAGGTCGCCCTGGACTAGGGCGCGTCCGTGGGGCCCGGGCGGGGTTAGCCGGACAGGCGGTGGTCTAGGTCGGTTAGGGCGGCGGTGAAGCAGGCCAGGGGGGCCTCGGCTACGCCGGCGCCGACCTGGCCGGTGCCCGCCGACAGGTGCAGGATGCCGGTGGTGACCGCGGGCGTGATGCCCAGCTCCACCACCTTGCGGACGTCCACCCCGAGCGGGGTGCCCGCGTTGCCCAGCTCCGGGATCTTGAACCGGCTGGACCGCCCGGCGCACACCGCGGCGAGCCGCGCCGTCAGGCCGGCCGCCTCGCGCAGGTCGCCGCCGAGCAGCTGGGCGACCGCGGGCGAGCCGGCCGCCGCGGCCGCCCCGAGCCCGGACAGCTCGAGCACCGCGCTGTCGCCGATGTCCCTGGCGCTGGTCTCGGCGCCTTGGCCGGGGTAGTACAGCGCGTGCCCGACCTCGGGCGCGCCGGCGGTGAACCACCGGTCCGAGCCGGGCAGCCTGATGCCGAACGTGGTGCCGTTACGCGCCATCGTGGTGACGATCGACGCGTCGGCCACCTGGGCCGCCCACTCGGTCAGCGACCTGGCGGCCGCCATCGCCAGGGTCAGGAAGAACAGGTGGTTGGCGGACAGGAACCGGGCAAACGCCACGCCGTCAGGCCCGCCCAGCTCGGTCAGGTGCGGCAGCCAGGCGCGGATCAGCAGGTTGGTCGCGGCCTGGGTGCGGACGTGGACGTCGTCGCCCATCGCGACCGCCTGCGCGGCCAGCGCGAGCACGTCCAGCGGGCCGGACCGGTCCAGGATGCGGCCGATCACCGGGGCGGCCACGTCGCGCAGGAAGACCAGCCGGGCGACCGAGGCCTCGCTGGCCACGCCGAACCAGGCCACCTCACCCGGCCCCTGCGAGATCGGCGCGTACCCGGTGGTGCCGCCGGCCTGGTTCTCCACCACGTACAGCGGGGCGCCGGGTCCGAGCGCCGTGGCCATCGGCACCACGACCGCGTGCTCGTTGGCCGGGGCGAGCCCGATCTCCTCGCGGGCCAGCAAGCCGTCGGCCCGCTCCAGGCTGTCCGCCCAGCCCTCGGCCACGGCCGCGGCCCGCATCGAGCGCCGCAGCGGGTCGGGGGCGTCGGCAAAGCCGATGGCGGGCCCGCAGTGCAGCAGCGTCCGGCCGTCCAGGCCGGATACCGCGGCCGCCACCGTGGTGACGCCGGTGAGCAGCGGCGTGCCCCCGTCGAGGCGGCGCAGCACCTCGGCGTTCGCGGCCTCGATCCGCTCGGCGTGGATGCCGTACAGACGGCCCAGGGCGGCGACCGCGTCCGGCTGGCCGCCCGCGGGCACCCGCCAGTCCACCGAGATGACCGGCGCGCCCTGCTCCCTGATCGCGTCGGCGAACAGCGACAGGCCGACGTTGACCACGCCCACGCGGTCCGGGAGGGCCAGCCGCGGTTCGGTCATGATCGTGCTCCTTTCCGCGCGGCTTCGAGCAGGGCGTCCTCGGCGGCGCGGTAGGTGTCCCGCCAGCGCCGCGCCTCGCCCGCGAGGCGGGCCGCCTCCGCGTCGGCTTCGGCCGCCATCCGCCGGACCTCGCCGGGCGCGGCGCCGCCGAGCGCGGTCCGGCTGGCCACGATCTGCCACGGGTCCAGGGCCGCGGACAGGTCGCGGCCGGCCAGGCCGAGCGGGTGCCCGGTGACCTCGGTGGCCGCGGCGTCGAGCATGGCCCCGTCGATGTCGGCGCCGGCTAGCCCGGCCGCGCTGGCCTGCCTGACCGTGTGCCCGACCACCCGGTAGGCGCTGCGGTAGTCGATGGCGCAGCTCTGCATGATGTATTCGGCCAGGTCCGTAGCTTGCGAGAAGCCGGAGTCGAGCGCGGCGCGCATCCGTTCGGCGTTCACCTGGAGGGTGCGGATCACGCCGGTGCTCAGCCGGGTGGCGCGCAGCGCGAGGTCGAGCGCCCGGGGCACCTCCCCGTAGGCGAAGATCAGGTTGTCGCTGCGCGCGGACGGGGTCTTGGCCACCGCGAGCAGCCCGGACAGCCGCCCGATCAGGGATCCGGCGGTGCCCCTGAGGATGGACAGCGCGTAGGGGTTCCGCTTCTGCGGCATCAGCACGCTGGCCCGGCTGTAGCCGTCGGCCAGCGTCACGTAGTCGAACTCCTGGCTGGCCCAGATCTCCAGGTCCTCGGCCAGCTTGGACTGGGTGACCATCAGCCCGGCGGCCGCGCCGACCATGTCGAACAGCCCGTCGACCTGCCACATCGCGTCCCTGGTGTGCTCGGCGACGCTGCGGAAGCCGAGCAGGGAGGCGACCCGCGCCCGGTCGGACAGCAGCCGGCTGCCGTTCACGCAGCCGGCCCCGCCCGGGCTGGCGTCGGTCCACTCCAGCGCCTCGCTGAGCCGCTGCCCGGCGCGCAGCACCGGGAAGGCAAAGGACAGCAGGTAGTGGCCGAACGTGGACGGCTGCGCGTGCTGCAGGTAGGTCTGGTCGGCCATCAGGGTTTCGGCGTGCTCGCGGCTCCGCGCGGCCAGCTCGGCCGCGAGCTCGGCGGACGCCTCGATCAGGTCGGTCAGGTCGTCGCGCAGGCGCAGCCGGAAGGCGACCCGGACCGCCTCCCGGCGCGGCCGCCCGGCGTGCAGCCAGCCGGCCACGTCGCCGACCTGGCTGACGAAGTACCGCTCGCGCGAGTTGTACGGCTCGCCGTTGGCCGGGTCGTAGGGGAATTCGGCGGCCGGGATGTCCATGGTCGCCAGCAGCAGCGCGAGCAGGCTGCGGGCCGCCTCGGGCGGGATCACCCCGGTCGCGCTCAGGTCGAGCAGGTGCGCGACGTCGGCCAGGTTCATCCCCTGGTGCAAGATGCCGGCGTCGGCGTTCTCCAGCTCGAACCCGGCCGCGATGAGCTCGGGTGCGGCCGGGCCCGCGGGCGGCCCGGCGGCGGGACGGTTCGCCGGAGTCACGGCCACTCCGCGGGCTCGGCGGCGCGGGCGGCGGTGGCCCGCGCGATCACCAGGTCGGTCATCCGCGGGCAGCAGCCGGGGTCCGGCGCCGCGGTCAGCTCCCTGGCCTCGGCCGGGCTGAATAGGGCCGAACGGGCCAGCGCCTGCTCCGCCGTCAGCCCCTCCGCGGTCCCCTGGCCGAGGGCCTGCTGCAGCCCGTCCTGGGCCCGGCGGGCGCCCAGCCTGGGCGTGAGCAGGGCCAGCGCCCGCTCGCTGACCGGGTAGCCGCCGTACCGGGCCAGGTTGGCTCGCATCGCCGCGGCGTCCACGGTCAGGCCCGCGGTCAGGCCGATGGCGACCTGCAGCGCGGCCGTCGCCAGCAGGCAGGTTTCCGGCCACGCCACCCACTCGGCCTTCCAGCCGCGGCCGTCCCGCTCATGCTGGGCCACCACGGCCTCGGTCATCACCGCGGCGCTGGACCTGGCCAGCCGGGCCAGCGTATCCAGGTGCTCGCTGCCCTCCGGGTTGCGCTTGTGCGGCATCGTGATGCTGCCGACCGTGCCGGCCGGGGCCGCCTCGCGCAGCTCGCCGATCTCCGGCCGCTGCAGCTCGTACACCTCGCCGCCGATCCGCGCCAGCGTGCCGCAGATCAGCGCGAGCAGCTGGGCGAACTCCGCGCCGCGGTCGCGCGCCGTCAGCCAGGAGATGCCGGGGTCGGCCAGGCCGAGCGCGGCGCAGAAGCGGGCCCGCACGGCCAGGCCCTGGTCTCCGTAGAACACCAGGCTCCCGGTGCCGCCGCCGAGCTGCCCGACCAGCCAGCGCGGCGCGCCGTCGCGCAGCCGGTCCAGGTGGCGGCGGATCTCGTCGGCCCACGACGCGGCCTTCCAGCCGAACGTCACCGGGCTGCCCGGCTGCCCGTGGGTGCGGCCCGCCATCACCGTGTCCCGGTGCTCGGCCGCCAGGGCGAGCAGCCGCTCCTCGATGCGGCGCAGGTCCCGCCAGACCAGGCCGCCGATCCGGCGCAGCGCCAGCGCCGTCCAGGTATCGGTGATGTCCTGCACGGTGGCTCCGGCGTAGACGTAGTCGCGGGCCTGCTCGGGCAGCACGGCCTGCAGGGCCCGGATCAGGCCCAGCATCGAATGCGAGGCCTGCCGGGTCTGCTCGGCCGCCAAGGCCAGGTCGATCCGGTCGGCGCGGGCGTGCTCCGCGATCAGTTCGGCCGCCCGGACCGGGATCAGCCCGGCCTCGGCCTGGACCCGGGCCAGCGCCGTGATCACCTCGAGCCAGCCGGCTAGCCGGCCGTCTTCGCCGAGCACCGCCCTGGCCTCGTCCGTGCCCCACAGGTGCCGGTAGAGGACGGAGTCCGCGATCCGGTCGGTCATCTGGCCGGTCACCGGACGGGCCGGGCCGAGACCGCCAGGCGCAGGCCTTCGGAGATCTGCGCCAGGCTGGCCCCCCAGGGCACGATCACCGTGTCGCCGTCGCAGGCGACCCGGTCCTCGAGCAGGCAGCACTTGGTCAGCCGCGGGCCGCCGGCGTCGTCTGGCCCGGCCAGGTTGCGCGGGCACATGTCCACCTGGGGTACCTCGTCGCCGTAGAACCAGTCGTGGATGGCCCGGGAGCGGGCGCACCCGACCAGCGTCCACGGCTCGCGCGGCGGGATCTCGTCCAGGTACGAAACTTTCGCTGCGGGGGGGCTCGGGGGGGTCGTCCCCCCCGGAGCAAGCAGGGCTCCGTCCGGGGCGCCCTGGCCGGCCCGGCAGGGAAACAGGTACCGCGCGGCGGGGCGGCGGGCGGCCAGGTCCCTCAGGTCGACCAGTTCGGGCACCAGCTCGACCGGCGGCAGGTCCTCGGCGACGTCGAGCACCCGGCTCAGCTGGTCCACCAGCTTGGGCGGCCAGGGCGGGACCACCTCGAGGACCCGGATCCGGACCGGGGCCGGGTCGAGGATGAAGCTGACGTGGCCGTAGCGGCCGCGCACGATCACGCACCGGGCGCCGGGCGCGTGCCCGGCCGCGGCCCGGGCCAGCTGGGTGGGCACGGCCGTGTCGACGTCCGGCACGTCCACCATGACGGTCTCGTCCGCCCGGGCGAGCATGGTCACCGACGTCACCGGGGAGAACAGCGGCTGCCCGGACTGCTTGGTAACCTCGGCCAGCATGCTGGCGGCCCCGTTGCGGGCGATGACGTAGCGGGTCCGCCGGTAGACGTCCCGGCCGGTCAGGTAGGCGCGCAGCGCGCCCTCCTCCAGCGGCACCGGGACCTCGGCCACGCTGACCTCGCGGTACTGGGCGGGGACCAGGTTCACGTGGTCATTTCCCGCGCACGGCCGCAGGGCCTGTCACCGGGTTCATCACTGGGCCCGGCGCCCACGCCCCGTAGGTGTCGGCGCGCAGCGACAGCCGGAACGTCTCGAGCCCGAGCGCGCCGTCCGGCGCCACGTTGGCCAGGTTCACGTCCGGGCCGAACCGGCGGACGAACCAGGCCTGCTGGTCCTCGCGGGGCGCCTCGAACACCACGCAGTCCGGGCCGACCGCCGCGGCCAGGGCTTCGGCCACGTCCTGGCGGATCGCTCCGGAGGGTTCGTAGATGCCGACCGTTCCGCTCGCCCGGCCCTCAGCCAGGATCCAGGTCGCACCCGCCTGGTGGTCGCCGGCCGCGGTCTGCGCCCACTGCTCCGGCGTCAGCCGGACGGCGGCGTGCTTGGAGCCCACCTCGGCGAGCACGATGAAGCGTTCCGCGGCCGCCGCGATCAGGTCGCGCTTGGCCGCGTGCTCCATCGGGACGGTCCCGGCCGAGACCTCGACGCAGGGGAACCCGGCGTCGGCGGCCCAGTCGAGGAACGCGGGTGCCCGGCCCTGGGCCCAGGCGATCTCCAGCAGCGTGCCGCCCGGCGAGGCGAGCACCCGGTGCCTGGCCAGCAGGTCCAGTTTGGCCGCCAGCTGCGGGTCGAGGTAGGCGATGCCCCAGCCGAACTTCCACACGTCGACGTAGGATTCACATCGTTCCAGCAGGTCACTGGCCTGGGCCAGCGGGAGTCCGCGGTCGAGCACGTGGGTGATCCCGGTCCTGCGCGGCTTGCCGGAGCGGCTGGGCAGGTCAAGGAAACCGGGACCAAGCATAAACGCTATAATAGATATTCCTACACTTTAGTGCAAGAACGGAGCCTGGGATGGGCGTCGATCTGCCGGGGTTGGCCCGATCCGTCCGAACCCATCCCGGCGTTACGGCCAAGGCCGAGATCGGTCTGGTCAGCGACGTCTTCGGGAGCACCGACTGGCTGGCAGGGCCGGGGGACGACGGCGCGGTCGTGACCGATCAGGGCGTGTCCCTGGTGGTCGGCGGGGAGGCCATCCTCCCCTCGTTCGTGGCGGCCGATCCCTACGGCGCCGGGGTGGCCGCCGTCACCACCAACGTCAACGACCTGGCGGCCATGGGTGCCTGGCCGCTGGCCCTGGTGGACACGGTCACCGGCCCGCGCGAGGTCATCCGGCGCGTGCTGGAGGGCATGCGCTGGGCCTCGGGCCTGTACGACGTCCCGGTGGTGGGCGGTCACCTGACCGTCACCGAGGGGCCGCCCGGGCTGTCCGCCTTCGGGCTCGGCCGGGCCGATTTCCCGCTGTCCGCGCAGGCCGCCGCGTCCGGCCAGTCGCTGATGCTCGGCTGTTGCCTGGACGGGCAGATGCGGCCCGACTTCCCGTTCTTCCCCTCGTTCGACGAGCGCGGCACCAAGCTGGCCGGGGACGTCAGGCTGCTGGCCGAGGGCGCGGAGGGCGGCTGGGTGGCGGCGGCCAAGGACGTGAGCATGGCCGGCCTGGTCGGGTCGCTGGCCATGCTGCTCGAGTGCAACCGGCTCGGGGTGAGCCTGGACCTGGACGCGCTGCCGGTTCCGGCCGGGGTGACGCTGGAGCGGTGGATCAGCTGCTTCCCGTGCCTGTCTTTCCTGATGTGCGTGCCGCCGGGGCGTGAAGAGGATTGCCTGCGTGCGTTCGGCCTCCGTGATCTGGCGGCCGCGGCCGTCGGCACCCTCGACGACACCGGCCTGCTACGGCTCAGCTCGGCCGGGCAGACGGAGACCGTGTTCGACCTGGGCGTGGAGTCGGTGACGAACCTGGCGCGGCCGCCGGGCGGCGGTCGCGCCACGTCAGCGCGGCGGTGACGGCCAGCGCCGCGGCGCAGATGACGTCGGTCAGCCCGAAGGCCGCCGGGGCGCCGAGGTGCCCCGCGGCGACCCCGGCGCCGAGCGGGCCGAGGACCGCCGTGGCGGCCCAGATGACGTTGAGCAGCCCGACCGAGGCGCCGAGGCCGGTGCCGGTACCGCCACTGGCGCTGCTTCTGGCGCTGGCCGAGGCGGCCAGCGGGTAGCTGACCGTCCACAGCACGGACCGGGCCGCGGTCGTCACGCACAGCATCGCGACCAGCGGCAGCGGGGTCGTGCCCACGACGGCCAGCGCGAGCGCCGCCACCAGGACGAGCAGGCCGGCACAGGTCACCGGCAGGTTCACCGCTCGCCGGCCGGCCGCGGCGGTCAGCGCGCTGCCGGCCGCGAACAAGATCCCGGCGGCGGCGAAGGCCAGGCCGATCTGCCCGGGAGAGGCCCCGGCGGCGTGCAGCCGGGCCGGGACGAGCAGGGCGCAGACCCCGGTGCTCAGCCCGGCGGTCACCACCGCGGCGGCGGCCCCGATGAAGTCACGGTGCTTGAGCGCGGGGCGTTCGCCGCGCGTATGTGCCCGGTAGGGCGCGGCCGGTCCCGGCGGCACCCGGAGCAGCGCCAGCCCGGCGGTGATCACGGCGAAGATGGCCGAGGTGACCAGCAACGGGACGGCCAGCCCCAGGCTCTGGGCGAGCGCGCCGGAGATCGCGGGCCCGGCGACGCCGCCGACGCCGGCGCTGGCCACGGAGCCGCCCAGCGCGTTCGGCCCGCCGGCCGCGGCGCCGGCCAGCCAGCACAGGCCCGCGGTCCACACCATGCCGTAGCCGGCCCCGAAGGCCAGCCGGGCGGCGAGCAGGGCCGGGAAGTCGCCGGCCAGCGCCTGCGCCGCGGTCGCCGCCGCCATCAGCAGGCCCGCGGCCAGCGTGATACGCCGGGCGCCGAACCGGTCGGCCAGGGTCCCGGCCGGCACGGACACGACCAGGGTGGCGAGCCCGGTCGCGCCGAGCACCATGCCCTGCTCGAACCCGGACAGGCCGAGCCCGCGGGCGTACACGGGCATCACCGGGACCAGGGCGAACTGGGCGGCCGCGCTCACCAGGATCAGGGTCCCGATCAGCAGGCGGAACAGCCTGCCCTCCGCGGTGGTCCTGGTGGCCTGTAGCACGATGTCCTCCTTGTCGGTTTGTGACATCAGCCAGTTTAGTGTGAGAGATACTTGGGTTAAAGTGAGAGAATGTCGCAGTTGCGATCGATACAGCCGATCAAAAGCGGGCTGGGGCTGCGCGAGCTCCAGGCGGTGCTGGCCATCGCCGAACTCGGGTCGTTCCGGGCCGCGGCGGCCGCGCTCGGCTTTACTCAGTCCGCGCTGTCGCACCAGGTCTCGGCGCTGGAGGCGGCCCTGGGACAGTCGTTGTTCGACCGCCCGGGCGGCCGGGCGGCGGTGCGCCTGACCCCCGCGGGCGAGGCGGTCTGCCGCCGGGCCCGGCGGGCCCTCCGCGAGGTCGAGGCGGTGGCCGCCGACGCGGAGCAGGCCGCCCGCGGCGAGAGCGTCCGGGTGCGGGTGGGCGTGACCCAGACCGCGGCCGCGGAGATCATGCCCGCGGCCCTGCGCGCCTTCCGCGACGACCATCCCGGCGTCGAGGTGGTGCTCGTCGCGGCCGACGAGCTGGAGAGCTCGCGGGACGGCCTGCTCCGGGGCGATTTCGACTTGGCGTTCTCCTACAATTCCGAGACCGACGAGTACATCGAGGCCATCGCGGTGGTGGAAGACCCCTGGGTGATCCTTACCCGGCGCGACAGCGCGATCGCGAGCCTGGACCGCCCCGAATTCACCGTCCTCGACCAGCAGGACCTGGTGGCCTGGGCCCGCCGGTGGCGCGGTCAGGCCGAGCTCGAGGACGGCTGGGCCCGGCGCGGCATCGCGCCGAAGATCGTCTACCGGACCGACGACAACCTGGCCTTGCAGCGACTGGTGGCGGCCGGGCTCGGCCACGCCTGCATCGGGCGGGTGGCCGCCAGCCGGGCCGTCGACCCGGTGCTGACCTGGCTGGAGCCGGACGAGGCCACGGCCCAGCGGACGATTGCCTTGTGCTACGCCAGGCACCGCCCGGTGACCGCGACCGCCCGCACGCTCATCACGGCCATCCGCTCCCAGGCCGGGTGAGTTTTTCGGCGGGCCTACGGGCGGGTCAGGTCTGGGTTGGTCAGATCTGGGTTGGTCAGGTCTGGGTTGGTCAGGTCGATGAGCATGCGCTGGTGCGGGAGGCCGGCGTAGTCCACCAGGTCCCCGGTCCGCCGCCAGCCCAGCCAGCGGAAGAAGGCGATGTTGGCGGGCTGGATGAAGGCCTCCATCTCCCGGCCGCCGAGCCGGGCCGCCGAGCTGACCGCGAACCGGACCAGCGGAGCGCCCAGGCCGAGATGGCGATAGCTGGCCAGTACGGCCAGGCGGTCGCCCTTCCACCGGCCCCCAGCGTCGGGTCCGGTGTCGGGTCCGAGCGGGTAGAGCCTTACCGTGCCGCAGATGGTCTCGTCCGCCCGGCCGATGACGTGGATCGTGGCCGGGTCGTCGTCGTGCCCGTCGGTGTCGTCCCCGCCGGCCCCGCCGTACGAGCCGCCGAACATGCCCTGCTCGATGACGAAGACCTGGTGCCGGATCCGGAAGTGCGCGCACTGCTCGGCCTCGGTGGCCACGGCGTCGCAGGTCAGCAGCTGCGTGGCCGCCGTCCTGGACGAGCGCCGCGGCAGGCTAACCGTGGCTGACGAGCGGGAGGAAGGTTCGGCCATCCGCGTCGGTTCTCTCCTCTAGCAGGCTCATCCCGGAACAGGCCTGGCACCGGGCGCAGCCGGCGGCCGCCGTGTGCGCGCCGATGCCGCGCGCCCTCAGGTAGGGCACGACCCGGCGGTAGATCGTCTCGCAGTACTCGGGAGACGGGGCGACCAGGTCTTCCATCAGGCTGCCCACGGTCGGGCGCAGCGGCACCACGAACGGGTAGACGCCGATGTCGATCGCCCGGCGGCACCCCTCCACGATCAGGTCGGGGTCCTCCCCCATGCCGAGGATCACGTAGGTGGACACCTGGCCCTCGCCGAACGCGGCCACCGCCCGATCCCAGGCCCGGAAGTAGCCGTCGATCCCGGTGCGCGCCTTGGCCGGGGCGATCCGGGCCAGCACCTGCGGGTCGAAGGTCTCGACGTGGATGCCGGCCGAGGAGATGCCCATGTCGGCGACCCGGTCGATCACGTCCAGGTCCCGGGGCGGCTCGAACTGCACCTCCACCGGCAGGCCCGAGGCCTCGCGCACCGCCTGGCCGCAGCGGGCGACGTAGAGCGCGCCCTTGTCGGGGGTGGCGGTTGTCCCGGTGGTCAAGGTGGCGTCCACCGCGCCGTCCAGGTCCCGGGCCGCGACCGCGACCTCGGCCAGCATCTGCGGGGTCTTCCTCGCGATCGTTCGGCCGTTGGCGAGCGTGACGCCGATACCGCAGAACGCGCACTGATCGGCGTTGCCCCAGTAGGCGCACGTCTGGTTGACCGTGCTGGCCACCGAGTCCAGGTGCAGCAGGGCGATCTTCCAGTACGGGATGCCGTCGGCCGTGGCCAGGTCGTAGTAGCGGGGGCGGCGGGACGGCTCGGCCGAGGCCAGCCGCTCGCCGTCCCGGTAGACGGCCCAGCCGTCGTCCTCGGCCCGCAGCACGTACGGCGAGGTCCTGGCGTAGTGCGCGCCGGTGGGCACGGTGGCGGCGAAGCCGTCGACCCAGAGCATGCCGGCGTCGGCAGGCCCGGCGCCGCCCTGACGGGACTCGAGCGGCACCTCGACCCGCAGGCCGCGGCCCTGCAGCTCGGTGATGAGGTGCGCCAGCCGGTTGTCTGCGCGCGGCAGGCCGTCAGTGCGGGCCCGGTTGTCAGCGCGGTTGTCAGCGCGGGGCCGGTCGGCCCGGTCGGCCGGGGAGTCGTGCATCGCACCTCCGCGGAAACCTATGTGATCCGATACGTACGTTCACCATCCTTGATAAACCAGCCGGCTACGTCAAGGCAACCTCACAGATGCATCGTCGCAATAGCAGACACGCCAGAGGTTCCAGCCGCGCGTCGGCCCGGGCGTGGTGGCCATGGTGAGCAGAGCGGTCTTCCGTCACTTCGACACCACCCGTACCAGGTCATATGACGTGAATGGCCGGGTAATGGGGGCGGGGCTAGGCGGGGTGGGACTGGGTTCGGCGGAGGGCGGCGGTGCACTCTTCGGGGTCGAGGTAGGTGCCGAGGGGGTCGCCGAACTCCAGGGCGCCGGAGGCCAGGTCGATCTGGGCCGCGTCCAGGCAGTAGACGGCCCGGCTCAGCGTCTCGTCGGGACCGATCGAGACGATGACGGCGCGTCCGGTCCCGGGCTCGGCTTCGACCCGTTGGTAGGGCAGGTAGGGCGCCCGTTCGGCCTCGCCGTTTTCTTCTACCACCGTCCAGGGCAGGCCCTGTTCGCGGGCCCGGGCCAGCGCCTCCAGCCGGCCCCGCGCGGCCAGCAGCGCCACGAGCTCGCGGTACCGCGTGGCGCAGGCGGCGGCCGCGATCAGGGCGGGCCTGATCCCGGGAACCCCCGGGACCTCGGCGCCGGCCAGCAGATCGCCGCCGCGTTCCTGCGCGGCGAGCAGGGCGGGCAGGTCGTGGCAGGTCTCGCGCAGCCGCCCGAGTAGCTGCTGCACCGCGCCGAGCGCCTGCTGGTACAGCTCGGGCTGCGCCATCACCAGCGGGAAGAGCCTGGCCTCGGCTTCGTCCCAGGACCGCAGCACCGACGCCGGCACACCAGGCTGTTCCCGGGGCGCGCCGCCGGGTCCCGCATCGGATGAGGCCATTGCACCTCTCATGCCGTCGTGTTTACTATTATGAACGATTCATCATCTATGCGACTTGCAACTGTACCCCTCGCCAGCAGGATGCCATGACGAAGATCGCGGTCGTCGCGCTCGGCGGCAACGCCCTCACCCGGGCGGGCCAGTCGGGTAGCTATGACGAGATGATGGCCAACGCGGCGGCCATGGCCACGGCCGTCAACGACGTACTCGAGGCCGGCTGGCGGGTTGTCGTGGTGCACGGCAACGGCCCGCAGGTCGGGAACCTGGCCATACAACAGGAAGCGGCCCTGCGGCAGGAGGCCACGGCCGCGGTGCCGGCGCAGCCGCTCGCGCTGCTCGGCGCGATGACCCAGGGCATGCTGGGCAGCGTCCTCGCCCGCGCGATCGACCTGCTGCGCGGCCGCGGCACCGCGGCCGCGCTGGTCACCCACGTGACCGTGGACCCGGCCGATCCCGCGTTCGGCGCGCCGTCCAAGCCGATCGGACCGTTCTTCGAGCCCGCCGAGGCCGAACGGCTGGCCTGCCGCGGCGGCTGGGTGGTCAAGCCGGACTCGGGCCGCGGCTACCGCCGGGTGGTGGCCTCGCCGCAGCCGCTCGCCGTGATCGAGATCGAGGCGATGCGGGCGCTGGTCGAGGCCGGCCGGCTGGTCATCGCCGGGGGCGGCGGCGGGATCCCGGTGCTGGCCGCGGACCCGTGCCGGGTCGTGGACGCGGTCATCGACAAGGACCGGGCCGCCTGCCTCATCGCCCGGCAACTCGGCGCCCAGGCCCTGCTCCTGGTCACCGCGGTGGACCGGGTGATGATCGACTACGGCATGCCGACGGAGTCGAGCCTGAGCAGGATCTCGGCCGACCAGGCGGCCAGGTACCTGGCCGAGGGCCAGTTCCCGCCGGGGAGCATGGGTCCCAAGATCGAGGCGGCGCTGCGCTTCCTGGACGATGGGGGCGAGCTCTCGGTGATCACCTCGCCCGCCCTGCTGGCGGCGACGCTGGCCGGTCATGGCGAGACGGCCGGAACCCGCATCGAGCGGGCGGCTTCGCAGAGCGGGCAGGCGCGGTGACGGTCAGCCGGATCCTGGCCTTCCCCGGCGCGTACCGGGACTCGCTGCTGCTGCTCGGCGCCACCCGGGCCATGCAAGATAGCGAGGACGTGAGCTGGGCCAGCGCGGCGATGGCCACGCCGAGCATGGTGGAAGACCTCGAAGGGCGCGGCTTCCCGCCGGACAGCCTGGCCGGCGCCGACGCCAACGCGCTGGTGCTGGCGGTGGAGGCGGCCGAGGATCCGGCCGCCAGCCGGGCCCTGGACCGGGGCCGCGCGCTGCTGTTCGCCGAGGCCGGTCCCGACCGGGACGGCGGGGCGGGCCGGGCCGGTGGGCAGGGCAGGGCCGAGCCGGACCCGCGGACGATCGGCGAGGCGGCCCGGCTGCTGCCGGAGGCGAACGTGGCGGTGGTGTCGGTACCCGGCCAGTACGCCGCGCTCGCCGCTCACTCCGCCTTGACCGCCGGGCTGCACGTGCTGCTGTTCAGCGACAACGTGCCGGTGTCCGACGAGGTGGCGCTGAAGCGCCGGGCCAGCGGGCTGGGCCGGCTGGTGATGGGCCCGGGTGCGGGCACGGCCATGCTCGGCGGCGTCGGGCTTGGCTTCGCCAACGCGGTCGGCACCGGGCCGGTGGGCGTGGTCGCCGCCGCGGGTACCGGTGCGCAGGAGGTCATGACGCTGCTCGACCGGTGGGGCATCGGCGTGTCCCAGGTGGTCGGCGTCGGCGGCCGGGACCTTTCGGCCGAGGTGGGCGGGCTGATGGCGCGCGACGCCGTCCGGGCCCTCGACGCCGATCCCGGGACCGAGGTCATCCTGCTGGTCTCCAAGCCACCGGACGAGGACGTGGCCCGGACGGTGATCGGCGCGAGCCGGGGAACCCCGGTGGTCGCGGCCTGCCTCGGCATGTCGGCGCCGGACGGCAGGCTGGCGGGCGCCTCGCTGGCCGCCACGCTCGAGGGCGGCGCGCTGCGGGTCGCGGAGATTCTCGGCCGGCCCGCCCCCGATCTCACCGGGAGCCCGGGTCCTGACGCCCAGGCCGCGATCGCCCGGGTCGGGGCCAGCCGCACCGCGGTGCGCGGCTTCTTCACCGGTGGCACGCTGTGCTACGAGGCTCAGGTCATCCTCAGCCAGGCGCTCGGGCCGGTGTACTCGAACATCCCGTTGCGGTCAGGGCTGGGCCTGCCCGCGCCGGCCGGGGCGCACGTGTGCCTGGACCTCGGCGAGGAGGAGTACACCAAGGGCCGGCCGCACCCGATGATCGACCCGGCCGCCCGGCGGGAGATCCTGCGGGAGCAGGCGTTCGGCGCCGGCGTCGCGGCGGTGCTGCTTGATGTCGTGCTCGGCTACGGCTCGCACCCCGACCCGGCCGGGGAGATCGCCGGGACCTGCGCCGACATCGTGGCCGCCGGGGCGGCGGTGGTCTGCTACGTGCTCGGCGCGCGCGCCGACCAGCAGGGACTCGACCGGCAGCGGGCCAAACTGGCCGAGGCGGGCGCGATCGTCACCGAGAGCGCGGCGCAGGCGGCCAGGACCGCGGCCGCGGTCGCGCTGCGTTCGGGCCGGCCCGCCGCGGTGCGCCCGTGACGGCCGGTGGGCCGGCGCCTGTCGGGCTGGTGACCTACTCGGTCAAGCCGCGCGGCGGCGTGGTGCACACGCTCGCGCTGGCGGAAGCGCTGCACGCGGCCGGGTACCCGGTCCGGGTGATCGCGCTCGGCGACCCCGCGGCCGGCTTCTTCCGGCCGGTCGCGGCGCCGTTCACCATCATCGAGGCCCCGCCCAGCCTGCCGACGCTGGAGGAGCGGGTTTTCGCCAACGTGGACGCGCTGGCCGCCGGGCTCGGCGACCTCGTGGCCGGCCTTCCCATCCTGCACACCCAGGACTGCATCTCGGCCCGGGCCGCCGCCAGGGTCAGGGACGCCGCGGCCGGCTCTGCCCCGGTGGTGGTCAGGACCGTCCACCACGTAGACGACTTCACCAGCCCGTCGCTCATCGACTGCCAGCGCCAGGCAATCCTGGAGCCGGACCGGATCCTGGTGGTCAGCGAGCGGTGGCGGGAGATCCTCGCGGAGGACTACGGTGCCAGCGCGGACGTGGTGCATAACGGGGTGGATGTGGCCAGGTTCCGTTCGGCCGATCCTGATCTGGTCGCCGCGCTACGGCAGCGGGCCGGGGCGGGCGGCGCGGCCGGGCGGCCGCTGATCCTGGCCGTAGGCGGGATCGAGCCGCGCAAGGGCAGCGACACGCTCATGGCGGCGGTCGCGGCACTGAGTCGTTCGGAGGGCCGTTCGGGCCGCCGCCCGGTGCTCGCGGTGGTGGGCGGCCACTCGTTCCAGGACTACCGGGAGTACCGGGACCGCGTGCTGGCCTCGCTGCCCGGGCTCGGCCTGCGGCTCGACGACGACGTGGTGCTGCTCGGCACGGTCCCGGACGCCGAACTGCCCGGCTGGTACGCGGCGGCCGACGTGCTCGCCTTCCCCTCCACCAAGGAGGGCTGGGGCCTGGCCGTGCTGGAGGCGATGAGCGCGGGGCTGCCGGTGGTCGCCTCCGACCTGCAGGTCTTCCGTGAGTACCTACAGCCGGGGCAGGACGCCCTGATGGTGCCGGTGGACGATGCGGCCGCGCTGGCCGCGGCGCTCGCCGCGGTCCTCGACGACAGCGCGCTGGCCGACCGGCTCCGCGCGGCCGGATACCAGGTGTGCGCCCGCTTCACCTGGGATCGGTGCGCGGCCGAGCACCAGCGGATCTACGCCGACCTGAAGTGGCGATGATCTCGTTGCATGAGCTGGCTGGTGCCCGCGGCGGGTTAGCGATCCGGGGGTTTTCCCCATTGCCGCCGGCGGCCGGGCCTGGGTACGCTCCGTTTCAGTGGCAGCGCACCGCCTGCCCGCTTCCGAGCCAGCGACGGCCCGCGCCGGGGCTGGCGACGAGGACAAGGGTCTTCGACTCGCGGGCTTGTCTAGCCACGCCACGTTCGGTGTGGGCTTTGCCGTCATGCCATTTATCCATGGCGGGCAGACGCGGGCCGACCCGCCGGGAAGAAATGATCATGACGCAGGACAAGGCGCGGAAGACCGCCACCCGCCAGCGGATGGCCGAAACCGGCGAACCGTACAGCGTGGCCAGGCACGCGGTGGAGAACGAGGCGGCAGGCGCGCAGAGCGCCGCCGATGAGGTGGGCGGCCCGTCGTACGTGGAGCAGGCGCGGGACCTTGCCGACCGGGCGCGACGGCGGGCCGACGAGGCGCAGGATCGGGCCGATCAGGCTCAGGAGAGGGCCGATCAGGCTCAGGAGAGGGCCGAACGGGCCGAGGAAGCCGCCTCGATGGCGGACGCCGCCGCCGACATGGCCGCCGAGGCCGCCGACCTGACTAGAGGCTGGGCCGACGCCGATGAGCAGGCGCGGGCGCATGAGGTGGCCGCGCAGGCCCGGGCCGCGGCCGGGGAGGCGCAGCGCCGCCTCGACCGGGCCCAGGAGGAGGCCGGCCAGGCGCAGGAAGCCGCCGAACGGGCCAGCGAGGAAGCCGACCACGCCGAGGAACTCGCCTGCCAGGCGGAAGACTTCGCCAGCGAGGCCGGGGACGGCGCCGGCGAGGAGGATTCGGGTGGGTGGCCGCGGCACCGGGGCCGGCGGGTGCACTCCCGCCGCGGGCCCTCGGGCGGACCGTGGGGCGGGCCCGGCCCTGAGCGCCCCGGACCGCCGGAGCCGCCCGGGCCGCCGGAGCCGCCCGGGCCGCCGGAGCCGCCCGGGCCGCCGGAGGCGTCCGGACCGCCGGAGCCGTTCGGGCCAGCCGACTGGATGCCGGATCGGGTCGGCCAGGTCTTCCAGCGGCTCGATCAGTTCAGGGAACGGGCCGAGGAGATGCTGAGCCGGGCCGAGCGGTTCCTGAACACGACCCGCGATCAGGCCTCGCGGCCCGCCCCGCCTGCGCGACCGTCCGAGCCGCCCGAGCCGCCCCGGCCGCCCGGCTCGGGCTGACGCTCACCAGCTCGACGCGGCCGCGGGCCCGCCCCGCGGCCGCGCGGACCTGGCCCGCGGCGACGTGGACCTGGCCCGCGGCGACGTGGACCTGGCCCGCGGCGGCGTGGGGCCGACCTCGGCGATCACCCGCCTGCGCTGGGGGTTGACCCCGGCGGTAGCTGCCCGCCCGACCGTTTCTGGTGCCGTACGTCGATGATCAGGCCCACGGTTATGGGCGGGACCAGGATCAAGGTGGCGATGGCGCCAAGAGCGGCCAAGAACGCCAGAATGTTGTCGGGGTTCGTCAGCAGGATGGCCGCGAGCGCGCCGGCCGCGGCGATGATCATGCCGATGCCTATCCGGACGTCCCTGGCCGTCGGCGGCAGGGCGGTCAGGCCGTCCGGGAGATCGGCGGTAAGCGCGGCGAGCTCGGCACGGGACCGCGAAGCGGACGCCTGGGCCGTCCGCTCGTCGTGTTCGGCCTCGGTCAGCCGGCCTTGCGCCAGCGCAACCTTGAGGGTGCGGATCACCCGTTCGCGGTCGGCCGACGTTACCGGCAAGGGGGCACCGCCTGCCGCAATCTCCTCTCCCGGGTTCGTCATGACTGCCCGCCGGAGCGCTTGGCGGGCCGCGAGGCGAAGATCATGGACGCGCCGAGAATCCAGAACAGGAGATAGACCACCACGGTCAGGACGACCGCGGTGGCCACGGAGGTGCGGGGACCACCGGGGACGAGGATGACCGAGACCATGCCGGGCAGCAGTATCGCGTATTCGATCCGCCAGGCTATCTTCGTCGCCCGCCACGGGTCGCGCGCGGGCCTGGCCCGGGTGAGTTCGGCGGGGATGTCGGCGGTGACCTCGGCGGTGACCTTGGCCAGTTCGGCGTACGTCCGCGACCCGTATACCTGTCCCGCTCGCGCGCCGAGTTCATCCTCGGTCAGCCGGCCTTGCACGAACGCGGCCTTGAGGGCGCCGATCACCAGCTCGCGGTCGGCGTGTGACGCGCGGAGGCCGTCGCGGTCCCGGCCATCTGCGGCTGCCGTTACATCTCCAGGCCCTGCCATCACGACGCCTCCCACAGCGTGATGCAGGGAAGCGTAACGCCCCTGCCTGTCGCTGGCTATCCCCGCGGCGGCGATAACGATGCCCGTCATAGCGCACGGCCGTCAGGCGTGTGATCGGGATGGGCCGTCGTGCAGGCGTGCGAGCGGAACCCGTCACTCCGGAACCACCCGTACCAGGTCATACGACATGGATGCCGCGCTCATGCTGGTCCAGGTGCATGGCTGGGGCAGCCATGCTGTCACCGCCCGGTCCGCCTGCTAGGGGCGGGCGGGGCGTGTCCAGGATCACAGGCCGGAGGGGTGTCTCCGGTGTCACCTTTCCCCAGGCCACGTCGTCACGTGGGCAGGAGGAAAGGGGATACGGATGCGTGCCCTGGCGAAAAAGCTGTACCGGCGGAGCCGGGCGGACCGCTGGTCGTCGCTGTTCGGGCAGGTCGCGGTCTATTCGTTCGTGGTAACCGCGATCAGTGGCGTGTTCCTGCTGCTGTATTACAAGCCGAGCATGACCCAGGTCAGCTACCACGGCTCGTACCGCAAGCTGGACGGCGTCCCGATGAGCCAGGCGTACCGGTCGACGCTGGACATCAGCTTCGACGTGCGCGGCGGGCTGCTGATGCGGCAGATTCACCACTGGGCGGCGCTGCTGTTCATCGCGGCGGTGTGCGCGCACCTGCTGCGGCTCTACTTCACCGGCGGGTTCCGCAGGCCGCGCTGGCTGAACTGGCTGATCTGGGTGAGTTTGCTGGTGCTGGGCATGGTCGCGGGCGTGTCCGGCGCCATCCTCCCTGACGACCTGTTGTCCGGCGGGAGCCTGGGCGTGCTCGAGGGGGTCACGCTGTCGATCCCGGTCATCGGCACGCACCTGATGTTGTGGATCTTCGGCGGGGACTTCCCCGGGCACGTGATCATCGCGCGGGCGTACTGGCTGCACGTGGCGGTGCTGCCTGCGGTGATGATCGCGCTGTTCGCGCTGCTGCGCCGGCGCAGCAGGCCGGTGATCACACCCGTTTCCGTGGTCATGTTCTGGTTCACCTGCGCGACTCTCGCGCTCCTCGGTACGTTCGCGCAGGTCAACCCGGTCTGGCTGTTCGGGCCCAACCAGGCGGGGAGCATCAGCGCCGGATCGGTGCCCGGCTGGTACATGGGCTTCCTCGACGGCGCGCTGCGGATCATGCCGGGCTGGGAGTTCAGCGTCTTCGGTCACCCGCTCACCCTCGCGGTGCTGGTACCGGGAGTCCTGGTGCCCGGCGCCTTCTTCACCCTGCTGGCTGTCTACCCGCTGCTCGACCGCAGGCTCACCGGCGACCTGGTCAGGGACCGGCCGCGCGACGCCGCCACCCGTACCGGCATCGGCGCCGCCGGGATCACGTTCTACGGGCTGCTATGGGCCGCAGCCGCCAACGACCAGATCGCCTACCACCTCAGCATTTCCCTCTACGCTGTGACCTGGTTCTTCCGGGTGGCGGTGCTGGCCGGGCCGGTCCTGACGTACATGATCACCGAGCGGATGTGCCTCGGCCTGGCCCGGCGGGACCGGGACGAGGCCGAGCACGGGCGCGAGACCGGCCGGATCGTGATGGACTCGGACGGCGGCTACCGCGAGATCCGCGATCCGGTACCCTCGCCGCGCGCTCCCGTGGCGGTTGCCGGATCGCGCCGGGGCCTGGAAGGATCATCGCGTGGCTCGTGACGGCGCTGGGGCGCTGGTGGTGGTCGCGGCGGCGATCGTCAGGACGAGGCGGCCGCTCCAGCGGAGGCCGTTCGGCCCATCCATGGCTGGGTCTTACGTACTTCTTTCTTGCCCTACGCAAATGTGGATTGCTAATTCATGGATTAGGTTAGTTTCTCGAGCGGAGTGCTCTAAATGCGCGTTAAATCGAGCTGAGCGGCCAGAAGGGCCTGGTGATCGGACTGCCGCCTGTCGCTTTCGGCATTGTGGCGGCGATGCGGCCGGTGGATACTGCGTAGTAATGCAGGCGACGGCCAGCCGTGGGGAGAATTCATGACTGCCACCGTGAATGAGCAGGCGACGGCAACCGTCCGCGGCGCATGCCCGCATGATTGCCCGGACACCTGCGCGATGCTGATCTCGGTCCGCGACGGGCGCGCGGTGGAGGTGCGGGGAGACCCCGAGCATCCGTTTACCCGCGGCGGGTTGTGCGTGAAGGTGAACAACTACGTCGACAAGGCCTACAGCCCTGACCGGCTGCTGTACCCGATGCGGCGCGCCGGCCCGAAAGGCAGCGGCCAGTTCACCCGGGTTTCCTGGGACGAGGCGCTGGATGAGATCGCCGGCCGGTTCCGGTCCGCGATCGCCGAGCACGGCACAGAAACAGTCATGCCGGTCAGCTACCTGGGTACCGAAGGCATCCTGAACGGCCTGAACGTGGGGGACCCGTTCTTCAACAAGCTCGGCGCCACGATCACCGAACGGACCTACTGTGACTCCGGCGCCTGCACGGCCTACACCATGACGATCGGCGCGACCGCAGGGGTGGATCCGGAGAGCCTGGCGCACTCCCGCTACATCCTCATCTGGGCCTGCAACATGATCTCGACCAACCTGCACCTGTGGCCATTCGTCGCCGAGGCACAGCGCCGCGGCGCCAAGGTCGTAGTGATCGACCCGGTGCGGCACCGGACGGCCTCACACGCGGACTGGTACATCCCGATCCGGCCCGGCACCGACGGCGCGCTCGCGCTGGCCCTGATGAACGTGATCGTCGGCGAGGGACTCGCCGACGAGGCCTACGTCCGCGACTACACCGTCGGTTATGACGAGCTGGCCGAGCGGGTCGCCCGGTACACCCCGGAATGGGCATCGGAGCAGACCGGGATCCCGGCTGACGACATCCGGACCCTGGCCCGGGAGTACGCCACCAGCCAGCCGTCGATGATCCGGATCGGGGTGGCCATCGAGCGGCACGCCGGGGGCGGGCAGACGGTGCGCTCGATCGCCTGCCTGCCCGCGCTGACCGGGGCCTGGCGGCGGGTCGGCGGCGGGCTGCTGCAGCTGCCGCTGTGGGCGTTCCCGGTGAACTGGCCCGCCCTGCTCCATCCGGAGCTGGCCACGCCGGGGACCCGGGTCGTCAACCAGTTCCTGCTGGGCCGGGCGCTGACCGGGGAGCTGGGCCTGGACCCGCCGGTCACCGCGCTGATGGTGTACAACTCCAACCCTGTCGTGGTCTGCCCGGAACAGGACAAGGTGATCGCGGGCCTGTCGCGGGAGGACCTGTTCACCGTGGTCAGCGAGCATTTCCTGACTGACACCGCCCGCTACGCCGACCTGGTGCTGCCGGCCACCACTCAGCTCGAGCAGCACGACATCATGTTCAGCTGGGGCCACTTGTACGTCACGCTGAACACCCCGGCCATCGAGCCGGTCGGCGAGGCTATCTCCAACACCGAGCTGTTCCGGCGGCTGGCCGCCCGGATGGGGTTCACCGAGGAGTGCTTCACCCGCACCGACGAGCAGATGATGGCCGAGGCGTTCGACTGGTCCGCGCCGGCCCTGGACGGAATCAGCCTGGAATCTCTCCGCCAGAGTGGCTGGTCCCGGCTCAACCTGCCTCCCGCCGATCAGTACGCTCCGCACGCCGAGGGCAACTTCCCGACCCCGTCGGGCAAGGTCGAGTTCCGGTCCTCGATCGCCGAGCAGGCCGGCAACTTCGTACTCCCGCTGTTCCGGCAGGGCAGCGGCGAGTACCAGCCGGGCGGCACGGTCGACCCCCTGCCGTACTACGTGCCGCCCCGCGAGACAGACGACACGGGATTTCGGCTGAACCTCATCTCCCCCAAATCGCACGCCTACCTCAACTCCAGCGCCGGCGACCAGCCCGCGCAGCGCCGCGTCCAAGGCGAGCAGGCGGTGACCGTACACCCGCACGACGCAGCGGAACGCGGCATCACCGACGGGCAGTACGTCCGGGTGTACAACGACCGCGGTCAGTTCATCGCGCTGGCCCAGGTCAGGGACGATATCGCCCCCGGGGTGGTCATGGCGCCGATGGGAGCCTGGCGCAAGAACGCCAAAGGCCACTCCACCGTCAACGCGGTCAACCCGTTCGTGTTCGCCGACCTGGGCAATGCCCCGACATTCTCCGACACTAAAGTAGAGATCGAACCGGCCAAAGGCAGCGACAGCTAGGCCCTGGTCCAGGGCGGCTACCCGCCGCAGCGGGTGAAGACCGAACGGTTCGGCGCCACGGGAGGAACCTGATGGAAGCAGTGTGGCCCGGCCGACTACACGCGCAGCCGCCGCCTGTGCGTGGCCACCGACTCAGTGCGGCAGCGGGCCGCCGGCCAGGGCGATGAGTGTCCCGGCAGCGCCTGCGGCTACCAAGGTGAGGACGACGCCGCGGCGCAGCGCGAGCATGAGGATGAGCGCGGCGCCTAGGACGGCGTACTGCCAGGGCTGGGTGAGCGCGCGGGTCAGGGGGATGGCCGAGCCGAGGATGGCCCCGATCGCGGCGGGCCCGGCCCCGCCGAGAAAGGCGCGGGCCCGGCGATCGCCGCGCAGGCGGTCGAAGCGGCCCGCGCCGAGCAGCACGAAGCCGAACGACGGCGTGAAGGCGACTACCGAGGCCAGGATGCCCCCGGCCAGGCCCGCGGCGGCGTAGCCGACGACCGCCACGGTCTGCACGACCGGGCCGGGGGTGATCTGGCCGAGCGCGACGGCGTTGAGGAACTGCGCCGCGGTCATCCAGTGATAGTGGTTCACCGCGTCCGATTGCATCAGCGGGATGATCACGAAACCGCCGCCGTAGGACAGGGCACCCACCTTGAACGCCACCCACGCCACCGACAGCATCACCCCGCCGGTGATCGCGCCGGCCGCCAGCACCGGCAGGGCGATGATGCCGCGTAGCCCGCCGTCCCGGCCGCCGGCCGGGACATGACGCGGGCGCCGTGCGGCCACCTCGATCACGCCGCAGCCGAGCAGGACCAGCGCCAGCCACTCCCCGATCGTGGCGGCTGCGGCCGCCCCGGCCAGCAGGTACGCCACCCAGCGCACCGTGTGCTCGCGTCCCTGCCAGCTCGGGCCGAGCAGTGACCAGCCCGCCTGCACGGCGACTGCCGGGACGGCCGCCCCGGCTCCAGCGCCGGCGCCAAGCACCCACGGCGGCGGGGAACCGGCCAGGAACAGCGCCGACAGGGCCAGGATCACGATCAGCCCGGGCACGATAAACGCGGGGCCGCCGGCCAGCGCGCCGGGGCGGCCGCGGACCCGCCAGGCGCAGAAGATCGCCAGCTGGGTGGAGGCCGGGCCCGGGAGCAGGTTGCAGGCCGCGATCGCGTCCTCGAACTCCCGCGGGTCTATCCATTTTTTCCGCTCGACGCACAGCTCGCGCAGCAGCTTGATGTGGGTGGGCGGGCCGCCGAACCCGATGCAGCCGATCCGGCCCCACTCCCGCAGCACCGTGGCCAGCGACACCCGCGCCGGCGCCGGGCCAGGCGGCGGAACCGGCTCGGACCGGCCAGCGTCCTCGGGCGGGCTCACCGCGCGGCGTCTAGGCTCGCGAGGCGGCGGGCTGGAACAGCTCGACGACGTTGCCGGAGGGGTCCTCGGCCAGGATCTGCTTCCCGCCGGGACCGGTGACGATCTCGTTGCGGAAACTCACCCCTTCGGCGCGCAGCCGGGCGACCTCCGCCTCGATGTCGTCGACGATGAAGTGGATGCGGTTCCAGCCGCCCGGCCCGGGCGTGCGCCCGTCGGGCATCGGCCGGCCCGCGGAGCTGGCCGGGCCGGCCAGCAGCAGCCGCAGGTTACCCCGGCTGACGTCGGCGAACGCGGGCACAGCGCTGAACCGCAGCGCGAAGCCGAGGTGGCCGGTATAGAAGTCGACGGCCGCCTGGACGTCATCGACCATGTAGCGGACGTTCACCATCTCGTGCGGGCTTGTCATCGCGCCTCCTGGTGGGCTGAACGGGCCGGCGTGGCGGCGATCGCGGCGAGCAGGAAGCCGATCCGGGCGTCGAGTTCGGCCGCGGTGGCCTGGAAGGCCGGATAGCTCGCCTCGTCCGTGTCACCGGCCGCGGCCGGATCGGGAATGCTCCAGTGGATGTGCCGGGGATGGCCACCGAACTCCGGGCAGACCTCGCGGACCCGGTCGCACAAGGTGATCACGTAGCCGAACCGGTCCGCGGCGAACACGCTCAGGTGCTTGGCGACCCGGCCGCGGACGTCGATCCCGTGCTCGGCCAGGACCCGGACCGTGTTCGGGTGCAGCGACCGGGGGTGGCTGCCGGCGCTGAACGCCTGCACCAAGCCGCCGGAACGCCGCTGCGCCAGCGCCTCGGCCATCTGGGAGCGGGCGCCGTTGCCGGTACACAAGAACAGCACCCGCGCGGGCACCCGGGGCGCGGGAGCCTGGGGCTGGCCCGGCCCGAGAGCCGGGTGCAGCGCCCCGCCCGCCGCCGCCAGCAACTCCCCGCATCGGGTCAGGTCCACGGTGTAGTAGGCGTCGCGCCCGTCCGCCGAGCTGCGCCGCGCCGATACCAGCTGGGCGGCCCGCAGCCGGGCCAGGTGGTAGGACACCAGGGGTTGCGGATGTCCGGTCAGGTGAGTCAGCTCGCGGACCTGGCGGTCGCCGCGGGCCAGCTCGCGCAGCAGCCGCCACCGCACCGGGTGCCCTGCCAGGTGCAAGAACCCCGGCGGACCAGAATCCCGGCCGGGCGTCGGTTCCTCCATCAACGGCACGGTACATCAATCCAGTTAGATCAATCAAGGTGGCTTGATTGATTTGCGGTGGCTTGAACTCGGAAATCCCGGATCGCCGTCCCGCCGGTAGTACCTGCCGGGGCTGAAGTCCAGCAGGAGAACAAGGAGGCGGAGAGATGTCAGCGGAGATCTGGTGGAGACTGACCAAGCCCGTGTCGCGCCCGGTGCCGGCCAGCGGCCCGAGGGCCGATCCGGACCGGAACCCAGCCCGGGTCCTGTCCGCGATCGCCCTGGCCAGCGTGGCCGCTGGCGCGATCAACATCGCCGCGGCGGCGACCGTCGGGCGCGGCAGCACCCAGAACCTGGCGTTCTTTTCGGTAGTCGCCGCGGCCCAGCTGGTCTGGGGCGTGGTCTCCATGGCCGAGGCTCCCCGGTGGTGGCTGGCGCTCGGCGCCGCGGGCAACCTGGTGGTGGTGGTCACCTGGGTGGTGTCCAGGACCGCTGGCCTTCCCCTGGGCGAGTACGCCGGCATCAGGCTGCCCGTCGGGTTCCCCGACGCGCTGGCCACGGCCCTGGAAGCCGTGATCGTCGCCGACGCGGCGGTGCTGCTGGTCCGGGGCCACGGTCCGGTGCGGGCCCTGGCCCGGTCCCCGCGCGTCGCCGTCGCGGCCGCGGTGGTGGCCGCCGCGCTGACCCTGGCCGGCGTGCTGGCACAGGCCGACGCGTTCGGCTCGTCGCCGGCCGGGTCCGGCCAGAATGGAACAGGCGGCGTGAACGGCCCGTACGCTCCGGGTACCTCGGGCGGGGGCACCTCGGGCGGCGGTTATCCGGGCGGAGGCTACTGACCAGCCGTCACCTGCGCCCGTCTTTCCGCAGAAAAGACGGGCGCGGGCAATCTCTCGGGGCCGGAGGGCCGGTAGTACCGTGAAATGGCCGGGACAGGATCCGTGGTGCGGACGTTGTCAGACGAAGCCTTGCTCACGGGGCTGGGCTCGGGAGATCCCGATGCCGCAGCCGCGTTCGTGGACCGCTTTCAGCGCCGGGTGTTCGGGATGACCCTGTCGATCTTGCAGGATCGCCAGGCAGCCGAGGAGGCGGCCCAGGAGGCGTTCGTCCGGGCGTGGCGGCACGCCGCCGCCTACGACCCGCGGCGGGGAACCGTGGCCGCGTGGCTGCTGACCATCGCCCGCAACGTCGCGATCAACACGCTGCCGGCCCACCGCGCCTACCCGGTGGACCCGGAGGCGCTGCTGGGCCTGCTTCAGACGCGGCCCTCGCCGGACGCGGACGGCCAGCTGGCACCGGTGTCCGAGCCCATGCGGGAGGCGCTGATGCGGCTGCCCGGCGAGCAGCGGCGGGCGCTGGTGCTGGCGGTCTTCTACGGCTACACCGCCCGCGAGGTGAGCGAGCTCGACAAGACCCCGGTCGGCACCGTCAAGACCCGGATCCGGACCGCCCTGATCAGACTCCGCTCGCAGCTGGGGGTACGCGATGAACGATGACGTGAGCTGCGAGCAGGTCCGGGCACTCGCCCCCGACCTGGCCATCGGGATCGCCGACGGGCAGGAACGCGACGCCGCCCTGCGCCACGCCGCCACCTGCGCCGAATGCCGCCTCCTGGTCTCCGAGCTTTCCTCGGTGGTGGACGACCTGCTGCTCCTGGCGCCCGCACACGAGCCGCCGGCCGGCTTCGCCTCCCGGACCCTGGCCCGGATGACCCCGTCCTCGCCGCAGCCGCGCCGGCGGGCCACCCGCCGCGCGCTGCGGCGCACCGCCGGGAGGCGCCCCTGGGTGGCCCGTCTGGCCGTGGCCGCGTCGGTCGCCGCGGCGCTGGCCCTGGGCGCCGGGGCCGTCTACCAGGGCACCTCGGGCGACCGGCGCCTCGCCGACAGCTACCGGGCGGTGCTGGCCCAGGGCCACGGGTCGTTCTTCGCCGCCGCGCCGCTCCGGAGTACGACCGGAACCCTCGGCAGCGTGTTCGGATACCAGGGCCAGCCCTCCTGGCTGTTCGCCACCCTGAGCCAGCCCACGGCACAGCCCGAACACTACGATGTCCAACTGGTCACCCGCGACGGCAGGCACCTGTCCCTCGGCGGAACCGTTCTCGGCGGCACCCACCGCACGTGGGGCGCCCAGATCCCGGTCAACCTCACCCAGGTAAGCCAGCTCCGGTTCGAGGCGGCCAGCGGGCAAGTCACGATGACCGCCTACCTCAACCCCCGCAACCCGTGGAGCCCGGGCTGACAGAGCCGCACACCGGCCGGCCACGCCAATGGCCGGTCTGCTATTTCGTGGCGTCCAGGAGATCACGGCAGGCGTGCTCGCAGCGCCGGCAGGCCACGGCGCAGACCCGGCAGTGCGGCATGTGGGCGTGCCGTTCGCACTCATCGCCGCAGCCCTTGCAGATGGCCACGCAGGCCTCCAGCAGCGGCCGGGCGACAGTGGCGTCGTAGTCGGTCTGGCGGCTGATGACCCCCGCGGTGGCGGCGCAGATATCGGCGCAGTCCAGGCACAGCCGGATGCACGTGACCATCTCGGTCACGTTCGGCTCACCCAGGTCAGCGGCGTTGTCGGCGTTGCAGGCCTGGACGCAGTCGCTGAGCGCGTCGATGGCGGCGGCCAGCAGGCCGGCGTCGACGTTGAACGTGCGCGAGTAGGTGTCCAGCATCTGCCGGGCGTAGCTCATGGCTTCCTCCTGTGAAGGCGATACGGGTCCTACATGGCCGGCATGGCGGAGACGTGCAGGCCGGGAAGCAGCCACGGGAACCAGATGGCCAGCACCCCGATCGCCACTAGGAGCACGCCGACGGCCTGGCCGAACCGCTTGCCGTGGCGCCAGAGCTTCTCCGCGAAGATGACCACCGCCAGCGCCGCCATGACCGCCACGTTCATCACCCCGACCGCGACCAGCACGATCATCAGGCCCCAGCAGCATCCGGCGCACGTCGCTCCGTGATGCAAGCCGACGCGGAGGTCGCGGCTGCGGCCCTTGAATCCGAGGTAGTACATCAGCGCGCCGATCGGCGAGCGGCAACGGCGCAGGCACCAGTCCTTCCAGGCGGTGAGCTGGTAGACGCCCGCGGCGGTGAAGATCGCCACCCCCAGCCACTTCGCCGCCGTCGGGGACGCCGTGAGCAGCCGCCCGGCCCCGGCGAGGGCCGCGAAGACGACGGTCCCGGCCACGGCCCAGGCCAGCAGGTAACCGGCCAGGAACGCGCTCATCCGCAGGAGGCGGCCGGAGCCGGCCGGGGCACCGGCGATCAAACGGGTCCACAGCACCGCGACCGGCGCCACCGAGGGCAGCATCATCGCGGCCATCATCACGACCCACAGCCCGAGGAAGGGCAGCAGCGCCAGGCCCATGGTCCCGGGCCCGTTGCCCATGGTCCGGGCCAGCATGACGGTGACCCCCCACGCCACAGCCGCCAGCGCGGCCACCGCGATCCAGGGCACAGCGAGCTGCCGCGGCGGCACGGCCTGCACCGGCCGCACGGCCGAAGCCGGACCGGCATGGTCAGCCATCGCGCAGCCCCCGGGGGTCAGCCTTCGTAACGGAAGTCGGTGACGAAGCTGTTGGTACCCGAGAAATCGGCGCTCCAGTGGCCGTGGTAGCTCACGTCTTTGGCCGTGGCCTGGCGGACCGGCTGGGTGACCGCGCCGAACGGCGCGTTGGTGATCACGGCAGGCTCCTGGCCATCCATCCCCACCAGCTGGTCGCTGCTCATCGACAGAGCACCGCCGACCTCGGCGTGCAGCGAGCCGTCCGACTTCTCGAACGTGATCGCCGCCGGCTGCACCCCGGCGACCTCGCCGATCAGCGGGCCCAACCCGGCGAGGTAGCCGCCGGCACCCCCGGAAAAAACCGCCCCCAGGGCTTCGGACTGCTCCGCGGAGGCACGGTCATCCAGGTACAGCGCCACCTTCCAGCCGCCATCGGTCATCCGCTTCGGCGAGCGCACCGCCATCACGGCGTTCAGGCCCGACAGGTCCACACCGTCCTTGCTGCCGCCGGTGACATGCCACGCCAGCAGCACGTCGCAGTTGTCATTGGTCGCGGCCCCCAGCCACACGCAGTTGCAACTGACATCGCAGTTGCACACCTCGAAATAGTCCCCTTCAACAGAAAAGCTCACCGCACCCCTCCCTCACCCAGGGCTCCGTCCGCCAGACGGACGGCCACACTCCTGCCCTAGCACCGCCATCACCGAGACGCAACCCCTGTCCGCGAAAAAGACATCCGCACCGGTCAACCAGATCGTCATCATCTGCTCTGCTCCGCCGTCCTGGGCGGGCCGTGCACTGAAACCTCAGGCGGCGTGGCCGGGTACGGTTCGATCTCGACCATGGTGAGCTGGCCGGTGGTGCCCTGGGAGAGCGAGGAGCTGGGCCGGTCGGCGGTGAGCACGTTCGGGTTGCCGTGGCGGCAGAAGGACGGGTCGTGCGGGTCGGGGTCATACCAGGCGCCGGTGGACAGCTGGACGACGCCGGGCCGAACGTCCTCGGTCAGCGTGACCCCGGCCAGGCAGCTGCCGCGGTCGTTGAAGACGCGGACGCAGGAGCGGTCGGTGATGCCGCGTGCTTCTGCGTCGCGGGGGTGCATCGCGACCGGCTCGCGTCCGCGGATTTTGCCTTCCTGGCTGTAAGCGCCGACGTCGAGCTGGCTGTGCAGCCGGCGGCGGGGCTGGTTGGCCACCAGCTGGAGCGGGTAACGGCGGGGGTGGCCGCCGAGCCATTCGGCCGGCTCGAGCCAGACCGGGTGCCCGGGGCAGTCGGGATAGCCGAAGCCGTCGATGGTCGCCGAGAAGATCTCGATCTTCCCGCTGGGGGTGCTGAGCGGGAACCGCCCGGGATCGCGCCGGAAGGCGGACAGCAGCACCTGGCCGGGGTCGGGCACCGGGATCTGCAGCGATTCGCTCGCCCAGAACTGCTCGAACGGCGGCATCTCGTGGCCCGCGGCTTTCAGGTCCGAGCGCCATTGCCCGTACAGGTGACACAGCCACTGACCGACCGTTCGGCCCTCGGTGAAACCCTCCCCCACCTGCAGCCGGTCCGCCAGGGCACCGAAGATGGCATAGTCATCACGGGCCTGTGCGTGTGGTTCGGTGAGCTGCGGCATGGCGAACAGGGTCGAATCGCTGCTGCCGGCGCCGATATCGCCGCGTTCGACGGACATCGTCGAGGGCAGGACGATGTCCGCGTGCCGCGCGGTGGCGGTCCAGAACGGGTCATGCACCACCACGGTCTGCGGCCGGGCGAACGCCTCGCGCAGCCGGGCGAGGTGCTGGTGGTGGTGGAACGGGTTCCCGCCGCACCAGTAGACGAGCTTGACGTCCGGGTAGCGGCGACGCCGCCCGTCGTAGTCGTAGCCCGCGCCGGGATGCAGCAGCATGTCCGCGATCCTGGCCACCGGGATCCAGGAGTCGATGCCGTTCGCGCCCTGGGGCAGACGCGGCGCGGAGAGGCGGCGGGCCAGGCCGACATCGCCGCTTGATCCGTACCCGTGGCCGAATCCGCCGCCCGGCAAGCCGATCTGACCGAGCATCGCGGCCAGGACCAGGCCCAGCCACACCGGCTGTTCGCCGTGCTCGGCCCGCTGCAGCGACCAGCTGACCGTGACCAGCGTGCGCCCGGCCGCCAGCTGGCGGGCCAGCGCGCGGATCCGCTCCGCGGTGATGCCGGTCAGGGCGGCCGCCCACGCCGGGGTCTTCGGCACGCCGTCGGCATCACCACGAAGGTAGGCCGCGAACCGCGGGTAGCCCACCGTGTACCGGTCCAGGAACCGGCGATCGGCCAGCCCGTCGCGGTCCAGGACGTGGCACAGCGCGAGCATCAGCGCGGCGTCGGTGCCGGGCACCGGCGCGATCCATTCGGCGCCCAGGCCGGCGTCGCTGTCGCCGCGCAGCGGGCTGACCGAGATGATCCGGCATCCGCGCGCCACGGCGGACGCCAGCGCCGGGGCCATGGTGTGCCGGCCGATGCCGCCCGAGGCCACGGCGGAGTTCTTCGGGGACAACCCGCCGAACGCCACCAGCAGGTCGGTGTGCTCCGCGATGACGGGCCACGCCGTGGCGCCGCCCATGACCAGCCCCATGTCCCCGACCACGTGCGGCAGCAGCACCGACGAGGTCCCGAAGCTGTAGTTATTCACCGACCTGACGTAACCGCCCAGGCAGTTCAGGAACCGGTGCAGCTGGCTCTGGGCGTGGTGGAACCGGCCCGCGCTGGCCCAGCCGTAAGACCCGCCGAACACGCCATCAGGGCCGTAGCCGCCGTACACCCGGCGCAGCTCCCCCGCCAGCAGGTCGAGCGCCATCGTCCAGGACACGGGCACGAACACGTCGCTCCCGCGCGCCGCCGCGCCGGGGCCGTGCTCCAGCCACCCTTGGCGGATATAAGGCTGGTCGATCCGCGCCGGGTGACGATGCGCCGCGGCCAGGTTCTCCAGGATCCGGCTGGGCGCCGGGTCCTCCCGCCAGGGACGCACCGACGTCAGCGTCCGCCCGTCGCTCTCGATCTCCGCCGCACCCCAATGCGTGAGGTGGACGTGTCTGCGCTGTTGCCCGGCCATGATTACCATTCAAGCGGAAAGACCAGGCCGCCATAAGCGGTGCGCCGGCACGATCCGCAACGGGCCGCCGCCGCTGCTGACCGTGAGCGTGGGGCGGGCCGCCGGGTCGGTGGCGATCCCGAGCGACTCCGGGCCGCCGCCGCTGTCGGCGGTCACCGCGTACGGGCCGCCGGGCACGGCCAGGACCACCGGGCCGCCGTCGGTGCTGACCGACACCGACTTCGGGGGCGCGTCGAAGGCGACCGTCGCGGGGCCGCCGCCGGTGACGACGGTGGTCGTGGCGGCGGCGATGTCCCGCGCGAGCAGGGTCCCGCCGCCGGTGTCGGCGTGCAGCGGGCCGGCCACTCCGCGCAGCACCAGCGGCCCGCCGCCGGTGACGACGGTGAGCGGCCCGCCGATCAGCGTGGCGCGCGCCGGGCCGCCGCTAGAATCCAGGTTCGCCCCGGCGGTTCCGGAGACGGTCACCTGACCGCCTCCGGTCGAGACCGTGACGGTGACGCCCGGCGGCACGGTCATCGCGAAGTCGACGGTGCAGGGCGCGCTGGCGCACGCACGGCTGGACAGGGCCAGGCGGCCACCGGATACCGACTGCATGACGGCGGGCGGCCGGGCCTGCTGGTCGTACATGATCGTCTCGGTGACCTGGACCCTGCTGACCGGCCCGGACGCCACCTGCACCTGGCCGCCGTAGCTCCGCACGACCAGGCTGGTGACCGGCTGCGGCACGGTCTCGGTCCGGGTCACGACGTGCTGCGGCCGGGCGTAAACGTTCTGCGGGTCCCCGACCGCGGTGATGAGATGGGCCAGCGGTACCCCGAGGACCGCCGCGGTGACCAGGCCGGACAGGCCCCATACCCAGCGACCCGAGCCCCGGCGGCCGGCCCGGGCTACCGCGCGCATGGCAGGTCCACCGTGAGCAGGGTCGGCCCGCCGGGCGGGCTGGCGATCTCCAGGGTTCCGTCGACCGATTCGGCGCGCCTGGCCAGGCCGGCCAGGCCGGTGCCGCGGGCCGGGTCGGCGCCGCCCACGCCGTCGTCGGTGACGATGATGTGCAGCCGGTCGCCGTCCTGCTGCACGAACACGTCGGCCTGGGTCGCCTGGGCGTGCTTGGTGATGTTGGTGAGGCCCTCGGAGACCACGAAGTAGGCCACCGCCTCGATCGTGGGCGGCGGGCGGCGCGGCACGTTCACGGTCAGCCGGACCGGGATCGGCAGCCGCGCCGCCACCCCGGACAGGGCCGCGTCCAGGCCGCGGTTCTCGAGCACCGGCGGGTGCAGGCCGCGGATCAGGTTGCGGAGCTCGGCCAGCGCGGCCTTGGCCTCGTCGTGGGCCTCGGCGATGGCCTCGTGGGCTTCCTCGACGGTCGCGGTCTGGGCCCGGGCCATGCCCAGGTTCATGGCCAGGGCGACCAGCCGCTGCTGGGTTCCGTCGTGCAGGTTCCGCTCCAGCCGCCGCCGCTCGGCGTCGGCGGCGTCGACCGCGCCGGCCCGGGTCTCGGTGAGCCGCTCCACCCGGTGCTCCAGCTCCTCGGCGCGGCTCGGGCCCAGCAGAGCCCGGGCCGCCCTGACGTCCAGCGCCGCGAACCCGGCGGTCAGCCAGGGCGCGGCCACCAGCAGCGCCATCCCGCCGACGGTCAGGTACACGTCCGCGGGGATGTTGCTCATCGGCGCGAGGTGCCCGGGCGGCCCCGACGACTGGCCGCGGGCCAGCAGGGCCTGCCCGGGAAGCGCCCACGCGTAGGCGTACACCAGCGCGTACAGCAGGCCCGCCAGCCACGTCGCGAAGGCGGTGGCCGCGGCCACGGCCAGCGCCGGGGCGGCCAGCAGGTGATAGCCGGCCTGGCGCCAGGTGGCCGGCGAACGGAGCATCGTCCGGATCGCCGTCACGCTCGGCTCGTTCGGCATGATTGGTTGCGGTGGTATCACCACGCCGGCCGTGGCGCGCAGCCGGTGACGGTGGACCCTGGTGAGCAGCGGCATGGCGAGGAACGCCACCACCAGGCAGATCAGTACCAGCGGCCACCGCTTGCCCCAGTGCTGCCCCAGCAGGTCGCCCCAGGACGGCGTGGACAGGGCCCAGCACGGAAGCAGGACGATGAGCGGGGCGGTGAGCAGCGCCGGGATTCCCCCGGTCAGGTACAGGACCTGGCTCCAGGCCCGCGGCGACCACGGTGCCCGGTCACGGCGCCGGATCGGCGCGTCGCGGTGCGGGGCGAGGGCGGTCATAAAGGCCACGCTACGCGGCCGGCGCGGGGCTGCCCATCCAGCAGGGTTCAGGATCCGGGGTGGTGCTGACTGCACCCTGGATTCGGAAGCCTGGGCCAATGTGCGCGATCTTCGGCGGTGCCATCCTGACGCCGACGGCGAACCTAGGAGGATCCCGATGGGACAGGATGACCTGATCCGGCTGGATAACGTGACCAAGACCTACCAGGCGGGCGTTCAAGGACCTCAAGGGTCCCTGCCCGCGCTGGCCGGCCTCAGCCTGCACGTGGCGGCCGGGGAGGTGGTGGCCGTCATGGGTCCGTCGGGCAGCGGGAAGTCCACGCTGCTCAACCTCATCGCCGGGCTCGACCGGCCCACCTCGGGCACCGTCGCCGTGGCCGGACGGCGGATCGACAACCTCAGCGAGAGCGGGCTGGCCAGGTTCCGGGCCCGGCACGTCGGGATCATCTTCCAGTTCTTCAACCTGCTGGACGACCTCACCGTGGCGGACAACGTGCTGCTGCCCGCCCAGCTGGCCGGGGCGTCGCGGCGGATCGCGCGGGCCCGGGCCGGCGAGCTGCTGGAGCGGATGGGCATCGAGCGGCACCGGGACGATTACCCGGCGCGGCTGTCCGGCGGCCAGCGGCAGCGGGTGGCGATCGCGCGGGCGCTGGTGAACTCGCCGGAGCTGCTGCTCGCCGACGAGCCGACCGGGGCGCTCGACACCGCTACCGGGCTCCAGATCGGACGGCTGCTGCAGCAGCTCAACGCGGGCGGGCAGACGCTGGTCCTGGTCACCCACGACCCGGTCCTGGCCGACCAGTACGCGGCCCGCACCGTCCGGCTGCTGGACGGCCGGCTCGCCCCGGCGGGGGTGGCGGCATGAGCTGGCCCGGGGCGGTCAGGACCGCCACTGGCGGGATACTGCGGCACAAGGTGCAGGCGGTGGCGATCGGGCTGGTGGTGCTGGTCTCCACCGCGTCGGCGACCCTCGGGTTCACCCTGCTGGCCGCCAGCAACGCGCCGTTCACCCGCGCGTTCGGCACGCAGAACGGCGCGCACGTGACCGTCACCGTGAACGCGGCCCGGGCCGGCGCGGCCGGCCTGGCCGCCATCCGCCACCTGGGCGGGGTCACCGCGGCGGCCGGGCCGTTCGCCGAGTCGACCGTGGCCACGCAACTCGGCGGCCAGCCGTTCCGGCAGCTCACGCTGGCCGGGCGGGGCACGCCCGGCGGCCCGGTCGACGACGTGGTCATGAACGCCGGGCACTGGCCGGACGGCCCCGGCCAGGTGGTGCTGGACGGTAGCGCAGGCGGCGGGGGCCCCGCGCTCGGCAGCACCATCACGGTCAGCGGCGTGCCCGGGACGCCTGCCCTGGTCGTCGTCGGGTACGGCGACTCGGTCACGAACACCGCCGACGGCTGGGTCACCCCGGCCGAGATCACCCGGCTGCGGGCCCCCGGCGTGCCGGCGAGCGCGCAGATGCTGTACCGGTTCACCCACGCGGCCAGCTACGGGCAGGTCCGCGCGGACGTGGCCGAGGTGAGCCGGGCGCTGCCCCCGGGCGCGGTGACCGGCGCGGCGTCCTGGCTCGCCGCGCAGGGCCAGGCCACCGGCAACGGGGCCGTCATGGAGCCGTTCGTGGTCGCGTTCGCGCTGATCGGCCTGGCCATGGCCGTGCTCATCGTGGGCAACGTGGTCAGCGGCGCGGTGGTCGCCTCTTACACGCGGATCGGCGTGCTGAAGTGCGTCGGGTTGAGCCCGGCCCAGGTTGTGGTCGCGTACCTGAGCCGGGTGGGCTGGCCGGCCCTGGCCGGGTGCCTGGCCGGGGTGGTGGCGGGTAACCTGCTCGCGGTCCCGGTACTGCACAACTCGGCCGCCGCGTACGGCGTGGGCAGCCAGCAGGTCCCGTGGTGGGCCTCTGTCGTCGCCCCGGCCGGGATGTTCGCGCTGGTGCTGCTGGCCGGGTTCGGGCCCGCGCTGCGCGCGGGGCGGCTGTCCGCCGCGGAGGCGATCGCGGCCGGCCGCGCCCCGCGAGCGGGCCGCGGGTACGCCGCGCACCGGATTGCCGCCCGGCTGCGGCTGCCGAGGCCGGCCGGCCTCGGCCTGGCGGCGCCGTTCGCCCGGCCCGCGCGGACCGTGGTGACGCTGGCCGCGATCGCGTTCGGGGCTACCGCGGTGATCTTCGCGTTCGGGCTGAGTTCCTCGCTGAGCCGCGCCGCGGCCAGCCAGAGCCACTCCGCCACCATCCCGGTGCGGGTCGAGCCGTTCGGCCCTGGCGGCGGGCCCGGGCAGATGCCCACCGCGGCGCAGGACGCGGCGGTGCCGGCCGCCCTGCGCGCCCAGCCGGGGACGCGGCACGAGGTGACGCTGTACGGGAACGGGGTCAAGGTGCCCGGCATCGCCGGCACCGTCAACGCCCAGGCGTTCGGCGGCGACGCCTCCTGGACCGGCTACGGGATCATCGCGGGCCGCTGGTACGACGCGCCCGGCGAGGTCGACGTCAACACCGCGTTCCTGGACCAGAGCGGCCTCGCCGTCGGTGATACCGCGACGGTTGACACCGGCACGGACCCGCAGACGCAGGTCGCCGTGCGTGTCGCGGGCGAGGTGTTCGACCCCGACAGCCAGGCCAGGATGTACGGCAGCACGCAGACGCTGCCCGGCGTCGCCTCGCCCGCGAACGTGGAGGAGTACGACGTGGCGCTGCGCCCCGGCGTCAGCGCGGACGCCTACGTCCAGGCGGTCAACCGCGCGCTCGGCGGCCAGAACCCCTGGCAGGCCACCGCCCAGCAAGACGGCCGCAAGTTCTACACGATCGCCAGCGGCCTGGTGAGCCTGCTGGCGCTCATGGTCGCGGTCGCGGCGGGGCTCGGCGTGCTCAACACGGTGCTGATGACCACCAGGGACCGGGTGCACGACCTGGGCGTGTTCAAGGCGCTCGGCATGCGGCCAGGGCAGGTGCTGACCATGGTGGTGTGCTGGATCGCCGGCCCCGCGGTGGTGGCCGCGGCGATCGCGGCGCCCGCCGCGGTCGCGCTGAACACCGCGACCGTGCGCGCCATGGCCGGGACCGCCCACACCGGCATCCCGGCCAGCTTCACCCAGGTGCTCCCGCCGTCCCGGCTGGCGCTGCTGTCCCTGGCCGCGGTGGCCATCGCGGTCGCCGGGGCCCTGCTGCCGGCCGGCTGGGCCGCCCGGGCCCGGCCGGCCGTAGCCCTTCATACCGAGTGAACCATAGGGTGGAAGCCGTGACGGAGGCGCGGCGCGTGGTGATCGCCGAGGACTCGGTGCTGCTCCTGGCCGGCCTGACCAAGCTGCTGGAGAGCGCCGGGTTCTCGGTCGTGGCCACCGCCGCGGACGCGGCCGATCTGCTGGCCGCGGTCGAGCGGGAACAGCCGGACGTGGTCATCGCCGACGTGCGGATGCCGCCCACCCACACCGACGAGGGCATCCGGGCCGCGCTGGTGATCCGCAGCCAGTGGCCGGACGTCGCGGTCCTGGTGCTGTCGCAGTACGTCGAGGAACGGTACGCGGCCGACCTGCTGTCGGCGAACACGCACGGGATCGGCTACCTGCTCAAGGACCGGGTGGCCGACGTGGCCGAGTTCCTCGACGCGCTGCGCCGGGTGGCGGCGGGCGGCACCGCGCTGGACCCCGAGGTGGTGGCGCAGCTGCTGGTGCGGCGGGGCGGCGATCCGCTGGACGACCTTACCGAACGGGAGCGTGGCGTGCTGGCGCTGATGGCCGAGGGCCGCTCCAACGCGGAGATCGCAGCGGCCCTCGTGATCACCGACAGCGCCGTGAGCAAGCACATCAACTCGATCTTCGCCAAGCTCGGCCTCTACCCGCAAGACGCCGGCCACCGGCGGGTGCTCGCGGTGCTGCGCTACCTCGGCGTCGAACCGGCGTTACGCTTTGACCGAAGGGGCCAGTGTCATGGTGATCGGGTGGCGTCGAGGTAGGCGAGGACGGCTCGGACCCGACGGTGTTCGTCCGGCGCCGCGCGCAGGTCCAGTTTCTGGAACACCGCGTTGGTGTAGGTCTCGATCGTGCGCACTCCGATGTGCATGCGTGCGCTGATGCCGCTGTTGGACAGACCTTCGGCCATGAGGGCGAGCACCTCGCGTTCCCGGTCGGTGAGCCTGGCCAGCGGCTCGTGAGGCCGGGGTGAGCGGTCGAGGAGCTGGGCGATGATCGCCGGGTCCATCGCCGAGCCGCCGGCGGCCACACGGCGTACTCCGTCGAGAAAGTCGTCGACCTGGACAATACGGTCCTTGAGGAGATATCCGAGGCCGGCCGGGCCGTCGCGGAACAGGTCCATCGCGGCGGTCGCCTCGACGTACTGGGACAGCAGCACGGCGGCGGTTCGCGGCCGGGTCGCCCGGATGGCGCGGACCGCCTCGATGCCATCGTGCAAATGGTTCGGCGGCATGCGGACGTCGGCGACCAGCAGGTCGGGCCGGTGCGCGTTGGCGGCTGCGACTAGCTCTGGGCCGGATCCTACGGCTGCGACCACATCGTAACCGTCCGAGGTCAGGATCTTGGCGAGGCCTTCGCGGAGCAGGACGGCGTCGTCGGCGATGACTAACGGGGCTTCGCCCCAGCCCGCCAAGCCATGGCCGGGGTGGCGGGGTGAGTGAAAGGGGCTCCGGCCGGAGCGAGACGGTGGCACTGTGTGCTCCGTTATGTGACCGCCGTTGGCGGTAGGTGGCCTGCTGGCCTGTGCCCGACCGGAGCCGAAGATGACGCTACCGCGCAGTGTGGCCGATGTCGTGTCCCGTCATGTGCTGTTCGAGATCGAATCGATCGACCGGATGTACTGCAACCTGTATGTCCCGCAGTTGCAGAGGGTGGAGGGGCTGCTGGCGTTCATCCATGGCCATCTGGGCCAGCCGATCGCCTCGACCTCGGTGATCGCCCCGATGAGCCGGGACTTCACCGGCCGGCTGGCCGCCTTCGCCGGCGCGCACGGCATCCCCCGCGTCGACTTTGCCCGGGGCCAGCGCAAGGACGATGTGATGCACGAGCACCTGGCCGCGTTCGAGGCTGCCGGGCGCACCGAGGGGGTGCTGTTCATCGGGCGGGCGCAGGAGAAGAACACGGTGTTCCGGACCGAGAAGCGCCGGGCTGCCGACGGCAGATCCTATCCGTGGATCGTCAAGACGACCTCGGTGGTGAACCAGTTCTACGTGCACTGCGTGGATGAGGACTTCGGGGCGTTCTTCATCAAGTTCTCCTCGTACTTCCCCTATGGCGCCAAGCTGCTGATCAACGGGCATCACTATGCCCAGGCCCGGGCCGCCCGGGCCGGGATCGGCTTCACCGCGCTGGATAACGGGTTCGCCGCCTGCGATG
>WNFY01000461.1_pt1 | contig 52968 bp, 51 predicted proteins | sample 5400091 | NCBI WGS metagenome assembly WNFY01 (sample SAMN13153364, study PRJNA577476) | soil metagenome | isolation source: 60 cm soil or saprolite under grassland replicate 1 | place: USA:California | collected 2016-06-15
AAATATGTCCCGATCTTGCGCGCAACCGCTTTTGCGATAGCGTCGGGCTCGCGTCCGTTCACGATCGCGACGCTGACGCCGGCCTCGCTAGCCACCTTCGCGGCACGCAGCTTGGATCGCATTCCGCCTCGGCCCAGCTTGCCGTGGCCATTGCAAAGCGCTTCCATTTCCGGTGTTAGCTTGCGAATTGTGCGAACCAAGCGTGGGCGCTTTCCGTTCGGTGCATAAAATCCATCCACGTCGGTGAGCAGCAGCAGCCAGTCCGCGTCCACCGCGGCGGCGAGCAGGGCGCTGAGCTCGTCGTTATCACCGAAGGCGCCGACCAGTTCGCGCACCGAGACACTGTCATTCTCATTGACGATGGGAACGACTCCCAGCCGCAACAGTTGATTCAGCGTGTTCTGCAGGTTCTTATAGCGCGCAGGGGAAGTGAAGTCGTCGCTTGACAGCAGTAGCTGTGCCACTTTCTTTTTTCCGAAAAAAAGCTGCTCGTAGGTGTGCATCAGCGCGCTTTGGCCCACCGCCGCACAGGCTTGCATCAAAGGAACGCTCGTCGGCTTTTCCTTGAGTCCCAGGTGGGCCATGCCCGAGGCAATCGCGCCAGAGCTTACGATCAGAAATTCGTGATGCGGCAGGTCGAACTGGTCCACGAGCGACCGCAGCCGCACCGTGTCGATGCGGCCACCCGGCGCGATCAGGCTGGTTCCGACTTTTATTACCATGCGCATGAGCTAATCTAGATACTTTAGCAAGCGCAGCCGGGTTCGGCCACGCAAACACTCGATGCTCCATATCAATCCAACCCAGCGATTTTCCTCCCGCGTAGGCAACTACGCTCGCTGCCGGCCTTCGTATCCGCCGGAAATCATTGACATTTTGCGCCAGGAATGCGGCCTTACCCCCGATTCAGTGATTGCCGATGTTGCCTCAGGCACTGGGATTTTCACCCGCTTGTTGCTGGAGAATGGCAATCGCGTTTATGGCATGGAGCCGAACGAAGCCATGCGAAAGGCGGGAGAAGAATATCTTGCCGGCTATCCTAAGTTCACCAGCGTCCGTGGAACGGCGGAAGACACAACTTTACCCGACACGTCTGTGGATTTGGTGACCGCAGCGCAAGCGGCGCACTGGTTCGAGCGCCGGAAAGCACTCGAAGAATTCCGACGGATATTGAAGCCGGCGGGGTATCTGGTGCTGGTCTGGAACGACCGTAGGAAAAATGCCGCAGCCTTCGATCATGAATATGAGCAATTGCTCGAAAACTTCGGCACCGACTACGAGGAAGTAAAACGCCGCGACAATGCCTCGATGCAGTTTTTCGGGCCGATCCCGCACCAGTTGCGAATTCTGCGAAATTTTCAGGATTTCGATTACGAGTCGCTCGAAGGACGATTGTTGTCGTCTTCCTACACGCCGCAACCCGGCCATCCGTCGCATGACCCGATGTTAGCGAAACTGCGGCGCATCTTTGAAGCCCATCAGAAATCCGGCACGGTTCGCATGGAGTACGATACAAAGCTTTACTTCGGCCAATTGGTGCCCGCGGAGCGATTGGAGAACCTGTTGATGCCCCCGAAAGTCGGCAGCAAGCCATCGTTCCACATGGATCCGGAAGAATTCCGGAAACGCGGCCACGAAGTTGTGGACTGGATTGCGGAATATTACAAGCGCATTGAATCGTTTCCCGTGCTGTCGCAAGTCAAGCCAGGGGACGTTCGGTCTTCGCTTCCCACTGAGGCGCCTCAACAAGGCGAACCCTTCGAAAGAATTCTTCAGGATGTTGACAAGCTCATTTTGCCTGGCGTGACGCATTGGCAGTCGCCGAACTTCTTTGCGTTTTTTCCTAGTAATGCTTCGGGACCTTCGATCCTGGGCGACTTGCTCTCTTCAGGATTGGGCGTGCAAGGGATGCTGTGGGCCACCAGCCCCGCATGCACTGAGCTGGAGACCCTCATTCTCGACTGGCTGGCGCGAGCTCTTGCGTTACCGGAGAAGTTTCTCTCGACCAGTAAAGGCGGCGGAGTGATTCAGGACACAGCTTCCAGCGCAACATTGTGTGCACTATTGGCCGCCCGTGAGCGCGCCACGAATTTCGAATCCAATCGCGCTGGAGTGCAACAGAAATTGCGCGCTTACACTTCGACCCAGGCCCATTCGGCCACCGAAAAGGCAATTGGGATTACCGGCGTGGGGCGCGATTTTCTTCGCCTGATCGAAGTGGATGAGACTTTCGCGATGAATCCGGCGGTTCTGGCCCGAGCAATGCAGCAAGACCGCGAATCCGGGCGGATTCCATTCTTCGTGTGCGCAACTTCGGGCAGCACTTCTTCCAATGCAATTGACCCACTACGAAAGATCGGCCCAATCTGCCGTGAATTCGGCGCATGGCTACATGTCGATTCGGCGATGTCCGGCACCGCGGCATTGTGTCCGGAGTTTCGACATATAAACGATGGCATTGAGTATGCGGACAGCTACTGCTTCAATCCCCACAAATGGATGTTCACCAACTTCGATTGCGACTGCTTTTATGTCGCCGATCGTGAGGCTCTGGTCCGGGCCCTGAGCATTCTGCCGGAATATCTGCGCAACAAGGCGACCGAGTCCGGCGCTGTCACTGATTACCGTGATTGGCAGATTCCGCTGGGCAGGCGCTTCCGATCACTCAAGTTATGGTTCGTGCTTCGCTACTACGGAATTGAGGGCCTGCAGTTTCATATCCGCGAACACGTCAGACTTTCGCAAGAATTCGCAAAATGGGTTTCACACGACGACCGCTTCGAGCTTGCCGCCCCCGTGCCATTAAATCTGGTGTGCTTTCGTTTGAAATCTGGGGATGACGCAAATCAACACTTGATGGACTCGCTTAACCGCAGCGGCGACTTGTATCTGACACACACGAAACTCAGCGGCAGGTTGACGTTGCGCTTTTGCGTCGGACAAACCAATACTGAGGAGCGGCACGTGCAAAAGGCCTGGCGGCGGATTAAGGAAGAAGCGTCAAGGCCAGGGTAAGTCGTTGGCCGCCTAAAGCTGCCTGCCAAACCGATTTTCTTCTTTTGCGGATTTAGGTTAAAGTGTTTGCCTGCGTACCTATACCAACGACCGAGCGATTCTGCGCGCTCAAGTCTCCGGGAGGAACCGTTACAGTGAAAACGTCTCGCGGATTTCTAGTCTTGCTTTTAGTTGTGGTATCAAACTTAACGTTTGCCCAGATCTCGACTCAGCAAGTGTCTCCGGACATCGCGAATGCGCCGTTTCGCAATCCTGCATTGCCGGTCGAAGAGCGCGTAAAGGATCTGGTTTCGCGCATGACCCTCGAAGAGAAGGTCTCGCAGATGGTCCACACCGCGGCTGCGATCCCGCGTCTAGGAATTCCTGAGTACAACTGGTGGAGCGAAGGGCTGCACGGCGCAGCGCGTGAAGGCTACGCGACAGTGTTTCCGCAGGCAATTGGCCTAGCCGCGACATTCGATCCCGATCTCCTGCACAAAGAAGCGGACGTAATCTCGACGGAATTCCGAGCCAAGTATTCTGAGCGCGTTAAGGAGAAAGGTTACAGCGACTGGTTCCATGGTCTGACAGTTTGGTCACCCAATATCAATATTTTTCGCGACCCCCGTTGGGGACGCGGTCAGGAAACTTACGGAGAAGATCCTTTTCTTGCGGCGCAGATGGGTGTCGCTTTTGTGACTGGTCTACAGGGAAATGATCCGAAGTACTTGAAGGCCCTGGCCACTCCGAAGCACTTCGCGGTTCACAGCGGGCCGGAGCCGACCCGCCACACGGATGACATCAAAGTTTCGGAGCACGATTTGCAGGACACCTACCTGCCGGCATTTCGTGCGACTGTAACTGCCGGCGCGGGATCTGTGATGTGCGCCTACAACGCGGTGGACGGCAAGCCGGCGTGCGCACAGCCGATGCTTCTCGATGAGCACCTGCGAAAGGACTGGCACTTCAATGGCTATGTGGTGTCCGACTGCGGCGCCGCCAGTGACGTCTCGCGTAATCATCACTACACGCCGACAATGGAGCAGGGCATGGCCGCCGCGGTAAAAGCAGGCATGGACATCATTTGCGCATGGCCAGCGCAGCAAATTGCGATGGAGCGCGATGCCGTCCTGAAAGCTGTGCAGCAAGGACAGCTTTCGAATGCCGACATCGATCGAGCCGTGCGGCGGTTGTTCACCGCGCGCATGAAGCTGGGTATGTTCGATCCGCCGGAATCCGTCCCGTACTCAAGCATTTCGATTTCCGAAAATGACAGCGAGCCGCATCGGCAGCTGGCTCTGCAAGCCGCACGAGAAACTCTGGTGCTGCTGAAGAATTCCGACCACCTGCTGCCGCTTGGGGCGAAGTACAAGACGATTGCGGTGGTGGGGCCGAACGCCGACAGCGTTGATCCGCTACTGGGAAATTACAACGGTACGCCGTCGCGTCCAGTCACAATTCTTGACGGAATACGCCAACGCTTCGGGGATGCGAATGTTGTGTATGCCCAGGGATCTTCGCTGACCGGGCCGCCGGTCGAGCCTGTTCCGGCAGAAGTTCTGAAAGATAATTCCGGCCAGCCAGGTCTGACGGCGGAGTATTTCAAAGGAACAAGGCGGGCAGGAACCGAACAGAGGACTGCTCCGGTGATGACCCGGACCGATCCAAAGATTGATTTTAACTGGGGAGATGGTGCGAGTCCCGAATTGAAGGAAGACTTCTCCGTGCGCTGGACAGGCACTCTGACTCCGTCGGCTTCCGGAGACTACCTCATCGGATTTACTGGAACTGACGCGTTTCATTTCTGGCTCGAGGGGCAACTGATCGGCGAATCTGGGTCCGGCGACACTAGCAAGACTCGACTGAAATCCCTTCACCTTGAAGCCGGCCACGCCTATGCGGTGAAAGTCGAATGCGCGCAGGAAGGCAGTACCGGTCTGGCCAGGCTGGTCTGGCACGCACCCGGAGAGAAGGCGGACTACGCAGATGCAGTTCAGAAGGCCGACTTGGTCATCGCGGTGCTGGGTCTCGCTGGCGAACTCGAAGGCGAAGAGATGCCGATTAAAATCGAAGGCTTCGCTGGCGGCGACCGTACCAGTGTTGATCTTCCGCGGGCGCAAGAGCAGTTGCTGGAAGGTCTGGTTGCGAGCGGCAAGCCGGTGGTTGTTGTGCTGATGAACGGGAGCGCTCTCGGCGTTAACTGGGCGGATCAGCATGCCGCAGCGATTCTCGAAACCTGGTATCCGGGCGAAGAAGGCGGCACAGCCGTCGCTGAGGCATTAGCCGGAGATTTCTCTCCAGCGGGACGGTTGCCGCTGACGTTCTATAAATCCGTGGACCAGATCCCTGCATTCGGCGACTACAACATGAAGGGACGCACATATCGCTACTTTACGGGCGAGCCACTTTATCCGTTCGGTTATGGATTGAGCTACTCCGATTTCGAATATAGCAACTTGACGTTCGACAAGAACTCGCTCGGAGCAAAAGATGACCTTGCTGTCAGCGCGTACGTCAAGAACGCCGGAAAAATAGCAGGGGATGAAGTTGTACAGGTGTATCTGACTCATCCAGGACAAAATGGAGCGCCTCTTCGAGCGCTGGCGGGGTTCCACCGCGTGCATCTCGAACCCGGTGAAACTCAAAAAGTAGAAGTCGCAATTCCAAATCGCAATTTGAGTTTTGTTGACGAAAAGGGAGCGCGACGGATCACTGCTGGCACAGTGCAGGTCTGGGTTGGAGGAGGACAACCGGTCAGCCGCGAAGGATTGGCCAAGACGGCAGGACTTTCTGGGTCGGTAAAGATTACCGGCGGAGCGATGCTGCCAAAATAATCGGCGACCAAGCACGGGCGGGGACGCCCGTGTGCCCCGTTTAGATTTCGGGGGCGCGGGCGTCCTCGCCCGCGCTATCATCTCGCGCTCACTCGCGGGATATAAAAACGAAAGAACGCCTCTGGGTCCGAATTCAGACAAACTTCGGCGTTCGGGATCCCTGATCCACGCCGCGTGAAGCCTTTCTCATCAACGGAAATGTGCAGCTGCGTAGTCGGGCACAATTTCGGATTGAGAATGTACGCGATCGTCATCACATCGAAGAGCGTGGGCGTTTCCTGTGCCCACTCGTGATAGAGCAACGTCAGCGCGTCCGTCAGTGGCGTTCCCGCCTGAAACAAAATCGCGCGCTTCACCTCGTCCAGCTTCAGTTGCGTTGAATCAAGCGGCATCATAAAGATCGGCACACCGGAAGCAAACAACTTTTGGGCTGACGGGATGTCGTTCTTGATGTTCCACTCAGGCTCTGGCCCGCAGTCGGGGGCGTAACCCAAATCGCCGTAGCGTCGAGCAATCGAGCCGCCCATCATTACCACGCGACGAAGCTTCCGGAATGTTTCCGGATCTTTGTCGATCAATGCGCCAACATTTACTAATGGCCCGATCGCAACCAGCGTGATCTCACCCGGGTGTTGGCGAATCTCATCCAAAATAAAATCCACGGCCCGCGCATGAGACGCGCGCGCAAACTTTCCACCCTCGGCGTAACGGCGCTGCGTAAATGTATTGTTCGTTGAGGAAGCTGCACCCGCTGCAACAGGGATGTTGGGATGCCCGGCTTCACCAAGTAAACGGTCGAGCAGTTTGGCACGGGTCTCAGTGTTGCCGGAAGTAGTCGTGATTCCGAGAATCTGCAGCTCCGGGCTGCGCAGGGCCAGGGCGACCGCGAAGGCATCATCCACGTCATCGCCGATATCGGTATCAATAATGACTTTCTCAGGCGATCTCGGAGCGGCGTTCTGCGCCCATGACTTCGCGGGTAGCGAGAGCAGAACAAAGAGTATCGTCAGCAGTTGCCTTGAGCACGTTGGCTGCATTCGGGCATTCCTTGGAGACTGCATCGTAAGTTCGTGCTGACGTACGGTTCCTCTCCGCCTTCCTTCGTCAGGCGGTTCGGAATGACATCACATCTAGAGTTTAGGTGCTTGCGACAAAGGGAAGTTTCCTTAGCCGGTTTCCATTCAGCGCGAACATGGCATTTGCCACGGCGGGTGCGATCGGAGGAACGCCGGGCTCGCCTAAGCCGCCAGGATCATCACCGCTAGGCACGAGATAGACCTCAACCTCCGGCATGTCTCTCATGCGGAGTACTTGATAGCCGTCGAAGTTACTCTGTTCCGTTCCTCCGTTGGCAATCGTGATTGCCCCGTAAAGAGCCGCGCTCAATCCGTAGGCGATTGCGCCTTCGCTCTGCGCCTCAGCGCCGTTGGGATTGATGACCACTCCGCAATCCACCGCTGACACTACTCTCTGTACTTTCGGTGCCCCATTTTCGCCAGCGGAAACCTCAGCGACTTGTGCGACGTAACTTCCGAATGAATGATGACAGGCGACACCGCGAGCTCGGCCTTTGGGCAATGACTTGCCCCAGCCGGACTTCTCGGCAGCAGTTTGCAGAACCCGCTTCAGTCGCTCGGTCGAGAGACGTTCATCGTCATCCGCACCGGCATTCGGATCTTTCATCATGCGCGCTGGTTCCAGTAATTGCAGTCGGAACTGCACCGGATCAGCTTTGGCGGCAACCGCGAGCTCATCTACAAAGCTTTCGACCGCAAAGGCATTCATCGCGTCGGCTACCGAACGCCACCACGCCACCGGAACTCCGCTCTGAACGTTACTGTGCTCCACCCGAAGATTCGGGATGTTGTAGGGAACTCCGGATGCGCCGTCCATTTCAGATTTGTGCGGCGGCGCTTTCGGATCCCAGAACGCATTAATCGAAGTGGAAAGCAGATGATGTCGCCACGCGACCGGCTTCCCCTGCGCATCCACAGCGCCGGTCATGTGGTGGTAGGCAGCGGGCCGATAAAAATCGTGCTGCATGTCATCTTCGCGCGTCCACACCAGCTTGATTGGCTTGCCGACGACTTTCGCGATCTGCGCGGCTTCGACAGGGAAGTCCGCCATGTAACGACGGCCGAATGCACCGCCAGAAAGCAGCGTGTGAACAATAACCCGCTGCGGTGCGATGCCGACAACCTTCGCGATCGAAGACTGCACCCACTGTGGTGACTGTGTCGGCGCCCAGGACTCCCACCGGTCGGTGCCCGGCGCAACCGTGATATTCATCGGTTCCATGGTCGCGTGCGCGAGGAAAGGCAATTGATAGACCGCCTCGATGCGGGTCAGCGAACCACCGGTCAGCTTGTCAACGTCTCCATCGTTGCGAACTACGGTGCCGGAAGATTTCGCGGTTTGATCGAATGCCGCAGCCAGCCCAGCGCTGGTTTCGTTTGCATGAGATCCCAGGTCCCAATCGATCTTGAGTGCGCGCCGGCCTTGCATCGCTGCCCACGTGCTGTCGGCGACGACTGCAACACCGCCGCCGCTATGAACATCTTGCTCAACGGCTTCGATCTGGAATACATCCTTAACGCCCGCAACCGCTTTTGCCGCTGTCGCGTCGAAACCTTTCACCTTCCCGCCAAAAGTTCGGCAGCGGGCGACGACCGCGTACAGCATCCCGGGGACCTTCGCATCCAACCCGAATTGGGCAGTGCCGTCCGTTTTTGAAGGAATTTCAACTCTCGGAATCGAATGGCCGATGATTTTGAAATCTTTCGGATCTTTAAGCGGGATGTCGTCCTCTGCAGGCATCGGCAACTTTGCAGCCGCGTTCACTAGGCTTCCATACTTCAGGCTCTGATTGGTCTCTCGGTCAATGACCGTGCCGCTCTTTGCGGAGCAGCGTTCCCGTGGGATATTCCACTGGCTGGCGGCAGCGGAAATCAGCATCTCGCGAGCAGTGGCGCCCGCTCGGCGCAAATCCATATACGTCGTGCGAACGCTGGTGCTTCCACCGGTGCCAAGGTGAGGATAGAGATCCGTTCGCGTTTCCGCCTGCTGGATCTCTACAGTCTGCCAATCAACTTCCAGTTCGTCGGCCAGAATCATCGGCAGGGTGGTCTTGATTCCTTGTCCCATCTCTGATTTCGCGACAATCAGACGCACACTGTTGTCGTTTCCCACATGCACCCACGCGTCGAATGGGTTTACGAGAGCCGGTTTCGGCTTGGCGGCGGCAGGCGCGGCAGCCATGAAATCACGGCGGAGGGAGAAGCCAATCACAAGGGCCGTGCCAGCTGATGCCGTCGCTGTAATGAATGTCCGTCTAGTGACTGTCATGGCCGCGACCTCCCGCTGCGCGCTGAATCGCCCGGCGAATGCGCTGGTAGGTGCCACACCGGCAAATGATGCCGGACATTTCATCATTAATCTGCTGAACGGTGGGATGAGGCGTCTTCGCGAGCAGTGCGGCAGCCGCCATGATTTGCCCTGACTGGCAATAGCCGCACTGTGGAACTTGTTCGTCAATCCACGCTTCCTGCAGCGGAATCTTGATTTCCTGTTTCAATCCTTCAATAGTGGTGACGTTTTTGCCCACCACAGTTGAAATCGGAGTTGAGCAGGACCGGACAGCAGTACCATCGACGTGCACGGTGCAAGCGCCGCACAGCGCCATGCCACAGCCATACTTTGTACCCGTCAAGCCGATGGTGTCGCGCAGCACCCATAGCAGGGGAGTTTCGGGAGAGACATCTACTTCGCGCGGTTCGCGATTCACCAGAAAACGCGTCGTCGCCATGAGGAATTTCTCCGGAATGACGCTGTATTAGACAGAAGGAACGAAACGAGGTTAGCACAGCCAATAACGGCGTCGCCACTGCAGGACACCGCAAACTTCAACGCGAAGATACAATTCAGAGCGATCGTTTTCCAGACCCGGGCTGATTTATGAAATGGCGTTCCGTTGAAGAATCGGAGACTCAGCAAGGATCGCGCTCGCTTCACGCCATCTACGCGGAACGCAAAGAACTCATCGCCAAGTATGTTCCAGGGGAAATCCAGGCGCTTCATTCGCGAGTGGTTGACGACTTGAGGCGATCGGGCATCGTCAATCGAGCGCTTCAAGTTGGCGCAAGAGCTCCAGAATTTGAACTTCCCGATCCAAACGGAAGGCTTGTGCGCTCGGCAGAGCTCCTTGAACGCAGTCGGCTGGTTATTTGTTTTATCCGCGGCCGCTGGTGTCCGTTTTGTGTAGCTCAGCTCGAGGCGATGAATGCCATCGTTCCAAAACTAAATGAGTTGAAGGCATCGCTTGTGGCCATCTCAGCGCAGACGGTTCACCACTCTTATCTGATGGCCGACCAGCACCATCTGCAGTTTCCACTCCTGAGTGATGCAGCAAACAAAGTTGCCCGTCAGTTTGGACTTGTCTATCGCGTGCCTGAGTATCAACAGGGAATTTATCAGCGTGCGTTCGTCAACCTGCCGTTCGTGAACGGCGACGGCAGTTGGGAGTTGCCGATTCCGGCGGTTTACATTGTAGGTGGGCAAGATTCTGCCGATGCGTCCGTACTCTATGCCTCTCCAAATCCCGACTACACCGTCCGCCCTGAGCCTGGCGAGATCATGAGTTTTCTTTTCCAACTTCCGCGTTAGAGATGTTCATTCGTCACATTCGGCGTGTTCGCTAGTCCTAAACAGGGAAATTTCCGTCCACTAGAATTCCCAAACAAGGCCGCTTTTTCCGGAATTGAAAACCGACCGTTCCGGAGAGCGCTCCCCCAGAAAGAGGCACCCTCACCATTTGGATCCGCAAATGGTGGGGTGCCTAGAATCCGGTAATCAATGAGCAGCGCTCTACTGAAATTTCAGGAGGCCATCCCAGAGCCCTTTGCCTCTGTGGTCCTCGCGGCAGCGGTCGAAGCATCGCCGAACGCCCTCGCTATTACCGAAAATGGGAATCTCATTTACAGGAACCACAGTTTTGCACAGTTAATGTCCGGCCACTCGGCGAAGGGGCTGACGGTTGCGCCGAACGACGCTGGCTGGCAAGACATCAGAATTCGCCGTCGCTGGCCGGAAATTTTCCCTGACTACTGTACGCGGTGACGCTCCGGACTTCGGGAAGTCCGACTTGCAGCACCTGGTTATGGTCGGCCGCCTAGTTGGCGGCGTGGCGCACGACTTCAACAATCTGTTGACTGGAATCCTTTTGTATTGCGATCTGCTTCAGTCGAAGTCGGAAACTGCCGGTGTCTTGTGGAAAAAAATGGACGAGATTCGGAACGCAGCCGAGCAGGGAGCCGCCCTAATCCGGCAATTGATGACAGTCGGCCGCGAGGAACCGGCCGAGCCGTCGTCCGTTTGCTTCGATCAAGTTGTTCGCGATCTTGAGCCTCTGTTGCGCCACCTACTGGGCGAGCAAATCCGGATCGTCACGGATCTCGTCGGCGACCCGGCACTAGTGGGAATCACCTCAGCTCAGTCCCAGCAGATCATCTTGAACCTGGCCCTTAATGCGCGCGATGCCATGCCGACGGGCGGAACCCTGCGCCTTCAGGCCGACTTTCGTGAATCCGAAGGCACGAGCCCCACCGGTCGCATCTTCGAGTTCATTGTCAGCGACACCGGCCAGGGTATGAACAGCCAAACCGCCGCGCGCGCGTTCGATCCTTTCTTCTCTACGAAGGCTTCGGGCCGAGGTACCGGCCTGGCAACCGTGCGAAGCATCGTCGAGGCTGCGGGTGGAATTATTTGTGCCGAAACTTGTCCGGGCCAGGGTACGCGGATGATCGTCCGCCTGCCGGAGATCCTTCGCAGTACCCAGAACAGTCAAGAAATTGACCTTCCCGGACGATTTACCCGAAAGCAACCAGAAGACCGAGGTGCCGCTTAATGACCGCTGCTATTGCCCCCAGCACTTTTTCACCATTGCCACTTGCAGAAGGCCCAGCGCTGTTGAACCTCCTCATCGTAGACGACGAACGTGCTGTGCGTGAGGCCTGCCGGGAGGCCGCCACTGCTCTCGGATACCGCACCACTGCGGCCGAATCAGCCGAGCACGCTTTGCGCGTCATCGACACTCACAACATAGACGTGGTTATGCTGGTCTTGAGATTGCCGGGCGCAGGCGGGCTGGAGGTTCTGCGCCAGCTCAAGAAAGCCCGTCCGGATATTGCGATTGTTGTGGTCACTGGCCATGGAACGGTCGAATCGGCAGTGCAGGCGATGAAAGCTGGAGCCTACGACTAAATGACCAAGCCTTTCAGCCTTGAGGAACTAAGACTCTTGCTGGCTCGCGTCGCATCCCATCTCAAGCTCAAAACCGAAAACCGCGTGCTGCGCGAGAGAAGATCAGGTCCCGACAAGGTTTTGGCAGCATCATCGGCCGCGGACCAGAAATGGACAAGCTCTACCGGATCATTGCTAAGGCCGCTCACAGTATTCATCCTGTCCTGATTCTCGGAGAGAGCGGCACCGGCAAGGAAATGGTCGCGCGTGCCATTCACTATTCCGGTCCGCTGCGCGACAAGCCCTTCATTCCCGTGGACTGTGGTTCGCTGGTCCCCACACTGATCGAGAGCGAACTATTTGGCTACGTCAAAGGCGCATTCACCGGTGCTATGCAATCCAAAGAAGGTCTGCTGGCGATCGCCGAAGGTGGAACGGTCTTTCTGGATGAGGTTGGCGAGCTGCCTGTAGATTTACAAGCGAAAATGCTGCGCGCCCTCCAGGAGAAAGAAATTCGGCCCGTCGGAAGCGCGAAACTAGTTCCCATCAACGTGCGTATTCTGGGGCAACCAATCGCGATCTGGAACACGCGGTTGCTCATGGTGCTTTCCGGCGAGACCTCTATTTCCGGCTGAATGTTCTAAGCTTCCGGATACCTCCTCTGCGCGAGAGGCGGCAAGACATCCCGCTGCTCGCAGGCCACATTCTTGAGCGCCTCTCCCAAACCTCTGGGCGAGGTCACGGATTGAGCGACGAGGCCATGAAGGGCCTGCTCGGCTATGACTGGCCGGGAAATGTGCGCGAGTTGGAAAATTGCCTGCGAGCGGTGCTGTGCCATGACTTCCGGCAATGTCATTCACATGGTGGACCTGCCCAGTTCCATCTCTGGAGCACCCGCTCACGCGATCGCCCGCAGCACAGAGACCCGAATCATGCCGATGGCTGATCTCGAAAAACAAACCATTCTTGGAACCATCGCGCAATTGAACGGTGACAAGCTGATGGCCGCGAAACTCCTGGGTATTGGAAAGACCACTCTCTACCGCAAGCTCAAAGAGTACGGCGCAGAACTGTGACCACTTCGGGACTAGAATTCCCGATTCGGTGTGCGGGAATGATGCGAGGCTGATTTGACTCTTTATTTTCAATGCCGAAGTTTTGGCCCTGCAGTTGCCGTACCTCTCTGCATGATTCTCATGATTTGGTCTTCCGAGCGAGCGCGGGACTGCACTTTCTCGATTGAACATGCGGTGCAGCAGCCGGTGCAAATCGCCTCGAGCCTGCACCAGGGGTGCGAATGCCTGCGCGCCGAAGAATTTTCTGCCGTGATCGTGGACCAGTGGGTGACCGAAGCCGAGCCCGAACCCACGAGCGTGTTGTTCGATCATCTCGGGCCGGCAGTGCCGGTGTTCGTCAACTTTGGTATCAGCGGAGTAGAACGAATTCTGCGAGAGCTGCGCGCCGCGCTGTCACGCCGTGGACGCGAGATGGTGCTTGCCCGTCACGTCGCTCGCCAAGGTCTGCGGGACGAACTTAAGAACGATGTGACTGCGTTGCTTCTGTCGTTTGATGTTGCGTTACAGGATTCGGACCGAGGTGAGGTCTCCTCAGAGCGGTTGCGCAAAATCCGGGAATTGGCGAATCAGATCAAGACCAAGCTCGCGATCTCAGACCATGATTCGGCGGTAACCAATAGGGGAGCGTCACAAACTTAGACGGCGGGCTGCGCGACGACATCCGGTGCGCTTTCCTGCAACATAAACGCAAGAACTTCTTGCGGAACTGGCGCATTCCAGACTGGCGCGAACGACTGCCGGTGCAAAGGAGACGGCCCATGCTCGCGCAGTGCGGCCAGATGCCTGGGTGTGCTGTAACCTTTGTTCGAGCCGAGGCCATACACGGGGAACACCGGGTCCCACTCTTCAATCATGTGGTCGCGATGGACTTTCGCAAGTATCGACGCCGCCGCAATGGATGCCGAAAGCGCGTCTCCATGAATGATCGGATGTTGAGGCAGCTCGCAGTTGAGCTTCATCGCATCAATCAACAGATGGTCGGCGCAGGGACTCAGCTGCGCAACCGCCTCTTGCATTGCGACTCTCGACGCGTGATAGATGTTGATCTGATCGATCCGTGCGGCGTCAACTGAAGCGATGGCCCATGCAATAGCATGCTCGCGAATGCGTTCAGCCAGTATTTCCCGGCGATCGGCAGGGAGCAGTTTCGAATCCCGCAGACCCCGAATCCTGTAGCTTGAATCGAGTATGACCGCAGCCGCGACGACGGGGCCGAACAGCGATCCGCGGCCGACTTCATCCACTCCGGCTACGAGCTTTGCGCCAGATGCCCATGCCAGCTTTTCGTACTTCACCGTGCAGCGCAGGCTCTTCAACAGCCGCAGCTTTGCAGCCGCAGGGGAGAGTTTTTTTTCTGCAATAACTCGGATCGTCACCGGAAATACTCTAGCGCCATATTGGAGCACTCAAGCCTGTGAGTGCAAGCGGAAATCTGGTGCAAGGGAAATCTCCGGCGGCTCACGCAACCTTCAGGAGCATGCAAGTGATGTCGTCATGCTGCGGAGTAGTGCCTACGAACTGGTTCACTTCCGCAATGATGCGCTGCAAGAGCATGTCTGGGCTGGCTGTGCCGATATTCGACAATACACTCAGCAGTCGGTCTTCGCCATACGCTTCGGCAAACTGGTTCTCTGCTTCGATAAGGCCATCGGTGAAGATCACCAGCCAATCGCCCGAAGCCAATGTCACCTCGCCGCTATCGTAGGTCGCGTCTATCTGAATGCCCAGAGGCACTCCGCCGAGGTCGAGCCGCTCGATGTTGCCGGACACCCGACGCAGAATAGGAGTGTTGTGTCCAGCGTTGATGTACTGAAGAACGCGAGAGGAGGGATCGAATTCTGCGAGGAACGCAGTTGTAAAACGCAATCCTCCTTGGCTGTTACAACATGCATAGCGGTTCATGCCCGTCACCAGGTCGGTCAGCGAGCAGGGTGTCGAGGAGAGCGTCTTGAGACTGGCCTGGAATGTAGCCATCAACAACGCTGCGGGAATGCTCTTGCCGGCAACGTCTGCCACTGCCAGCACGAAGCGGTTTTCTCCGGGAACCGTTGTCGGACGGGAAAATGCGTCATAGTAATCGCCGGCCACGGTATTCGCAGGACGAGTCGCGAATGCAATTGTGATTCCAGGCACCAGAGGTGGAGTCGCAGGCAATAACCAACTCTGGATGTCTCGCGCAATCTCCAGATCGCGCTTCATCACCACACGGTCGGCAACTTCCAGCATAAGTAGCAAGAACAACAGAAGCCCGCCCCAAAAGTGCGGGTCGCCCCATGAAATTTGGTAGAGTTCGTGTCCTTTGTGAAACTGGAATCCACCACCGGGCAAGACCAGAAGGAACATTCCTATCAGCAGCATGACGCGCCGGGGTGGACTCAGTTTTCCAAGGATCGCCCATGCCAGCTCCTGCAGTAGATGAAGCGACCCTTTTTGCTTGCGCTCTTCGCGTGGCGAGCCCGCCTCGAAGTCCCGCCGATACAGCCGGAAACCGGTTCGCGCGTCCTGGCGGAACTGAAACCAAAGCTGGTTCATCGCCAGACCTTCGGTGACCCGGTGCCAAAACTGGTGAACGTTGGCTCTGAATCCCGGCCGATGCCCGTTCTGTCCTGTCACGTACGAAGCAGGCGGAGCAGAAGTCTGGCCTGATTTTTGTGTCGGATCGGACGAAATCGGCGGGCGATAAGGCATGCAGAACGCGATTATAGTCGAGTCTGAATTCGACGAACTCGGCGGGCCGTCGAGAAAAAGAGTCTGATTGTACTAACGCGAGCTTGCGGCGCAAAAGAAAGGGATCTGACTTCCGTCAGATCCCGAGAAGCAAAAGTATTACTTTGTGGCGGCGGTGGCGTGCTCGCGATCGACGTCTTTCAAGCGGGCGGCTTTGCCACGCAGACTGCGCAGATAATAAAGTTTCGCACGCCGCACTTTAGACGAGCGCACCAGATCAACTTTATCCACCACTCGCGAGCTCTCGGGGAAAATGCGCTCCACGCCTTGGCCAAAGCTGATCTTACGCACGGTGAAGCTGGCCTGCGGACCACGCGAGCGCGCGATGACGACGCCTTCAAACGCCTGGAGGCGCTCTTTGTCGCCTTCTTTGATCTTGACCTGCACCCGGACAGTGTCGCCCGGAGCAAAGTCAGGAAGGTCTGTGCGCTTCGTCTTAGCAAGAAGTTTTTCGATTATTAGGTTGGTCATAAGTGACTCTCGCTTCCCAAATTGATGATGTCTGTACAGCTTTGAGCCGCGAGCTGCGAGCAATCCAAACCAGGTTGCTCAATGCTCATCGCTCAACTCCAGGTGCGCGATCAATTCTCTATCTTCCTCACTCAGTCCGACGGCTTCCAGCAAATCCGGCCGATTGTGAACAGTCTTTTCCAGCGCCGCACGCCGCCGCCAGCGCTTTATGTCGTCATGGTTCCCGTTAAGCAGCACTTCCGGAACCTTGATCCCGCGAAAATCTGCGGGGCGTGTGTAGTGCGGATAATCCAGCAATCCGCCGGAGCCGCAAGTCGATGTGGGGCGCACGCCCTCGCCCGCCAAATCCCCACCCAACTCCGGCCCCGCGCAAAACGATTCCTGCCGCGTCGAGGCTTCGTTCCCAACCGCGCCTGGGATCAACCGCGTGACCGTATCCACAATCACCGCAGCGCCCAGCTCGCCGCCGCTCAGAACATAATCGCCAATCGATATCTCCCGATCGGCAAGATGCGTTCCCACGCGCTCGTCCACGCCTTCGTAACGGCCGCAGATCAGAACCAGCCGATCGAGCTCTGCTAATTCAGATGCAAGCTTCTGATCGAAACGCTTGCCCTGCGCCGAAAGCAGTACAACCGATTGCTTCGCCGCTCCGCGCTCCTCCCGCGGCGCAACATTCAGCGACTCCACACATTCAAAGATCGGTTCCGGCTTGAGGACCATCCCCTCGCCGCCGCCAAATGGACGGTCATCAACAGTGCGATGCCGATCGCGGGTAAACGACCGTAGATCATGAATTTCAACCTTCACCAGCCCGGCTTCGCGCGCCCGGCGGATGATGCCGTAATCCAGCGGCCCGCGAAAAAAATCCGGGAAGATGGTGATGATGTGTACTTCCAACTCAAAACCTTTTCACCGCTGAGATCGCAGAGTTCGCCGAGAAACCATTATCTTGTCTTCTCTGCGTGCTCGGCGTTCTCTGCGGTTAAAAGCTTTTGTTCTTGCCTTTGCCTTGCTCCCGCTTTTCTTCTTCCGTCAGCGGAGCGTTTACATCCAGTAAGCCATCGGGCAAATTCATCTCGATCCGCTTTTGTTCGAGATCAGTCCGTAGCAGAAATTCCTGCGCATACGGAATCTCAAGTTCCGACTTCCCTGATCCGACAATCAGCAGCGGCGCTTCTCCAGCGCCGAAGCGGACATCGTTGACGACTCCTACTTGCCGGCCACGATCAAACAGCGCGCAACCAACCAAATCACTGACGTACGCGGCGCTAGGTTCAAGCTGCGCCCGCTCACTCAGCGGAACCTGCAACTCATTTCCCACCAGCAGCTTGGCATCGGACATCGAATCCACGCCGCCAAGCTTCAGCACCAGCCAATTTTTGTGCGGCCAGGCGTCTTCGATCCGCAGTTCGCGTCGGCTGCCATCTTCCGTCAGCGCGAAAATTCTGAGACCGACATGAAGCCGATCCGGAACGTCGCTGTGCACTTCGACGGCAACTTCGCCGCGCCGCCCTTGCGTCTTCACAATACGCGCCAGAGTCACATAGCCCGTGTGGGTCGGATATTCCTGTCCGACTTGCGGCTTACGGTTCTCCGCAGAATCCGCTATTCCAGAATCTCCAACTCGTAGCGGCGGCCGGACTTCTCGCCGACCGCATGCAGCAGATTGCGCATCGCCCGCGCAATCTTGCCCGACTTACCGATCACGCGGCCCATGTCGTCCTCGGCGACTTCGAGCTCGATCACCAGTTCGCCGTCTTCGTCCACTTCTTCGACGATCACCTGGTCCGGCGCGTTCACCAGCGCCTTGGCCACGTGCTCGATCAACGCCTTCGGATTGGCAGTCTGTTCTGTCATGTTCTCTTTCAAGCTACTTCAAAACCGCCACGGATGTACGGGGATCAACACGGATACTTCTCGATCTTCTTTTTTAGATCCGTGGAAATCCGTGTTAGTCCGTGGCGATTTGAAGTTACGACGCTACCGGCTGAACCGGTGCAGCCGTCGCAAAGCCCAAAATCTTGCTCACGCGGCTGGACATCTGGGCTCCCTTGGAGCGCCAGTAGTCAATGCGCTCGCGCTTGAGCTCCACGCTAGCCGGGGTGGTGCGGGGATTGTACGTCCCCACAATCTCCACCGGACGCCCATTGCGCGCCCGTTCCTTCTCAATCACCACCACGCGGTAGTGAGGCTGTTTGCGCGCACCTACGCGCGATAAACGAATCATCAACACTGAACTGGTTTCCTTTCCTAGTCCTTTCCGGGTTCCTCTGACACTACCGGCGGGGTTAAGACAAGTAATTATTATGCTAGAGCTTAGCAGGATTGGCAAGCGGGGCGAATGTGAGGGTACTTGCTCGTGCCCACTGATATTACCAAGGCGCGCCTGTCGAATGGACGACCTTCACTTCGCTCTGTTCCCCCAGCAATCTCACCTCAAATGGACGTTGTTCATCTGGTACTAAGCCCAGCATCTTATCAACGGCCTGCATAAACTCCCTTTTCAGAAAATCGTCCCGCTGGAGATCCAGTATTTTGAGCAGTTCTTCAGTGACAGCGTCTTCAGTCGCAAAACGTGCGGCGACGATAATATGGGGAGCCAAAGACGAAATGCTTCTTTGAGGAGAGCGCGAGCATGAACGCATTTATCCACGCTCCCGCCTGACAGCGATCTGAGATGGCCGCCCAAACAAATGCGATGCATGCCTCATCGTGCTTTCCCTGTTGGATCAACAGTCTAGCAAGGTTGAACCATGCCATCCCGCAGAGTGTATCGAGCTTGAGCGCCTCCCTTAGTCGCTCCTCGAAAGCCTCGTCCGAAAGCCTCGAATCAGAGGTCGTGAGTTTGATCGCTTCAGCCGTGTGCCGTCGCTGCTTAGTGGGCTCAAGCTGTTGTAGGCTTTCGAGCGCACAGAGTTTCAACAGATATTCCGATTTCGGCGTCTGCTCGGCGGCGGCATAATCCCTGAGCTCCCGCACAGCGGAGGCGTAGTCACCGGAGAACATAAGGGCGTCCGCGAAAAGAGCTTTAGTTAACCTAACCTCGCCGAGTTTTACCGCGCGCTCGTACAACCTTGCTGAAAGTTTGTACCTTCCGAGCAGAAATAGAACGCCGGCCAGCTCGCGACAGAAATATCCTCTGTCTAGGTATTTCGGATCGAACTCGGACGCCTTCCTGTAGCGTCGAAAGCCCGCCCTATGCGATTTTGCCGAACGCAGGTAGTTCCCGAGGTTATAGTTGGCGTGGCGGCGGATAGCGGATCTTTGGTGCCCTCCTCGATTCGGGTGCACCGCTCCAAGAAAGTTTGCAGGATCAGGCGCTCGCCTTCCGACATCGCGTCGGTGTTGCGTAGCATCGCTATAAAAAGGCCCTGTGCAGCATATCTACATTCCGACTTTACGAGCAGGACTTCCGCGAGATTAAGCGCTTCCCTGATGCGTTGCGCCTTTATCATGCATTGGGCCATAACGACGCCAATGTCTCGATTTGTAACTAGGCTCGATGCAGCCGCAAACTCCCTGAATAGCCTTGCGGCTAGGTCGCAATACCCGGCGCTGCTGAGCGTTATTGCGCATGCGACCAAGATGTCATAGTGAAGGCCTACGCGGGCAGAGTTGCCGTCGTGTGAGGTTCCGAGGTGAAGGGTGCACGTTTTGAGGCCCGCAAGACTTACAGTTACTTTGTCGTTGCTGAGTGAGACCGTGCCATAGGAGGCGGTGGAATCTGCCTTGAATTCGAGCGCGCCCGGAAGCGCTCGTAGCGCCTTCCTTAAATTCAGAGATAATTGGGGCGGCGAAATACCATAAATGTCACCGTCAAGAAATTGCAGCTGGAGGGTCACTGGAATCGGAAGCGTGCCAGACCAGATTGCTTTTATTTTCTGAACATCTCCGAACAGTATGCCGGCCGTTTTGTGCGTCCATTCGTCTGATTCCCGCATTCTGAATGTCGTACTCTTGTTTCCGCGACGCGCGTAATAAGGGTCGAATTCATGAAACCATTTGACGTACAGTTTGCCTGTTCGCGCGCGAAACCGAGCAATCAAAACGGGCAAATCTAGCGCCTTGTAATACTGGCATGCATCGATTTTGAGCCTGACAGCGAGGGCTTTTTTGATATTTGGCTCGTCAGTGGCCCTCAACTGTACGTTGAATTGTCGACCCGTTCGCTGTCCGTTGTTGTCGAAGACCTCTACGCATCCATCGATGCCGTAGTCGGGTTTGACAGGCCGGTAAACCCACCTGACTTGGGAGATGCCGCTCGAGTGCCAACCGAGACTCATCTTCAATCTGGTGACTGCGAGGTCGATGACTCATGTATTCCTCAAATGCCCCCTCTCAATAATAGAACCTTGAACGAACCTTTCTTAGAATTAGATTAACTAGGATTTCATCCAGGAGCCGAGCACCTCAACGTTGTAGGATCGCTGGCTGCAGTCGCCTTAACTCGCGGCGGGATGTTCGGCCAGCGATATATATGCTGGATCGGACCAGGACCGAAGCGCCTATGCGACTCCTTCCCTTCGGTCAGACCTCCTCGACTTCGCTCGGGGCTTCGGCTAAAAACAGGGCAGGCTGCTGCGGAAAACCAGCGACGTCATTCTGGCCGGGTTCGTGCGGGAAGATGTGGAGGGAATATATTGAAGGATCACTATCCCGAATGGACGGGCACCCTATGAACCAGAATTCCGAGCCGATCGCTCGTGTCGTTACAGCCTTCCGCTTGCGGCGTCCACCAGCGGCTTAAGGTTTTCCATCGCTATGGGAGTCATGTTAATGGTGTCGGCGTTAACCATCATTCCTTTAACGACGGCCAGACAGCTGGTGTTTGCGGGCGATTTTTTGTCACCTGCGGGTGGTGTGAGGAGGGTGCATGACACATTGCCGAAATCTTTTTTCTCCTGTTTCCACCCTTTTGAGGTGAGCAACTGGTACGTCTTGGTGAGTTCAGCTTCAATGGCCTGGCGCGACGTGCCCGGAGGCGCCGGATTGGCGCTGAGGTGAAGCCCGCCAGACTTCATTCGCCATGAGCACATTTTCATAGTGGGGCCCTTGCCCCCTGTAGTCATGGACATCTCGCCGGGAATTCCCGGCCCGGTCGCGCCGATTGTGCTTACGTCGCTGTCGCTTAACAGTGAGCAGACTGGCTTTGATTGAGCTCGGACGTTGGATGCCACGAATATCAACGCCGCACACAAGACAGTTAGCTTTCGCATGGGGACAAACTCCGGCGGGCACCATGCGTATATCACGGGCAAAGAAGGTTGTCGAGAAGAATTTCCTAAACAGCTGAATGAATTGCTCTCTCTCCGCCGTAGTATTCTTCTCACCTGACCCCATGGAAGTTTTTCTGGTTGACGGCACGTACGAGCTGTTCCGGCATTACTACGCATTGCCTTCCGCACGCGACAGACAGGGACGGGAAGTTGGCGCGGTGCGTGGTGTCATGGCGTCGATGCTGGGGATGATTAAGGGCGGGGCGACGCACATCGCGGTTGCCACCGATCGCGTCATCGAGTCTTTTCGCAACCAATTGTGGCCGGGATACAAGACCGGCGCAGGCGTCGAGCCTGATCTGCTGGCGCAGTTCCCGCTGCTCGAGGACGTCCTATCCGCGGCCGGCATGGTGGTTTGGCCGATGGTGGAGTTCGAGGCCGACGACGCCCTCGCTGCCGGAGCGGCTGTTGCTGCACAAGACTCGCGCGTGGAACGCGTCGTAATCTGCACGCCCGACAAAGACCTCGCACAATCGGTGAGAGGCACGCGGGTGGTGCAACTCAATCGGCGCACGCGAGTGACCATAGACGAGCAGGGTGTCATTCAGAAATATGGTGTCCCGCCATTGTCGATTCCAGACTATCTAGCGTTGGTGGGCGATTCGGCGGACGGATATCCAGGACTGGCAGGCTGGGGCGCGAAGTCGTCAGCGGCTGTCCTCGCGAAGTTTGGACATCTGGAGGCGATACCAAAAGATTGTCGCGAATGGCACGTGAATGCAACCAACGCGGGGGCCCTCGCCGCCACCCTTTGCCGTGAATGGGAGGACGCGTTGCTCTTTCGGAAACTCGCCACGCTTCGCACTGACATCCCGCTCTTCGACGACCTAGAACAGTTGCGCTGGAAGGGGCCTAAGCCGGAGTTTGACGCACTCGCAGCGGAACTAGACAGTGCGGTTACAGAACCTCGCAAAGCGTCAGCACGCAGAACCGCGAGTCGGCGCGTTCGATCTGCCGCCCGCTCGTAGTCGTCTGGGTTTATCCGCGAAGTTGTTACAATCTCGACACGGATTGGTCTAGCATTCGAACCCGGCGCTATCGTGCAACATCAGTTTCTCGCTACGCGGATCGTTTCACGATCCGCTGCGCTCGAAATGACAAACCAGTATGAAAATCTTGAGAAGTCTGGCAGTAGTCGCCTTATTCGCAGCCGGCTGTTCAGCCAGTGATACATTCGTCGGATCAGATCAGGATCGAGACGCCCTGCAGAAAACGAGCGTCGCCATTCGGGATGGGTTTGCGCGCGCAGATGTCGCGGAGATTCTGAAGTATCACCACCCGAGCGTAGTCAAAGCGCTCGCTTACAACAAATTTCTCAACGGCCGCGAAGCATTGCGCGCAGATCTGACCGAGACTCTTGGGCATCTGAAGCTCGAATGGCTCCAAAACAACGTTGAGAGCATGTATATTCAGGGCGACACGGCTGTTGAGGTAACCGCCTTTACGATCAAAGGCACTCCTAAAGATGGTGGCCAACCTTTCGTTTTCAGGGGGCGTGCGATGGTGGTCTATGTTCGTTACAAAGAGAGCCCCACCGGATGGGCATCGATTCGCGAGGTGGTCCAGCCAGAAAGCTGAGTGACGAGTTTCCGCGATTGCGCGTCCTGAGGCAGTCCCCCTTTCGCTGCATTGTAGTTGCACAATCCTCCCCACCGCACTAGAATTCGCGGCGGTAAATCAGCCAGACAATTTGTTCGCATTGGAGGCAGTATGAAGACAAAGACGTGTGCAATAACAATAGCGTTCCTATTGGCAGCCGCTGCAGTGTGCTTCGCAAGCACCGACGCACAGTTGGGTACCTGGAAGTTGAACGAAGCCAAATCGAAACTCGCCGCCGGCATACCCAAGAACCACACAGTCGTCTACGAGGGTGCCGGTGACAGTATAAAAGTCACGATCGATGGCACCAGCGCCGACGGAAAACCGACGCACAGTGAATGGACGGGTAAGGTGGACGGGAAAGATTATCCCGTAACCGGCGATCCGACATCAGACACGCGGTCTTACAAGGCCGTCAACGATCACACCTTGGCCTTCGCGGGTAAGAAGGAAGGGAAGGTCACGATTTCCGGCCAGGTCAAAGTGTCGGCAGATGGCAAGACCCGGACGGTAACAGTTAACACAACCGATGCAGCCGGGAAAAAGGTCAAAGGCACCGCAGTGTACGACAAGCAATAACGAAGACCTCACCCTTCGTCGGTGAGAAGGGTGAGGGTTTCCATGCCCTTCTCGCCCTGTATTCAAACAGCAACGTTCATTCTTTCCAGCCGCTCGCGGAAATACTCCTTCCAACTCTCTGGAAGCGCGGCAACTCGCAGCGCCCGTTTCACCGAACTCGCATCATCGTCGGAATATCTCTTCGCGACATACAGGCGAGTGATTTCGGAAATCGGTACTGCGTTTGGATCCTGCGCAATCGCCTTCATATCGTCCCCTGCGCCGACTTCACCCTCGCGGATTACCGCAAGATAGAAGCCCGTGCGGCCGCTTACGAGAAAGCGCTTCACCATGTCATCCATCTGAAATCTCACACCTAGCTTGTAGCAGGGGAGCCGCGGCTGCGTAACGACTATCTCCGCCGAGCCAACCAAGAACCTGTCGCCAATGTGGATCGAGTCCTCAAGCGAGCCGGCATCCTCGCCAAAATCAATGGTGAAGTTTTCTCCGAACATTCCCATCGGCAGCTCGCGGCCACGCAACTCCTTTCTCCAGTAGTCGTAGTGCGTGACGGGATAGCAGTAAACCGCCTTATATTCTCCGCCGTGGACGGTGAGGTCCGCCTGGCGGTCGCCGTCCAAGTTCAATTTACGCAATGTGATTCGTTTCTCTACCGGCTGCTTGAAAATTCCGGTAACTACTGGCCTGCCATGCCAGAGAACTTCGCGGGGAAGCCCGATATTCAGTGAGATTAGCTGCATTTTGATCGCCCCTTGGCGACAGCAAGGCCCCCCAAATTGGCAGGCAAGCTTAAATGATTGCCGCCACTCGGAAAAGGATTCCGACGGAATTGTTAACATAGGAATACTTGGGCGTCCTGGTTGCGCCCCGTCGTTGAGGAAACATGTGCAGAAATATCAAAACTCTTTTTAATTTCGATCCGCCGGTGACGGACGACGAGATTCGGGCGGCATCGCTTCAATTCGTTCGGAAAATCAGCGGATTCACCAAGCCTTCGAAGGCAAACGAGGCCGCGTTCCTTGCCGCGATTGACGAAGTCGCAGGGGTCTCGAAGCGTCTTCTTCATTCGCTCGAAACCGTTGCTCCGCCAAAGAATCGCGAAGAGGAAGCGGCCAAGGCCAAAGCCCGCGCTGCGGAACGATTCGGCGGTTGAGGATTCGGAGAAAAAGGGCGAACAAACCGCGAATAACCGTTCTTACCTTGTCGCGTGCATCGTCAGCTTGTGCAACTCGTCCGGCGATCCATTCAACAAATTGCGCAACACCGCGACCTCGGCCCCAATCGCTGTGCGTAATGAGGGATCTACATCGGGAGCGAACAGCGACGAGTGATTCGATGGAAGCCTAGTTCCGGCAGCTTTTGCTTCCGCCAATTTTCCCGGATCCGCTCCGCCCAGACTGAAGTAGAAACCGGGAATGCCCTGTTCTACAAACATCGAGAAATCCTCCGAGGCCGTTATCGGTTCCTCGGTCACAACGTTATCTTTGCCCAGAGCAGCCTCGAGCGGCGCGCGAAGCCGTTGCGCCAGTGCGGGTTCGTTGTACACCGCATCAGTCCCTTCATACCGTTCGATGGACGGCTCACGGGGCGCGCCGGCAGCCTCGGCTTCGGCCTTCGCGATTCGCGCAATGGCTGCTAACACCTGCTTTCGCACTTCAGTCTTGTAGGTTCGTATCGTGAGCCCGAGTTCTGCCTGATCGGGAATGATGTTATTTTTTGTACCTGCGTGAATATATCCAACCGTTACCACAGCCAACTCTCCCGGCTTCACTTCGCGAGAAGCGATCGTTTGCAAAGCAAGAATAGTACGGGCCGCAGTCACGATGGGATCAATTGCGGTGTGTGGCGCTGCTCCATGTCCGCCTTTCCCGTAGATGGTGATGCGCAGCGAATCGGCATTGGTGTTGTAGATTCCAGAAACGATTCCGACCGTTCCCGCGGGGAGTTCGTTGCCCACGTGCAATGCCACCGCAACGTCGGGGCGCGGGAAGCGCGTCATATATCCATCTTTGATCATCGAGCTTGCGCCGCTGATCGTTTCCTCAGCAGGCTGTCCGATCAACATCAGCGTGCCGTGCCATGTGCCCTTGGATTTGGCCATGATTTCCGCAGCGCCCACAATTGCCGCCATGTGCAGATCGTGCCCGCAGGCATGCATGACTGGAACATCGCGTCCCGCATCATCTTTTGCGCGCACGGTGCTGGCATAAGGTAGTCCGGTCTTTTCTTCTACCGGCAGTGCGTCGAGTTCGGTGCGAAGCATGACTGCAGGCCCGGAGCCATTCTTGAGCACGGCAACAATGCCGGTTCCACCAACATGCTCCGTCACTTCATAGCCGAGACTGCGCAGCCGGCTGGCAAGTTTCGCTGCCGTTTGCGTTTCGTGCCCCGAAAGCTCGGGATTTTGGTGAATGTCCAAATACAGCGCGTGGGCGTCGGAATATACGGCGTCCACTTCCTTCGACATTGGATTCTGGGCCCATGCCATTGCGGACATTACGGCCAGGACTGCAAAACTTGTCAGCTTCATCACTACTCCCGATTTTCCAAACATGAGAAACGAGATGCAGTGTACACCGGAGAGTTCTCCCAATGTTCATTCCCATGTCAGGCGGCGCTCCCACGAAATGACAATGGGTTTTCGTGCCGTTTTTCGTTACAATGGTTTCAGTAGCCGCCCGGTCATGGACTTGCCGAGGAAGTTGTCCACGCTTCATTTCCGCAGTCAACAAGGCTCACCCGAGTCCTCTCTGCGTCGACGCTTGCCCCGAATCCTGGTTGTTGACGACAATGTCAACACGATGAGTCTCATGCAGGACCTACTGTCCTCGCGCGGATACGATGTTGTTGCAGTACCCGACGCTGCGCAAGCTGAAGCTGAAATTGCGCACCACGCTCCTGATCTAGTGCTTTCGGACGTTGTTATGCCCGGCAAGTCGGGCTATGAGCTTTGCCGTGAGTTGAAAGAGAATTCGGCAACTCGCCTGATTCCATTTGTGTTGATCACCGGACTTAGCGAGCGGGAAGACCGGGTGCGCGGAATTGAAGCTGGTGCCGATGACTTCCTGAACAAGCCAATTTTTCCCGAAGAACTATTTGCCCGCGTCAAGTCGCTTATCAAATTGAAGGAATTTACCGACGAGCTTGAAACCGCGGAGAGCGTCCTCTGTACCCTAGGCTTGAGCGTTGAGAGCCGCGATCCTTACACAGAGGGCCATTGCGAGCGCCTCGCACAAAACGCCAGCAATCTTGGGCGGCACTTGCGTCTACATGAGGAAGAGATCATTGCCCTCCGCCGTGGTGGCTATTTACACGACCTGGGAAAGATCGCGGTTCCCGATGAGATCCTCAAAAAGGGCGCAAACCTGACGCCGGAAGAGTGGGAGGTCATGAAGCGCCATCCGCTGACCGGCGAAAATATTTGTCGACCTCTGCGATCATTGCGGCTGGTGCTTCCCATCATTCGCAATCATCACGAGCACTTCAATGGTAGCGGGTATCCGGATGGACTGAAGGCGCGGACGATTCCCCTTCTCGCGCGGATTCTGCAAGTAGTTGATGTCTATGATGCCCTGCGCACCGCTCGCCCATACAAGCCAGCACTGAGCCATGATCAAGCCGCTATTACCATGCGCGAAGAAGCCCGCACCGGCCTCTGGGATGAAGAACTAGTGACCGAATTCTTCCTGATGTTGGATAAGCAGCGACAGGTGGCATAGGACTCTCCTCTCCTTCGGTTAGCAAATTGCACGTAATTCCTTAATTCCGGCCTGCATGTTACCTTCTCATATTCATTCAGCTCTTATCCTCAGGCCAATATTTGATGCCTCGCTACAGCATCGTCATCCCCGCCTACAATGAGAGCGCCCGCCTGGGTGCTACACTCGACCATGTGCTGAGTTATGTGGCAAGACAAGGCTGGGACGCTGAAATCATTGTGGTTAACGACGGCTCCCGTGACCAGACCCCGGATCTGGTGCGCGCTCGGTCTCAGGAACACCCGAATCTTCGTCTCTTGGATAATCCGGGCAACCGCGGCAAGGGATACAGCGTGCGCAATGGCATGCTGAACGCGAATGGTGATGTTGTGCTGTTCAGCGACGCAGATCTTTCGTCGCCACTGGAAGAAGCGGTCAAGCTGTTCGCAGCCATCGAGTCAGGCGCCGATATCGCCATCGGATCACGCTGGCTTCAACCTGAATTGCAGGGACATCGTCAGTCTTTGCTGCGGCAACTCTACGGACGCATCTTCAATCTCTCATTGAGAATTTTCCTCGGCTTGAGGTTCAAAGACACGCAATGCGGATTCAAGGCATTTACCCGCGGCGCCGCACAAACCATCTTTCCCTTGCAGAGCATCGAGCGCTGGGGATTCGACCCCGAATTGCTTTTTCTGGCACGAAAATCGGGACTGAAAGTGAAGGAGGTAGCGGTGGTCTGGTCTCATTCCGAGGGTACGCGTATCAGTCCGCTTCGAGACGGTATGCGCATGTTTCTCGAGGTGCTGCAAATCCGCTGGAACGCCGTTCTTGGGAAATATTCTCCCCATCAAACCTAGGCTGCAGCAGAGATCGCTCGGGAGTTGGCTCGCACGGAAACTCCCATATGTTCGTCACAGATCAGAGTCATCTTAGACGCGCACTTCTCGCAGAGCACAATAAAATTCGATTCGGCGCATCGGCCGGCTCAACGCTTCGTCCTGGCCCATCGAGCGGCGGCGTTCCAGGCCAGAAGAAGTATCAATTCGAAAGAGCTTTCCGATGTGAAAGTAACGAAAGCTTGCAGCGCAGTTTGGGTTGGCGCACTTTGATACCATGCGGCGCCTCCATTGTTTAGGGGTGCCTTAATTGTTCTACTCAGACCGAAGAAAAGCAATCGCCAAACTGTGACAATCTTGCAAAACGTTCGAGAACGGGAATCCTCAGAGGCGATTAATGAGGGACGCCACGGATCCTGCTCCGAACCCGTTATCAATATTCACAACGCTAACGTTGGAGGCGCAGGAATTCATCATGCCGAGGAGAGCGGCCATTCCCTGAAAAGCGGCGCCATATCCCACGCTGGTTGGCACCGCGATTACTGGAACTCCGACCATGCCTCCTACGACGCTTGGCAATGCCCCTTCCATTCCGGCGCAGACAATCACGACCCGGGAATTGGCAATCGTCTTCCGATGGGCAAGCAGACGATGGATGCCTGCAACTCCCACATCGTAAATACGTTCCACATCGTTTCCCATTAGTTCAGCAGTTATTACCGCCTCTTCGGCGACTGGAATGTCGCTGGTACCCGCCGAAACTACGGTGATTTTTCCCTTCCCATAGACCTCGTTATCGCGTCGCAGCACGATTGCACGGGCACTCAGCTCAAATTTGGCGCCGCGAACTATTTTCTTGACGGCACGGAATTGCTCCGGAGACGCTCGCGTTGCCAGGACATTTTGTGCCTGATTGGCAAGCCGCTTGAAAATTTCTGCCACTTGCGCTGGAGTCTTCCCTGGACTGAAGACCACCTCTGGCATTCCCACCCGCAGTCCGCGATGATGGTCCACCTTGGCGAATCCGAGATCTTCAAAGGGTAGATGGCGGAGCTTTTCGACGGCGGCATCGGCAGAGACTTTGCCCTTGCGCACTTGCTCAAGCAATCGGCGAATGGATTCAGCGTTCAGTGGCACTGGTGGGATCTTAGGAGGCTAGAGTACCACCCAAGACGGGTGGTTAAGGCCGGGCAGGATTTGCAACGATTTTCAAACCGCTGATATGAGACTTGCTTCCTGGTACTTCCAGGCGCCGAGGTCACGACCTAGCATGATTTCCAACTCTTCCACTTCGGGCCGGAACTGGTCGTACAAACTACTCACGATCTCCGGACGCATTTCCTTGAAGCTCGCTCCTCCGCCTAGGAACCAATCTCCCAAGCGAGACCGCTTCGCCGCGGCAACGATGCGGTCGAAGCGATGTGCCTTAAACCAGTCCGCTAGAGCTCCCGCGCTGCGCGTGCGGTAATAACTCCGTGGTTGTGTCAGAGGCACAGACGAATGGACGTATGAAATCTGTGATGGAGCCAGCGAAAACCGTGGAATCCTGGTGAAGTCCGCCAACTCGTCCACAAAAAGTTGGGGGCTCTGCTTCAAGTCGTCATAGACCATGACACTGACGTTCTCGTCACCAAAAGTTTGCCGCCACGCTTTTAGGTAAGTTGCGTACTTGCTCGATTCCGTCAGCTCGGCATCCTTCGTCAAGGCCTCTTCAAAATCCCATGGAATCATGGCATAGGCCCGCCTCAGGCGATAGTGAGAGCGTATGCGGTCAACCGGATTGCGAAAAATGCATACTACCCTCGCATCCGGGATAAGTTGAGCGATTCGCTGCCGGGCTTCTACAGACGCAAAATAGGTAGGACCTACTTCGCCCATGGGGAGATCAGATTTGGCAAAATTGTCGCGGTACCACCCAAGGCCCCGATGGAAACGCTCGTCAAAGAAACGGGTTTCCTTGACCCTTGGCAAACACGTGTGCTCCTGCAGCACCGAGTGCAGCCAACTAGTTCCGGTCCGCGGAGGACCCACGATTAGAAAAGTAGGTAACAAGCAGTCTTGATCGGTCACCGCACGCCCCCGTACCCTGGCCGATACCACAAGTTCACGACCCGAGTTTGCCCGGGTGCACGGCCTTTAGAAGCATGCACCGGAAAGTGGGTTGCAATCGAGATTGAAACCATTGTCGGAAGGGAACTACAGAGTAACCGCTGACGGCTTTATCAAACAGTTAGGGTCTTCAGCCGCATGTACTTATCGTCACAAGCGCCTGCGCAGCGGCCTCTTCGGAATCCACATGGATCAGGAACATGCGACGTATAGATGCACCTCTGAGTTGTCCCGCAAGGTAAGAATGGTAGAGAAGTTGCCCTGCTTCCGAGACTGGCGCCTCGTCGGCGCCCACTGCAGGACACAGCAGGCTGGCCCCAAAACCAGCGAGCGCGTCTTCAACCGCCTTCGCGTGTGCAGAAACTTTCGCCATACCCTGGCATACATGATAGAGAAAGCGTGTAGTCTCTCGGGCGGCGTGCAGCACTTGAAACTCGCGCACGAGAAAAGTGTTTGTTGATGCGATATAAACGCAATTCTGGTCCTTGAGTCGCGACGCGTCCTCGTCGGAGAGTTCTGGTAAGGCGATGTCGTTCACGGTCACAACCTCGGGCAGCGAGTCTGACAAGAATTTCGGCTGGGTTCCATTGCGGGGAGAATTCAGGCTGAAGCCCAGGCACCGCGCCAGCGAAAAGATAAGGTTATGAACCGCGGGCGTAAAGTCTGGCCCATCATCAACGGCGTTGTTCCATCGCTCGAAGCAGAGCCGATAGCTTTCGTATTTTTCAAGGGGGGTGGAATTGAAAACGCAGATCGTCCGATCGCCAATGCTGACTGCGCCAGCGTTTTCAGATACGGCGTGCCAATACAAGGCATCCACATTCTGCAATACGCTTAGAGTTCGTTCCTCAGCGAGCGATTCCGCCAAGAGTCGAGGCAAGTGTTGTGGCGCCAGGTGAGACTCTCCAAACAGCACGATGACCACCGCTTCCGGATGTTCTTGCCGCATCTGGCATATTTTCGCAACGGCGTGGCGGTCACGCGAGCCGATGCGGCGCAGGTCGTTCCTGGGTTCACAATCGAGTCCATAAATGCCTTCTGAATGGTCGCGAGCCGATAACAACAATTCGTAAAATGGTGACCAGTCGTATCCCCATTCACGGTCAAAACGGAGGCGCTGCCTCAATTCTGCTTCTGCGATCTCGCGGCGCCACCAGGCGTCCAAAATGCGCTGGTCGCGGGAGAGTATGGCTTCGAGTCCCACCACCACGCGTCGGCCTTGAGAGAGCCTTTCAATCAGTTCTGTGACAAATCGCTGCGATGCCGCGAGCGCGTGATAATCCCCGATTAGCAACGTGCTGGCCGCGGCGATCTTATCATTCAGTTGATCCGAAGAAAGGATCGAGTCATATTGCCGGAATGCGTCGGTGAACTCGCGCAGATATTTTCGGCCATTGGCGGAGTCTCTGGAGCGCACTTCCCGGCGCACCGCTGCCAGCGCATGCATCTGCGCTGCTGTCCGCCGCGATTCCAACTCACCCTTACCAGCCATCTCTGCCTTGACTCGCTGCCGTCGTCTCCCTATGCTCAGAACTCCTATTGTCGTGTGCCTTCTAAATCAAATTGCCTGACTCACCTACAAACCTGACCGTCGCCACAACCGGCGCCAGCGGCGCGTTGTTCGCGCGTCACCTGCTGCAGGCGGTTGAGCGCGATTCGCGCGTTCAAACCGTGAACTTCATCGCCTCCGACAGCGCGCTTCGCGTCATCGCCGAAGAGCTTGGTCTTCGCGGCCGCAGTAATCTGCTCGGCCAGATTCTCGGTCGCACCTCTCGCAAAATTCGCCAGCAATCGAACGCCGACATTGGTGCCAACGTCGCCAGCGGTTCCTACCCTGCCGGCGCGATGATCGTCATTCCTTGCAGCGTCGGAACCTTGGCCCGCGTTGCCAACGGCAGTGCTTCGCATTTGATCGAGCGAGTTGCAGACGTTTGCCTCAAAGAAAAGCGTCCGCTGGTTCTTTGCGTCCGCGAAACGCCTCTCAACAAAATCCACATTCGCAACATGTACCGGGCCGCTGACGCTGGAGCAACCATCTTTCCGCTCATCCCCGCCTACTATTTTCGGCCGGCCACGCTCGATCAGATGGCGCACGAGTTTGCCTGCCGCGTTCTTGCCCACATTGGTCTGCCACAACTGGACGCCTATCGCTGGAAGGGATGAACCTCGCTTATCCGAACTGTCATGTCGGGTTTCCACTATGCTTAGAAGCCGCCTTTTTTCAACGCGGAGTCAGCAATTTCTGGGGGATTTCAGTTTAGAAGTGCGGGAAGAAGGGCAGTAGATTTCGTAGGGTCATGTACGTATGGAGCCGAAGCCAAACTCCAGGTTTCCAATTGGCGTCCGAGATGAGATTTCATCCCCCGAAATGGTAGAACTCCCGTAAAATCGTATGCAGGGTTTCGGAACGGGCCGGCAGGGTTTCCGTTTGGCCGCGAATTCGTCCTTAGTTTATAGAGTTGGGAACTGGAGCGCTCATGCATTTTGGAGTATTGGCGCTGTATGGCGGGCCGGACCAGGTGATGACCGTCACCTCGGGCATCGCCAGCATTATCGGCGTTCTTTTGATTTTCTGGCACAAAGTGGTGAATGCATTCTTTAAGTTGTTTGGATTGAAGCGCACTCCGCCGCCCGCCGAAACGACGCAGGATTCGTCGAAGACACCCTCCTAGGCTGGTTCATTGCCAAAAAGAGTAATCGTCATTGGGCTCGACGGATTGGAACCAACTATCGTGGAGTCCATGCTGCATCGCGGCGAACTGCCAAACCTCGCGCGTATACGGCAGATGGGTTCTTATTCGCGGCTCAAAACTACATATCCCGCGCAGACTCCAGTGGCGTGGTCATCTTTTGCGACCGGCACGAATCCCGGCGGTCACGGAATTTTTGATTTTATTTCGCGTGATCCGGCAACTTACCTTCCGGATGCGGCTCTCAGCCATTTTGAACATCCAAAGAACCTCTTCGCCGCCCCGCAGGTTGTGAATCAGCGTAAAGGGAGACCTTTCTGGCAGACGCTTTCGCAAGCCGGCGTGCCCAGCGTTGTCTTGCGATGTCCGTGCACCTTCCCTCCAGACGAACTGAATGGGCGCATGATCTCAGGTGTTGGCGTTCCCGACTTGCGAGGCAGCCAGAACAAAGGCACGTTCTATACCCAGGATCTGGCTGTGCAGGCCGGCGAGAGCGAACAGGTGTTGATTCTCAGTGCGGGTGATGATTTGAGCACCCACGTGATCGGACCGCGAAATACGCGGCAGTCTTCCGCCGGTGATACAACGTGCAAAATTCGCGTGCAGGTAAAGAAGGATGCGCGTGTGCTGCTCATTGAAACCGGGGGAACTCCGGCGATGGTTGAAGTGAAAGAAAAATCCTGGAGCGAGTGGGTACGTTTCAAATTCAAGTTTTCGATGCTGCAATCGGTCACGGGTATTGCGCGGCTTTATGTGCGACAGGTCGACCCACACGTAGAGTTCTATGTCTCTGCAGTGAACTTCGATCCGGCGGCCCCGCTATTCCCAATTTCGTCCCCACCGGCTTATGCCAAAGACTTGGCGGGAGAGATTGGGCTCTTCTCCACCCTCGGTATGGCAGAAGACCACAACGGGTTGAACAACGGCCGTCTGGACGAAGCCGCATATCTTTCCCAATGCGAACTTGTGCTGGAAGAGCGCGAACGCATGATGCGTTTCGAATTGGGCCGCTTTTCAGACGGATTTTTCTTCATGCTTTACGACACGCCCGACCGTGTTCAACACATGCTCTGGCGGTTTCGCGACCGTGAACATCCAAATTATGAGCTGGATCTAGCGCGTGATTTCTCGACCCTGATCGAGCAGCACTATGACCGCTGCGATAAGCTTCTCACTCCCGTACTCGACAAAGTTGACGAGAATACGCTGCTGCTCGTGCTTTCGGATCATGGCTTCAATACCTTCCGCCGCGCCTTCGATACTAATACCTGGCTCTGGCAGAATCAGTTGCTGGCTTTGAGGGATGGCAAGAAGCCGGACGAAGATCTCGGCGACGGCCTTGTCCACGTTGACTGGTCTCGTACTTATGCCTATGCGACTGGACTCGGGGGAATTTACCTGAACTTCAAAGGCCGAGAGCGGAATGGAATTCTTCAAGAAGGCACTGAGGCGGAGCGTGTACGAAGCGCGATTCAGACCGGAATGCCGCAGGCGTGCGATTCCGCAAAGAGTTATCCGGCGATACGCAGCGTTCTTCGCCGCGAAGAACTCTACTCCGGACCATACGCGGCAGACGCTCCCGATCTGCTCGTGAATTTCAACCCAGGCTATCGCGTGTCGTGGCAAAGCGCAGTCGGCGGATTTTCTAACTCCCTCATCGAAGATAATCTTCGCCGCTGGAGTGGAGATCACATTGTTGATCCCGAGGCGGTACCGGGAATATTGTTTATGAATCAAAATCCCCACCCTGTCGTAAAGAACACGACAAGGGTGGGGCACCCCAGTGGTCGTCTTCCCAACATCATTGACCTTGCGCCCACAATCCTGAATTATTTAGAAGTTCCAGCTCCTCAAGCCATGGAAGGAACGTCATTATTCTGAAATGAAAATTTGCGTCCTCGGACTCGATTGCGCCGCGCCGGAAGTGGTCTTCGGCGATGAGCGCCTGGTGAACTTGCGCCGCCTGATGGATGCGGGCGTTTATGGCCGCCTCGAGAGCGTAATACCGCCAATCACTGTGCCCGCCTGGATGTGCATGTGTACTAGCCAGGACCCTGGTTCGTTGGGCGTGTACGGTTTTCGCAATCGCACCGATCACTCATACGAGAAGCTGGGATTCGCGAACTCGGCTTCCATCAAATCACTCGCAATCTGGGACCAGTTGGCCCGAGAAGGGAAGCGCTCCATAATTATTGGCGTCCCACCTAACTATCCGCCGCGCCGAATCAACGGCATCAGCATCGGCTGTTTTCTCACGCCAGACACCGTGAAGAATGATTTCACCTATCCTCCGGCGTTTAAGGCGAAGGTCAACGAACTGGTCGGCGAGTATCCGGTTGACGTCAAAAACTTCCGCACCGACCGCAAGGACTGGCTCAAGGACGAAATTTTCAAGATGAGCGAGAAACAGTGGAAGGTCGTCCACTGGCTGCTCAAGGAGCAGGAGTGGGATTACTTCCATTTCGTGGACATTGGCCTCGACCGCATGCATCACGGCTTCTGGAATTATTTTGATGAGAAGCATGTGCAATTCGAGCCTGGCAATCCATACCAGAATGCGATTCCCGAATACTATTTGTGGCTCGACGAGCAAATCGGCAAAGCTCTCGAGTTGCTCGATCAGGACACGCTGGTTTTGGTTGTTTCTGATCACGGAGCGCAGCGGCTCGATGGCGGAATTGCGATCAATGAATGGCTGATTCGCAAGGGCCTGCTGGTCTTGAACGAATATCCCACCGCGCTAACTCCATTCGACAAGCTCAACGTGGATTGGAGTAAGACGCGGGTGTGGAGCGAAGGCGGCTATTACGCGCGCGTGTTCTTCAATGTGCAAGGCCGGGAACCCCAGGGCGTGATTCTCGCCGCGGAATATGAAAAATTCCAGGATGAAATGAAATCGAAGCTGGAAGCGCTGACCGACGACAAAGGTCAGCCACTACACTCCCTCGTGTTCAAGCCACGCGAATTGTATAAAAACGTTCGAAACGTTGCGCCCGATTTAGTCGTCCACTTCGGCGGGCTTTACTGGCGGTCTATCGGAACCGTTGGTCATTCCGCTATCCATGTGCAGGAAAACGATACCGGGCCTGATGGGTGTAATCACGCGCAATTTGGAATGTTTATTCTTGCCGCGCCGAACTGCCCACTAACTGGCGCATACGACGGAGCACGATTGCTGGACATCGCGTCTTCCAGCGGCGGGCCTGGTTCGGGCGATGACCAGGTCATCCATGACCGCCTAGCCGGTTTGGGATACGTTTAGGCTATATCCAAGGCGCCGCGAATTTATTAAAATTCGGCGCCATGAAGACGATTGCCTGTCTTGTCCTCATGGTCCTTCTCGTAGCACTAACGGCTTGCGGTGGAAGCAGCGAAAGCATGCCCCCGCCGCCCCCACCGCCTCCTGTGGCGAACGCGTCCGTCACCGTCAGCACCAACACCGGCGCGGCATTTGACGTGGCAATGTCCACGTCGTTCCAGCCCGCGGAATGGGACTATCAGTTCTTCCAAAACTTTCCTGGCGCGACAACTCCATTGGCGAACTTGCAGCCGAATCACATTCGCTTGCAGGGAATCTCGCAGGGCATACCGCAGGGTTCCGAAGGCACGAATTCACAAGCGTGGGATTTTACGATTCTGGATTCGACCGCGCAGCCAGTTCTCGCAGTCGGTGATCACAGTCCCCAGTTCCAAATCGCAAAGGCTCCCGCGTTTCTGTATGTGAATAACGCCAGCAGCAGTAACTTCAACGATCCCAACTTTACGCAGTTCGCGGCGTATGCTCAGAACCTGGTTCGCTACTACAACACTGGGGGGTTCACGCCGCCCGGTGGATCGCTGCTGGTTTCACAGGCTTATCCGGCTTACAAGATTAGATATTGGGGAATCTACAACGAGCCGAGTATCAACAATAACCTCGATGTAACACTATATACGCAACTGTACAATGCCTTAGTTCCCGCGATGCATTCAGTTGACAACTCCATAAAGTTCGTGGCGCTCGAAATGTGTTGCAGTTCTGAGAATTGGGTGCCGGTCTTCGCCAGTAACGTGACCGCGCAAGTGGATATCGTCGCTACTCACTACTACTCCTCTTGCAACCAACGAAATTCAGACGCGCAGGTGTTTGGCACCGTGCCTAGTTTTGTCAGCAGTATTCAGAGCACATACGGTTCGCTTGCGACCAAACCGACACTCGCCAACGTCCCAGTCTGGATCACCGAAAACAATGTGAATGCCGACTTCAACAATGGAAACGGCAGCGCGTGCCATCCTGGCCAGACGTTCGTTGACGGTACACGCGGTTCCAGCGCATTTTTCACCGCGTGGCGTCCGTATGTTTTCTCTCGAGTAGGGCAGGCTGGAGCAAAGGCCCTGTATCGCTGGGCGTATCCCGGCGACGCGCAGTTTGGCGAATACAACGACTCGATCGGTTAGGCTCGCCTCAGCTATTGGCTTGACTACTGGCTCGGGCAGATGTTCCCCGCCAACTCCGCTCAGGTGGTCCTGAACTCGAGCAACTCCAACAGCGCTCAGGTGGAAGTGCTGCCGGTGCTCAATGCAAATGGCAGTGTCGTGATTCTGATTTCGAATCACGCGGTGGGGTGCGGCCGACAACAACGGTAAAGGTCTGACCGCGAAAAGTTCCGTGGACGTGAGCGCGCTCGGTCCGTTCACTTCGGCAAGTCAGTTGATGATTGACTCGACAACCAGCGTCAGTACAGGGCCGAGTCCGGTTTCGATTTCGCCGCTGTCGCCAATCGCGGTGACAATCAATGGTTACGGGACCGCGATACTGAAGGTGCAGTGACTTTGAGTTCGTTGCGGACTAGAGCCAGCTCGAACTGAGGTGGTGTCTTATCGGCCCGAGTAAACTCGTGCGCTTCCTGTATTGCTGTCGACTAATCGCTGCACCTGCGGACCCGTGCTTCACCGGGAGCGGGATCATTCAGAAAGATGACCCTCGTTACTGCTTTTTCTTTTTGCCGAACATTCCAGTGATAGAGTTCACTACGTTTTGACCGTTCTGTCCGCCCGGAACCTGGGAGCCAAGCTTGCTGCCCAATTGACTGCCGAGCATTCCTTTTACGTCGGGAACGAACTTGGGATTCGCTGCGGTGCCTTGAATGAAAAATGGAATGCTCCCACCTTTTCCGCCGCCCACGCCCGCGAACTGTGAGAGGGCGCTGACACCGGTTCCGTTCAGGCTCGCCGTCATCTTGTAGTCGAGCGCGTTCTCCGGACTGACGGTTCCCGCGCCTGTCAGCGTTCCGATCGACGGCACCACCAAATTCACGTTTTCCGTTTGAATACCGCTCGGCGCGACATGCACGTTCGAGCTGAAGACCTGAATCGCAGTGTCCTGCCCGGTCTTGATCCCCGCCAGAGCAGAGATAGCGGACATCTTTGAGCCCATATCAAACCCGTGCAATTTCGTGTCGGCAAGTTTCACCGGACCCGTAATCACAAGTTTGCTGACCGGGCCGACGATGGTCAGGTCGCTCGAGAGCGTTCCGCCCTGCAAAGAGGAACCGGAGGGGAGCGTGACTCCGAGCGGTGGCAGCATGGTTTCAAGATCGTCCACCGGCATGTTGTCGGCGTTAAGCTTCATATTCAAGCTAGCGATATCGCCATTCAGGTCGTAGGTTCCGCCCAGTTTCGCCACCGCTTTGCCCACACTGACGTCGCCTTGGGTGAGCCTGCCTGTCTGCTTCTGGAGATCGTAAGTGGTCGCGTATTTCAGGTTCACGGTCTTCTGCGCCGGCGATCCCTTCGGGGATAGCTTCAACTTGTCAGCAGTGGCATTGCCGCTGCTGTTTGCCTGCTTGCCATCGGACGTCACCGTGCCGTCGAAGTTTGCTACTCCCGAAATCCCCGAACTCGGATCGACGAATCCGGAAGCGGCAACGTCCAAGCCCTTCACATTCACCTTTGCCTGCAGCGGAGTGGCTGCCGCATCGCTCGGATTAATGGGGCCGCCGGTGCCGTCGAGTTTAAGCGTGCCTCCGCCAGGAAGGTCGGCGCTTAGCGTGAAGGGAAATTGTGAGGTGAACGCGAAATTCTTCACCGTGACATTGACGTTCTTGTACACACGCGGCTTGGCGGAAGTGTCGGAATCGCCGATCGAAACCACGCCATCCTTAATGCTCAGTTTTCCCACCGAGAGATTTTGCTGAAAGGATTGCTCGGAACCGGATTCTGCTGGTGGAGATGACTTCTGAGCAGCCGTAGGCGGAGCGGACGTAGGGGGCGCAGATTGTTTTGCCTGCGGGCTGGCATTCCCCAGTGTAGAGAAATTCCATCGTCCCGAGCGCGCACGCAGCAAGGTGACTTGCGGCTGCGTCAAAGTGAGATCGGTAATGTGCAACGTCTTGGAGAAGATGAGCGGCATCACCTCCACACCAACGCCCAGGGACTTCGCGCGAATGAATGGCGCGTTGCCGAACGCTGGGTCGTCTGCAATGGCGATGTCATCCGCGGCCAAACTTCCTGACCATAAAGAAAGACTCAGATTGCCAATACTCACTTTGCGTCCGAGCGCTGTAGTCAGCTCCGACTCAATGCGTGGCCGAAAATTGTTTACGTTGACGATGAAGGGGAGAGCCAGAACAACGACGATCAGGACTCCAATGACAATGGCGACGATTTTAAGGGCGCGCTTCATGGCTGGGACCTCCTTGCGGTCTGCTGCGAGACTGGAAGCGAAGCGGCGAAGAACGCAGCCAGTTTAACAAAAACAGGCGAGTGACGTTGGTTGTCGGCGCTTTAGCTCATGGTCACCCAGCAATGCTCGCGGGCGCTCTGCGCGATGGCCTCACAGAGGCGCATCTCATCATGCCCGATTTCAAAGGTCGGGAATGTGCGCGGCCGGGAAAACTCGTTTGTCTCAATGTAGCCGTAGAAATCTTTGAATAACTGTACGAACGTATCCGGATAGCCCTCTGCACGGCCCCCCGGATAAGCCGCATATCCACGCGCTTCGGGACTCATGAGCGAAGGATCTTTGATCATCTCTTGGTTGGGATCGCGCCGGCGCCCAATCCAAAGCGTGTTTGGATCTTCGGAGTTCCACGCGAGCGAACCCTCGGAGCCGTCCACTTCGAACCAGAGGCGAGTCTTGCGGCCGGCACTGATTTGCGAAACCGTACACACGCCGTGTGCGCCGCCCTCGACATTCTAACTGGAATGATAGTTGCCAGGTCAGCACATAGTTCGGTGACCCTCTTACCAGAGATCCAGGTCAGCAGATCTAGCCAGTGTCGTGCCAATATCAGCGACCGCACGTATATCGCCGCCGAGTTCGGGTTGCAAACGCCAGTTCCAGTCGGTCGGATAGAGCAGCCAGTCCTGCAAGAAGCTGCCATGAATCAGCCGCGGTTCGCCGATCACCCCTCTTTTTACGAGGCGCGAGCTTCCTGGCAAAGCGGGTAGTAACGCAGGTTATAGGTGACTGCGCCCACGCGACCTTGTCGGCTGGCGAGTCCGATTAACGCCTGGCTCTCTTGAGTATTCATTGCCAACGGCTTTTCGCATATTACGTGCTTGCCTGCTTCGAGCGCCGCCTTTGCTTGGTCATAGTGAACGTAGTTAGGTGTGCAGAAGTGGACGGCACTCACGCTGGTGTCTTTGACCAGTTCTTCCAAAGAAGAATAGCCGCGATCTATTTTGAGCTCGCGTACAGCTTCGCGGGTGCGTTCTGGAGAACTGCCGAGAATTCCGCGAACTGGAATGCCAAGTCGTCGCAATGCTTCTAGGTGTGCTTTGCCGATAAATCCCAGTCCGATGATGGCGGCGCGGGTCACCGCAGGGCCACCAAGTCAGGTCCCAGTGAGAATTCCGTTCGGGGCCCGTGAGGCTGCACGCAGGCACGAGGTCCTTCGACTGCGCTGTCGTTCACTTCGTGATGGGCAGCTTCGCTCAGGATGACGGTGCTGAGAAGGTGATCGGCAGCTTCGCTCAGGATGACAGAGCTGGGAAGAGGAAGTGTCATCCGACCGCCACTTGTTGTTGCGTTGCTACAGCCGCCAGCGCTTGCTCCAGATCTGCGATTAAGTCGTCTGCATTTTCTATCCCGACAGAAAGCCGGATGAGTTGCTCGGTCACGCCCATTTTCTGGCGGTGTTCAGCAGAGATCATTGCATGAGAAGTCAGCACGGGAATCGAAACCAGCGACTCGACTCCGCCCAGGCTTGGTGCGAGAGTGAACAGGTGCAAGGCTTCGCTTAGCCGCTTTGCATCTTCACCCGTCCCATCAATTTCAAAGCTGAGCACGCCGCCTCCACCTTTCATCTGTTCCATCGCCAGCGCACGCAGGGGATGTCCACTCAGGAATGGATAGTTTACCGACCTTACCTTTCCATGTCGGCTCAGGAACTCTGCAATTCGCAGCGCGCTCTCATTTTGGCGTTCCACTCGTACCGCCAGAGTCTTGACCCCACGCAGCAGGAGAAACGCCGCGTGCGGATCCATGGTTCCGCCGAGAGTGGTACGAGTATGGTGGATCTCATCAATCAGGTCACGGCGTCCGGCAGCGACGCCGCAGATCAAATCGGTATGTCCGCCAAAGTATTTCGTGCCCGAATGCAGAACCAGATCAATGCCGAACTCCGCAGGCCGCTGATTGATGGGCGTTGCGAAAGTGCTGTCGATAAGCGTGATGAGTTCGTGCTGTTTCGCAATGGCCACCGCTTTTCGCAGGTCAACTACGCGCAAGGTGGGATTGGTCGGCGACTCGAGATAAAGCAGCCGGGTGTTTGGCCGAATCGCCCGCGCGTGCTGGTCGTAGTCAGTTGTATCTACGAAAGTGGTTTCGACACCCAGCTTCGGCAGCCAGGTCGAGAGAAATTTGGTGACGCCGCCGTAAATGTCGCGTTGCGCAACGATGTGGTCTCCACTCTTCACGAGGGCCAGAATGCTGGTGGTGATAGCGTTCATTCCCGATGCAAACAGCAGCGCAGCATCCGCGCCCTCGAGTTCGGCAATGCGCGCTTCCACCGCCGTGTGCGTCGGATTGCCGTAGCGCGTGTAAAACATGTCGGTATGAGTGGCCCGCAACTGCTGGTCGGAATCCGTCACCTGGAACGTCGAGGTCTGGTAGATCGGCTGGGCCATTGGTGCATTGCGCTTCTCGAGGCTGGTGCCGCCGTGGACAACTTCCGTTTCCGGACGAAACTTGTGCCGCTTCATGGGAACTCCTGTTCTGTAGGTTATAAGGTTAAATTCGCGGACCGAGGATGAGCAAGCACGGACTCGGGCAATCAAAGCGACATATAATTCAAGGCTTATGGAAACAGGCCTTAAAGGGCGGGTCGTGATCGTTGCCGCCTCCAGCCAGGGGATCGGACGCGCAACTGCCGAAGCCTTTGCAGCCGAGGGTTGTCGGGTTGCGATGTGTGCACGCAACTCTGAAAGGCTCGATGCCGCGGCGAAAGAAATTCGCAAGCAGAATGGCGGGGAAGTGTTCGCACGCGCGTTCGATGTGACCGATTCGGACGCGGTGGATGATTTTGTAGAAGCAGTTGTTAAGAACTTTGGTGGAGTTGACATCTGCGTCACCAACGCCGGCGGGCCTCCAGCGAAGGGTTTTCTCGCGGCTACCACCGAGGAATGGCGCAAAGCCGTGGACGCCAATTTCCTGAGCACCGTGTATTTTGCGCGAGAGGTGATCCCTCATATGCAGAGCAAGCGATGGGGCCGCATCATCACCCTGACTTCGATCTCAACCAAACAGCCAGTTCCTGATCTTGTTCTATCGAATGCGGTACGTGCGGCCGTGGTTGGACTGGTGAAGAGCCTGGCGAACGAATTCGGCAAAGACGGCATTCTAGTGAACAATGTCGGTCCGGGCTTCACTGCGACTGATCGGTTGAAGGATCTCGCTCGGGCCCGCTCGAAGGCATCGGGAAAAACCGAAGATGAGATTTTTGCCGGTTGGGCCAATGACGCAGCACTAAAGCGCGTGGGCGAACCGAGAGAGGTTGCCGACACCATCGTGTGGCTGGCGTCGGAGCGCGCGTCTTATATCACCGGGCAAACCATTTTGGTGGACGGCGGCGCCTACAAAGGATTGTGATCAACATGAAGAAGAAGCGAGTGGCGACAAAAGCGGGCAAAGTTGAGCGAGGCAAAAAGATTGCACTGCAGCGGACCGTGGGGAAGCGGCGCACTGCCGCCCACCTGAAATATCTTGCCTGGAACGATGTCGAACGCGAGGAACTGAATCCGCTGTTATATCGGCAACTGATCGTCGGGCACGAGGTAATGCTGGCCCGAATCCTGCTCAAGAAGGGCTGCATCGTGCCCTGGCACAGTCATGTCAATGAGCAACTGAGCAGCATTTTTGAAGGCGCACTAAAGTTCTGGATTGACGGTCAAGAAATTGTTGTCAAGGCAGGTGAGGTACTGGTGATTCCTCCCAACATGCCGCATAAGGCTGAAGCTCTGGAAGACACGCTGGCCATAGATACGTTCCATCCGCCGCGCGAGGATTGGATCAACAAGACCGACACCTATTTGCGAAAGTAACCACGCGGACTCGATACAACAGCCGCCCTCCAACAAAAAGCGGCTCTGCTATTCTTATAGTTCCTCTGAATGGCAGAATCTGCGATCAAATCGGAGAGAAGTGTATCTGAACTCCGCTGCATTGGCTGCGGGCGCACCGCTTTGCCTGATCGCTTTCGCTGCGAGCATTGCCGCGACTTGCTCGAAATACTGTATCCGGGATGGGAGCTGCCGGGCCCGTCCGGTTTGGATACTGCTTCTCTGAAGAAGCTCTGGCGCGTACGCCGATCGTCGTTGGAAATCCACGACCAGAGCGGTGTTTGGCGGTTTCGCGAAATACTCCCAGAAATTCCCATTGAACAAATCATCACGATCAAAGAAGGCAACACGCCAGTGTATGAATTGCCACACTGCGCGAAGAGCGCCGGCGTGGATCAGCTTTTCGCCAAGCATCAGGGAATGAATCCGACCGGCTCGTTCAAGGACACCGGAATGACAGTGGCTGCGTCATTCGCGCGGCAAGCGGGATATCGCTGGGTGGCGTGCGCTTCCACCGGAAATACTTCCGCGTCCATGGCGGCATACGCGGCTCGGGGCGGGCTACACAGCCTGGTCCTGATTCCAGACGGGAAAATTTCCTGGAGTAAACTGTCGCAATCACTCGACTACGGCGCAATCACCTGCCAGCTCAAAACCGATTTCGATGGATGCGTACGCGTGCTCAACGAAGTCGTCCAAAGAATGCCCGTGTACTTGCTGAACTCGGTGAACCCTTACCGCGTTGAAGGGCAGAAGACGGTCGCTTTCGAATTGCTGGAGCAATTCAACTGGGAGCCTCCGGACCACGTTATTGTTCCGGGTGGAAATCTTGCTAACTCTTCCGCCATCGGCAAAGCTTTGCGCGAGATGAAACAGCTCGGATTCATTTCACACCTGCCCAAGATTTCGGTAATTCAAGCGGAAGGCGCGAATCCGCTGGTGCGGACGATACGCGAGACCGGTGGCGAGAAACTTGTTCCGGTGCAGGCTGAGACCATGGCCACGGCTATCCGCATTGGCAATCCGGCATCGTGGAAAAAAGCATTGCGCGTGATTCGTGAGTCTGAAGGCACCGTCGAACAGGTGACTGAAATCGAAATTGCGCTGGCGAAAGGAGAAATCGGCGCCGAAGGAATTGGGTGCGAGCCGGCATCTGCTGTAACGCTTGCAGGTTTGAAGAAGCTGGTGAAGCAAGGATTCGTCAAAGCGAGCGAACGCGTGGTTCTCATCCTCACCGGGCATGCACTGAAAGATGCGGAGTTCACCCTAAAGTTCCATCGCGGAGACTTATTTGTGGGAACTCCTCTCGAATCTCAAAGTAAAGTTTTGCAGTCGCAGCAGCGAGCGCCACTAGTGCTGGAGCCGCGCGTGGATGCCGTGATTGACTTGGTGCGCGCCGCCGAAGACTCACGCAAAAAAGACTGACACATGAGGAAAACGAAAGCTTTCCGCATCAATCTTCCGGCAACGTCGGCGAATATCGGACCGGCTTTCGACGCTGCAGCTCTCGCGCTCGATCTAGTGCTAAATGTCCAGGCGCTGAAAGCCAAGAAGTTCTCCATCGTCGCAAGCGGGCGAGACTCCGGCATCTGCAGCCAGGTGGAAAACCACCTGATTTTGAAGACTTACAGCGAGGTTCTCCAATCTGAAAAGAAGCAGGCGAGTCCGCTCAGTTTGAGCATTGAGAACGAAATTCCAATCGGCAAGGGCTGTGGATCCTCCGCAGCAGCGCGATTGGCGGGGATCGCGCTGGCAGTACATTTTGGCCGCCTCAAGTGGAGTAGCAGCCGCATCGTTGGCGAAGCTTCGCGCCGAGAGCACCATCCGGACAATGCTGCCGCGTGCTGGATGGGCGGCATCACCGTCGCGCGCATACTGGGCGATGGCGAGGCGCAAGTGGCCCGCTTCGTTCCAAAAGGAAAGTGGTCGTTGCTTCTTGCCATTCCGGACGAGAGTTTGCCTACAGAAAAGGCCCGCGAAGTCCTGCCACAGGAATATTCCCGTGCCGATACAGTCGCAAACATCCAAAACTCCATGCTGTTGATGGCGGCGTTGTTTCAGGGAGACAGAACATTGCTTGCGTCGGCGCTAGAAGACCGCATCCACCAGCCGTATCGCGAACACCTGTGCCCGCTACTTCCAGCGCTGCGCTCGTTCCCCGTCAAGGATGGCGTAATGGGGACAGTCCTAAGCGGCGCTGGCCCATCCGTTCTGATGTTCGTTGATCCGAAAGCCCGAATCGAAAAGGTCAGGAACAGAGTAGAGGCGCACCTGAGGGAACGCGGATACACTGCGGAGCTTCTGGTTACTTCGATTGCGAAGCGTGGTGGAGAAGCGTCGTTGTTACGCCGGTCGCGATAAGGTTCGGTTCAACCGGATTTGCGATTTTCCTGCAAGACTTCGTCCAAAGCGCTCAGTAGCTGACGCGTGCGCTTGGATGAATCCGAACTGCCCCCTTCGGCCTTGCGCTTTAGCAAATGAAACTCGTCCGCGATATTCAACGCGGCCAAGACAGCGAGGCGGGAGCTATCCACGGTGTGGGTCTGTTCAGCCACAGCGCGCATTTTGGAATCTACATATTCGGCGAGCTTCAGAATGTAGTCGGGATCCGTGCCGCGCAGGTTATATCCCTGGTCGAAAATCTCCACCCGGACACTGTTGTTCGTGGCGTCCTGCACCTGCGGATGTTTTGTGGCCGTTGCCATGTGTGCTCCCGTCTAGCTCGCGGCTGGTTCTTCTGCCATCCGATCAATTTGCGCCAGCATTTTCTCTACACGCCCGCGAATTTCCTCGCGTTCTTTGCGCAAGCCAACCATTTCGCGGCGCAGGCTTTCCACTTCCTCTTCCCGCTCCTCGATCTGCTCACGTAGCCGCTTCACATCCCGCTCAGCAATGGAACGTGCCTCGCGGGCTGACTTGTATAGCTCAATAGTGCGATAAACCTTGTTTTCAAGCGCCTCAAAATCGTCTGTAGGAACCTGAGTGGGTACCTCTTCAACCGCTCGGAGGGTCATGATGGCTGCTTCCTGGGAAAGAAATATGAACTCTTGAGCGCAGTATAGCTCCAAAGCCGCTGTGGAAGAAGTTAGAAGTACGAACCCACGAAGTAGGAAGCGTACGACTGTCGGATCGCCAGCGGTTCTTGCCGCATTCTAGCCTCTTACCTGTGGAGTTCCAGTGCCGCCTCGAAAGCATCCAGAGAGAGCGACCGCAGCAGGTTCCTTCTCAGCCCGCGTTCAACTTCCGCCAGCCGATCGGCAGCTGACGAGAGCCACTCGAAATCCGTCTGCTGCGCCAGTTTCGAGAGTTCGCCTTGCAGATCGGTATTTCGAACCAGCTTCGGCGACTTTGATTCCAGAAACAGCAGGTCCTGCAACAAAGAGTAGAGGCAGCGCAGCAGGAGTTCGATCTTTGCTCGTCCTTCGGCTCCAGCGCGGTATGTCTCGGTGATCTTGAAGAGTTCACTGTGCTCGCCGGTATGGAGTGTGGTCCGCAGGATCGTCAGCGCATGGCTTCGAGCTGCGGAATACGCATCCAGATCGAAAGTCCGCCCCCGTCCCACTGCTCCATCGGATAACCTGGCAACCAACGCCCTCTGCTGCGGCTTCCACTCCGGGCGATGTTTCGCCAAGTATTGCTCGATTTCCGGCAGCGAGAGACGGCGGAGCCCAAGAACCATGCTGCGCGACCGGATGGTCGCCAGCAACTCACCCGCACTCTCAGCCAACAGAAAAATAGTGGCAAAATCGGGCGGTTCTTCGAGCACTTTCAAAAGCGAATTCGCTGCCTCTTTCATGAACGCGGAGGCGGTGAAGATGAAAATGCGTTCGCGGCCTTCTGCAGGACGGAAATAAATGTTTTCGATCACGCGCCGCACTTGATCCACTTTGATCATCATTTGCGGCGGATCGGGAGGGATGACGAGGACGTCGGGGTGGGTTTGAATGAACAGCCGCGTTTCTTTTTTCTCGGTTTCCTTCAAGCCTTCGCGTGCTTCAGTTGCCTCGGCGCAGCGCACATCGAGATCTTCGAGTTGACCGATCCGGGTGCAATTGGCGCATTTGCCGCAGAAGTCGGGAAGCCCGGCAGGCGGTTCAAGGCAATTCATGGCACGCGAGATCATGGTTGCCAGCGTGTATTTGCCCGACCCGGCAGGTCCCGTAAGAATGACTGCATGAGGAAAGCGGTCGTGCGCCAGCATCTCGCGAATGCTGTGAACGATTTCGGCATTGCCGTAGAAGTCGGAAAAGGGCATGTGTTTCAGATACTCCAGCTAATCTCGCGAAACCGACCAGCGGAGCGATGTGCCAGCGCCGCCGATCCCCTTGAGTTCGATCGCATTGTCCACAATGCGCGCGCGGATCTTGTTTCCGTTGACCTCGACTCGCTGCAGATGCTTCAGTTCTTCCGCCGGTAGCGCAAGGCGAACGCTGTACGTGTTGCTCGTGGCGGGCGCGTACCAGCCTTCATAACCGCGCGCTCTCTTGATAAATCCCAGGAGCGGCGATTCAAATCGAAAAGTCGGCAGCGGCAACTTCGGCGACAGCATGAGGCCCGACTCCGTGAATGCCAGGCCGATCAGCTTGCTCAGAGAATAAAGCGGACAAGCATGCGTGTGCATGTTGAGCACCGGAAAATCCGTCCAGCCAAACGGCTTGCCTCCGGTTGTTTCTCCGGGATGCTTGCTGGATGCGGCATTTAGAACGTCTGGTCCGCTCCAGGTTCCGTACCAGATATCCGGATACACCTCCGCGTGGCGCGCAAAAGAATTCTTTTTCCATTCGTCCCACGCCATCGCGCCGTCAATGCCGGCGAGAGCCCAGATGAGCGTCTGATTCAGCGACGGCCATACCCCGCCGTTGACCTGCGTTCCCGGATCAGAGTGCCACACGCCGCGCTGGACCTGGTCGGGACTTGTGTTGAGTTGGACGGCGCCGATTGGGGAAGGACGGCGAAGTTCCTGGTCAATCATCTGAACCAGGATTCGCGTTTGCTCTTCGTTGCAAGCCCGACCGATGACCGCCCACGGTTGCGGCTCGATCCACATTCCTTTTTCTCCCAGCCATCCGAGCGTTGGCCCAAGCCAGGCCCGCCGAAACCATTTACTCGCCCACTGGTCCTGGACTGCCTTGCGGTGTTCTTCCGCTTTAACGCGAATTTTGGACGTCAATCGGCCGTCGTCGCCGGCGTGAATCAACATGAGCGCGTAATAGTCGAATACATAGGCCACCATCGCGGAGTTCAGGACGCTTTCACCGTTTTCCACGACATCCTTTATGTCAGCCGTGGACACCCAGGCGTTTACCAGTGCGTCGTTCCAATCATCCTGTAGCATCCGCATGAGGCCATGCTGGCCGGTTTTGACATCCTCGGTTAGGTGACGGTAGCAGCGGGATAACAGGCCGCGCACCGGCTCTCTGCTCTGCGATCCGTAAGCCGGCACAATTTCGGAATCGAGAAAACCCGTATCCCGCGTCGCCAAAACGTATTCGCTCGCGGCCCATAGCAACCACAGGGGCATGTCGCTGGAGTTGTCGCTTGTGGTTGGCATCGGCATGCCGTGGCCGACAATTCCGTAAGGAATCGATCCGTCAGGCCTGACTTCCTTCAACGTGTAGCGAAGGATTTCCTTTACGATATCCGGATCACTGAACAGGAAAGGGAGTGCGTGTTGCAGCGGATCGCGAGCCGCGCCCTGAAATCCCATCACGTACTGGTAAATGCTGGCTTGCGAAAGAATGTGCTGGTGGAAGAAGTTGTCGTAAGTCAGGCCGCTGCGCAGGTAATAATGGTTCCAGGTGACTTCCCGCTCTACCCACGGCTCGCTTTCAGTGCTGAATCGCAGACCCTTCTTCTTCCATTGTGCGCTTGAGTCTTTCAGTGCAGATTGCGCTGAGCCGCGGTACTTTGTCGCAAGCGAATCAAGATCGAATCCGCTCGGCAAATAACCGTAGAGAAATGTGAGTGTGCGGCTTTCCCCTGGCTTCAACTCGAACTTGCGTTCCAACAGCAACGCGCTTTCCGGTCCCGTTTTGCTGAGATCTCCATCGAGGGGTTTCGCGAGACCTGTGGGACTATTTACTCCGCCCGCCCCGAAGAAATCTTTGCCGTTTGTACTAATGCCGTCAGCGGCGGCGTCAAGCGACAGCAGAAAAGTCGGCGGCGGATTCAGATCATCAAAATCAGCTTGTTTCGGCGCATTCTTGTCGGGTGCAGTCAGGAAAGGATTTGGACTCTTTTCCAGATATGCGACCATGCCTTTGAATTGCTGGTCCTCAGCCTGATCGCGGCCGAGGAAGTTCTTCTTTTCGAGCAGGCCTGAACCGTCCGCGGTCTTGCTGAAGCTATGTTGAAATCGTGCTCCGAGATCGCGGCGCAACTGGTGCATATCTTTCCCGGAGAAACCTTCCATGAACGCGCGGAATGAAAACTGATACATCTGGCATCCCCAATATTCGATCCAGCGGACGCTGGCTTCCGCAGCGCCAGGGTGATTTGAGATGGTCACTTGCGACAGCAGCACCGGATCATTACCAAATGGTGCAAAAATGACCTGGTCGACTTCGTACCTACTGCTATGGGCCTTCTTCCGAAAATATCCTATACCAAAAATGCGATCGTAAAATCTTGGGTCGCCCGTGGAAATGTAGGTACTTAGCCCGACTCGGCCATCCGTCAGGTATCCAACACCCCCGCCGAATTGGCCGCGATCCGAATCGAAGTCGTTCAGAAATTTCGGCGCGCCTTCATCCTGGCGCACGCGAACATGTCCGTAGTTGGACGCGACCGCCACAATGCGATCGTTCCCAACCTGATGAATGTGCTCGGTTGAAGAGAGGATTCCGGGATTAACGTCGGTCTTCGCTTTGGGATCGTTGATCTGGTCGCAGGTGTAGCGGTATGCCGGCAGACCAAATTCGTCCTCGATCCATTCGCCGAAGTAGCCTGAACCGTAAGCCTTCTTGGAGCTGCCTGTTGCCGGAGACTGGCCCTGCGCCGCTCGCGGAAACTGAACTGCCCCGGCGGCCAGTGCTGACGTGGTGAGAAATTCTCTTCGACTAACCGGCATTCCGCGCCCTCACCGATGAGTCCAACAAACCCAACCTTGCGTTCACGATCTCAAGAATTTTGGCATGAGTCTGATCGGGAGTCCCGCGCGCGTCAACCACCACCACCCTCCCCGGCTCGCGCTTAGCAATTTCCAGATAGCACGATCGTACTCGTGAAAAAAAAGCGCGGCTTTCGCGTTCGAAACGGTTCTCGTCGAAAGAATCGGGGCTGGAGCGTGCCTGATTCCGGCGGCGTGCCCGCTCCACGCTAGCGCCGACATCAGAATCCATCAGTATCGTCAGGTCAGGCTTCAAGTCTCCACGCAAAACATGATGGAGCTCAAGCACCATCGCGCTTCCCAGCTTCCGTCCGCCGCCCTGATAGGCTTCACTGGAATCGGTGAATCGGTCGCACAGCACAGTGTTCCCGGCCGCGAGCGCCGGAAGAATGATCTCCTCGATGTGCTGGACCCGCGATGCGAACATCAAGGCCAGTTCCGCCTTGGTAGAGAGGCCCGCAGTTTTCGTATCGAGTAGTAGCTGCCGGATCTTCTCCCCAGTCGGAGTTCCGCCAGGCTCCCGCGTCACAGTTATTGCTAGCCCGCGCGTGCGCAACTTGCCGGCGAGACGTTCCAATTGAGTGCTCTTGCCGCACCCGTCGAGTCCTTCAAACGTAATGAACTTGCCGCGCCGGGAACTCACGCAGGAGATAATACAAGACTCTTGCGCGTGACGATCATTGAGGCTCGCTGATATATTCAGGAGTTTGCTCAAGGAGCTTGCATGAGAATTTCAGTGTGTGCTGTCACGTTGGCACTTATCGGTTCATTTCCTGCGTCATTGCACGCCGCGGCGGCACCGCCGCACATCACCATTGCTCTCGATGCGACCGATGCGCCGCGAAAAATATTTCATGCCCACCTTACGATCCCTGCTTCGGCCGGCACCCTCACCCTTTACTATCCCAAGTGGATTCCAGGCGAACACGCGCCCAGCGGACCGGTCATAGATCTGGCAGGGCTCAAGTTCACCGGCAACGGTCAATTTCTGAAGTGGCGACGAGCGCTCGATGATAACTGGACAGTCCATGTGGAAGTCCCTGCCGGAGTGCAGGAAGTTCATGCCACCCTTGACTTTATCTCTCCCACTGGCGCCGAGGCAGCTCTGTTTTCTGCCGGCGCATCTGCAACTGACAAGATGGCGGTCATCAGTTGGAACCAAGTTTTGCTTTATCCCAAGGGCTGGACCGCCGACCAGATTACCTACTCCGCAACGGTGCGCTTTCCTGCGGGATGGAAATTCGGTACAGCGTTGCCGTTGACCTCGCAGTCAGGAGATGCGGCGCAGTTCGCTTCCGTTTCGCTTTACACACTCGTGGACTCGCCCATCATCACAGGTGAGTTTCTCAAAGTCGTTCCGCTTAACAAGGGCCAGACTCCCTCGGTCGAAATGGACATTGCTGCCGATAGCGCCGCCGCACTCGACGCGCCACAAGAAGTGTGGGACGAATATGCGAACCTGGTGAAGCAGGCTGGGCTTTTGTTCGGTGCCACGCATTACGGCGACTACCACTTTCTGTTCAGCCTGAGCGATCACGTCGCGCACTTCGGCCTGGAGCATCATGAGTCAAACGACAGCCGGACGGAAGAGCGCACACTGGTGGATCCACAGGTCAGGATCGTCCACGCCAGCCTCTTGCCGCACGAGTACGTACATTCGTGGAACGGAAAGTACCGACGCCCAGCTGACCTGACGACATCCGATTACCAGCAAACCATGCAGGACGATCTGCTTTGGGTCTATGAAGGACTGACGGAATATCTCGGCGAAATACTTCCTGCCCGAAGTGGCATGTGGACGCCGGAGCAGTTTCGCGATGAACTGGCGCGGATCGCAGCTCAACTCGACCATCGCCCAGGAAGAACGTGGCGAGACCTTCAGGACACCGCCGACGCAGCAGCAGTTCTCTATTACGCTCCGAAGCAGTGGGAATCCTGGCGGCGCGAGGTTGATTACTACGACGAAGACGAGCTGAACTGGCTGTGGGCGGACAGCATCATTCGACGGCAGTCTGGCGGTCGAAAATCTATTGACGACTTCTGTCATGCGTTTCATGGTGCGCCCAGCACCGCGCCAATGGTTAAGACGTACAGCTTTGACGATGTTGTAAATAGTCTCAATCAAATCGTTCCTTATGACTGGCGCGGTTTCTGGACAGATCGTCTGACCAGCCACGGGCCGGGGG